>Ga0233416_10000013_pt1 | contig 56544 bp, 87 predicted proteins | sample Sediment_Towuti__2_FD_188638 | JGI IMG/M metagenome (GOLD analysis project Ga0233416, IMG submission 188638) | Sediment microbial communities from Lake Towuti, South Sulawesi, Indonesia - Sediment_Towuti_2014_0_MG | ecosystem: Environmental > Aquatic > Freshwater > Lake > Sediment | place... | reverse complement strand
AAAGATTTGCCTTGAGGCTGTTAAGCAAAATGGGAACGCAATTTGGCACTTAACTGAAAGCCAAAAAACGCCAAAGGTTTGCCTTGCTGCAGTACTACAGAATAAAGATGCTTATAATTATCTGACTTATTCTCAGAAAAAAAGAGTAGATTTAGATATAAGCAAAACAAAGGAGTAGAAAAATGAGAGCAATAGTATTAGATGTATCTGTAGGTACGGAAGAGCATGCAGGTGGTATTATGTGTAGTTTCGATGAGGACTGCGCAAGATACATAGGGCAGACTATAGAAGTCCAGCATATGTTTACTGATTGTTTACGATGGTATACCTTGAAAGGAAAATCTACAATTAAGCCTGAAGTAATTTTCCATAAAAATTGGTTAGAATTTGTACAATAAATAATTGTTAATAAATTTTTAACAAAAGAGTGAAAAAATGCTGAAAAAATTTAGAGTAAATGAGAATGTATTGGATTGTACTTTACGGTATTTCTCGAGAGAAAAAAAATTAGTTGGTAAAGTTTTAGCCTTTGATGAAAAATATATTCGCAATGGTTGTTATGTTATTGGAACTAAATACAATCCCTACTTTTTTGTATTTCAAAAATATTGGCTTGATTCTGTCCCAGATGACACTCCAGCAGATGATGTATACCCTGTTGTCAATGAAATAGATGACCTAAAATAATAGGAACAAAAGGAGTAAAACATGTGCCATTTTTTTAGCTTTGTTTCGTATGACGGCCATTTTTACTATATCAATGCCGAAGATCGCAAAAAGAAGTTACTTAAAAATCCTGACAGTCACACTCAGATCTGTTCATTCTTCAATCTGCCTGAAGACCGATGTAATAAATATGAGTATTATAAATATGATGGAATTATGACTGATGCTTTTGAGTATAAAGGCGATGATCCAGAAGGCTTCATTGAAAAATTAATGCCGAAATTTGAAGAACTATGCATAGTGACAATTATGAATTATGGTAAAGGAAATGAGTTTTTAAAAGGTTTTCAACTCACACCTGAAATTTGCTTGGCGATAGTCGAAAAATATGGATATGCTATAAAGTATTTTACTGACGAACAGCGGTCACCTGAGGTATGTTTAAAGGCTGTAATGCAAAACAAAAATTCTTATTATCATTTGACTCAAGATCAGAAAAAAGCAGTAGATTTGGTATTGGAAAGTAAAAATTAAACAAAAGGAATAGAAAAAATGTGTCATTTTTTTAGCTTTGTATCTTATGATAATACATTCTATTACATCAATGCCGAAGATAGAAAAAACAAAATACTTGAGGATCCAGATAGTCACACTCAAATTTGTGCTTTTTTCAAGCTTCCTGAAGATAGATGTAATAAGTATGAGTATACGAAAGAGAAAGGTTTGGTAATAGATTCTAAAGTTTATGTAGGTGATGATGTTGAAGGATTTATGGACAAAATATATTTAAAATTAGTAGAATTGGCTATAATAACAGCAGAAAATTATGGGAATGGAATTGAATTCATTCCAGATAAACTTCGTACACATGAATTATGTTTATCAGTAGTTAGTAAAAAAGGACATGCTGTTCGTTGGTTAAATGATGAACATAAGACATCTCAGATTTGCTTGGCAGCAGTGAACCAAAATGGTAAGGCTATAGAATATTTATCTGAAAAACAGCAAACACTGGAAGTTTGTATTGCTGCTATTAACAATAACCCTTGTTCTGTAGCCTATATGCATGACAAATTGCGTACTCAAGATCTTTGTTTGATGGCTGTTAAAAAACATGGAGATGTTATTAATTTTTTACTTGATAAAGATAAAACTCCAGATATTTGTTTAGCAGCAGTAATGCAAAACGGTAGAGCAGTTAGACATTTATCTTATAGGCAAAAAACTCCGGAGATATGTTTTGCTGCGGTTAAGCAAAATGGTACTGCTATTTATTATTTAACTGATGAGCAAAGAGAACCTCAGATTTGCTTGGCCGCGGTACTGCAGAATAAAAATGCTTATAATTTTTTGACTCAAGATCAGAAAAAAGCAGTAGATTTAGCATTGGAAAGTAAAAATTAAACAATAATTTAAAATCGAATTCTATTGTAATAAACATATTCAAATCATTAACATTCTGAAGAAATGGATAATTAAATGTTTAACACATGTTATTTAGATGATTTAGAAGATTATTCAGACGAATTAATCAAACTGTTTAAAGCAGGGTACAATATTAATGAGTCATTAAACATAATATCAGAAATCAAAAAAAAGAAAGAGGAGCACAAAAATGAAATTGACAAATTTATAAAAGATAAAGATGCGTTATGATTATATTTTGTTGATTCAGTATTATTGAGTAAAAAATACAAACAATGATTTACAATCGAATTCGATTTTAATAAATATATCAAAACAATCAACATTTTAACGAAATGGATAATTAATTGATAAATACAAGTGATTCAAGTGATTATTCTGATGAATTGATTAAACTGTGTCGCGTTGGATATAATATTTATGAGGCGGTAGACGTATTGTTGGAAATAGAAAGACAAAAAAAAGAGGACTATTATGACCGAATTAATATATTATTAAAGGACAGAAACATGTTGTAATTACACTTTTGATATATTATTTAATAACTATGCAATCAACAAACTTTTACAAAGGCGGCAAATTGAATACTAAGTATTTGATTAAGAAAGAAACCAATGAAGAAGCATGTGACCAATATAGTTATGAGTGTGTAATTAATCCAAATGATACAATATACAGCATAATTGAAGAGATGAAAAAAACAGATGAGCTTTTTTCCCGCCAGATTTACGAAGCCTACAAACAAATATTGAGATGAGTTTAGTTGAACAATTATTTTTTTAAAAAAATAATATTTTTTTGATACAATTTATTATTATTGTATTATATTATATACAATACAATGTTGTACTTAATGGAGTTTTAATGCCGAGTTATCCAGTTTGTTACAAAAAATTCAAGTCAAAAACTGGTAGATACATGCATAAGCGTATTGTATATGGTGGATATACATTCGACTCAAAAAAGGAATATAAATTTTATTTATTTCTTGAAATGCTTAAAAATAGAGGTAATATAGAATCGATTGAAGTACACAAAAGATATCCAATCGAAGTAAATAATGTACGCATATGTGATTATGTAACTGATTTTGTTGTAACATATAATGACGGACAGAGTATAGTATATGATGTTAAAGCATCCCAAAAGTTACTTACACCTGAGTATAAGCTCAAAAAGAAACTAATGTATGCTGTACATAAAATAAATATTATTGAGGTGTATAAAATCCCATATGTGGTATGAATTACGTACTGGAATGGATAGCGGGATAAATAGGATCGATAAAGTCCATCATAGATGCAAAGAGCATTTGTACAAAATAGTTTTGTCAGGCAGTGTGTATTGCGGTTGTAGGAGATACAGCGTTGTGCACAAGGGTTTGATAATTTATAAGGATATAACAAAAAGAGTATTGATAACATGGCTCAGAAGCGTTAGATTTTATTTTTGCCATTATATCAAACAAAACACACATGTAAAAAAGAGTTTCAATTATTATCTTGCCAATTTAAAACACCCGAATACAGGTGATAGACTGGAAATACTTCTATTCGGACTAAGCGATTGCTCATGTATCCCACAACAGAAAAGATATAGTCGCAAGAAAGGCGGTTTTGTTTTGTGTAAAATACCTTGCGAATGGTATAAAACAATGCGAAAAAAACAAAGTGCTGAAAAGGTAGAGATTTTAAACAAATTCAACATACCAAACTATATTGTTTGATATGTTGTGTTTTACATAGTGTTTCATATTATCCTTTCAATTTATTTGTTAAAACATTAATAATTTCTGTGTATTTATTAGCATTATTTGGTATCAAAGAATACCCATGAATACTTTTAATAGTTGAACGTAAAACTTTCTTTTTTATATTTTTGCCCTTATTATTTGGCGATATTAAAATTTTAACCATTTCCACATTACCATTTATAGCGGCAAATAGCAAGGAAAAACCATTTTCTTCATTAATATCAGCACCAGCATCTATTAATAACTTAGCAATTTTTGTATTATTATGTCGTACTGCAAGTCGTATTGATGAATGTCTATATACATTGGGGTCTGCTCCATTTTTTAATAACAGAGCGACCATTTTAACATTATTTAATTCTATTGCTCGGCGCAATGCAAAACCTTCATTAGCATTCACATTTCCACCTTCTTTTATTGATAGTTTAAGCATGTTTATGTTATTGTTTGCTGCTGAAAATTGTAATATTCAAAGGCAGATTGAAAAAGGAACATATCTGAGTATGACTGTCAGGATTCTTAAGTAATTTCTTTTTTCTATCTTCGGCATTGATGTAATAGAAAACATTGTCATAAGATACAAAGCTAAAAAAATGACACATTTTTTCTATCCTTTTGTTTTATTTTTATTTTCTAATGCTAAATCTACTGCTTTTTTCTGATCTTCAGTCAAATATTTACGAGTATTTTTATTTTGCCTCACTGCCGCTAAACAAATATCCAGCGTTCTCTCTTCATCCAATAAATATTTAACAACAGTCCCATCTTTTTTAACAGCCATCAAACAAAGATCTTGAGTACGCAATTTGTCGGGTATGCTTGCCACGGAATAAGGATTGTTGTTAATAGCAGCCCTACAAACTTCTGGTGTGGCATGCTCCTCAGATAAAACCATGATAGCGCCACCATTTTGCTTAACAGCAGCCAAACAAATTTCAGGAGTTTTTTGTTTGAAAGTTAAATACCCAATAGCACTACCATTTTGCATTACTGCTGCCAAACAAACTTGAGGCGTTCTTTGATCCTCTGTTAGCCAACAAACAGCATAACCATCCTGCTTCACCGCCGCTAAACAAACATTTGGAGTTCTCTGCTCTAAAGATAAATATTTGATCGCATTTCCATTTTTCTTAACCACTGCCAAACAAAGCTCTGATGTACGAAGTTTATCCGGAATGAATTCCATTCCATCCCCATAATTTTCTGCTGTTATTATAGCCAATTCTACTAATTTTGAATATATTTTGTCCATAAATCCTTCAACATCATCACCTACATAAACTTTGGAATCTATTACCAAACCTTTCTCTTTCGTATACTCGTACTTATTACACCTATCTTCAGGCAGATTGAAGAATGAACATATCTGAGTGTGACTGTCAGGATTCTCAAGTATTTCTTTTTTGCGGTCTTCAGCGTTGATGTAATAGAAATGACCGTCATACGAAACAAAGCTAAAAAAGTTACACATTTTTTACTCCTTTATCAAACAAACAAAACAGCGAAATTAATGGCAGCAGCTAAAGCAAAATATACAGCCAAAGGCACATTACGCTGAAACATCGAAACTACGGCTTGTCCTAAAAATAACACCACAACCAACAAAGCACATAAGTTTTTGATTAAAAAATTATTCATTATTTACTCTCCTTTGTGTATATTTTGATTTGTTTTTGCTTCTAACATGTGTACAAACTCAGACACAACTGAATTGTTGTATATTTTTACATTACCACTAATCATTGTGTTGCCACAAACAATAGATTTTCCACAAATTTTTACCGTGCCATAAATAATAGCTTTATCAAATATCATTGATTTGTCTGTAACAGTAGCATCTTCAAAAACCATAGCTTCATCGTAAACCCAACAATTACCTTTATGACTAAGATTTCTTTCAGATTCTAAATAACCTCCAATGTCACCATCTCTTATGTGACCAAAATCACGTACAGCTTTTATTCTATGTAATATACGACATTCGAAGTTTTTTGTATCATTTTCTAAAAGTATGTATTTTTTCATAATTGCTCCATTTATTTAAATACTGTTTGTATTAATATACTATAAAAGCTTAAAATGGTATCAGATGTGTTATTTTAAATAATTATTAATAAATGTTTGTCAAAATATCACACAAACATTTCATTTTTGTTATTCTAGGAATATTATGGTTTTCTATGAAACCGTTATAGGCTTTGGTATGTTCATTAATAACTAAAAAACATCTTATATGTTTAATCTTTTTATTTAAAGTTACCTTCATGAGAGTCTCGGCGCAGTCTTCTACTATAGCTGTTACTTCGCTATGCTCTTCGCAGAATTTTATTTTGTCTGTACTGTAAACTAACTCAGGAACGTTGCAAGAATATTTTTGAAATATTTCCTTAAGTTTTTCAGAAGTGCATTTCAATTTAGGATCTCTTGTTGTTAAAAATATTACTTCGTAATTGTCTTGTAAGTCATTTACAACACTTACAAGACACGTAACAGGTATCACATCTGACATTCTTTTTTCATCAACCAAATACTTTTTAGCTTCTTCTTGAACATTCTTTGGAAAATCTGACATATCGTATCTGAATTTTTTAGGAAACGTAGCTAAACTATATCCAAATTTAAACCAAGCATAAGAAGAAGGGTGTGTTCTAAAGTTCCAACTAACTCCATCTAAATCAATAGCAATTTTATATTTCATAAAAAAACCTTTGATTAAACCTGTTCTTTTTTTGATATTTTATACATACAACTATTCTAATTCTTCTCTGAAAATTCTTTTCAAAACAGCTTGTTTCACTGATCTTTTATCGTTTCTTTTGCGCCTTTTAGTAGAGGCAGTAGCAGGTCTGACAGAAGAGCCGTCTTTTACTGCGCCGTAGACGTAGGTAAAACCGCCATTGTCTAGCATGCGGTCTCCAATCATTTTCTTGAATTCAGGATCTTTAAGTTGCATTTTTTGTATCCTATTCTTACAAAAAAGATTGAAGACTAATCTATTTGCTTTAACAAAAACCGAAGAGCCTTCTTAATTTCATTTTTCTTTTCCCGAGCAGCTAACCTGCGTTTATCTTCTTTTTCACGAGCTTCTATTACACGTATTCTTTCTTCATCTTTTTGTTCAAAAAATTTCTTTAATTTTTTTGATACCTTTGAATGAAGTCTTCTTCTCATAGATAAAGGCACATAAGCATAAGCTTCTTTGTTTTGTGATACCGCTTCAATACAAATATCCAATGTTATTTGGTCGTCAGCCAAACTACTAATAAGCATCCAATTTTGTTTAATAGCAGCAAGACAAACTTCAGGTGTTCTGAAGTGACTTGACCATAAAATTTTTATTATTTCTCCATTTTTTTGAGCAGTAGCAAGTAAAATCTCTGGAGTTATCTGTTCAGCCGTCAATATTCTGGCTGCTTCGATATTTTGCAAAAGAGCCGCTAAACAAACTTCAGGTGTTCTCTGCTTGTTATTCATGTGCTCAAGAGTTTCCCAATTTTTCTTCGCTGCTGCCAAACAAACCTGTGGTGTTTTTTGTTCATCAGTCAAATATTCTATAGACTCTGGCTTATTTTTAATAGAAGCTAAACAAATTTCAGGTGTCCGTTGATAGCCCTTTAAGAACTCGATTCCATTACCATAATTAATAACTGTTGTTATGCACAATTCTGTAAAAATAGGACGTATTTTTTCCATAAAATCAAATGGATCGTCGCCTTCGTACACTATCTTTTCAGCTCTAACGTCTTCCTCGTTAGGATCTTCTGAAGAAAACTCATATTTTACATACTCATACTTATTACATTGCTTCTCAGGAAGTTTGAAATATGCGCATATCTGTGTATGGTTGTCAGGATCTTCAAGTATCTTGTTTTTACGCCCATTTACGTCAATATAATAAAACGTATTTTTGTGCGATACAAAACTAAAAAAGCCACCCATTTTTTACTCCTTTATTTCAGATTTTTACTTTGTTCCGGATTTTTTGCATGCTTTTACTCGCTTTAGCAGAGCCATAGCCACTTCTTCTTTTTGAATATAATTGAGAAATTTAAAAGCCGCCTTGTCTTTTAACACTGCCGTCAAGCAAAGCTTTGGTGTCCTTAGCTCATTAGGAACATACTCGATATTAGTACCACTCTTTTCCACAGATAACATACAAAGTCCTAGAGTCTTTTGTTCATTTGTTAAATAAGTAATAGTCCAACCAGCTTTCTTCACTGCTTCCTTACATACTTTTGGTGTGCGTTGTTTAGCAGTTAGGAACCTAATAGCATCACCATTTTTTTGAACAGCGGCCAGGCAAACCATTGGCGTTCGCTGTTTATTCGTTAGATAGACAATGGCGTTGCCGTCTTTCTTAACTGCAGCGATACAAACCTCAGGTGTGCGCTGCTTATCAGTTAAGTGTCTTATTGCATCACAATTCTTTTTAACCAAAGCCAAACATATTTCTTGAGTGCGTTCCTCGTCTGATAAAAACTCAATGCCTTCTCCATAAGTTTTAATTGTCGCAATAGCCATTTCTACTAATTTTGGCAACATTTTTTTTATAAATCCTTCAGGGTCGTCATCTTTATATTCTAAGGCATCTGCTGTAATGCCAAAATCTGCAGAAAACTCGTATTTATTGCATCTGTCTTCAGGCAGATTGAAAAAGGAACAGATCTGAGTATGACTGTCAGGATTTTTAAGTAACTTCTTTTTCCTATCTTCTGCGTTGATGTAATAGAAAACATTGTCATACGAGACAAAACCGAAAAAGCAGCACATATTCTACCTTTCTACTGTTTTTTATTTTCTAATGCTAAATCTACTCTTTTTTTCTAAGAATCAGTCAGATAATTATAAGCATCTTTATTCTGTAGTACTGCAGCAAGGCAAACCTTTGGCGTTTTTTGGCTTTCAGTTAAGTGCCAAATTGCGTTCCCATTTTGCTTAACAGCCTCAAGGCAAATCTTTGAAGTTCTTTGTTTTTCAGTTAAATGAACAACAGCAGAACCATTTTGGTTCACTGCAGCTAAACAAAACTTTGATGTACGTGCTTCTTCTGGAACAAAGGTAATGCCTTTACCGTAATTCACCACTGTCACAATAGCTATTTTTACTAATTTTGGAAGTGTTTTCTTTATAAATCCTTCAACATCATCACCTACATAAACTTCGGAATCTATTACCAAACCTTTCTCTTTCGTATACTCGTATTTATTACACATGTCCTCCCGAAGTTTGAAAAAAGTACATATCTGAGTGTGACTGTCAGGATTCTTAAGTAACTTCTTTTTTCTATCTTCTGCATTGATATAGTAAAAATTGCCGTCATAAGATACAAAGCTAAAAAAAAGGCACATGTTTTACTCCTTTTCTTATAATAAATACTCTACAAATTTTCTTTGTTCTTTGGTTAAAAAATCGGCCGCTGATGCATCTTGTCTAACGGCCGCTTCACAAACCTGTGGCGTTCTTTGCTCATCATTTAAGTAATCAATAGCCCAACTGTCTTGCTGTATTGCTGCTAAACAAACACATCTAGTCCTTTGTTTAGAAGTCAAATAATAAACTGCACTTCCGTCTTGTTGTACTGATGACATACAAAGCTCTGGAGTTCTGTATTTGTTTGGAACTCCACCAATGCTTGAACCATAAAATTGTACAGCAGCCAAACATAATTCGCTAAATTTTGGTTTTAACTTTTTAATAAATTTTTTGGGGTGGTCACCTTTATATTGTTTATCATATGTTTTAAGTTTCCCTCTAATATATGAGTATTTATTACACTTATATTCATTAATCTTAAAATACTTACAAATTCGTTCATGGTCATCTGGGTTGGGAACTAACCTTTTTTCCCTGTCCTTGGCATTAAAATAATAAAAAACATTGTTATATGAGACAAAACTAAAAAATTCACACATTTTTTTATCCTTTATTGAAAATTGGTATGTTGTAGGACTATAAACAATATTGATATAACAAAGTATAAACTTATCCTTTGCAAATAATCTTTCCAATTTTTAAAATCAAAATCAAAAAGTATATCAATGCATAATACAAGATTTAAAAGAGATAAAATGCCACATATTAAGAAATATGTTTTTGAGTTCCATAACAACTCATTTTATTGGGATACGTTAATGTATACTAATAATGAAAGCAAAAAGATAGTAAGACTCCATCTTAAATCTTGTACGTGTTTATTTATCTGAAGTGGTTTGTTATACATAATAACAGTATGAAACACAGTTAGGGCCAAACACAAAACAGATATAAGGAATTTAAGTTCCATAATTACTCCTTATCCAAGAATAGCACATAGAGTGAATAGTGACACTGCAAATACTATAAGACCTAAGCCTATAATTTGTAAATATTTTTGCCAGCTAAACCAGCGTTTAAATTTAACTATTGCTGCAATATGCAAACCTGTAAATAAGGCTACACACATACTATACACTATGATTTTAAGTATCATATTTACTCCTTATTAAAAGTTATTTACAAATATAATACAAAATGTGCAAAAAAGTATAAAAAATTTCAACTTTTCGTATTATATTTTTCTTTTACCGCATCAAAAGCAGTAAACATGCCCGGATTAATTTCCTTATCAACATACTCTCTCATTGTCATACCTTTGGCTTTTGCCGCCTCCCTAACATATACATGAACCAGCATCATAGCGTTTGAAAGAATAAAAGCTATCTCTGGTATTTGTGATTCTGACTCATTGATATCATAATTTCCATTTTGTTGTTTATGCAGCATGAGAACATCATAATGACGCTTCAGTGCATCCATGTATCTGTCCATAGCTTCCGGTACATCTTGGAAAGAGAAGAAACCATAGTTTTTACAACCGCCAAACTCAAACACCCTGGCCGCCAACTCTTCAGCTATCACCGGAATGTATCTTGGTTGATATTTTCCTTTGTCATATTTTGCTTTGTGATAGTCTGACTTTGGTTCTTCTGTTTTCCCCAAAATAGTGTGTAAATCGTCTACAAGGGTGTCCTCATACACCTCATCAAGCCAAGATTTCTGAAACATTATAGGTGTTTCATCTAATTTTTCTATATTTGTCTTTTCTGCTTTCTCTAAAATAGTACGTAAATCGTCTACAGGAGTGTCCTCATGCACATCATCAAGCCAAGACCCATGAAACATGAGTAAATCAAAAGAACCTTTGGGCCTAATCTTATAACAACCATTGCAAAAGGCATTGTCGTCAAATTCTAAAACTTTACCTATACATTTTTTTTCTTTTGTGAATTCAGGCGGTGACTTCCTTACTTTCTCGTTCACTCTGAATTTTCTCGACATTTTTCTACTCCTTTGTTACAAATCTATTGACCACCTCATACACTATAAACATACTTTTATTGTACAAATTCTAACCAATTTTTATGGAAAATTACTTCAGGCTTAATTGTAGATTTTCCTTTCAAGGTATACCATCGTAAACAATCAGTAAACATATGCTGGACTTCTATAGTCTGCCCTATGTATCTTGCGCAGTCCTCATCGAAACTACACATAATACCACCTGCATGCTCTTCCGTACCTACAGATACATCTAATACTATTGCTCTCATTTTTCTACTCCTTTGTTTAATCTTTTAACTACTTGCCACAACCCCGCCAAAAAGAGTTTGACGGGGGCCTAAGAGGGTCGATTTGTTAATACAATAACATAAATTAGTGGTGGACGCTACACTTCTATACTTTTTAACGTCTCGGTCAAATAACAACTGTTCGAATATTTGTTATCATGTTGTTATATTGTTAGTGTAACAGGTTGATGTGTAACGTACACCATTTTCAATGTACTATCTAAATATACACAATTTCAACGAAATTGTTAACTAAATTTTGATTTTATTTTTCTTGCAATATGTAACTAACTTGTGTGTCAATGCCTTAGCTGAAGTATAATTATGGTTAGATATTGCTTGTGTTATTTTGTTGCGCAAATTGATGACATGATACATTAACTTTTGATTAACAACCATATCAGCCTCCCTCAATTGTGTTTATTAAATCAACTTAGTTGCTCATCTTGAAGTAAACTCTCTTCTTTTTTCCTACTTTCTGGATCAGCGAAACCTTCCCCACAATTATTGCATTGATAAATTGTATAGTCTTTAATCTGTATTTCACGTCCTTTGTAGATGAAGGTTTCATTATGAGTTACTCGTTTCATTTCTGTAGAACCACATACTGGACAATCGGTTAAATTATTCATAACATATCCTTTAATTATCTTCTTGTTCTTGAACATGATCGACAATTACAATCTCTCCGTTAACTAATCTGATTCTTTAAGGCTTCATTTTCGGATCCTTTGCTTGTTACTATCTAAGTATATCACAATTCTCAAAAGCTGTCAATAATTATTTTATTAGTTTTTGAAAATTTCAATTAAAGCAATAACTAAAGACAACAGTAATCCGGCGGCTATTTCGATCATCGATACAATAAATATCTTAAAGGATAGATCTTCTAAACAGAATAGCGAGAAAAAAGCGCTTATAAAACCAGTAAACCAAGAAACAAAAAATGTACCGATAAGTATATGCACTGCTGATGGATAATCGCCCTTGATAACTTGGTACTCTTTTTTCTTGGCTTTAAGCTCTGTTACTTCTTTTAGGTCGAAAGGCATAATACCTTTTCCACCAAACACCGAAACAATCTGTTTTTTTTGTGTTTTGACGAAAATAAAATCGAATTCGTATATATTGTTATCGTAGCCGATTGCCTCCATTATTTTTTGTATTTCGCTGTTATTTTGAACTAAAACTAGATCCTTATCTAAATCTTTCACTAACAATGTATTCATACGTATTCCTTTGTTCATGAAATTTGACAATAGTGTTGTACTAAAAACTAAACATTACACCCTTCACATAAAGCTTCCGATCCTTTTATAAAGGTAATTTCAGACTCTTTATATCGCCCCCCACATCCTGAGCATTCAAAAGGATAATTTTGATCGAGGCAATCTTCGCACAAAACTTCTGAGCCACCTGTTGAATACAAATCCTTAATATCAAATTCATTATTACAATAATCACATTTTGTCTTATAGGTTTCTTTATTTGTTATCATAAGTCACCTCTATTTTAGGGTTGGTAATTATTACTATCTAAGTATACAACAATTCGCCAAAGTTGTCAAGAATTATTTTATTCTGTTTTTATACATGTAAATCCAATCAATTACAATGCCTAACGCCAAACCTACACCCATTTCGATCATCGATACAACCCATATATTGAAAGACAAATCTTTCAAACCAAATGACTCCAAAGAGGCACTTATTAGCGCCGTTGCTGAAGAAATTAAAAGAGTCCAGAGAAGGATACATATAGATGGCGGTACCTCCTCTTCAAGCACTTTTTTGTTTTTAAGCTCAATTACTTTCTTATCTTGCAGGTAACCGACTACATCTATTTGTAGAAAAGGTATCAAATCCTCACCACCAAACACAGAAAGAATCTGTGTTTTCTTTTTGTTTTTATATTTCACAAAAAGAAAATTGAAACCATATTCAATGTTGCTGTACCCGATCTTTCTCATTGTGGTTCGAATTTCTATCCCTTTCGTAAGTAAGGCTAAATTCTTATCTAAATCTTTTACTAACATGGTACTCATACAGACTCCTTTGTTCATATTGTCTAACTATTAATTCATCATATAAAAAGTATACAACAATTCACAAAAGATGTCAAGATCAATCTTATATTTTTATTTTATTTTTCCTCTGAAGTGTGTTTTAAATACAACATTGTCTATAAGGCCCCTAATAAGCCCAGGGTTCGATTATAATCAAAACCATACTTTAGTATGGCTTGACTAATTATAGACCGTGACTCAAATCACATTTTTACTTTTGGTTAACAATTTGCAATGTCTACAATTCTACTCTTTTTCAAGCGTGATTAATAACGATACTGTTTTTTCAAGTTTTTCAATCAATTCGGAAAATATATCAATCTTTTTAAGATCATTATGGGTTAAATCATCAAGCCACGATTCAAAATCCATTTCATAAGCAACAGAATCTAGTTTAGCTAAAACTTTGCTTGGCCTAAACTCCCTATCAGCTATCTCTATGGTAGGATAACAAGAATCTAAAAAATCATTAAAATGACATTCGAGCTGCTCCTTGCAAAAAGTTTTTATATCTGATATCTTGTCCAACAATTCTTCTTTTCTGTCCTTAAGTTCTTCGATCAACAATTTCTTTGTCTCATTATCCATAAAAACTCCTTTGTGATTTTAAACCAAAAAATTATGTGAAACAACTAATTACACCACTTTAAACGATTCATAATCGTATTCTATATCTAACTTTTTGATGATAGAATTCATCAACTCTACCACCGCACTATTCTCCTCCTTACCAGCATGCTCAACAAGCCTATACCTTACAAAGCGTATATAATCCGTCTGACTTATCGTAGGCTCATATCCATCGATTATCTGCCCTAATATCACGCCCCATTTATTTTCACGCTCTACCTCAATACTGTGTGTGTCAACCATCACACCTACACCGGTTCCGCTACGTTGTCCAACGTAAAATCCTACGACCATTGCAGCTATAATATCATCATGTTTTGAGCCTGGAAAACACGCCAACTCATTGATTAGAGCCTCGTTCCAATCGGCACGTTTGACATAAAGGTTACCGCTTTCACACGCAGTTTGTAAAGCAAACGATCTTGATAACAAATCTCCACGAGGATCTTTTCCATCAGGGAACTTGCGTATTATACGTTTGCCCTGTAGAAGCTTGCGTACGTTGCTGTAGACGTCCTTCTGAACCCCAAATGACTCTACCCCTACTATGGTATTACTTTCTGCCAAAGCCGTACTCAGTATAAGCCTATCGCGCTCAGGTGCCTCAAAACGAACCCTTATTATATCATCTATATACACCGTGTGTACATAGTAACCATCAACATTGCTTTCATATTTTTTGACAAACATTTTGACGCCGACAGTCCAGTCTGGATCACTCTTAATTAATTCTTTAACTGATGCAGCTATATCCCATGCCCTAATCCATATAATTGACTCTGGGTCATCAATAACATCACTTATATCATCATAGTATTTAATTTTAGAAGTTTTGAATACACCCGCGTCACGTGGTAATGGTTGTGCCTGCATCAAAGAGTGAAACTCATATTTACTAAGGGTAGCTTTTTGAGCAATATACCATGACTCAGGGTATTTTTCAGGGAAAAGATAACCTGACGGATATGACTCATCTATTCCGGGAAATCGTAAAATTTTATATTGCGGATAGTCTTTGGTTTTAATCATTTCTTGTTGTATTCGTGCAACTATATCAGACGTAGTCCAGGGTGTAACACATATCGCTACTATATGCGGACTGCCAAGCCTGGTCAGCAAATTTGAACTAAATGCGTTCCATCTTTTTTCTTCTATAGTTTGTGATAGCGCATCTTCTATACCACCATAATAGTCATCAAGTATTAATAGATTAGCCCCCATACCTGCCGATCCAGTATCTATACCTATATACTGGCAAGACCCCAAATGATTATCAAAACCCCATTCCTGCACAGAAGCTTTTCCAATGGCTAAATCTGGATACAATTTTTTAAAATTTTTAGAAGATGCAATCATTTGGCTATACCGACTAAATTGATTAGCTTTATCTTGTCTGTGAGATACTATTAAAACCTCATCATCTGGATTTTGAGCCAAAAATCTGACAGGCAAAAACCGAGATGTCAACTCGGTTTTCCCCGACCTAAAACAACACAAAAACATCAAATAAGATGATTGACCGTCTTTGTATCTCTTAAGCGCCAAATCGATCTCATCCGATATTATTTTTGTGTGGTACCCTATCAAAAATGGTCGATTAGTATACAACCAACAATACTTGATAAAATTTATGTATTTGGCTCTATGATAACCATTAACAAGATTATCAATTAATTGGCTATCCATTATTATAAAACCTCACCACCATTTTGCCTTATAAAATAACCTATTAAATTGTAAATACAAAAAAGATCATATTGTCCAAGACCTTCAAAATTAATACGTCTCTCAAATATATTGCATAATGAATGACTTGCAACTATAGTATATTTTTTAGTTTCATGGTTATAAATCAAATCCATTTGTTTTTTATCGCTAAGAAATGATACACCATTTTTGCATTCTAATAATGCGGCTTCTGAAAAACGCCCATCTGTCGAATGATAAATTAAATTATCCATTGATACCTCCATTTTTAATAAATTTAACAAAATCACTATATAAACGTGATGTTTTATTTATTTTTTTAATCATTTTACAAAAAATTATATCTGCAGACACATTAGATATTTCTGACAATCGATCAACACATCCAATCATATATGATATATCGCCGACACTGCATAAACATTGTATAATATTCTGTGGCATATTTTTGTACATAAAATCTATCCAATGTATTTTACTACACAAAAATTTATGTAATTGTTCTGGTGTACTCCCAACAACAAGCTCGTCTATATCATGATAATCACACACCTCTAAAACTTTAATACAAAAATCTTGCCCTATAGACTTAGTTATACTATCAACTGTTGCATTTATTCCTGCCGTATCATTATCATAACAAAATACAACATTCTTGGTATGTCTTTTAATAATGTCTATCATTTGTTGAGTCAAGGCTACTCCACAAATAGCTACAACATTACGTATTCCGGCTTGATGAAGAGAAATACAATCAAAATATCCCTCTACAATAATGCAATAATTAGATGTGTCTATATATTTTTTAGCTTTATCCAACCCAAACAGTGTACTACTCTTATTGTACACATTTCCATTGGCATTACGGTACTTGGATATTGTATTATTATGTCCAATATACCTATAGGCGTGGGCTATTGTTGCACCGAAACTATTACGTATTGGTATGCATATTGATGATGTATTGCAGTCATAGCCAAGCCCCCACTGATTGATTGTAGTATCAGATATACGTCTACGCCTAAGATAATCATGCCAAGTACCGTCTAAAGCCAATGGATACACTATATTATATGGTTTATAGTCTCCACCAGATATACTTATATTAATATTGTATTGTTGGGCAAGTAGTTTACACGCCTCTGTAAAATTAATATTTTCAACAAGTTGAACAAATGATATAACATCTCCACCGCGACGACATCCAAAGCAATACCAAGTATTATCAACATAGATATGCATAGATGGATTTGAATCTTTGTGTAAAATGCATTTGCATCTGCAATCTTTCCCTACCTTATATATAACTGTATATTTTTCAACCACTTCGATAATATCTATTTTTGATTTCAAATATTTAACGTTCATATTAACAATATAATATTTTTTTAAAAAAACAAATCAAAATATTATTGACAACATTAATATTGGGTTGTATAATTATTATATAAGAAATAAGTATCTTAGGTAATGTTTAAAATGTTTTAACAAAGGAGACTGATATGGACTTGAAACACGAATATGAACTTATTGATTTGAGATATAAAGCAGAGTGTGATTGCGAGAAAAGATTACTGTTGTTTAAGTTTCTGGATGAGATTGAATATGAAATAGATTTGGAAACTTTGAAAACGTTCAAAGAATTAGTTTTTTCTGGTGAAACATCAAAAATAACATTGACTAGAATGGTCATGAAGAAATATGGTTTTGATTTGTGGTTTGCTAAACACTTAATCTATGATAATTACGATGCTATTTTAACTTATTACAAAGTTAAAGTATAAAGCAAAGGTGGTCAAAATGAAAATCCAAAAAATTAGACTAACAAGCGGCAAAGTTATAATTATTGATCATATCGAAGACAAAATCGGCCAAAATGGTGAAAAATTTACAATGGCTTACAAGAAATATTCAAATAACATAAAATGTTACAAAGTTGTAGATCATGATTATTATGGTGCTATATTTGCTGAGATTAAAAATTAAAAAAACACTGATATTAATACAAAACCCATAAACCGTTTATTTTTATGGGTTTTGTATTTTAAGATTAAAAAACATATAAAATATTATTGACAATATCATGAATCAGTGGTATACTTATTATACAGTAGTAATGAGACACAACAAATACAAAAAAGGGGTAAAAAATGAAAACAATAATAATCACAATAATAACAATCACAATGATAATAGGTTTTTTTACGTTCAAAAGTTTTCAAAATACAGTCAACAACTATAACAATGGATTTAACAAGGTATTGGAACAAATAGAAAAATAATTAATCAAAAGTATTGACTCTTCCCTGAAAAAGTTGTATAATTTATATATAACAAGGAGGACGAAATGACAAAATTAACAAAAATCTTCACTATCAATCAAAAAACAGGATGTTATATCGAACTAAAAAAGAAGGTGTGGACAACAACTGAGTACATAATCATTCATAAAAGTGAAATAAAAATAATTGGAAATGATATATTTATCAATAACAAAACATTGCAAAAACATGCAAATTTTTTTAGAAACGTGAAATCAATATAACAAGGATGGGTACAATGAAACCAAGCGAAGAAACATTGGATATTTTAGGAACAATTATACAAATAATAACAGCTTTGATTGTGATGGTGATTGCTCCAATTGTAGTTTATGTTATTTCTTTCAATGATGTCGGACTAATACAACTATACAAGGGATTGTTAATCCTTATGTTATCATTGATAACATGGATTATAATATATATTTCCACCGCTAGGTTGTTTGGTAAATCAAAACAAAAGGAGGACATGTAATGCTATGTATAATCACACTAAAATATGATACCATTGTAACATTTACCGATCAAAAAAACGTCAAAAAAAATGTTACGCTGTCAAAAGGAACGGAAATAGTAGCAATTAAAATCCATAATGATTTATACCGAGTTGTATACGTTATGCCAGACGCAGCACGCAAAGTGTACATCCACCGTTTAGAAATATATGAAGACAATATACAACCTTACTTCTACAATGCGCTTCCATCTGTTGAAAATGATGTTCATAACACAAAAGAACCTGAAGGAGGTAAAGGAATAGACATAGAGAAAATAAGAAAGTCATTGGAAGACACAAAGTCGATAGATGATTTTTTAAAATTAATATAATTTTTCAAAAGGAGTTTTTATGAACAAAACAGCAGTGTTATTTACAGGCATATGGTCATGGATAGTTTTTTGCATACTATTGTCTTGTTTCGATTTGAGTGCAAAAGATATGGATATTAAAAAGTATTATCAATTTAATATCTTAGAAGCAGCACCGGATGACTACATAATAATAGTAGAATGGTCTTCAGGGGATTTCAATGTCAAGTGCATGGCTCTATGCAAAAAAATTCTGTACTCGACAAAATTGAATCAATATCTTTTAATCGGAATTGACAAGTACGATTCTGTCGAGTTTATTAATAACTCACATATACTTGTTGGCCCTAAAATTACAATAATTCCTTTAACTGAACTAAAAAATAGAGTCGATAACAGTAGCTTGGTAAACAAATAATAAAAGGAAAAACTATGTTTAAAAAAAGTAAAAACCCATTAAATTTGTACATTACCAAAACAGACAAAAAAAATTTTTTCGGAGAAGAAATATTTGAGTTAATAACTTATCACTGGGATGGAGACATAGCTAATACATACTATAAAGGAACTAGAGATCAAATCAAAATGTGGGCTTTAAAATACTTTCCAAATATTAATTTACCCTTTTTTTGGAATCTACCAACTGGTGATACAATGATTTTCATCTCATCCAAAGACGGTTTTAATGTTTTCGATGATGTTAAAAATTTTCAAAAAATAACATAGGACACAAAATATGAAAAAAAACAAAAAAATATTAGCAAAAGATTCTTTGACAGTAAAATCAAACAAAGAGCTGATGGAAAGAAACTTATCTAAGTACATACAAAAAGAAATCGAAAAAATAAACAAAGATCAGGCGAATATAAGAATTTATTGCCACTGTCCAACAAAATGCAATATATGTCATTGCAATGTCGTTGGAAGTGAATAACATCATAAAATAGAAAGGATATACAATGAAAAAAATAGCGTTTGATATGGACGGAGTGCTATGTAAATTTAAAAGTAACTTGATTCTTATGGCTAAAGAAAACATTATAAAAAAAGGTGATGATTTGAGCAATGCTGTATTTTTTAGTAATACAACATCAAAAAAATACGACATGTCCGATATAAACGAACATATAAGAGCTGAATTCAAAAAACTTATCCGCGACCCCAAAATAATTAATGATCTAGAATACTATCCGTGCGTTAACAGTCTGTTGTTAAATCTAATGAAAAGATTCAAGATTTATATAATAACTGCAAGAGAAAAAGTAACTGAAGAATCAACATTTGAATCTATAAAAAACAATATAACTGATAAAATTGGTACCAAATTATCACTTGACCCTTCCGACGAACTTGATAACAATACAATACAGTTAGTTCTTACAAAAAACAAAATCGATTATTGTATTGATCATGGAATAAAAATTTTGGTTGAAGACAGAGCTGAAACAGTAATAGAAGGTGTAGACAAAGGCATGACTTGTTTTTTAGTATCAAACAATGATACACCATATAACCATTTTGTCAAAGAACACAATTTTTATAATTCAAGCTCAATATTCACTATAAGTTGTGTTTGTAAAATCGAATGTGTTGATTCTTATGCATAATATGTTTCGAAAGTGTAAATAAATATGGACAAAATAACAAAAGCTATAATTTGTGGTGGTAGAGATTTTATACCAAATAACGATCACAAACTTTGGCTTGTTGAAACAATACAACTTTTAAATGTCAAATGCATAATATGTGGTATGGCAAAAGGGGCTGATATGTTCGGTTATCAAATAGCCAAAGAATTAAATCTCCCAGTAATGGAATACAGAGCTGAATGGGAAAAACACGGTAAAGCCGCGGGTTATTTAAGAAATTATAAAATGGCTGAGGTTGCTGATCTATGCATTGCATTCAAAGGAGGAAATGGCACAAAATCTATGATAAAAATTTCAAAAGATAAAAACATACCAGTTATTGTGTGTAATTTTTGAGTAATACAATAAGTGCAGTGGTTTCAGTACTCTAATACTGCTGCACCTATATTAAACCTAAAAAATAATTAGCCCTACGAATCCATCCCTTAAGAAAACAATCGTATTTTTCTGGTTTTTTTTGCGCTAAAAAAACATAAAATCTTTTTCTTGAACTCACATAATCCAATATTGATAACTCATAAGACTTACAAATAATCTTTGACTTAGTCTCGTAGCCAAATACACCGTCTTGGACTGCACCTACTGCCTCTTGCAAAATCATAATGCCGCGTTTGGGACCTAAATTAACACATGTGTCAAAATGCAAATAATTAAGCGGTGAACTAAACGAACTGTCGTAGCAATATCCGGCTTGCCAATAATTTTTATAGTATATTTCTTTATATTCTTCAGGTGTTATTAACTCAACGCTTTGTAAATTTTTCTTTTTAAAGTTACGATATGTATTATATACACTTTGAGTAATCCCAAAATTTGTCAAACCACCCGAATCTTTAGGATCGTTATTTAACCCACCTTCAAATTTAAGTGTGATTTTAAGCGCACTCAAAAAATCGAATGGATAATTCATCATTTCCCCATTGCAATGCGTCTATATTTTTTAAGAAGATTTTTTGTTTCAGGTCTCAAACAGGCTTCACCTTGAGTACGAACACTAGTACCATCTTTTTGAGTAGATACATTTTCAAAGTTACCCTTATGCCTGTATCTGTAATACACTTCTACTTCGGCTGCATTAACAATCGAAGGATGACTTTCGCATAAAGCAATAGAAGTCTTGGACTGCAAAATAGAGCTTGCTAAATATGTTCCAGATCCGTCTTCACTAGAATAAAAATTCAGTCCTTCACCAACTGTATACACACCATATAACACCTCTACATTAACAGATGGCACTGTAGCACTTGTAGATCGAACAATACCGCATGATAACGAACTGTCACCAATGCAATATAATCCAGGTGTTATAGTGCCACTTACAGATGACAAAGTGTAAACCGAATTAATAGCGCTACTCGCTAAACCACCAACATACTTAATTTTTATTGATCTAAAACCAGTCCACCATTGTGAACACAATAGAACTATACCACTTCTATATTCATCATACGTGTAATCACTTGAAGACAATACTTGTTCGTATCCATCAAATTGCCCTTCTATATCAAGTGATATCTCATCTATTGTTGATATAGGATAATTCTGAACTTGATACAAGCGTTGATTGTACGTTACATCGTAGTACTCTGTATATTGACCTGTCTCACATTTACGATTAATATAACCCTCAATATCACTGCTTACAACAGGTATTTGAGACAATATACCGCGTCTAAAAGAAGTATTATCATTTATTTTATTATCGTTGATTGATGCAGCGTATCGACGCATGCGCTCGTAGGATGTAAGGTTCATTGTAGCCCCATAGGCTGGTGGTTAAACCAGCCTAATATTATTATTAATAACCTGCATCAAAGACAAGATTTGTACCTATCAAAGTATTAAGAGGTTTTTTATCAGAAGCACCAGCTATAGCATATATAAAAAACTGGCAAGTAGTAGCTGTCTGATAGACACGTGACCACATATACCTTTTGCATGCATTTTTTGATCTTAAAGAACCAACCCCAATTGCAGACGCAGATGTAATAGTGCCAAAAGCTGCAGTACTTGCTGATTGACCATATTGTGTTGGTGACATAGGCGCTAAGCTAACAATCTGAATAGCAGTAGCTGGATCGTTTGTATCCGAATGTACAAAATCCACTTTTATAGCTCCAGTATGCGAACTACCTGTAACACAATACACCAGCATTTCATCGTAATTAGTTGTGTCAAAACCGTTGCCTGTAACAGCAACAACACTACCATTATACAAAGTTGCCTCAGTACTAGACTGATTCAAACTATGCAATACTTGCTGTGTTATCGCTCCTTTTAAATTGCCATTATACATTTATTTCTCCATTTTTTTCTAATTTAAAAATTTGAAAGGGTGAATAATATCACCCTTAATTATTACCAATTAGCCTCGTTTGTCTCAATGTCAGAACGTTTACAGAATGCACTTTCTCTTCCAATTTGAAAATCAACCGTATGAAAAGCGACCATATAAATCATATCATTAACAAATGCATTACCGGCAGTGTCAGAAGTTCTAATTTCAAGTTCATTCCAAAAACCGATAAATGCTTGTGCAAAATTACCAAAAACAACATTTGAACAAGTCGAAGAAGTACCACAAGTCAAATTTTTAGGCATTAAAGTTGTAGTTGCAATAGGATAACCCATCGATTGCTTTACTTGTTCATCGGTTAAAATTGAATTTAAAAAACCACCAATAGGAAGGCCAGTTCCTAAAGGTTGACCCGAATACAAAGATACCCGTTCTTTTTTGAGTGCCCACAAAGCTTGTGGATGCATCAAAAACCCGAATCTACCGCTATCAATCAATTCATCAAGATTGTCGAGTGCTTGTACCATACAAGCCGCGTCATTAACTTTAAGCCGTTGACCATTTGGAGCTTGACCTGGCGCACTAGTTAATGAATATTTGTCATTAAGTATACCTTTAGGCTGCCGAAGAGACCCAGTACCCGAAATCATTCCAGCGTTAAAAGTACGCGCTGCCTCAATAGCCATCTGCTGCTTGATAAAAGTATCGGCAACACCACGTGATTGTTGTGACAAAGTGCGTGATAGTGCATCAACAACACCTAAACGTTTTGGTGACAACTGAATCTGTTGTAACAAGTTTCCACTAGGAGTAGGTGTCTCAGTCTCTCCAATCCAGTAACCGGTATTACGTTGTGTGTGTTTATTAAGATACAAATTACCAACTAAGCCTTTAAGAACAGTTGCGCCAAGAGATAACATTGGCATTTTTGGAACCATCAACTCAATTATCTCATCAGACAAAGAATTTGGAATTAAATATCCCATACCTTCGCTATTTGAAGCTGTAGAACCTTTTGTAATAACACGTCCAGGCGGGTTGATTTTCGATATAACCTCATACTCGTAAGGTGCTATATCTTTCCAGTGACAGCCTCTTGACGCTGCTTCAGCGCATGCAAAAATGAAATTTCGAATAGAAAATTTCTCACGCTCCGATTTAATATCATCAAAACCTGGTATGGTTTTTAAATCACGTGCTTTAATAGCATCATTTACCGAAGCTATTTGTTTATTGATTTCATCGAGTTGGTCTTTCAATTTTTTAATTTCAGCCGAATTACTATCTGAATAACCTTTAATATCACTCTCAATTTTATTCTTGTAATTCTGCAACTCACTCACTATACTTTTTAATTCAAGCTCCATCTCAAAACTCCTTATTATTTTTTTAAAATTTTCTTTACAACACTACCAGTTTGTGTTTCAAGCACTGCAAGTATTGCAGTGACGATCTGCACAACCTTTTTAACAACAGACAAAAATTTAGAAAAATCCATATCTTACCCCTTACAGTTAAATATTTTTTTTATTGCCTCAATCGCATCTTTTTTCTTTTTTTCTATCTCAGCATTTTTAAGTTCTTGCTCTTCTTTACTAGAAGCATCATTAAAATTTTTAAATTCTATTGTTAGTGCCTCAACAATCTTTTTTAAACTATCTATCTCCAAAACTAACTTACTAACCAATTCATTAATTGCCATACTTTCCTCATCATCCATTGTACCGATATTTTTTGAATGTATATAACTATTAATTTTACTTTCAATATCTTCAACAAAATCAACAGTATCTCCAACTAAAATTGATTTTATATCTACACCTATAGCCTCATACATTGTCAAGGCGTTTGGATTACAAGGTATTGGAACAAGGCTATACTCAACCAATTTACAAGATTTGATATATCTTCCATGTTCACCTACACCAAGCTCTTCTCTCTCTTTTTCATTTTTAGGGTAAATAACATCTATTCCATGAAAACCTATACTAACTCCCTTTATAGCACCAGAGCTATACATTTTATACATAGCATCAGATTTTCCGGTTGGATCAATTATATTATCATAAAATAATGTCCAAGCATTAAGTTTACCAAATCTCTTATCCAACCAGATCTTAACACAACTACCAATCGGCATATTATGATAATCATGAAAACCCATTACAACGGGATTTTTAGGAAAAAAATCAGAAAAATCTACACCGTCTGGAATTACAACATCACCTGAATGATCTTGGGTTGCATCTGTTATTGTATGCTGTAATATCCTTTTTTCCAATCCATCATGGTACTCTAAGCCAATAGTTGAGCAAAGACGCATTGCCTCATCTTTAGTTACAAACACGCTCCTAGTGTTAGCTACATACTCTTTACATAAAATTTTTTGCATTTAAACCTACAAATAAAGAAAGTAAACAACACCATTATCACAATTTGCATCAACTAAATTATTTATTTGTATCAACGGTGTTGTGTATGTATATTTTATATTTTTTTGACCCAAATAATCGACATAATTAACATTGGCCGCAATCATTAATACATTTTCAACTTCTTTAACAACATCTTTATTTTTATATTCTATTGGATCATCATCGCTTTTGCGTGGCACTGGTTTTTTTTCAGTAATAACAATTTTAGTTTTAACGTATACTTTTAAAACCTCTTCTCTATTTGCCATAACCAAAAAGGCGTATGGTGTTCCTTCCTCTTTTTTAAGAGAAAAATTTTTTTTACTTTCCATTATGTCCACCTTATATATATTATATACAAATTATATTACATACAGTTGCTCATGATCATATTCACTCTGTTTTTAACAAGTTTTTTGCCGGCTGATAATAAAGTAAAATCATTTCCAAAAAACAACGCATTACTTGAAAACATATAATTTCGCGACATTAAATGTCCTGGAGTCAAATTATAATTCCAAAAAGTTATTTGTTCCATGTAACCCGCAATCCTGTTCCAAATCAAATTTTTGGCTTCCCACATTTTTATATAAGAACCGGCCAATAGAACATCACCTACTTGATCTACCACGCCAGAAACAGAACCATCAATTACAAAAGTAACCTTTCCATCTGTTTTGATTGTTTCGGCTACATGATATAAACTACCACTATTAAAAGCCGAGTCCGACGATTTGTTATATATAGCTTGTGATGGTGTATTTTTTGACATTAAACCACGTGTCGGTGATACATAAGCTGATATCCATTGAGTCATCTGACCATCAGTATACATAATAGGATTAGAAACATCAAGAATAGAGTCTAAATAAAATATGTACTCTATTGTACGATCACCAGATGGTAAAGATGCCGTGTTATCTATTATATATGATGTGTTAGTTACAGAAGGCCTAATTATTCCTCTATAAAACCATGTACTACCAAGGAATATATCACTTCCAACAATAGTAGCATCACTTGAGACACCTTTTATAGTTGTGCTTCCATAAGCATCACAACAAGGATATAATTGTACGACACCAGCGTCACTAAATGTTACATTTGTATCACTGTTATTTAACTGTGATCCTACACATAAATAAAATTCTGCATTGGAATGAGTATTACCATGCCAATACAAAATACCTTCTTTACTACCTTTATCTACAAATCCAAGTGTAGATTTATTACACAAATTCTCACTAATTGCATCAACAACAGCCAAATTGTTTTGATTTGTTATCTCACCCCAAAATAAATCACTATTAACATTACCCAAAAGAAAACAAAACAAAAAGCTGTCATTATTTTCACCCAACAAACTTTGATTAATAGTAAGTTTTACATAGTATTTAGTTCCAGCAGGCAGTGCCATATTAAAGCCTTTCGTTTTTTATACTATAATATCCTTAGCTATAACCCACACAACACGCAACATAGTGTTATAATATCTATTATCCTTTATGGCATCGGTTGAACCGTCCATTATATTATCAAACGAAGGCTCGTCCATTATTATGTGTGTCATTTGACTATTTAGCATACCACGCAAAGCTCGTCTCCCAAATTCCAATAGTTGTCTATCAGTAACTCCCTTACTTCGCATTGTGAAAGATACACCACTATTTATTACAGTATCTATTGTCAATGTCTCATTGAGAACATCAGAACCTATTTTACCTAAAACAATAGGCAAAACATCATGTAATGGAGTATTGGCATATGTAGATGTTAAAACTTCACTATTGGGTTTGTTTTGTTCTACCGCTCTTCTTTGCGGAAATGTATACGTAGACATTTAAGCCCCTTTATTTATTGTGTAACTAATAATGTGCAACGACAATTTATTACTTCACTAGGATCACCATTAGGATCACCAGGATGTAGCAAACCATTAGAAAATCTATCTCCCAATCTAATTGGACCTTCTTGTTCACAAGCTATATGTGAGTCACGTGTAGCGTCATCATGATAGGCAGACCATTCAACCATTTCAACATCATTTTCTACATAACTATCGTACCTTTCTTGAGATGTGACTGTACCAACTTCTGTTCTAGCTATTGTTACTGATTGATTTTTTCTGATTTCACCAGTTTCAGAAATCGCCTCTAATATCAATTCCCTTTGTTCTGATAAAATCAAATCGTTTTCCATCGATTCTTTTAATGCTTCGCCTATTTTTTCTCTATACTTTTCAAATGTAGTAGTATGTATTTCTTCTATTTGTTTTTTTCTAAGAGCAACGTACCTCTTCCATTTTTCCGGATTGCTATCCCAAACAACAATACCATTAGTTTCATTTGGTAAGGTTACTGACAATTTATCGGTAACATCTTTTACCATTTTTTTATAATCATCCAAAAACTTTATTTTATAAAGTTTAAAATTTGGCATGAATTCTTCTGGATCAATTTTGTCACTTTTAATAACAATACTACTAATATTCTTAGAATTTAAATTGGTGTAATAATTATTTACTTTATCCACTAAACGATCATTCAACCATTCATTCGTTTTATACAATCTATTCAAAAAACTTTCTTCAATAGGTCGCATCTCTTCATCTTGAAATTTTTTATTATAAACCCTATTTTTTTCTATTTTTTGATCTAATGTTTTTTTAATTATTTTATCGGTATTTTTTTTTCCATCTTTTTCATCATCAGTTTCATCTTCATTTTTTATATTTTCTTTATTCGGTTTGTTTAAAACAAATGAACTATTATTTACTCTTTCATTTAACCAAGGGTATTCTTCAATTTCCGACTCTGTGAATGATACACCTAATTTTCTAGCCGCAACAACTGGAGGAACACCTGAATTTATTAAAGCTTGATAAGGGCCGGGTAAATTAGAATAATCAGGCATCATTGCATCAACATTAGAAACATCATATACCAATCTTAAATTACCGTTACCAATGTGCCTTATCCATTGATTGTTAAATGCAGATAAAATTATTTTAACCAAAGGTATATAAGTGTCATGGTATAACATTCTGCGTCCCTCTTTAATAGTAGCAAAATTTATACTCTCATAATTTCCCAAAGCTATTTTATTCAATCCAAAACATGCAAGAAGATTTGAATGCGTCAAATCTTTCAAATCTTTAAATTGCATATCAGAGTGGGTAGGAGAAAACTGTTGATATTCAGCACCATTGTCTAGAGCAGCTATTTTGCCATTTCTACCCGCAGATCCATAATTCTGATTCCAACGTTGCATTGATAGCCTTAACTGCTCTTCGGTCATCTCATCTTTAAATTTCAAAATACCAGCAACACGACCGTCATTTTCAAAAAACATTGAATTGTACACATCACTCAAAATATCTTGATATGTTTGGTTACCGGCTGGAGTAAACCATGACAAGCCTCTGTACCAGTTATTCGGATTTAAAAAATTCACTCTAATAACTTGTCCGGGCTCAAAATCTATTTTTGTTTTACAATTATCATTCCATTCGAGACACCAGTGTGAAAAACTTCCATTTTTATCTAATTTAGCTCCGAAAGAATATTGTTGACGTTTTTCCCAATAACAAAACAAATTTTGTGGTATTTCACCCTTGTCGAAAAAACAAAAATTTCCTTTGCCCTTTTTCTTCTCACCTACTATAAAAACTTGTCCGCCTGTATCTTCGAAATTCTTACCAGATGATAATAATAAACCCAATATGATCATCTCTTTAAATGCCGTCTCTGAAAGCCATGGATTTGGACATTCCAACAATTCCGTCACTTCATGATCATCTAAAAACAAATTCTTGTTTTTTTTATCGCATATTTTCCAATCAATTTTCAAACAATTAAGACAAATAGTTTTGCACATTGAGAAAATCCAATATTGATAATTATATGGATTCTCAGTAATGTCATTTACAGACAGATTTTTCCCGTATGGAGTCGTAATAAAAAAATCACGATCCAAATTTAATGTGCTAGCTATTTTTTGTTCAATATCTTTGTTTTTGTCTTCCAAATTAACTCCTATATATATTATATTATATACAAAAAAAATTACTGTTGTATTAATGTTTTAAAATCACAACTCACCGTTTTGGCAGAAATGTTTTTACTAATTATTTTTTGCAATGCATAAGTATTTAACTCAATTAAATTGTTATCACGATTAGTTTCCATGGCGTATTTAAGATATAACAATGCATTTTCAAAATTTTCAATTTCACAATAAATCTCTGCTAAAATTATAGATGGTATTTCTTTGTACATTTTTATTTTTTGGGGCGCAGGAAAATTAATATCAATATTAGAAGATAAGGCTTTGTTTAAAAAATCAATTGCTTCTTTATATAAACCTTTAAAAATATAAATCCTCCCAAGATAGACATAAGGCTCAGCCATTTCTGAACAATAGCTCATTGCAATTCGCGCATATGTTTCTGCTAATGAAATAAATTTTTCATTCTCTTTTATTTTAATATATTGCCCAAGATAATAACAGCTCAAATAACAAGCAACAGTATATTGCATAACAGTGTTGCCGCGCCTATTAAGTATAAAATCAATACTAAGATCCAAACATTCATCATCGTAACCTAACAAACTACATTCACGTATATAAAAAAAATCATACTTGTCTGATTCATTACTTTGGCAATTATTTCTTATTTGTTTTAATATTTCATAGTTTCTTATTGTGCTCTTTGACGGTTCTTTAATCGGCCTGTGTTCTATTGATATCCCACGCACAAAAATAGTTTTTATTTTACTTCCCATTTTAATACTAACAGGCTCTTCATGTATTTTACCATCAAATTTCATTGTATATTTATTAATTAATTTTCCACTTTTGTGTGAACAATCAAACACACCAATATTATCATAACAATCATGCGTAAGACACAAAACATCCGGACAATGAAAACTAACAAGTGATTTAATTTCATTCCATTTATCTATATTTAACTTAGATATTATATCATCACAATCAAGCCACAAAACATACTTTTCATTAGTTTTAGATAGTAAAAAATTCCTTGCTTGTGAAAAATCATTATTCCACTCATATTCATGTGTATAAATTTTAATATTTGAATCAACAATTAATGTATTACAATTTTCAACCGCATCAAACAAAAGATTATCTTTGCAATAATTAGTAGGTAACAATATGTGTATTGATTCAAAAACCTGAGCCTCTAAAACAGATTTAATACAACGAACCAAAATATCATGTTCACCATATGTGCACATTACATTGACACTAAGCATACAATCCCCTATTATTCAGTTATGTCTATACCCTTTTCTTTTAAATCTTCAACAATTTTCATTTTCTGTTCGTCTGTTAACTCATCAATTTTACTTCCTAACTTTTCTCCATCAGTTGTAACATCTATTGATTGTTTATCAGTCATTAATTTGCCTGTTTCACAATTGACCAAGTAATTCGTTGCAAAAAATTTCCACATCTGGGGATTGTCTAAAGCCATTTGATAACCAGCACTGCGAAGCTTTGTATATCCAATGCTTCTAAATATTTTTTGCGATTCTAACAAACCCATCCCAAAAATTTCTTTGCAATACTTGGATAAAGTTGTTTTAGACAAACCCATCACCGAACAAATTTCAATAGTTGTGCAACACATTGCACACAAATTCTTAAAAACTTCAGGATCAAATTTAATCTTTTCCATAATTATATATCACTCAAACCTAATATATTAAATTTATTTGTTATTTTTGATTTAACTTTTTCCAATAAATCTTTTATTAATTTTGTTTTAAGTTTGTTTTTACCAAGCCCTTCATATTTTATATTTTTTAAAATATCTTTTTCTTCATTACTAAGATCAGATAATCCTTCAACATACTCACATATTTCAATTAGCTTAAAGAAATTCTGATCGATACAAGCGCCATAATTACTATTATCACACTCAACCATATTAAAATGTCCAATATTCTCAAAATCCAAACTAACATCATCATTCAAGGTTGAACTTGTTAATTTTTTTTCTGTTTCTATATCACTGCGGCGTAAACAAACAACATGTTTATTTCTGTAATAATAATCCTTCAATTCAACTAGAATATAATTAGCAGAAAATGTTGTAAATTTTACACCACACTTTTCATCAAATTTTTTTTCAGCTTTAAGCATACCGTATATTGCAACCATTATAGCATCTTCCAATGGTATTGATGATGATCTATAATTCCTGCTCGCCATATACGTAGCGAATTTAATGTTTTTTAAAACCAAACTATCTTTTGTACAACAAAACGCTGACAAGGATTTAAATGATTTATCGATGCTATCTTTTTTAATATTTTTACTTTTTTTATTCATTTAATGACTCCAACGAATCCAAATACCTTATGACTGTATTTTTTACCAAAGTTTCTTTTCTATGTATTGTTTTGCGATGAATTTGATATGCAACCTCAAGACATCCTATTCCAGTATTTCCACCTGGTTTTCCTTCGAAGTAATTGTGTGTACCTATTAAACTTTTTTGCAAATAAGTCCCTGAAACTGCGTAATGAACTTGGACAGTATTAACCAATTCTTTATCAGCAGATCTAGATTCAGTAAATTCTATATAATTACGTTTAGTGTGACACAATTTATGCATATGCCCCATTACACCCAGGTCTATATTTCCAAACATTGTCTCATAAAATCTGACACAATTATTAATCGCTGAACCTGGCAAATGTGAACCACCACCAAAACCGTGACTCATAGCAATAGTATAGGTCATTCTGGTATGACTGTTATTAATTAAGTTTTGTATTTGAACCATACCAACATTGCCTATTGGTGTTATTTTTAATTTAGTACAATAACCATTAGCTCCACAATATATGTTATTGTTTGTTTTGAGTATTATTTTTTCCTCATGATTACCACATATAGCAGATACTATATTTTTTTTAATCGGACTAAAAATATCAACTATCTCCTCAACCTGCAACGGAATAAAATCTTTTAAATCCCTTATTTTATAACGAGTACCAACTGAATTAAAATCAAACCTCTTATCATCAATATTAGAAATAAAATCAGATAAGTCGCCCATTAAAAAAACAAAAACATTTTTTGACTCAGATTGTTTTGCTATATACTTTATAGTTTTGATCAAAAAATCTGTATCGCAATTTATATTCGACAAATGAGTATCACCAATAAAATACAAATAATTTTTTTCATTAAATTTTGTATTATTTACTATGCGCTTACCTTCCAATTTGTGCCTCTATTTCAATTTTAAGTTGTTCAATCTGTTTTAAAATCTTTAAACGCTGATTATGTTTTTCAGGGTATCCTACAATTTTAATTAGACAATCTGCAAGTATTTCTTTTGGATCATTTTTTTCATAATCATACACCTTTGTTTTTTTCTTCATTTTTAGGAACCTCTATAAAATCTATCCAATTTTCTAAATATTTTGTAAAAGTATTTCCAGTTTTGGCACTCCACTTTTCAAAAGAATCTAAAACATAATTAAAAAAATTATTTTTTGAACCAGGTACAAAATCAAACTTCTTGTCTTTAATAATAATATACTCATTTTTCTCACAAAACAAATCAATTTTTTTAACAAAATCTATAATATTTTTAATGTCTTTTGAGTTCTCAAATGTTGAGCAAATAATCCTGTTTTTAATACAAGTCCTGTTTTTAATAACAATGCTTTTAGTTTCATTTATTTGAGGTAAAAGTGGAAATTTTAAAAATGTTCTTTTTGATATATTACACACCTCAACCATTTCACTATCATCTAAACCTTCAAAACAAGGCATATAATCACTAATTATAATATCATTATCTATTGTATGATTATAATATCTTAACATCTTATCAAATTCAACAACAAACAAATCTTTATTAATGGTCACCTCCATTGTTGATAGGTTTAGAATCAACACATATTTCACCGAGTAAATTAAGACAACCACGGCTCTGCTTCCTACTAAAACTCCTAGTATTGCTTCTCGAAAAATTTTCAAGTGGCTTATTTTCGTCTAAAAAAACTTCGTATATTGAATTTTTAGTTTTTCTTATTTGAAAAAATCCTAACATATTACATCTGTAACTATACCAGTACGTTTCAGGATGCATCATTATTTCATTGTAATTATCTATACTTCTTTTAACATCCTCCTTGTTGTATCTTTCAACAGATTTGATTATAGACAATTGTAATGCAGTATGTGGTTTTCGTATTTTGCCCAAAATATTTTTACTATTCCAGTATGAAACTATTTCATTAATCAAACCAAGCGAATCCGATTCTTGCGTTGTTTCTAATTTCAAGTCTCGTGCATTTATTTTAGTAGCACAATGTGGACATATTATTATCATATATTCTCCTCATCAAAATATACACACCTTGTATTCTAAGTTTGTTCCTTTAGCTGCATCCCTAGCCATTTTATCTACACGTTCGTTATTCAAATCACCAGAATGAGCGTGAACCTTTTTATACCTAACAATATAAATATTATTATATTGTAATATCTGTTCCCACAAATCTCTATTAACAACTTTTCCACCTGTAGAATTTATCCAATTTTTGCGAATCCATTTTTCGTACCACTTATACAGCATGCAATTAATCAAGTATGCGCTATCTGAATAAATATCTACATTAGTTGTGTCAGGTGGAACTGACTTTAACGCTTCTAAACAAGCCGTAAGCTCCATAACCTGATTAGTTGTGTTGAAAACACGTCCACTATTACAATTCCTCACACCATTATTATTAATAATGTAAGCCCACCCTCCTACATTATTAGACTTGCCATTACCAAGGCACGACCCATCAGTATAAATAACAGACAATTTGTATGTTTTATTAAAACCACCTTTAGGATTAGACACACATCTTTTTTTATTCATACTATCCATCCAATTGACAAAGTATATGTTAAATATAATATTTTTTTTAAAAAAAGAATCAAAAAAGTGATACATCAAATAAAAAAATGTCTATAATATATATAGTGCGCCAGTTGCAGGCGAACCCCGCGCCGTCCTATATGGATGAGTAGGGATGAAGTGGTAAAAGCGTAAAGTCATGATAATATTGATTATATAGGCTACAAAAGCTCACAATGCAACATGCAATCCAAATAAGTTGTGTTATGTTTGTATTGCATTATCCATAAGCTGGGAGAAATTGGGGAAGCAGTACCTCAACCCAAGCGAATACATAGCACAACATACGCACAAAACTGGTGGTGCGTGATCAATAAAACAACGGTAGGATGCACGATTTGATAGATCAATAAAACGTTGGGATTCCATGTGGTACTCGGGGAACCTTAACCCGAGGGGGGCATGCTATCCACACCATGATATTGACAGTAGTCAATTTTCATGGGGGGGGATAGGGGGGGGGCTTCCTTAGCGCTTTGTAGCACTTTCAAAGTGCGGGGTTGAAATTATCTTGTATAAATATCTTACATTTACAATCTACTCTTTATCCTATTGCATAAGAATCAATACTAAAACATGCTAATAGAAAAGAAAAAATTACTAGTCAGTACAATAAGATAGATTATCTTATACAGTTAGTTTTTAGATTAAATTATTATGCGTTAAGTTTTTAAAGGTTAAATATTTATAGAAGATAAAAAAGAAAAAAAACAAAAAAAACAATAAGAATAAAAAAACATTTCCAATTTAACTATAATTTTATTTAAGCGCTTAAATAAGAACATGTTTTTAAACGTGTGTTCAAATATTAAATTTTATTTTTGTTTTTGTTAAAGATTAAAAAATTTGGTAGTATTTTCGTCGAAGCCTATTTCTGTAGAACCGCATTGACCACTTCTATTTTTAGCCACTATAATTTCTGTTTTATCTTTAAGTTCAGGTTTATCTAAATTGTATTTTCCTTCTCTGTATATAAAAAATATCATATCAGCATCATTTTCAATGTCACCCGATTCGCGTAGATCAGCAACTATTGGTCTTTTATCTATTCTATAATCTACAGCTCGATTTAATTGGGCTAAAACTATAACAGGTATGGCTAATTCTTTAGACATTTTTTTGATTGCATGGCTAATGTTTGATACTTCAACCTGCCTATTTTCTCTATCTTTTTCAGTTTTAATCAATTGTATATAGTCTATAATTATTAATGAAATTTTTGTTCTGTTTGAAATTTTTTTTATTTGATTTCTAATATTGTTTATAGTCAAAGAACAACCATCACTGATATATAGAGGCTTCGATTTTAATTTTACAATACTTTTAGCTACACAATTTATTTCTTCTTGATTTAATAATCCTGTTTTAATCTGTCTGTGCGGTATCATCGTGTCTACACTTATGGCACGATCTATCAATTGTTTGCGTGACATTTCTAGTGTGATAAAAATCACACCATTATTTTCATTAACGACATTAAGAGCTATAGACAATGCCAGACTCGATTTACCATGTCCTGATCTTGCAGCTATTACTACCATATCTGTCGATGCAATTGAATCTATGATATCATCCAAACCTTTGAGGCCAGTAATTATTTTCCCATTGTTTATATCTTCTCCAATTGATCTTTTATATGCCAATGTCAAATTTTCGGCAACATCATATGAACAGTGCTGTATGCTTTGATTGCTATCAGCAAATTTTGTATTAGAAATGACATCGTTTATTTTTTGCGATATTACTTCTAAACTCGAATTTTTAGCGGTTTCATTTTCAATAATTTCAGCTATAGTTGATACCATTTGTTTGTTATTTTTCAAATTAATTATTTGAGACAAGTCATTAATTGTTATATTTTTTTCACCACTTGATACTATATCATACAAAATGTTGTTAATAATACTTTGATTATTTTTATCCATCATCACCACCTTTTCTATAAATATAATTTTTTTTAATTAAAAATGATACATTTTCTTTTAAAAAAAGTATATTATAATCATGGAAACAAAAAAAATACCTCAGTTCATGACGTTTAATAACCCAAATTACGATAAAAGCAGCAAAAACCGCAAACAAAAAATTGTTAAAAAATGCTGTTCTTATGATAATTGCGGCGTTGAATACTTTGGATTAAAAGTAAGTAAGTATTGTGAAAAGCATAAACTGTACAAAAATAGAATAATAATCCCAAAAAAATATGATCAGGGAGTTAAAAAAATTAAAAAAGGTTCAAAAGTTGTTGAAACATTGGAATTAAAATGTGAACTTAAAGGATGTAATAATTATTATAAAATAATGTATAATCCTTTATTATTTAAATATCCAAAATATTGCGAATTACATCGAAATGAATATAGACGTTATTTATTTACTAAACTAGGGGGTTTTGATGAAGATTAATATTAAAAAGGGGTTTAATAAAAAAGGTTACATAATAACCCTTTACGGTGTTGAGGGTGTTGGTAAGTCAACGTTTGGTGCAGGATGTGAAAAACCATTTTTTATATGTGGTGAAAATGGAATGGTTGGAGAATCATTTTCTGATGTTAGTAATGTAACTCCTAATAGTTGGCAAGAATTCAAAGAAATATTAAATTTTATTTTGAATGAACAATTTGATTATAAAACAATTGTGATTGACACAATTGATGGGTTGGAGAATTTATTGTATACCCACATCAGTTTAGAAAATGATCAAAAAAATATAGAAACTTTTGGCTATAATTCTGGCTATAAATTAGCCAAAGTTGAAATGTATAATGTTTTTTGTTTGATGGAAGAAATATGTGAAAAAAAATCAATCAATATATTGATTACTGCGCATAGCCAAGTAAAGACATTCAACGATCCATTACGCGAGAGTTACGAAAGATACGAAATAAAAATCAAAGATGTTTTAGCTGCTTTACTTAAAGAAAAATCAGATGCTCTTCTGTTTGCCACATATGATCTTAATGTGGTTAAAACTTCAAAAAGTGGTAAAGGGAAAGCTAAGGGTGGTGAACATGTAGTCTATACACAGAGACAACCAGGATTTGAAGCTAAAAATCGATTCAATATGCCAAAACGATTGCCGTTAGATCCAAAAATTGTTTTTAACTATATTGATAGATCTAAAACTGATGAATCGTATATTGAAGATTGTAGAAAAAACATAGCAGAAATAACAGAACTTACTACAAAATTGGAAGAAAATAAAGCCAAAGAAATTAAAGAGTATGTTCAAAAACACAAAGATGATCTTACGAAATTAAAGCAAGTTTTAAATAGAATTAATGTTATCTTGTCTGAACAAGAATCAGATTCAAATGCTGACGTTCAATAAAAAATATCATAAATATGAATGGTGCGGTTCAGTTGTACCAAGCGTAACTCAAATTTTAAAATTTGGTGGCTTGGTGCAAGATTTTAATTGTATAGATCCTGTTATATTGGAAATTGCACGTAATAAAGGAGAACGCATACATAGAGAAACAGAAAAAATAGACTCGTTAATATGTGATGTAGAAGAGTTTTGTGAGTATGGTGATATTTATAAACTATATTTGGATAAAACAAACAAGATCTATCGAGGGCAACTCTATATAGAAGAACAACTTTATTCACAAAAATACAAATTTGCTGGAACTATAGATAGATTTGTTATATCAAAAGATAAAATAATTATCGCAGATATTAAAACAGGACACAAAAGTGTTGGTATAGAGCATCAATTAGGTGCTTATAAAATTTTAATTGAGGAAAATTATAAAAATGAAGTTTCTGGCAAACAAATTGAATGTTACATAATAAAAATTAATACTTCTGATAGAAGGGTTGTAGTTAAAAAAATAAACGAACAAACCGATTGCTTTGTTGGAGCATTAAAAAAATATTATGAACAAAAATAATTTTGATGATTTTTCAAAGTTTTTAAATAAAAACAAAAAAAATAGTATTGATGCTATTAAACATGGCATATACATTGGTGTGGAGCTATTCAAAACTCATATTGTCAAAACTCAATTATCTGGAAGAAAAAAAGATAATACTAGTCTTAATAGAGTGTCAGGTCAATTAGCTAATGGATTTTTTGTTGAAAAAGAAAATGTTGATTCGAAAGATTTTAAAGTGTTAATGCGGAACCGTGTATGGTATGGCAAGGTACACCAGCATGATAATTTTGATGGTTTCATATATCCTAAAAACAAAAAAACATTAAAGTTTTTTATAAAAGACAAAATTTTTTATTTACTAAAAGTTTTTGTACCAAAAAGATTGTATGTCTATGAAGAGTGGAAAGAAAATGGCAAAAAAATAATAGAAGATTCAATATCAAAACAATTGAGTAAAATATATAAAAAGAAAAAATGATATGAAAAAACCTAATATATGTTTTCAAGTGATTGTTTTTAACGGTGATTCTATTTTGTATGATTCAATTAAAAGTGTATATGATATAGCTAATGAAATAGTTATTGCTGAGGGCCCTGTTTCCTATTGGCAAAAAAAAGGATACAGAACAAGTTTTGACAAAACAAATATGGTATTGCAAAAACTAAAACACGAAGATGACCAGAATAAAATAAGAATTTTGCACAGTCAGTACATAGAAAAATACGAACAATGTGTTTCAGCATTTAATTTGCAAATGCATGAAAACGATATTTTATGGCAAATAGGAAGTTACGAAATATACAAACCAAATGAAATGGAAAAATTTATAAATTTATTTTGGAATGGATCTTATTTATCCGGTGGATTTAAATCTATTACATTTTTTGGTGATTTGTATCACACATTGACTGGGTACGAAAGATCAATAGAATTAAAAAGAGTTTTTAAAATCTTCAGAGGTTCAAAATGGCTATCTTATAGACCACCAATTATAAAACATACTGATTTAATAGAATCATCAACACTCGATGAACATTTTGATTTTAACCATTCTATGGATAAAGGTATTGAAATGTATAATTATTCGTATTGTTTTCCAATTAAAGTTTGGGAAAAAATAGAATACTACAAGTCTTTTATGCCACAAAATAATTATATTAACAATTATTTTGATGCTATATATATGCCATGGATCACCGGTGACAAATCTGTTGAGAAAAAGTATAGTGGTGTGCATGAATTAAAACCAGAACTCAGGGGTGATTGTTACCCAATAAAATGTGATACAATAAAGCATCCTGATATAATATTGTCTAAAATTGATGAATTAAATGACGAGATTAGAAATCAAATAGATTATTACGTTCAAAATAAAACATTTGAAAATTATTACAACGAGATTAATTGAAAAACACAAGACAACAAATCAATTATTTAAAATAAAATTATTTAAAAACATGACACAATTTAATAATTTTGTTGTATATTATAAATAATGATTAAATATTTTTTTGAAATAAATAAATTATTATTTCAATGTCTGAAAGGTTGTTTTGATGGATAAAAAAGAAATAAAAAAACTAATTGGTGACAATGTTGTTATTATAGAAATAGGCGCACATCATGGTGAGGATAGCGTAGATTTTTTAAATACATTTGACAAGCTAAAATTGTTTAGCTTTGAGCCTGATAGTCGATGTCTTAAAAAAATTTCAGAACAATTTAAATCGTTAAGTGAACACAAAAAAAGACAATGGGATATTTGTGATTTTGCTATAAGTGACTGTGTCGGTGAGACAACTTGGTATTGTAGTAGTGGTACAAATATTACACACAATATACAAGATTGGGATTTTTCAAGTTCTATCAAAGAACCTACAGGTCATAAATTATTTCATTCATGGTGTACTTTTAGCAGTGAAAAAAGTGTAAAAACTATAACGTTGGATTTCTTTTATAACAATACGCTTAAATTTTTTAATATAAATCATATAGATTTTATATGGATGGATGTTCAAGGAGCTGAAGATAAGGTCCTCTCTGGAGGAAAAACAATTTTAGAAAACACGTCTTACATATACACAGAATATTCTAATATAGAAATGTATAAAAGTCAGCCTAATCTTGAAAAAATAAAAATGATGCTTCCAAATTTTGACATAATAAAAGATTTTGGTGGTGATGTTTTATTGAAAAACAAAGGATAAAATAATACATGGATTTGATTTGCGTTCCAACTTTGTTGTCTGCAAAAGAAACTAGACATATTTACAAAAATATTTTAAATACAACTTGCAGAAAAAGACACAAAATAGTTATATCTAACTTGAATGCATCAGCTCCAACAAATAGAAATTGGTGTTTATTACAAGCTGATATTATTAAACCAAGATATGTAATTATGTGTGATGATGATATTAGTGGTTATTATAATGGATGGGCTGATAATTTAATTAAACCGTTTGAATTGTATAAAAATTGTGTTATGGTCAGCGCATCATTGGTGAATAAGGATGGAAGCGCCGCAATTATGATGAATCACAAAAGAGATTTTGGATTAGAATATCAAGTTGTTAATGATGCTTTACCTTCAGCTTGTGTTGCTTTTAAACACGATCCAGAATTAAGATTTGATGAGCGTTATACTATCGAGAACAAAGGTTCTGGTTATGAAGATGCTGATATGTGTATGCAATTAAACAGAAAACACAATGGTATATATGTGATAAATAACAAAGTCAAATTAATACACAATAATCACAAATGCAATCAAGAAAACATACAATATTTTGGAAGTTTATTTAGACAAAAATGGTTTGTTAAATAATATTTTTATAGCTTGGAGATGAAATGCATATTTGCGCGTTATATAAGACATTTTCAGGTGATGAATTTGTAGAAGCTAGTATTGAGTCGATTTATTCTTGTGTAGATAAAATTGTATTTTCTCATTCAGATGTTAATTGGCTTGGCGAAAAAGGTATTAATACTGTTTATCCAGTTGTTAAAAAGTGGCAAAAAGAAAATGATAAAAAAAACAAAATAATACATTTGTGGAACAATATACCATCACAAAAAGAACAGTGTGATAGTGCTTATACATGGATTAAAAATGTGTTTAATCCTGTTTGGATAATGTCAATAGATACAGATGAGGTGTTTAGCATTTGTGATATAAACAAACTATTAAAACTTTCATTTGATTGCCACATGTTTAATGCTATCCATATAAAAATGTACACATATCTTAAAAGCCCATATTATCGTGTAACCAATATTGAGGCATGTAAACCATGTATATTGTTTCGGCCAATATTTGAAAGAATGTATTCTACACGTGGTAATGGAGTAAATCCTTTATTGATACCTGAAGATATATATATGCATCATTTTACTTATGTGCGAAGCAAAGAAAAAGATGTATTTAGAAAAATATGGACTAGTGATGCAGGCGACAAAGATGATAATCCAAATGTGCAATTAGTTAATATGGATAATTGGATTAAACATAAATGGATGAAAATTGAAACAGCTAAAAATTTACACACAACTCTTGGTTACGAATGGAGTTGGGAATCTGTTAAAAAAATTAAAATTAATGACTTGCCAGAAACATTACGCAATAAAAAGATATTGTTGGAGTATAATAAATGACTACATTGGAATTTTGTAAAAAATTAATAGATTGGGATATCGTATCAATTGCTTGTGCTTCAACAATTAATAAACATAATGCTATTGATTTATCAGATGAATTTAAAATAAAACTTTTAAAATCAGAGCATTCTCCTATAAGATGTTTAACCTTTGCATGGAAATGGATTGATTTACCATATTATGTAAGTGTTCATTTCGTTAGGCACAAATTTGGAATTGAACATTATGTCCGTTCACAGCGAGAGGATAGGACTGGTGTTTCGCGAGCTGAATTACCACAAGGTGCGTTAATTGAGCACATGTGTGTTGCAAATATACAGTCCATAATCAACATATCACGTAAACGTTTATGTAAAAATGCATCACAAGAAACAAGATATGCATGGGAATTGGTTGTTAACTCTATAAAACTAATAGATCCAATTTTAAAGGATGTATTAGTACCAGATTGTATATATAGAGGCGAGTGCAAAGAAATTAAATCGTGTTTTAAAAAATCTTAAAAGAAAGGTATTTTCCAATGGAGTTAAATTTTAAAGGAATAGTTGGCAAAGAACCAGAAATATTAACAACTAAATCTGGTAAAAAAATGGCTTCGTTTTCTGTAGCATCAAAGCAGAAACAAAAAACAGGTGAAGATAAAACGATATGGATTCAGTGCAATGTTTTAAATGAAAAGATTATAACATCTTTTGAGAGCGATGTTTTAAAAGGTAGGTTGGTTGATATTTCTGGATCTGTTATTTTTGATGAATATATTAATAAAAATAATGAAAAAATATTTAAAATCATTGTTTTTGTTAATAAAATAGTTGTGTCAGAAAAAAAGAATAAGGCTAATTATAACAATGCTGAAATTATTGTAACTGAGCCATTAAAAACAATTGAAGAAAAAATTGATGATTTACCTTTTTAAAATAGGTTGGTTTAATTATGAATAATACTGTTTATTTAGTGCATGCTAGTGATAAATACGATTGGGTTATTGATAAATTTGTTGAAAATCATGAAAAACATTTTAAAAACATGTGTTTAGATAAAATAATACTTACTGAAAGTATTACCAAAAATTGGGAAGGTTTTAAAACAGAGTGTGTCGGTAAAAACAAAAGTTGGTCTGACGGATTAATTGACTGGCTTTTATATTGTAAATATGACAATATAATCTATGTTCATGAGGATTATTTTCTAACAAGTGATACAAACAACGTGTTGTTTTTTGATTTATTGGATATATTTATTAAAAATAATTACAATTTATTAAAGATTTGTGGATCATGGAGTGGTTCTCCTGAACATAATCAACCAGATAAAAAACCTTTTATTAATAAAAAAACACATTGTATTAAAAGTAATGACGATAGTAAAAGCAATGATAGGTTTTATGATATATATGAATATAATAATAATTTGCAATATTTAGTATCTCATCAAACCTCTATATGGGATAAGGATTTTTTACTAAGTACTTTATGGCGTGGATGGACTCCTTGGGATCATGAGTTGACTGGTACAGAAATATTAAGATATAGAAATGTTAAAATACATACATATATTGGTGAACCACCTATCCCTTATTGCGAGGTTATAAATAGAGGCAAAATCAGACCAGGTTGCGAACATTATTTTCAAAATATGGAGGATTATAATGGCAAAATTTTGTAAATGTGAATTTAATTATTCTTATGGAGATATAGTCTATAAAAAATATTGCAATAAAATTAACAAGGGTGTAATCATAGGTTGTTGCTTATACAAGGGTAACATAATGTATGAGGTAATTTTTCCAGATGATGGTTTAGTTAAGTACGATCAAATAGAATTGTGTGAAAGCGAGAACGAAATTGTAAGAAGCAAAATGTTTGATAATTTAAATGGTCTAGATATAGATGCATTACTCAATGGTGATTTATAAAAATATACAAGCTATTTAGTATATAATATATATTATATAGCTTAGTATAATTTAAAGTTTTAAAGAGGTAATGATGTCTAATCAAGATGATAAAATTTGTGCTTGGAGAGCTGGTATATCTGTAACCTTGTCAGACACTTCAGAAATATTAATAGAAGATACAAATCCGAACTTTCCAAATCCCGATAGGGTGTCTTCAATGTATCCACGCGGTTTTATTTCTAAAGTTGATGGAGCTGTTTTTATAGAACCTGTTGGTAACGCAGTAGGTAAAAAATTTCCATTCCCGATTATTGCAGGAATACAGTACGCTATATCATTTAGAAAAATTTATGCTACTGGTGCATCAACAATAACCAATCACGATATAATCGCATTCAGATAATGACAACACCAATATTATTACCAGTAATTACTAGAATACGTAAAGCAGTTGTTTATTCTGTTGAAAATCGAATAATTTCTGGCGGTCAAACTATTAGATATAGTAATTCTGGTAATAATATTATTGATGATTATGGTTATTACATGTCATATCCTCATTGTTACGACACACCAAGATCTTATGAGACATTTTCTGAGTTTCCTTCTATTAATTTGTTTATCGATATTGAAAATAGTAACGCAAACGCTAATGTGCAAATAGATCAAAACTCAGGAATGTTGCACAATAAATTTAGTATGAGATTTGAGGTTTTTTTAAACTGCACTCAAGATGTAACAACAATTATGGATTGCGCATGTGCAGATTTACAAAGATTTTTTGGTGTTAATTATTATATACCAGATTCTTCAGGTATAGCTACTGCATCTCATTGTTATTATACAGGTAGTGAAAGATGGGGTGTGTCTTTGGGTGAGCCTGTAGTTGGGATAACTGTAAGATTTGATGTGTGGTATAGACAACGTATAATAGATCCAACTATAATGTCATAAATAGGAGTAGATACAATGGCTTTTTTAAAAGAAAAAACAGTTTTATTATGGAAAAAAGAAAGTACAGCATATACACAAGAAACGTCTTTAACAGGTACTAATGGTTGCATAATTGAAAATGTGTCGTTTAAGTATGATATTCCTGTTAAAGATGTGCCCTTGGCAATAAATAAATTGGAACCTTCTTTTTCATTGGCTGGCAAAAGATCAGTATCATTTTCATTTGATGTACCTATGTACTATTCCGGTACACCTGGAACTGCTCCGGCTTATTTTGATCTGTTAGAAGCTTGTGCAATGGAAAAAACACAGTATGGATCTACGGGGGTATCAATGACTCCGGATTCACAGCTTACTAATGTACCTATTACTGTAGTGGTTCAATTGCTCGAAGAAGGTTCAAATGCAGCAGTAACAAAATTTGCTGGTTATGGATGTATGTCAAGTGTTAAACTTGCCACCTCAGGTGTTGGTGATTATATTAAAATGAGTTTTGAATTTAAAGGTATAGCAGTTGCACCAACAGATACAACTTTTGGTCAATTTATAACACCAACATATACAGAATATCACCCATCTGTTGTACTAGGTGTTGGCGTGACATTGTTTGGAGAAGGACAGCAGATAAATAGTTTTACTGTAGATTTGGCTAATCAGGTTGAATTGTACACAGACCCTACCAATTCTACAGGGTATGGTGGAGCTCATGTGGTTAATAGAATGCCAACAATAGAACTTGATCCAATGCTTAAAACCGTTGCGTTACAAGGCGATTATGCACGTACTATAAATAATACTTCTGGTGCTTTTGTAGCTCAAATAGATGGGCCAATTGTTATATCTGCACCGGCAGCACAGTATACTCAAATTTATCAAGTGGGTGATCGTGAGGGATATTATATTCATCAAAAGAAATTAATATTAAATAAAAGTTCTGGTGATGATTGCTTAGAAATCTTACACGGTAGTAAAACATAACAGGCTGTGTTGAGCCTGTAATCAACACTGCGCCGCGGTTTAATATTCCCCCTAAAAACCGCGGTTTTTTTCTAACGGGGGGATTGGGGGATTATGAAAATTAAGAATATTGTTTTAACACCTGAAATGGAAAAGAAGCTTAAAAGTTCTCTTGGTTTTAAGCTTGTTGATAATTACAAATATGTTCCTAAAGCTTATCGTGAAAAAAATGAAAAAGGTGAGTTTGTTTTCCCAAAAGAAATTTGGCCAGTCTTTATTTTAAAAGGAATAGATGGAAGACAAGCGTTAGAATTCGAAGATGAATTACTTGGTGAGATAGATATTAATTCATCAAATTTTAATACTTTTAAAATCAAACAGGGTAGAATAACTTTCCTTACATGTAAGTGTGGTATAATTTCTTGGAGTAATTTTTTTGATGAAACAGGTGAAGAAATTGTATACTCACCAGACAAGATAAGCTCATTAAGGCCTGAATTGTTACATGAATTGTGTAATGCTATTGGCGAAAGAAGTATTTTAACCGAAGAGGAGTTGATGGGTTTAGAATAGTAGCCGCTTTCCACTCTCGCAGTTTTTATAACCAAGAATCAAACTTAAAATACAAAACTAAATATGACTGTAGAGAGTGTACAATAAATCAAGTGTTACGTAAAGTATGGGGCTGTGAAGGTGTGACAACATCTGGAAAGCATGTGCACACAGAAATAGATGGTGATACAGAGTATAGGTATTTTAATTGTCCCACTAAATTTATAGGGCGCAGCATTAGAGAGTTTATAGACCTTAAAAATACATTAGAGTTATTTGAAGGAGCAAAATTACCAAATATAGATGATATTAGTGTACGATATATAACGGCGCTTAAATATTACAACGCAAAATGTGCTGAATATAGTGCTGAAAATGATGGGCGGTAATTATGGCAGACTATGTTTTAGAAGTAGAAGCAAGACTCAAAGATTACATGAGTGATAATTTTGAAAAAATTAATAATAATTTTAACAAAATTACTGAAAATGTTAAAAGAAAAAACAAAGAGCAACAAGAATCGTTTGAAAGTTTAGGTAGTGCTGTATCAAAGTTTAAAAATTTAATTTTTGGTATAGCTGCTTTAGGCGGTTTGAAATCTTTTTTTGAAGACTCGATTAAAGGCGCTAATGAAGAAGCTGTATCTATAAATAAACTTACAAATTCTCTCGGTAAATACTCTCAAAAATTAGTTGAATTATCCTCAGAAATGCAACAAAACACTCTTTTTACTGATGATCAAATATTGTCAGCCGAAAATTTACTCTCAGCTTTTATAAAAAATGAAGATGAAATTTCTAATATGATACCAGTTGTAGCTGATTTATCCACAAAGCTTGGAGTAGATCTTAATTCTGCAGCTCAGATGGTTAACAGGGCGTATTTAACTAATTCTGATACTTTTGGAAGATATAAAATGAATATACAAGGTGTATCAGGTAGTGCCGAAAGATTAAAAAGCATACAGACCGAACTTAATAAGGTTGTTGGTGGATCGGCTAAAGCAGCGGCAGAGGCAGGTATTGGTCCTTTACAAAAAATGGCTAATTCTTTTTCAGATATTAAAGATTCTGTCGGCGTTCAATTAATACCAACACTTAATGAATTTGCAAATGTTTTAATGAATAACAGAGAAATTATTGAAAAAACAGTTTTGTTAATTTCTAATTCTTTTGTGGCAGCGTATAGAATATTGGCTGGCATTATTAATTTTTTATCGTCAGGTGTTACTAATTTGATTAGTATGTTTTCTGGCCTATCAGCATCTATATTAAATTTAGTTCTGGTTATTAACAATGCATTACCTAAAAAGTTATTACCAGATTCATGGTCTGAATCAATTAAAAATGCATCTAAAAATTTAAATGAATTTAAAAAAACAATTGGCACAACATCAACTGATTTAATGGAAGCTTCCTTGGCCTCTTTTTCTAAAATAAAAGATGCGTATAAGACAAAGGAAATGGTAATTAGTCAACCTACTTCAGGAAAACCAACTCCTTTATCTATTGGTGGTACTGATAGTGATTTGAAAATGACTGAACAGAAACTTACAGAACAGAGAGATGCTCACGTTAAAACTTATAGGATCTACCAAGAAGGTATTGCAAGACTTGAAAGCCTCAAACCAAAACTTACGGTTCTAAGAGAATCATTATTATTGGGGAAAACACCGGATGGAGTCGAGAAAGAAAAAATTTTATTCGATGAAGAATTATCTGCATTAAACGAGTCGTATAATCAGAAAATATTACTCGCTCAAAACAATAAAGCTATATTGCTAAATTTAGAAAATGAATATTTAATGTCAAAAGAAATATTGGAGATAGAGCATAATAATAAAATAATGGCTATGGAAGATGCAACACGCAAAGCAAAATATGAAAAACAGAAACAAGCTAATGATGATGGAAGAAGATTAGTATTGCAAAATATTATGACAGTAACAAGCGGAAACAAAACATTGGCAGGTATATATAAGGCCGCCGCAATAGCACAAGCAACAATGGATACATACGCTGCAGCAATGGCCGCATCTAAATCTGCTGCTACTGTACCTTTTGTTGGGTGGAGTCTTGCACCTGTTATTATGGCAACTACAATAGCAGCTGGTATAGCTAATGTGGCGAAAATTGCATCGACTAAATTCCAGCACGGAGGTATTGTTGGTGGTAATAGTTTTAATGGAGATAAAGTTCCAGCGTTACTTAATTCTGGCGAAGGTGTTTTCACACCTAGTCAAGCTATGAATATATTACAAAATATTGGTAATACAGGTAGAAGAGTTTCTAATAACAATATTAATCTTACATTAAATGTTGGAGATAATAGTAGAAGTGTTAATAATTCACAACAATTATCAACTGGTGATATAGGTAATTTACTTGTAGACGCACATAGAAGTGGTAGTTTAGATAAATTTTTAAACCGCATAGGAGTTAAAAACTAATGGCTATAACATCCGGTTCTTACACTATAGGCTCTGGCGGTGATTATGCTAATTTGGTTAATTTTTGTGATGATATATCAGCGTCTTCAGTTAATGGCGATATTACTGGAATTTTTATAAGCGATATAACTGATTTAGTTAATTATACAAAAACTATATACATGAATGGATATACGTTAACAATAACGTCAAACACATATCATAATGGATATGTTCCGTCGTCTTATAAATTATACATGTATAACATTAGTCTTACTATTCAAAGTTCAAATTCTAAATTAGTAATATATAATTTAAGTATCAGATGTAACGCATTATATATTAATGGTTATTCTACTGCTGCTAATACAACCGCAACAATTAAATATTGTGTAATTACAATTAATACAAATTATTTATATTTTAGGAGATGTACAACTTATATTTATCGTAATACTTTTAATATTACTGGTAATATTGGTCCGTATGGAAGCTCTATCGATATTGATTTAAACAATACTATTTATTTTGAAAATAATACATTTGATTTAAAAGGTGTTGTACTAATAAGATCAGCTAATAATAATAATGCCACTTTCAGAAATAATGTTTTTAATATAACCGGAATTGGAACAACTACATTTTGGGTTGGTTTTTCGGTAATATTATATGGATACAATAATACATCTAACAAGTCTGATATGGTTAATTCATTGTTTGTATCAGGTGGTAGCGGTAATGTTCCAAGCGTAAATTATACACCTGAATTTAACTCAACATCTATATCTAATTCAGGCTTTTACAAGGTAAATCAAAGCAGTGTATATGTAGTTAACGGTGGAACAACTCCACAAATATCTGGGAATATATTAGGTATACGATTAAACTTTACTCCTCATAACGGATATTATAGTATAGGTTCTGATGATTATTTTCCACCAATTAATCCATCAAAAATAAGATTTACATATAAAACAAATTATGCTGATTTATATTTACCAATTTTGCCTTATAACATCACAATAGACTATCCTTGGGATTTCTTGAAAATGCCAAATGAATCAGTTAATATTGTAGACCATGGTTATGGAGGTCAATCATACGATAAAAGATCATGTACATGTAGATTTATTATGACACCTACAGAGGCAGATGAATTTAATAATGACATTTTAATACCATATGATCAGGATTCTACAGATGGTCTTACGATTGAGATGGGCGTTTTAAGCATGTTTCATCCTTTCGGGCCTGATTTTAGTAATGTAGGCCCTTATACTGTTATGATGCGTGTTATTAAAGCTCCTTATTTGAGCGAAGAGTATTATGGTAATTTTGAGATGGAACTAGAATTGTTTTTAACAGCATTACCTCCATCATATAGTTTTGTTACTGATCAAAATGAAGGTAATATGTCTATTGGCTCAGTGTCAGGATTGCGATTCCCTAGAACTATGTATCGAAATAATAGATTAATTAGTAATCGTTTTACTCAATTACAAGGGCAATATAGTACTGAACGTATAAATTTGTACTACAAAACTTACGAAAGTGAAATAAATTTAACATGTAATTTACCGAAAGCACAACGTCTTATAAACTATATTACCACTAATAGAACAAGTACCTATTCAATAGGTGACAGTAGCGGCTATTTATTTGGCGAAGAGCTTGGGACAGGAACTCATAGTAATTGTTATCTGGTTACAAATAAAATAAACATAGATTTTAGGGGTTTGTACGATATTAATTTCAATCTTAAATTTGTCAAAACGGTTTAAAAATGTCAAATATATTAGATGTGTTTGTACGTATTAATACAGGTTTGTGGGCCAAATCACCTCAAACGAGTAAAAGTTTTTATGGTGGATATAGAACACTATATTCAGACATATCTATTGGTAATACAAGCATTGTTGTTACAGATTCAAGCGGTGTTAATAATTTCACTTATTTTCATGCTGGTTGCCGTATCAAATTATACAATAATAATACCGGTGATTACGAATACGCAATAGTATCTTCATATACTATACAAACAAGTCCTTCAAGATTTACTCTATATCTTACAGAGCCAACTACAAAAGCACTTACAACTGCCGCAGGCCGTATATATATTGAGAATTATTTTGGTTTCAGTATGTATCAAAATTATACCAATATTTATGGTAATTTTTCTATAGGTTCATTGTTAGATGTATCGGATATCACAAAGGATATCGACATAAGAAGAGGTGGTAATACACAAATTAAAGTTGGTGGTAGTATTGATGTAAAAAACACTGATGGATTTGCCCAGTGGTTAGAACTAAATAGTATATATTTACATGGTAATTTATTAGATTTGTATTTGAATTTTACCAATACATCTACAATAACACAATTAGGTTCGTATAAAATAGACAACATACATTGGAATGCTACAACCATTAACATACCATTTATTCCTAATCCTAGAAATGTTAATATAACCAAACAAATTAACAAAACTGACTATCCTAACGCTACAAAAGATTTGATAGGACGTACAATACCAGTTACGTTTGGTAAAATATATCCTAATTCTAATTGGTCTGGGTATGCTAAATTTGTTCGTACTGCTGATAGCCAAACAGATTATGTATTTAATTTGCCATGTTATGATCTATCAGATAATTATCTTTTAACAGGTTCACCACCTGAAAGTGATGTTTATACTTTCCCATGCGTTGGATTGGTAGGTGCTGCACCTACTAATACTTATAAATTTTGTATTGCTTCAACTTCGTTATCATTGTATTCTGTGTCTGGAACTCTGTACACCCTACAAACATCTGGGACTCACTACATGGAGAATTTAGTTGGAAGCTACACCTATGTAGTTGAGGGTATAAGTGACGGTGAATATAGAAAGATAAGTAACGCAATAATAGATCTTGATGACGATCCAACTGGAAAAACTATAAAATTAACCATGCAAGATTATTACAAAGAAGCATTAAAAGGAAATGCAACCGCTACTGAAACTGATAATAGTTGGATTAATATAATAAATCTTAAAAAAGAATATCAATCAGATATACAACCATGCAAATCAGTGTTAGACAATAATGGTAATGAAATATCGACTAATTTTGATTTGTATGTTTATGATAGCGAAAAAAAGATAGATATTGATGTTAGTGGATTGGCTGAAAATGTTAAATCGATTGTACAAGAAAATAATTTTGACTATTTATACATGCCAAATACTTCACACAGTGTCAAAATAGGTAGTAACAACAATACTCTTGAGGCTAATTTTAGGCAATGTACAAATAATTTAGATAGTATAGATAGTTTTATCAATCTACCACTTAATAGTTTTGAATTAGCACAATCAAATTATGAGACATATCAAGCTAAGTGGGGTTATCCTACTGAGTTTGCTCCACCTCCTATACAATGGTATGATGTTTCAAATGGAATTTTTAGCGTACAGCCAAGCGTTACAGGAGTTACAATAACTGGTACGGGTTCCGAAGTTATAGACAAAAACAATAGCACTTATTATGGAATTTTTTTGGATGTACCAGACTATTATTCAAATTGGTTAGCTTTTGGATTTGATGTAACCATGCCTTCAGTACCAAAAAACTTTGATTATAGCAACGTGTATTTAGGAATTAAAGCTAGTATAATTAATACCTATAGTTATCAGCCTGCAACTGATAATTTTACAAAATTATTTTTTTTAAGTAAAAGATTTATGGGTTCCGTTAAAAAAGTAGAGTTGCAAAACACTACTACTAATTTAACGAATACAACTTATGATTGCATAAATGACGAATACTACAATGTCAGTCCGCAGACAAACAATAGAAATTTCTATGCAAAAGTAAGCGACGATAGTAACCTAACAGGATACGAATATTACGATATTACTGATATAATTTCAGATGTTAAAAAGTATAATAGTTACAATTCTTTTAGTTTATTTTATGAACACAAATACGTAAATAGTACTAATGCTACTTGGTTACAAAAAGATTTTAGGATATTTGAAATATGTTTAATTTTTAAACGAACGGTATCAAGCAAAAAAGAATTGTACGCTCCATTTAGCGGTCGAATTTTTAATAATACTTGGGGATCACGCAAAATATCTGCTTCTTTAATTACATCTCCTGTTGATATATTAGAACATACTTGCAGACTACAAAATTATTCAGAAGTTTCATTGTCACAACAGAATTATGGTTTAGAGTATGCTAATTATGCTAAAGTATCAATAACGTCTAACGGCGGTTTTGATGTTACTACTGATTCTACATTTAACACAATCAAGAGTTATCAAATAGGTTCAGTGGTAGACGATTATTCAAAAACCTATACAGATTCTCTCAAAAAAGACTTGTGCAAACAGTTTAGATTGGCCAACTGGACTGATAAAAATGGTAATGAATGTGTTAAAGCTATGCATAAAAATTCACTTGCAACATCTACTACGATAACATTGTCGGATATATATAATCGCGACAGCATAACAATACAATTGCCTGAAACAACTGATGTCTATCCAATGCCAATTGTACGATATAATAAGGATTTTGCTTCGGGACAATATCAAGGCTTGTTACAAATTACTAATACAAACAAAGAGACGTATGACAGTAGTTATACCAAAGGTTTTGACGTGGCTGATGCATCACTTGCCGCTGACATATGGTCTTTGTGTCGCACTTTGTATTCAAAAACTAAGTCTGTTGATAAACCACCTGCCGATATGACAGACCTATATTTAGTCAATGGTCCTAATGCTTATGATATTGCTAAATATTATTTGTACTACTGGGTACAATGTATGAATAATAGAATTTTTAGCTTTGACGTTCACATAAATAAATGTTATACAATAGATTTGCTGGATAGGATTAATATAAATTTCCCTCACCAAACAGAGGGTGTAAATTTGCAATCAATAGTAACCAAAATTATTTACAAATTAACATATCCATACAACTGTAAAATATCTGTAATACCATTAACGTAAGGAGATACAATGCCTAGTAGTAATCAACTATTGACAATTTTAATCAGTTTTGTTATTGGTGTAGTTACAATGCTTATTAACAACTGGTATAAAAAGTCTCATACATCAACATGTGAAATGCATCACATATTTGTCGAAAGGGTTGCCACGCTAACTGAAAGTATCAGAGGTTTGGTTGAGAGTAATAAGGCTTTGTATCAAAAAATAGATGCTTTGACGCAAAGGATTGATATTAATAATATTAACCACCTTGAAAATTTACACAAAATTACTAACCTTGAAAAAATAATCAATAAATAATATTTTTTTTATATTTTAACACCTATTATAAGACCCTTAAGAATTAATATCTTGAGGGTTTTTGTTTTTAAAAACCCCAAAAATATATTGAATGTTGTAGACAACTTTCTAAATAAATAGTATAATTATTATATAAGAAATAAGTATCTTGAAAATTAACAAGGAGAAAATATGAACATAGTAACAGATTGTGAACTCATTCATTTTAAATGTTTTGAAGAGAATAAATTTATATTGTATAAACTTTTTGATAGAGTAGGACAAGTTGAAGATATAGGAACATTGAAAACATTCAAAGAAGTAGTTCTTACCCAAGAAAGGTATTATGTAAAAAGAATATTGGATAGAGTACTAAGCCAAACATATGGTTTTAGTAGATCATTTGCTAGACATTGGATCTGCGATTATTATGATGAAATGGTTAATTATTACAAAGTTAAAGTATAAAGCAAAGGTAGCCAAAATAATAATCCAAAAAATTAGACTAACAAGCGACAAAGTTATAATTATGGATCACAATGTTTTAAGTATACTTTTTTTCAAATTAAAAACATAACGGAAAATATTGACAATTTCCTAAAATAGTTGTATACTTATTAAGCGTTGTTAATTAGGTACAACAAATTTCAAAAAAGGAATATATTATGAATTCGAAACATGGCTTACTAAGTGAACAAGAAAAAGTAGACATTTTGGCGAACATAATAGATTCTCTCAGCAAATCAAAAAACAATGAAGCTCAAAAAGTTTTTAAAAGATGGTTATTTGCTGGAAAATCGCATGAGTTTATTGTTAATACTATTTTTATTGAACAAAAAAGAAAGGACATATAAAATGTCTTTAAATACTGAAACCTTAGATTTACGAAAGTTGCCAAGATCAGAATTTACTTACGAACTTTGCTTGGCTCTTGTGACTAAAAATGGATTAAATATATCGTATGTACCATGCAATATACGATCACAAGAGATATGCGTAGCTGCTATTACACAAAACAAAGAAGCTGCTAAGCTACTACTCGAGAACGAGCTTGAATTCGTAAAACATTTGTTGTAATTTTTTAAGGAAGGAGATAGTATGAATCTGGAAAAAGAATTTGCTATGGTCGATTTCAGAAGTCAAGTAGAGAAAAAATTGTTATTGCACAAATTTTTGGACAAAATTGGACACGTTGAGGATAAAGAAACATTAAAAACATTCAGAGAGATAGTCCTTTCCAAAGACCAATGTACTTCAAAGATACTATTGATAAGAGTAGTTAGACAGTTAAACAATTTTAGTTTATTGTTTGCCAAAAATTTAATTTGTACTTATTACGATACAATTTTGAATTATTACAAAAACAACTCTTCAAAACAAAATTGCACATGTGAGATATGCGGTGAGGTAGTTAAAAAATCTGAAGCAATAGAAGGCGTCTATGCGGACAATGGTGAAAACTATAACTGGACATGCATGTCATGTCACAACAAAGGATAATAGAATGAATATAGAAGAAGAATACAAGCGTATTGAATTGAAATGTGAAGAAGAGTACAGAAGTATTGAATTAAAATGTGAAGAAGAGAAAAAGTTGGTGTTGTGTAAATTTTTGGGATGAGATTAGTGATGTTATGGATAACAAAACTTCTAAAACATTCATAGAATTGGTTTTGGCTAAAAAACCGTATTACTATATTAAATCTTTGATAAGAGTGGTAAGAAAAGTTTATGGCTTTGATGCACAGTTTGCTAAAAATTTGATTTGGGATAATTACAATATAATGTTTGACTACTATAAAAACAATTCTTCCGAACAGAATTGTACTGTCGATATATTGTGTTAAAAAACTGTATACCTAAGGAGTAATAGAATGAACACATTAACAATAACAATTTCTAATACACTCGAATTATGCATAATACTCACTTTGTCTGGCGTGTTTTTTGTACTGATTACTCTGGATGAGTTGTTGAAGGTATTGAAAAAAGTAAAGGAGTAGAAAAATGTGTCTTTTTTTTAGCTTTGTTTCGTATGAAGGTAATTTCTATTACATCAATGCAGAAGATCGCAAAAAGAAATTACTTAAGAATCCTGACAGTCACACTCAGATCTGTGCTTTTTTCAAGCTTCGGGAGGACAGATGTAACAAGTATGAGTATAGTAAAAACAAAGGTTTGGAAATAGATTCTAAAGTTTATGTAGGTGATGATGTTGAAGGATTTATGGAGAAAATAAAACCAAAGTTATTAGAATTGGCTATAATAACAGCAGAAAATTATGGGGATGGAATGGAATTCATTCCGGATAAACTTCGTACACATGAATTATGTTTATCAGTAGTTAATAAAAATGGTTATGCTGTTCATTGGTTAAATGATGAACATAGGACACATCAGGTTTGCATTGCTGCAATGTGTGAGAATGGTTATGCTATTAAGTTTTTATCTGAAGCTCAAAGAACACCTCAGATTTGTTTAGCAGCAGTGAAGCAAAATGGTTGTGCTGTTGTTCATTTAACTGAAAAACAAAGAACTTCAAAGATTTGCCTTGAGGCTGTTAAGCAAAATGGGAACGCAATTTGGCACTTAACTGAAAGCCAAAAAACGCCAAAGGTTTGCCTTGCTGCA
>Ga0233416_10000012_pt1 | contig 57623 bp, 59 predicted proteins | sample Sediment_Towuti__2_FD_188638 | JGI IMG/M metagenome (GOLD analysis project Ga0233416, IMG submission 188638) | Sediment microbial communities from Lake Towuti, South Sulawesi, Indonesia - Sediment_Towuti_2014_0_MG | ecosystem: Environmental > Aquatic > Freshwater > Lake > Sediment | place... | reverse complement strand
CGTACATCATCGTCGCGGTCGTCGACATCCCGAGCCGGTGCGCCTGGCGCATCACGTCGAGCCACTCGTCCGCCTTCGTCTTCTTGGGCGCGATGATGCGGCGCACCCGGTCGACGAGGATCTCGGCTCCGCCGCCGGGCAGCGAGTCGAGACCCGCGTCGCGCAGGCGGGTCAGCGTCTCCGGCACCGTCAGCTTCGAACGGCGGGCGATGTGCTGGACCTCGGGCGGCGAGAGCGCGTGCAGGTGGATCCGGTACCGCGTCTTGATCGAGCGGAAGAGGTCCTCGTAGTAGTCGATCCCGAGGTCGGGATGGTGGCCGCCCTGCATGAGGAGCCCGGTGCCGCCCATCGCCAGGGTCTCCTCGATCTTCTTGTAGATCACGGGCTTCGGCAGCAGGTAGGCCTCGCGCGTGTCCCCGGGCCGCCGATAGAAGGCGCAGAAGTCGCAGTCCGTGACGCAGACGTTCGTGTAGTTCAGGTTCCGGTCGACGATGAAGGTGACCTTCGAGGGGTCGGTCAGGCGGCCCCGGATCTCGTTCGCGACGCGGCCCACCGCGATCAGGTCGCGCGAGCGCAGGAGGGCGATCGCGTCCTCGTCGGAGATGCGCTCGCCGGCGAGCGCCTTGTCGAGCACGTCCGAGACGGCAGGCAACGCCTGCAACAGACTGTGGCTTGCCGACCGTGGGGCCTGCGCCGAGACGGTCACGCCGGCACTTCCTCCCGCACGAAGCGCAGCTCGGGGACGTGGTCGAGCTCGCCCACGTCACGCGCCATCTCGAGGAACGTGTACAGGCCGGCGCGCTCGCGCGGGCCGAAGCTGTAGCGCAGCTTCTCGAAGTAGCGGGCGAGGAAGCCCGCGGGGTACCCGTAGTCCGCGCTCGCGTTGTGCGAGAGACGCTCGGGCTCCGAGCGGGCGAGCCGAACGGAGGCGACGAGCGCGTGCTCGAGGTCGAGGAGCCCCTCTGCGACCGGCTCGGGCGCAGCCCAGACGGCGAACACCATCGGCAGCCCCGTTCGCTCGAGCCAGAGGCGGCCGAGGTCGAAGTGGGGCGTGGGGTCCTCGAACGCGCTGCGGAGGGCGGCGTCGCCGATGAGCAGCGTCGCGTCCGCCTCCATCCCGAGCGGGAGGATCTCCGCCTTCGGGAGCAGGATGCGGGTGAGGACGACGGAGGTCGCACTCTCCGGGGTGACGGCCACCGACCGCACCTGGCCGAACGGCAGGCGGGTGACGAGCTGGATCGAGTCGACGGCACCCTCTGAGGACACGCAGACCCGCGGGAGGATCAGCAGCACGCCGGCGTTCCGCGCGTACTCGATGGACGGGATCGGCGCGATGTCGAGCTCTCCGTCGAGCAGCATCCGGGAGAGCTCGGTCGGGACGCCCGTGACCTGCTCCACGTCGGCCTCGAGGCCGTAGAAGACGGGCGCCATGTTGACGTACGAGATCCGGCCGAGCCGGAGCGGTCCGCTCATCGCTTGCCTCCTCTCCGCCACAGCCAGGTGACTGCCGCGAGCACCATCAGCCCTCCCCAGAGCACGATCGCGAGCGTCGACACCTCGAAACCCACCTCGACGTCGCTCGAGAGGAGATACGCCCCCGCCGTGAACAGGATCGACAGCACGAAGATGCCGGCGGCGAAGATCCCGAGCCCGTAGACGATCCACACCCAGATCGGTGTTCCTCCCGCAGGAGGAGACGACTCCCGCTTGGCACCTTGGCGGCTCACCGCCCCTCGCCCGTCAGTTCCATCGCCGCAGCTCGTTGTAGAGCGTGTCGCGCTGCACCGGGATCCGGCCCGCCTCGCGCACGAAGCGCACGAGCTCCTCGATCTTCTGCTCTGTCTCTGTCCGGGCGCCCGCAGCGTGGAAGATCTCCTCGCGTACGACCGTGCCCTGCACGTCGTTCGCACCGAAGTGGAGCGCGACCGCGGCCAGGGGCATGCCCATCATGATCCAGTAGGCCTTGATGTTCGAGACGTTGTCGAGCATCAGGCGCGAGAACGCGAGCATCTTGAGGTCGTCGGCCCCCGTCGTGTGGCGCCAGCCGCGGCGCTCGAAGACCGTGTTCTCCGGGTGGAATGCCAGCGGGATGAACGCCAGGAAGCCACCGGTCCGATCCTGCTGCTCACGCAGGCGCAGGATGTGGTCGACCCGCTCCTCGTACGTCTCGACGTGCCCGTAGAGCATCGTGCAGTGCGTGGGGATCCCGAGCCTGTGCGCCGCGTCGTGGACGTGGAACCAGATCTCGGGCGACTCCTTCCCCGGCGCCACGAGCCGCCGTACTCGGTCGGCGAAGATCTCGGCGCCGCCGCCCGGGAGCGACCCCAGGCCGGCGTCCTTGAGCTCCCGGAGCACCTCGTCGTGCGTGAGCCCCGAGAGCGTCGTCATGTGGTGGATCTCCGACGCCGTGTAGCACTTCAGGTGCACGTCGGGGAGGGCCTCGTGGAGCAGCGCGATCGTGTCGCGGTAGTACGGGAAGTCGACGTGCGGGTTCTCGCCGTTGACCATGTGGATCTCGGTGAAGCCGGTCACCTCGCGCTGGCGGAGCACGTCGGCGAGGAGCTCCTCGGCGGTGAGCGTGTACGCGTGCGCCTGCTTGCGGGTCGCCGCGAACGCGCAGAACTTGCACTTCACACGGCAGACGTTCGTCTGGTTGACGTAGAGGTTCTGGACGAAGAAGACCTCGTCCGTCCCTCCGCGCAGCCGCCTCGCCCGCTCGGCGAGCTCGCCGAGCGTGAGGAGATCGTCGGACTCGAGGAGCGCGAGACCGTCCTCGAAGTCGAGGCGCTCGCCGGCCTCGACCTTCTCCCGGACCGGCTCCAACGTCTTCTGCTCGAGAACGGCGATCAGCTGCTCCTCTCTACGACAGCTCGTGTCAGCGCCTCGAGCTCGTCCCGGCGGGGAGCGCCCTCGAGGCACGACCTGGCCTCGGAAGCGTAGTGGAGCGCCACCTCCCTGGACTCCTCGAGCGCACCGGATGCCGCGACGCGCACGAGCGCGCCCTCGAGGGAGCCGCCGCCGAGGGCGCGCCGAACCGCTTCGTCCTCGCGAGCCGCGAGGATGAGCGGCAGGGTCGGCGTGCCGTCCCGAAGATCGGTGCCCGGCACCTTCCCGGTCTCGATCGTCTCGCCGGCGCAGTCGAGGACGTCGTCGGCGATCTGGAAGGCGATGCCGAGGAGCCTCCCGTACTCCCCGCTTCCTCCTCCGAGGACGCACGCGGCCTCGAACAGCGCTCCCGTCTTGAGGGCGCAGCGCTCGAGGTAGTCGTCGATCGCCGTGTCGGGGTCGTGGCGCTGCCTGCGCTGCATCGCCTCGCCCCGGGCGAGCCGCAGGGACGCCTCCGCGAGCACGCAGACCGCGTGTGGATCGCCGGTCGCCGCGAGCACCGCGAAGGCGCGCGCGAAGAGGTGGTCTCCGGCCGCCTTGGCCGCCTCGGCGCCGTGCTGGCTCCACGCTGCGGCACGGCCACGCCGAACGACGGCGCCGTCGATGAGATCGTCGTGCACGAGGGTCGCCATGTGCACCAGCTCGACGGCCACGCCGGCCGCCACCGGGGGCGCCTCCTCCGGAGCCGAGGAGAGGAACGCGAGCGCCGGCCGCAGCCGCTTCCCCCCCGCGTCGAGCGCGCTCTCGCCGATCTCGGCCACGAGACCCGGGTAGCGGTCGACGGCGCGCCGGAGCTCCTCGTCGACCTCTGTGAGGTACTCATCGAGACCGGCAGCGGTGCGGACGACCTCGAGCGCCGTCACACCCGGGGGCCCCACGGGAGGTCGGATGTCATGGCCGCACCCCGACGTGCAGCGCGACGATGCCGCCACCGAGGAGTCGGTAGCGGACGCCGGCGAAGCCGGCTCGATCGAGTTGCTGCGAGAGGTCCTCGGGACCCGGGAAGCGCCGCACGCTCGCCGGCAGGTACGTGTACGCCTTCCCACCGGGGAGCACGCCTCCCGCGAGCGGGACGAGAACGTCGAACCAGAGCCGGAAGAACGGGCGGAGGGCTCCGCGTGGCCGCGTGATCTCGAGGATCGCGACCTTGCCCCCGGGGCGCAGGACCCGCGCCAGCTCCCGGAGACCGCTCGCGAGGTCGGCGAGGTTGCGCACGCCGAACCCCACGGTCGCCGCGTCGAACTCGCCGTCTCCGAAGGGGAGCGCGAGCGCGTCGCCCCGAATCCACTCGATCGCGCCGGACTTGCGGCGGGCGCGCTCCAGCATGTGCTCGGAGAAGTCGAGGCCGACGACCCTCCCGCCGCGGCGCTCGGCCTCGACGGCGAAGTCGCCCGTCCCGCAGCACGCGTCGAGCACCCGGTCGCCGGGCCACACGACCTCCCGTACCGCCAGCCGGCGCCAGCGCCGGTCGAGCCCGACGGTCATGACGCGGTTCATCGCGTCGTAGACGGGAGCAATGCGGTCGAACATGCCCCGGACGGCGTCCGGCGCCAGCGTGCCGGAGTCGAGGCTCACGTCTGGCCCCAGCGGGGGACGAGGGCGTTGTCGATGCCGACGTGGTCGAGGATCCTCGCCACCACGAAGTCGACGAGGTCGTCGATCGACGTCGGCGCGTGGTAGAAGCCCGGCGCCGCGAACAGGATCACCGCACCGGCCTCGTTCAGGGTCGCGAGCCCGCGCAGGTGGATCGACGAGAGCGGCGTCTCCCGGGGGACGAGCACGAGCCGGCGCCGCTCCTTCAGCGCCACCGACGCGGCCCGATGAATGAGGTTCTGCATCGCTCCGGAGGCGAGCGTGCCCACGGTGGCCATCGAGCACGGGCAGATGACGTAGGCGTCGACGCGCGCGGAGCCGCTCGCGTAGGGGCTGCGGTAGTCGTTCTCGCCGTAGACGGTGACCTGCGGGGCGGCGGCACCGACGAACCGCTCGAGAACCTCCTCTCGCGGCAGCGACGGGTCTCCGTACAGCTCCGTCGCGAGCACCTCGATGCCCGACCGGGACGCCGTCAGACCCACCTCGCAGTCGACGGCTGCCAGCGCGCGCAGCAGACGCTCGGCGTACGGAGCGCCCGACGCGCCGGTCACCCCGAGGAAGACGCGCACGACGGGAGGCTACCCTCGGCGCCCGGCGACGCGCCTTCGAAGCGGACACGCTCGGCATCCGCGCACCTTCGGCGACTCGGCCGACGTCGATGCTGCGTGCTACTTCGGCCCGTCGGAGGCAGCGAGGAACGCGCCCAGGGCGGCGAGGTTCTCCTGGCCGAGGTACGCGTATCCGCCCATGACCTTGTTGCCGAACGCCGCCGGGTTCGTCAGGTACTGGACGAAGTACGACGCGTCGTTCGTCTTCCCGACCGCCGAGAGATCCGGGGCGCCGAGATTGCCGGCCCCCTCCCCGAGGTAGATGTGGCAGTTGAGGCAGCCCGACTGGGCGAAGAGGGTCGCGCCGTCGACGGCCGCCTGGTCGTTCTGGAAGCCCTGTTCCTCGGCCCACGAGGGTACGAGCAGGACGAGCTCGGAGCCGAGGGCCTCCTTCGCCGTCGCGCCCTTCCAGGTCAGGACCGCCATGGAGACGATCGTGAGGATCGCGGCCACCATCGCGACCGGCCGGTGCAGCGGCCGGCGCTCGCGGCGGCGATCGTAGAACGGGAGCCCGATGAGCAGGATGAGGCAGATCGTGGGGATCCCGACGGTCGCGATGAACACCGTCTCGGGCCACTTGAAGATTCGGAGGAGGTAGAAGAGGAAGTAGAAGTACCAGTCGGGTCGCGGGACGAAGCTCGTGGTTCCGGCGTCGGCGGGACCCGTGTACCAGGGCCCCAGGATTCCGGGCTTCACCCCGTCGGCGTCGAGGTACCAGATCACCGCGAGACCGAAGATCACGCACACGACGACGAGCGACATGACCGTGTCGTGGTACATCGCGAACGGGAAGAAGGGCTTGCCCTCCTTCTTGACGTCCGCCTTGTAGCGGGCGAACGCCTCGCGGTTCTGCTCGCCGAGATCCTTCGCCATCAGTCGCCACCGCCCCCGCGGACGAGGCCGGCGCGAGCGCCCGTCTGCTCCACCGGAGGCCGCTCACGGCCCGCCGCCTCCTTCGACCAGGGCGGGGAGCTGACCCCGAGGCGGGTCACGAGGTAGATGTGGACGAAGATGAGCGCGATCAGCGCACCGGGTAAGAGCAGCATGTGCAGCGAGTACCACTTGGGGAGGGTGGACGACCCGATCTCGGGGCCCGATGCGAGGAACTGCGCGAGCCAGGGTCCTAAGAACGGTGCCGTCCCGTTCAGGTTGATGCCCACGACCGTCGCCCAGTACGCCGTCTGATCCCAGGGCAGCAGGTAGCCGGTGAAGCCGAGGAGCATCCCCGTGGCGAGGATCAGGACGCCGGTGACCCAGGTCAGCTCGCGGGGGTACTTGTACGCACCGAAGAGGAACACCCTGCCCATGTGCAGGTAGAGGAGGATGATGAAGACGCTCGCTCCCCAGCGGTGCATCCCGCGCACGAGCCACCCGAGCGTGACGTCGTTCGTGATCGTGACGATCGTCGAGTACGCGATCGGGTCTCCCGTCTTGGGATCCACCGCCGACGAGGGCTCGTAGTACATCGCGAGGATCACGCCCGTCAGCGCCTGGACGATGAAGGCCGTCAGCGCCGCGGACCCCAGAGTCTGCATCCAGCTCGAGTCACGGGGGACGTTGCGAAGGAGGAACCACTTCGTTCCGCGGACGACTGCCGTCCGCTCGTCGGTCCAGTCGAGGGGCCGGAGCACGACCGTCTCGACGAGCTTGCCGTGCGAGCTGCGCTTCGCCATTACCCGGTCACCTGGCTCGGGACGATGGGATAGAGCCACGCCTCCACGCCGTCGACGTGCGTCCCTGGAACCGACCAGGGGTACTTCGAGATCATCGCGCTCGCGCCGGTGCCGGACACGTTGCCGACCGCGTAGAGGTCCTGGAGGACGAGCCGGCCGTTCTTGATCGAGTACGTGTAGCGATCGAGCGAGCGGACCGGCGGTCCCGCCTGGCGGTTCCCTTCCGAGTCGTACAGGCCGCCGTGGCACGGGCATCCGAACGACGCCGCGAGCACCGGCTTCAGCTGCACGCCCTCGACCTCCTTCGATCGCGCCTCGTCGATCGGCCCGTTCGGCTGCACCGGGCAGCCGAGATGGACGCAGCGGCTGTAGAGGATCGTGAAGCTCGGCTTGTTCGTGTTCGTGAGGCCGTTGTTCCGCACGAAGACGGTCCGCCTGCTCACCTCGCCCTGCGTCGGATGAGCGAGGTAGGTAGCGATCACGTACTCACCCTCCGGGAAGCTGTCGAGCGGCCCGAGATCGACGTCGTTGTCGGGGAGGTTGGTGAACGAGGGAAGCACGGTGAAGCCGAGCACGGGGATGGTGACGACCGCTCCGATCGCCGCCCCGAGCCCGATCGTCGAGGCCTCGAGGAACCGCGAGCGCGAGTACGTCGGCAGGGGGGCCGGCGCGGCAGCCGGCACGGCCTCGGCCGGCGCCGGCTCGGGGGCAGGCGCCTCCGCGACGGCGCGGGTCTCGGGCTCGATCTCGGGCACTTCGCCGCGCACCTCGCGCGTCACGTCGCGCGCCCAGAGAAGCCCGAAGACGACAGCCAGGACGAGGCCGATCGCCGCGACGAACCAGCTGCTGATCGCGAGGCCGACCAACAGGCACGCCACTCCGATCGCAAAGCCGATCGGCCAGAGGCTCGGGCCCGGTTGATGCTGGTTGTGGTTGCCGGAGTCGCTCACGTCGCGCTTGCGGGATTCAATCGCCGATCCGTCCTGCGTGTCAACGACGTGCCGAGTGTCGCGACGCGGGGATTCTGCACGTTGCGGCAGATGGGTGTCAGGACAACTCGCCGAGGCCGTACTCGGCCCAGCGGCGCGACACGAGCTCGCGGATGTCGTCGCTCATGACGATCTCGTCCGGCCACGGCCGCGCGTCCTCGGTCGGGAGCTTCGCAGTGGCGTCGATGCCGAGCTTCCCGCCGTAGAACTGGGTGCCGGGGGCGTGGTCGAGCTGGTCGAGCGGGCCCTCGGAGATGAGGACGTCCCGCTTGGGGTCGACGTTGGCGCCGACGCGGAAGAAGACCTCCTCGTAGTCGTGCACGTTCACGTCCGCGTCGACGACGACCACCGCCTTCGAGAGCGAGAGCATCCCGAGCCCCCAGATCGCGTGCATCACCTTCTGCGCCTGGCCGGGGAACGACTTCCGGATGGACACGATCACGCAGTTGTGGAAGGCGCCGGCGATCGGGAGGTCGTAGTCGACGATCTCCGGAACCGTCATCCGGATCGCGGGCAGGAAGATGCGCTCGGTCGCCTTTCCGAGCCAGGCGTCCTCGGCCGGCGGCTTGCCGACCACGATCGAGGGGTAGACCGCGCCGCGCCGCATCGTGATCGCCGAGAGCCGGAAGATCGGGAACTCCTCGGGCGGCGTGTAGTAGCCCGTGTGGTCGCCGAACGGGCCCTCCATCCCGACATCGTCCTTCGCAACGTGCCCCTCGAGGACGATCTCCGCGTTCGCCGGCACCTCGAGGTCGACGGTCGTGCAGCGAGCGAGCTGCACCGCCTCTCCCCTCAGGAACCCGGCGAGCATGAACTCGTCGATGTGCTTCGGGAGCGGCGCGCTCGCGGAATAGGCGGTGATCGGGTCGAGCCCGAGCGCGACGGCGACCGGGATGCGCCCGTCGTCGGCGGCGAGGAGATCCGCGCGGCCGTCCTTGTGCACCTGCCAGTGCATGAACGTCGATGCGCGGTCGATCACCTGCATCCGGTACATGCCGACGTTGCGGACGCCCGATCTCGGGTCCTTCGTGATCACGGCCGGGAGCGTGATGAACGGCGCCGGGTCGCCCGGCCAGCAGCGCATGACCGGCAGCCGTCCGAGGTCGACCTCGTCCGCCTGGAGCACGACCTCCTGGCAGGGCGCCCTCGAGGTCGTCTTCGGCATCGAGTCCGCGATCGACTTCAGCTTGCGGAGGCCCCTGACCTTCTCGACGAGACCCTGCGGCGGCTGCATCTCGAGGACGTCCTCGAGATGGGCGGCGACGTCGTCGAGGCTCTGGACGCCGAAGGCCAGGCACATGCGGCGCTCGGTGCCGAACTGGTTGATGAGAAGCGGGTGCTGCGAGCCCTTCGGGTTCTCGAACAGGAGCGCGGGACCGCCGGCCTTGACGACGCGATCCGTGATCTCGGTGATCTCGAGATCCGGGTCGACCTCGGCCGCGATGCGGCGCAGCTCGCCCTCGCGCTCGAGGAGCGCGATCCACTCGCGGAGATCTCGGGGCGGCGCCATGGTCGCGGGTCAGTCTATGGCGCGAGGGCGAGCTCAACGAACTCGTCGAGCGACATCACGCGCCCTTCCGCCCAGACGCCGGCGACCTCCTCGGGCAGGAGCCGTGCAGCGATCATCGCAGGCGGCTCGTGGCATCGGCGTCGATGCTGCGCTTCGAGGACGATGCCGCGATCGTTGGCAGCCTCCACCGCGGCGAGCAGCCGTGTGGCACGTCCAGACCCTCCCCGCAGCGCCTCCACCAACTCAGCGTGACGAGTGCGCTCGGGATGACCGAGGGCTGACGGGATGGGAGCGAGCGAAGGCCGTCGAAGACGAGCGCATGCGCCTCCTCGACTCGTCCGTCCAGCAACGCGGCACCGCTCAGACTCGACGTCGACCTCGCTGATCCCAAGGTCGCTGGTTCGAGTCCACCGGCCCATGAGGAAAGCCCTGCACGAGGATGCACGGCACCCATCTGCCAACCAAGAGGCCGGGCAACACTCGCGCTCGAGTCGACGACACGCTGGCACGTCGCGGTGACGACGCGCGACGTTCCGAGTCGCCGTCGGCACGGGGCAGATCTACGTCGGTCAGGCGGCGAACGGAACCCCGGGCCGAGTTACCGACTTCCGGGCGAGGCGTCGTACTCGCAACTCGAACTCGCGCTCGATCGCCCAGACAGCCGCTGCATCGGCGTCCTCGGGAACGTTGCACTCGCTCAGGTTGCCCATCCCCCCGAGCAGCTCGTATTCGTCTCTCCGCATCACTTCCATGGTCGACCTCGGGTGTGTGCTGCGTGAAGGGATCCGGTGAGGATTCATTGAGGATTCCCGAATCGTCGTCGCGCCCGAGCGCCGAGAGTCCACACGCAGTCGGGTCGTGCGGAGGCGTCTGCGCGGCTGACCTGATCGTCCGCGAGCCCGAGGCGTGAGCAAATCCGCACAGGACGCTCACACCTCGACACACCAAGGGCAGTACCACGTACGTCATCAGGGAAAGGTCAAGCGGAGACCACCACACGCGCGGACTACGCACCGAAGTGCTCGCAACGGGGAAGGAGCTTCCAATGGCCCATTCACTCACCCTCACGGAGAGTGCGGTTGCAGCGGTCAAGATGTTCGTCGAGTCGTCGCCCGACGCCAGTGGGTTGAGGATCTCGGCCAACGACAGCGAGATCACCGCGTATCAAGTGCACGGGGCGGCGCTCCCTGCAGCGGACGACGAGGTCGTCGAGCAGGACGGCGCACGGGTCTTTCTCGACGAGAGCGTCTCCGGCGCGCTCGAGGGCAAGGCACTGGATGCCGAGATCAACGACGACAGGGAGATCGCCTTCATCCTCTTCGACGTGTAGAGCGCCCCTTTTCGCCGCGGTGCTCGACCGCGTACCTCCGACCCCGCTGCACGCCAGCCGAGCAAGCGGAAGCTGGGTCAGGGAGGTGAGCGTGGGTCCGCGCACCGGCCCCCCCCGTGTCGCGTGTGAGCAAACGTGGACGGTCCTCTCACGGTTCTGTCACGGCCCCCGGGACGCTCCCTGAACGAGGCCAGCATCTTCGGGCGAAAGCGCTCGGCGGCTCTCGGAAGGTGGGAGCGCAGGGGGAACACACAGGGTCGGCTCGACGCCGCCAGGCGGATGTTGAGTTGGCCGACCTTCGGCCGAGCTAGGAGGCGGACGATCGCACGTCGGCCGCCAGATGCGTTCCGACGAAAGGAGCTTGTATGCGCATGCGCACACACGGAAGACACGTAGGAGTGGGTCTCGTCGCCCTCGTAGCACTGCTCGGAGTGTTGGTCGCAGGCAGCCTGAAGGCCGAGACCGGGCAGGCGGCGACCGCCGCGCCCACGGCGAGCATCACACAGGTCGTCGCAGCTGCCGACAACCTCAAGACACTCACCGCGCTCCTGCAGTCCACCGGTTTGGACAAGGCACTCGCGGGCGGTCAGTACACCGTGTTCGCCCCGACCGATGCAGCCTTCGCGAAGATCCCGGAGGCGGCCCTGAAGCAGCTTGCCGCCGACCCGGAGGCGCTGCAGGCGGTGCTCCTGTACCACGCGGTTGCCGGGAAGTTTGACTCCGCCGCGGCGAAGACCGTGAGCTCGCTCGTGACGCTCGACGGGACGAAGGTTGGCGTGTCGGTCGTGGGCGACTCCCTGTACGTCAACAACGCGAAGGTCGTGGCTGGCGACGCCCTAGCCGACAACGGAGTCGTCCATGCGATCGACACCGTGCTCATGCCCCTCGACCCTTCGGCGCTGGGCAGCGCACGTGTCGACTACTGCGCCGTTGCCGGGAACACGACGCCTTCGGGCAATCCGATTCGGCCCGGGCGGTTCCTCGACCTTCGGGACGGGCAGCCCGAGGCGGACTTCCATTACGTAGGAGCTCAGCCCGCGAACTTCCTCGAGGGAGTAGGGATCACCTGTCGCGTGCCGTCCAGCGGCCTCAAGCAGGAGGGCACTGCGCAGCCGAGCCTCGGCGTCCCGGCGGGCGTCTACCCGTACTGGGCGAAGACCGACTAGTCGAGCGCCGAGGGAAGACCGCGACGAAGCGGGCCCCACACCCGCTTCGTCGCGCCCGTCGTGCAGCACCGCGCACGTATGCGCGAAAGCCTCGCGCACTCGGGAGCTCTCGAGCTCCGCGCGGCCGACGTGCACGGCGCGGGGTTGCCCAGCTCCGACTTGTCTGCCAAAGGGCACGATGCGGAGTGTGGGGCGGTCTGCGTCGATCCTGGTCGCGGTACTCGGAACCCTCGTGCTCGGGGGCGTGCTCGACACGCTGCTCTGGCCCGGGCCGATCCTCGCGCTCTTCCGGCCCCAGCTCACGCTCGCGCTCGCCCTCGCAGCGCTGCTCGCGCTTGTTGCTCGCAGTCCACGGGCGGCACTCGCCGGCGGCGCGATCGCCGTCCTCGGAGCCGCCCTCCTGCTGCCCGCGGTACGCGGCCCGGCACCCGAGCCACCCGCCGTCGGGGCTCCGAGCGTCCGGCTGCTCGTGCTCAACCTCTGGCGCCGCAACGACGACGTGGCCGCGGTGGCAAAGCTGATCCGCCGAGAGCGACCCGATGTGGTCGCTCTCATCGAACTCACCCCCGTCTGGGAGCGCTCGCTCAGGCCGACGCTCGCGCGGTACCCGGTTCGAGTCACCGAGACCGACGAAGGGGCGGCCGGAATCGGCCTCTACGGAGGCGGAGCCCTGAGCGACCCGAAGCTCGTGCGGCTCTTCGAGGACGGCCGGGCAAGCGTCGAGGCTTCGCTTGCGCTGCCGGGCGGCCGGCGAGCCTCGCTCCTGGTAGTCCACCCGACGACAGGGATGCTGCCCGGGAGGCTGGCGACACATCAGAGCTCCCTCGACTCGATCGGCACCTGGGCTGCAGAGCGCGGGCGCCGTGTCGCAGTCTGCGGCGACCTCAATGCCGCGCCATGGATGCGCTCGTTCCGGCGCACGCTCGATCGAGGCGGGCTGCGAGCCGCCCTTCCGGGCGGCGTGCTCGACGGATCGTGGCCTGCACTCCCTCGCCCGCTTCGCGTACCGCTGGACGGCTGCCTCGTCGGCGTCGGCGTCCGCGCGCACGCCGAGCTCGGTCCCGGCGTGGGATCCGACCACCTGCCGGTGCTCGTCGCGCTCGCCTGAGAGACCGTGGCGTCTTCTCGCGCCGCACCGGCATCCCTTTGGACGCCGTCACTCCATGCTCACACGTCGCGAGCCGCCCTACTGTCTTCACGCCGAAGCCACTCCGCGAGGAAGGGCTCGACCAGGCGGTACTCGCCGCGGTCGTCTCGCGCGACGAGCTCGTCCCTCCCGACCGCGTCGAGGCGCGCGCAGAGCCCGGCGATCTCGGTGGAGGGCTCGAGCTGGGCACGCGCGCAGAAGAGCGCGACTGCTTCGGGCTCGGCGGGCGGCGGTACCGGGTTCGTCGCGCACGACGACATCAGCGACGAGCCGCGCCGTCAGAGCGCGCAGTCTCGGGAGCGCACAGCCGTCCGCTAGTGGCGCTTGCGCAGGTACCGGAGGAGATCGCCGCCGACGGCGACGGCGACGAAGATGAGGCCGACGACGAGCATCGAGAGCACGATGTCGGCGCCCTCTTCCGCAGCCGTCTTCTTCTGCACCTCCTGAACCTCGGTCTGCGCGAGGAGCCAGATGAGCGCGGCGGTCATCGGCGCGACTCTACTCCATGAGCCGGGCATGCGCGGCGAGCGTCCCCTCGCAGGCCGCGTCGCCGACCGCAGCACGAGCCACGGCTTCGAGAGGACCCGAGTCGCCGGTCAGGCGCAGCGCGTCCCGGGCAGGATCCAGATCCCCCGCCCCGAGCGTGGAGGCCGTGGCCGCCCACGCGGCGCCGTCGCCGTCCCGCCCGTCGGCCCTCGCCTGCGTGCACAGCGAGATGAGCTCCGCGAGATCGGCGACGGCGGCGACGTCACCCGTGTCGGCGACGAGGACGAGGCCCTGCGCGTAGAGGTAGTCGCCGAGGAGGAGCGCCGTGTCGGGATCCGCCGGAGCGAACAGGCGGGACCGCCCGTAGTGGACGAGGTAGCCCTCGTAGATGGTCTCGACCCCGAGCGCGTGCCGCTCGGGCCCGAGCGTCGAGAAGACCTCGACCTCGACTCGCTCCGCCTCCGGACGGAGCGAGTCGGCCCACAACTCGCTCTCGCGGGCTGCGACCGAGGCGATGCTCTCCCACACCTGCGGCAGCCTAGCCGGAGCCGCTCGCGGCTCTCGGGGGCTCGGCCTGAGGAGGCTCGAGCTCGACCTCGACGGGAGCCTTCGAGCCTTCCTCCTCCCACGGCTCGAGCGTGACGCGCGATCCGAAGAACTCCCAGAGCGCCCGAAGCCCGGCCATCGTCGGCAACGCCACGAGGACGCCCGCGATCCCGTAGAGCGCGCCGCCGGCGAGGAGGCCGAAGATGACGAGGAGCGGGTGCAGCCGCAGCGCCCCGGCCATCACGTTCGGGACGACGACGTGACCCTCGACCTGGTAGATGAAGAGGAAGAGGAGAGCCACCCAGAGGACCCCCCACGGGGGATCGGCGAAGAGCGCGTAGAGCGCGGGCGGCACGGCCGAGAGCCACGGGCCGATGTAGGGGATCACCTCGATGAACGCCGTCCACAGGCCGAACAGGAGCGCGTACTGCTGCGCCCCCTCGACGAGCCCGGTGACGCCGAGGATGTACATCCCGATCCCGGCACTCGTCCCGATGACCGTGGAGAGAATGGCCTGGCCTCGCAGGTACCCCCAGAGCGCCCCTTCCATCTGCTGTGTGAGCGGCGGCCCCCCATGCGGCGGGAAGCGTCTGTCGATCGAGCGCTCGAGGCGCTCCATGTCGAGCAGCATGTACACCGAGATGACGATCACGAGGATCACCGAGAAGAGCAGCAGAACGACCGAGAACGCCGCCCCTCGAGCGAACTCGAAGGCGTTCTGCGCGTAGTTCGAGATCTCCCCCGCGCCGAGCCCGCTGATCCAGTCGTTGACCTGCTTGCGGATCTGGATGCGCTCGAGCCCGTGCGTGTCGAGCCAGGACTGGAGGTGGTCGATGTCGAGCTCGGCCGCCGTCTGCCCGGACGACGCGCGCTCCTCCGTCACGTAGGCGTCGATCCGGTCGACCGCACCTCGTGCCTGGTCGTAGGCGACGAAGCCGATCGCAAACAGGATCGCCGCGGCGACCGCGACGAACAGCGTGTAGACGATGACGACGGCGAGCGAGCGCGGCACTCTCAACCGGGTGAGATCGCGGACGAGCGGGTTCAGGGTGAGCGCTATCACGCCCCCCGTCAGGAAGAGGAAGAGCACGTGTCCCAGCATCCGCGCCATCAAGAACGCGACGAGGAGCACGACCGGGAGGACGACGAGCTGGATCCACCGCGGGATCTGGATCGTCGGGCCGGGGCCGGCCATGGCGGAGATCGTACAGCGGGCCTCCGTCGGTCTCCGCCCGAGGGAGACCCTGCTACGGTCCGAGCCGATGGAGACTCCCCGCTCCCGGCACGCCGCGCGACTCCGCGCCGGCCGGCGCCGAACGCAGGCACGCACGCGGCGGATCGTCCTCGCAATCGTTATCGGCGCCCTCGCGGTGGTGACGCTCGCGCTGACCGCATTCGACGACACCAGCGGCGACAGCCGTGTCGCGAACAGGCCGTCGCCGCCGCCCGTCATCGAGCAGCCACCCGAGCCACAGATGCTCGCAGCAGTCGGAAACGTGCGGCTGCAGACCCCCGTCGCGCGCGGTGGGATCACTGCGCTCGGCTTCCACGGGAGCGCGGAGGGCGCGCTCGTCCTCAAGCCGATGGGCCCTCAGGCGAACGAGGGACTGCTTGCGAGGCTCTGGCACCGCATCACTGGATCGTCTCGCAGCGGCATCCCTTGGTATCAGCTCGAGAGCGGCGAGCTCCGCACGCTCGACGTCGGGGCCGTTCCCGGAACGGACGTCTACTCGCCGGTCGACGGGACGGTCGTGGCGCTCCGCGATCAGGTCGTCTCGGGACGGACGGTCGGGGCCGAGATCGAGATCCGCCCCATCTCGGCACCGTCCCTCGTCGTGAAGGTGCAGAACGTCCGGCCCGATCCGGCACTCACGGTGGGCGCGAACGTGGCCACGGGCTCGTCCAAGCTCGGGACCGTGACGAACATCAGCCGCTACCAGCGGCAGTCGCTCGCACGGTATGCCCCGGATCGCGGGAACAACGTCTCCATCCAGGTCTACCCGTCCGCGACGCTCGGAGTACCGTAGGGTTGTCCCATCGGAGCTCCGCCCGCGGAGTCTCCGGGCACCTGAAGATCCCGAACGGCACCGCGCGGCGGCCGTCGCGGCTGGCAGACGACAACCTCTAGAGTCACGACCTTGCGCATCTTGTTCATCGCCGACGTCGTGGGCGCCCCCGGCCGGAGCGCACTCGAGGCCCGCCTCCGCGCGATCCGCGCCGAGCTCGAGATCGACGCCTGCGTCGTGAACGGCGAAAACGCCGCCGACGGGATCGGCATCACGCCGCGTCTCGCCGACCAGCTGCTGGCGTTCGGAGCCGACGCGATCACGCTCGGCAACCACGCCTTCCGGCGCCCCGAGATCGGCTCCTATCTCGACACCTCCGAGCGGATCGTGCGCCCGGCCAACGTCGCGAGCGGATCCCCGGGGCGGGGTCTCGCGGTCGTGTCCGCGGCGAACGGGGCGCAGCTCGCCGTCATCAACGTCCTCGGGTCGCTCTTCCTCCATCCCGCGACGTCGATGTTCGAGCTGATCGACGGCCTCGTGGAGGACGCGCGCGCCGAGACGCCGATCGTCCTCGTGGACGTGCACGCGGAGGCGACGAGCGAGAAGGTCGCTCTCGCGCGCTGGCTCGACGGCCGTGTCACCGCGGTCCTCGGAACCCATACGCACGTGCAGACCTCCGACGCCCGGCTGCTCCCGCGCGGCACCGCCTTCATCACCGACGCCGGCATGACGGGTCCACACGACTCCGTCATCGGAGTCGAGGCGGAGCTCGCGATCCGGCGCATGCGCACCGGGCTGCCCGTCCGCTTCGCCACTGCTCAGGGCGACGTGCGCATCGAGGGCGCGCTGATCGAGTGCGACGCCGAGTCGGGCAAGGCTTCGTCGATCGAGGCCTTCCGCGTCTCGCTGCCCTGAGCCTCGGGCTCCCGCGGCAGGAGGAGCCAGAGCACGACGAACGGGAAGACCCACGGCACGTAGAGGTAGAACCAGTGGGTCAGGCTCAGCTGGAAGGCGACGAGCACGGCCGCCGTCAGCGCCGCGAGTTGGACGGGACCCTTGCGCCGGGGGACGAAGGCGACGACGAGCGCCAGCACGACCGCGACGCCCGCGACCAGCGGCTGCATGAACCCCAGGTCCGGGATGCCGCTCGCGTGGTACTGCCCCCAGCCCCAGAGCGAGAAGGGTGAGTCCCGCCCCGCCTGGAACCCGATCGTGCGACTCCAAAACGTGCGAGCGGTGCCCCACAGCCCCGGCTCGAGCAGGAGGATCGCGAAGGCGAGCGCGCTTCCGCCGGCGAACGCGGCGGCGAACCGCGCGAGACGTCGCAGCTCGAGGCTCGGGTACGTCGCCCAGAGCGGCGCGACGAGAAGCGACCCGAACTTCGTCCACCCGGAGAGCGCGACCGACGCCCCGCGCGCCCAGGGCGACGATGCGAGCCAGAAGCCGAGAACGAGGAAGGCGGGCATGATCGCGTCGTTCGTGTTCGCGTTCAGCGTGTAGGCCGTGAAGGGATAGGCCGCCCACGCGAACGCCAGCAGCGCCGCGAGACGTCGGCCGCCGAAGCGGAGCCCCACGAGGACGAGGCCGAACACCGAGAGCAGATCGAACGCGATCGACGTCGCATGGGCGGCAGGGAGCGAGTCCCACAGCCCGCTCCAGCCGAACCCGAGCGTCGCCGGCACGTACGCGAGGTAGGAGACGGGGCCGTACGTGTCGCCGCGCTCGATCGCGGCCTCGCAGCGCCCGTTCGTCTGGATGTGGTCGCGAACCTGGCCGTCGGCGTCCTCGGGGCCGCACGGCTTGCCGCTCCGCTGCGGCATGTTGCCGTACGGCGTCTCCCCGTCGAGGATGCGCTGGGCGCCCGCCACGCCCGCGAGTCCGACGTCGATGACACCGCGCGGCGTCTCCAGGTTGAGCCCGACGCGAAAGCCGAGAAGGAACACCGCGGCGGCTGCGAGCGCCCACGTCGGCCATGCCGAGCGGAGAGCCTGCCCGGGGCGCAGCACCCCGATCCAGAGCCCGCGGGCGAGCAGGTAGGCGAGGACGGGGTAGACGAGCGGGACGCTCGTGAAGATCTCGCCGCGGTCGAAGAACGCGAGCGAGACCGACAGCGCCAGGAGTACGAGCAGGTCGAGATTGCGCATCGAGAGCGGCCGGCGGAGATCCGCCAGCCCGACGAGGAAGACGAGGCAGAACGCGATCCAGACGTACGGGTTGAGAAGCGTCTTGCCCCCGAACGCGCCCGATCTGCCGCGCGCCATCTTCCAGGCGACCTGTGGCCCGGTCCACGCCTCGAGCACGCGCGAGGTCGTGTCCTCGACCACCGCTTGCACAACCTGGCCTGCCCCTTCCGACCAGACCTTGACCGTCCACGTTCGATTCTCGGGCCTGAAGGTGGCGTCGGTGGTCGGATCCGGCGGGTAGCGGTCGAGCCACGCTGCGATCTTCGGATTCGCGAGCGCGACTCGAATCGCCTCCTCCTCGCTCAGGAGCGCAGGGTCGGTGCCGGGGAGGAGTCCGCTCGTGGGTCTCGCGGCACCGGCCGCGGGCGCCAGGGAGAGCGCCGCCGCGACCGTCGCGACGGCGAGCGCTGTCAGCGTCGCGGCCCGAACGACCAGAGCTTGTTGCCCACGAAGTTCACGGGCGTGACGAGGACGATCGCGATCGCCTGCGCGACGACTTCGGAGAGCCCGAGCGTGACCAGCCCGTGAAGCACGAGCAGGTTCGCGCAGAGCGCGAAGGACGAGACGACGAGGAACCTGACACCCTGGTACGCGACCCCACCCTTCTGATCACGGAAGGTCCAGAGCCGGTTCCACGTGTAGTTGTTGGTGACGGCGACGAGGAACGAGCAGACCGCCGCCGGAACGTAGTGCACGTCGAGCACGAGCACGAGAAACGAGAAGACCCAGAGGTTGACGGCGTACCCCGTCGCTCCGACCAGGCAGAACATGAGGAGCTGCTCCCAGTTCTTGCGGCGACGTAAGGCTGCGCCGATGCGCGAGCGCGAGACCGCGGGCGAGACGTGCGCAGACGAGTCCACGGACACCGCAGGGTACTCGTGCGCCCGGTCGGGCGCGCCCCCCAACGGGTCAGACACGCCCGAATCCTTCGGCGCCGAGCAGCGGGACGAAGCGACAGGGCACCGAGACGCGCTCCGAGGCGCCGTCCTCGCTCTTCACGACCTGCACGAGATCCTGCCCCCAGCGGGAGCCCCGCGGCACGACCAGTCTGCCGCCGTCGACGAGCTGGGCGTAGAGCGTCCGCGGGACTCGCGGCGCGGCGGCGGCGATCGCCACGGCGTCGAACGGCGCCCGCTCGAGGGCGCCCAGCGAGCCGTCTCCGACGAGAACCTGGACGTGCTCGTACCCGGCCGCGCCGAGAGCACGCCGAGCGCCCGCCGCGAGCTCGGGCACCCGCTCGACGGACACGACCTCGGCGGCCAGCTCGGCGAGCACCGCCGCCTGGTAGCCGGATCCCGTCCCGACGTCGAGCACTCGCTCGTGCCCCGCGAGCTCCAGCAGCGCGCAGATGGCGGCGACGATGAAGGGCTGCGAGATCGTCTGGCCGTACCCGATCGGAAGCGCGCCGTCCTCGTAGGCGACATCGCGGAGGCTCTCCGGCAGGAACAGCTCTCGCGGCACGCGAGCCATCGCCGCGAGGACGCGCTCGTCGGAGATCCCGCGCCGTCGCAGCTGCCGCTCGACCATCGTCGCGCGAGCTCCGGCCGCGTCGACGAGCGAGCTCACCTCGCCAGCGAGCGCAGCCCCGCGAACCTAGCCGCCTGCTTGCCCCGCATCCGGGCGGCGAGAGCCGGGATCGCCACGGCCTCGACGTAGCCCGCGATCGGGACGAAGGCGACGAGCGCGATCAGGACGCTCACTGCGCACAGGTAGGCACCCGTCCCGAAGCGCGTCGCCCCCCGCCGCAGGGCTCCACGAACCACGATCGCCGCCGCGAGCGCTCCGAGGACGACTCCGAGCGCGGCCGCGACGGCCTCCGCCGTCTCCCCGATCGCGAGGCCGATCAGCACCCCGAGCGCGGCGCCCGCCACGGCGCCCACGCCGACGCCGACGACGCTCGAGCCGAGGATCCCCGACACTGCGACCCCGAGCGCGAGGCCCAGACCGAGACACAGCCCGATCGTGTACCAGCTGCCCACGCGCGCAGTGTAGAGAGCGGGAAGGGCTGTTCACGCCCGGCCGCTCCAGGTGGATGGGGGCAGCTACGCGGAACCGGTGCCGGCGGTTTGGAGTCGCTCGATCACGGCGAGACCGAACGCCGCGGCCCGCGCGCCGTCGACGACGCGGTGATCGAAGCTCACCGCGATCGAGCCCGTTCGTCGGACGACGATCTCGCCGTCGCGCACGACCGGGCGCGGCGCGATTCGTCCGACCGAGAGGATCGCCACCTCCGGGTGGTTCACGATCGGCGTCTGGAAGAGGCCGGCGAGCTTCCCGGCGCTCGTGACCGTGAACGTCGAGCCTCGGAGCTCGTGCGCGACGAGAGTGCCGTCCCGCGCTCCCGCGGCGAGACGGGCGATCTCGTCGTGAACCTCGTCCACCGCCTTCGACGCGACGTCGCGGACGACGGGGACGACGAGGCCCGCGTCCGTCTGGATGGCGACGCCGATGTCGTAACGGTCGAGGTACACGATCTCGTCCCCCTCGAGCCGCGCGTTCAGCTCGGGGAACTCCTGCAGCGCCTCGGCGCAGGCCTTCGCGACCGTGGCGATGAGCCGCTCGAGATCCACGGCCTCGAAGTCGCAGTCCTCGACCCAGGTGACCGCCGGCACCTCGCGATGCGCCCGCGCCATGTGCTCCGCGATGACCCGGCGGACTCCGCGGAGCGGCTCGCGGCGTCCCTCCGAAGGCGCCGGGCCGGTGCCGGCGAGCCCACGGACGTCGTCCGCGGTGATGCGTCCACCGGGCCCCGTCCCGCGCACGGCGGCGAGGTCCACGCCGAGCTCCTGGGCGACCCGGCGGACGAGGGGCGTCGCCTGCACCCGGCCGGTGGGCGCGGGACCGGCCGCCTGGACGGGGGCGCGCGCCTCATCGGCGACGGGCGCGTGCGCCTCCGTGGCCACCGCCTCACCCGGCTCGCCGATCACGACCAGCACGGCGCCGACCGGCGCGATCTCGCCTTCGGCAACCACGATCCGCAGAACCGTCCCGGCATAGGGAGAGGGGATGTCGACCGTCGCCTTGTCGGTCTGAATCTCTACGAGTGGATCGTCCTCGGCGACCTGCTCGCCCTCGGAGACGAGCCAGCGCGCCACCTCGCCTTCGGTGAGACCCTCGCCCAGATCGGGGAGCCTGAGCTCGAACACCACTAGCCGCGATCCCCGTCCGTGGGCGCATGCGGTCCTCGCCGGCGCCGGCCGCGTCCGCGGCCCTGGGCGCCGCGCGTGAGTGCGGAGAGCCCGACGACTGTCACGTTCATCGCCCGCGCCGACATCGCTCAGATTGTCGTGAACCGGATCGCGTCGTGTCGAAGGAGCGCATGGGCGCCGCGGACGCCGTTCACGATCTGCGTGACGCGCAGGTCGACGACGACGCTCGCGAGCGCAAGCGCCTCACGGCGTTCGAGCCCATGTTCGCGACCCATGATGTCGAGCATCCCGTCGATTGCGAGGGCCACCGCCTCGTCCAGATCCTCGTCGAACCCGAAGGCGAGCCACGCCTCGGGCGTCCACGCGATCGGCAAGGCCACCGCGAGATCGTCGCGCACCGAGAGGGTCAGCTCGCCTCGCTCGAGTGGGCACTCGATCGCGACCTGGGAGACCTCGCCGTCGCCTTGCCGCGCGTGACAGTCGCCCGCGGAGAAGAGCGCGCCGTCGACGGGGATTGGCAGAAAGAGCTTCGTCCCCTCCACGAGCTCCTTGCAGTCAATATTCCCTCCCCAGACGCGTGGCGGCGCCGTGGAGTGGACGCCCGGCTCCGGGGGTGGCATGCCCATGACGCCGAGGAACGGAGCGAGCTCCACCTCACGCCCTCGCTCATCGCGCCCGATCCTTCCCCCTAGAGCCCACTCGAGGAGGACGCCCTCACCCTCCGCCAGCTCCAGGCGATCGTTGAGCGGTGTCGAGAAGCCTCCTGCCTTGCACCAGCCCCACGAGCCCGTGACCACGCGCTCGATGCCCACCTCGAGCGTCTGGCCGGCGCGGGCGCCACGCACTTCGACGGGCCCGACCAGAGCATGCCCCTCGTCGAGACGCTCGTCGCGCGGCTGGAATCTCGTGCCGGGCGACACGTGCCAGCTGACATCGAGACAGGAGAACGCGATCGTGTCGCCGGGCTCGATCGTCAACACGGGTGGGAGGTCGCGTGAAAAGTGCCCGTGGAGGGTGCGCCGCTCGAGCGGGATCTCGTGAACCGTCACGAGGCGGCGAGCACACGGCGCGCCGCGTCGGCGACGCGCTCGACCGACGGCATGTACGCGTCCTCGATCTGCCAGTAGGGGTAGGGCACGTCGTAGCCCGTGACCCGGACGACGGGACCCTGCAGGTCGAAGATCGCCTTCTCCGCCAGTACTGCGGCAACCTCGGCCGCGAAACCGCAGACGCGCGGCGCCTCCTGCACGACCACCACGCGGCCCGTCTTCGCGACCGAGGCGAGCAAGGCCTCCTCGTCGAGCGGCTTCAGCGTGCGGAGGTCGAGCACCTCGACCGACGCCTCTCCCGCGAGCGCGTCCGCCGCCCGGCCGGCGACCGGAACCATCGAGCCGTAGGCGACCAGCGTGACGTCGGATCCCTCCCGCGCGCGCCGCGCCTTCCCGAGCGGCACGAGGTACTCGCCGTCCGGAACCTCCTCCTTCGACGAGCGGTAGTGGAGCTTCGGCTCGAGGACGACGACCGGATCCGGATCGCGGATCGCGGCGGCAAGCAGCCCCTTTGCATCGGCAGGGGTGGACGGGATCGCGACCTTCACCCCGGGCGTGTGCACGTAGTACGTCTCCGGCGAGTCCTCGTGCAGCTCGGGGGCGCGTACACCGCCGCCGTACGGCATGCGGATCGTCAGGGGAAAGCTCAACTTCCCGCGCGTGCGCCAGCGGTAGCGCCCGACGTGGGTGATGAGCTGGTCGAGCGCCGGATAGCCGAAGGCGTCGTACTGGAGCTCGCACACGGGCCTCCACCCGGCCATGCAGAGGCCGATCGCGGTGCCGACGATGCCCGCCTCCGCCAGCGGGGTGCTGATGCAGCGCTGGGCGCCGAAGCGGTCGTGGAGCCCGGCGGTCGCGCGGAAGACGCCGCCGAGCACGCCGACGTCCTCGCCCATGACGAGCACCGACGGATCACGCTCCATCTCCACGTGGAGCGCGTCGTTCACGGCCTCGACCAAGAGCCGCTCAGCCACCGAGGGTTCTCCGCAGCTCCGCGAGGTCGTGCGCCTGAGTCGGAGGCGGGTTCGCGTACGCGTGCTCGAAGACGAGCGAGACGTCGGCGGGCGGCTCCGCCTCGGCCTCCGCGATGCCCTGCCGCATCAGCTCGAGCGCCTCCTGCTTGATCTCCGAGGCCAGGGAGTCGGTGAGGACTCCAAGCCGCGCGAGGTAGCGCTCGTAGCGACCGACGCACTCGTTCTCGCGCTCCTCCTCGACGCGCGCCGGATCGATGTAGATCGAGGGATCGTCGGCGGTCGCGTGCGGCGCCGCTCGGTACGTCACCGCCTCGATGAGCGTCGGCCCCTCTCCGGCCCGCGCGCGCTCGACCGCCTCCCTCGTCGCCTCGTACACCGCCAGCACGTCGCCACCGTCGACGCGCACGCCCGGCATCCCGTAGCCGGAGGCCTTGTCCGCGAGCGCCGCCGCCGCGGTCTGTCGGGAGACGGGCGTCGAGATGGCCCACTGGTTGTTGTTGCAGAAGAGGATCGCCGGCGCCGCCATCACTCCGGCGAACGTCGCCGCCTCGTGGAACGAGCCTTCGGACGTCGCGCCGTCCCCGAAGTAGACGATCGCCACGCGGTCTTCCCCCTTCAGCCGCGAGCCCCAGGCGAAGCCGACCGCGTGCGGCACGTGGGTGCCGATCGGGACGCAGATCGACGCGACCCCGTACTCCTCCGGGTTCCACCAGCCTGCCGGATGCCCGCGCCACCACGAGAGGACCGTCGATGCCGGGATCCCGCGCAGGAGTCCGATCGCCGACTCCCGGTAGCTCGGGAAGATCCAGTCCCGCGGCTCGAGCGCGAACGCCGAGCCCGCCTGCATCGCCTCGTGGTTCCAGAAGATCGCGTACGTGCCGACGCGGCCCTGCCGGTGGTAGACCAGCGACCGCTCGTCGTAGGTCCGCAGGAGGACGAGGTTCCGATAGAGCGCGAGGAGCTCATCCGAGCCGAGCCCCTCGACCTCGCCGTCCGGAGTCGCGACACCGTCGCCGATGACGCGGCGCAGACCTCCTTCGGCGGGGAGCACCCGGCTCATCGCGCGGACAAGTCTAGGTCACACGAGGACGGTGACCGCATCGCGCTCGGCCACGTAGACCGCCTCGAGGACGTCGCCCGTATCCTCCCCGTCCACCTGCAACGGCAGCGGGACGTCGCAGTGCACGACGAGGCGGTCGAGGTCGTGGGCCGAGAGCGCCCGGCCTTCCTTGAGGCCGGATCCTCGCGCGCCGCGGAGCAGCATCCGGGGGAGATCGCGGGCCCTCAGGCTCACGGGAGCGAAGAACGCGAGCCCCTCGTCGAAGTCGGCGCCGGGGACGAGATCGAGCGCGAGCGCGCCTGCGTACGTGTACGGCGAGCAGTTCGCGACCAGCACGAGCGCGGCACGTCCGGCGCCTTCGATCTCGAGCTGCTCCTCGAAGCGAGCGCGCCTCTCCGAGAGGGCGCCGAGCGCGACGCGGATGAAGGCGATGTCGCCCGGCCGCCGTCCGTCGGGCCTGCGGCCGAGCTCGTCGACGCGCCGGACGAGCTCCGCGTCCAGGCCGAGACCGGCGTTGAAGCCGAACCGCCGGCCGTTCACGCGGCCGAGCGAGATCCGGCGCGTCCGCCCCTCGGCGAGGCGAAGAGCGGCCTGTGCGGGGTTCCGGGGCAGACCGAGCGCCCGGGGCAGCACGCTCGTCCCGCCACCGGGAACGAACCCGAGCGGAACGTCTCGCTGGAGACCGTTCAGCACCTCGTTGTACGTCCCGTCCCCGCCGAAGACGTAGATCGCGTCGCGCTCGTCCGTGTCGCGCGCGATCGCCCTGGCCTCGCCGGGCGACGTCGTGAGGACCGTCTCCGTCCCGCGCGGGAGCGCCGCCTGGACCGCCGCGAGCCGGTGCTCGTCCACCCCCGAGGCGAACGGATTGACGATCAGGAGCGCGCTCACGGGTGCATCATGGAGGTGAGATGACACATCCGGCGAGGTACTGGCACCGCACGGGCGACGGGCGGATCCAGTGCGACGTCTGTCCGCGCGAATGCCGGCTGCACGAGGGGCAGCACGGCTTCTGCTTCGTTCGCGCGTGCGAGGGGGGAGAGCTCGTGCTCACGACGTACGGCCGGTCGAGCGGCTTCTGCGTCGACCCGATCGAGAAGAAGCCGCTCAACCACTTCCTCCCGGGAACCCCGGTGTTCTCCTTCGGCACCGCCGGCTGCAACCTCGGCTGCAAGTTCTGCCAGAACTGGGACATCTCGAAGTCGCGCGAGACGGACACGCTCGCGGACGCGGCCTCGCCGGAGGCGATCGCGCAGACCGCGCGGCGCCTCGGCTGCCGGAGCGTGGCGTTCACCTACAACGACCCGGTCATCTTCCTCGAGTACGCGACGGACGTCGCCGACGCCTGCCACGGGCTGGGCCTCAAGTCGGTCGCCGTCACCGCCGGGTATGTGAGCGCGGGCGCGCGGGAACACCTCTTCTCGCGAATGGACGCGGCGAACGTCGACCTCAAGGCGTTCACCGAGGACTTCTACGCCAAGGTCTGCGGCGGCCACCTCCAGCCGGTGCTCGACACGCTCGAGCACCTCGCCCGAGAGACGGAGGTCTGGCTCGAGGTGACGACGCTCCTCATCCCGGGCCTGAACGACTCGAACGAGGAGATCGCGGCGCTCTCGTGCTGGCTCGCTGACCGCCTCGGCCCGGACGTCCCGCTCCACTTCTCGGCGTTCCACCCCGACTGGAAGATGCGCGACCGACCGCCGACGCCGCCGGCGACGCTCTCGCGGGCGAGGCAGATCGCGATCCGCAGCGGCCTCCGCTACGTCTACACGGGGAACGTCCACGACCCGGCCGGGCAGAGCACCTACTGCCACGCGTGCGGGAGTCTCCTCATCGAGCGCGACTGGTACGAGCTCGGAGCCTGGAACCTCGAGGGCGGACGCTGCCGCGCCTGCGGCGAGCCCTGCCCCGGCGTGTTCGAGGAGCGACCGGGGACGTGGGGCTCGAGGCGGCTTCCCGTCCGGATGGCGGCATGATCCGCTCGCCCGTCGCCGCCGGCCTCTTCTACCCGGCCCGCCCCGAGGAGCTCGCGACCACGGTCGACAGGCTGCTCGCGGCCGCCGCCCCGAGCGGTGCGCGTGAGGGCGTCCTCGGCCTCGTCGCGCCCCACGCCGGGTACCTCTACTCCGGCCCAGTCGCCGCCTCGGCGTTCGCGCTCGCTCCCCGTGCGGCGCGCGTGGCGCTGCTCGGGCCGGCCCACTTCGTGGCCCTCGAAGGAGCGGCCGTGTCCGCAGCCGATGCCTGGGCGACGCCCCTCGGCGACGTGCAGGTCGCGGAGGATCTCCGGCAGGCGGCGCTCGCAGCGGGCGCGGTCACGGACGACGCCCCCCACCGCGAGGACCACGCCCTCGAGGTGGAGCTTCCGTTCCTGCAGCGGGCCTGCCCGGACGGGCTCGAGGTTCTCCCCGTCGCGGTGGGCCGGGCGACCCCCGCCGAGGTCGCCGACCTCATCGCCGCGCTCGACGCGTTCCTCGTCGTCTCGACCGACCTCTCCCACTACCACGAGCACACGACGGCGCAGCGCCTCGACCGCGAGACCGCGGAGGCCGTCGTCGCGCGGCGGTCGGAGGCGATCGGGAGCGACCGCGCGTGCGGCGTCTTCGCGCTCCGCGGGCTCGTCGAGCACGCGCGGCGCCGCGATCTCGCAATCGAGCTCCTCGACCTCCGCACCTCCGCGGACACGGCCGGCGATCCGTGGAGCGTCGTCGGCTACGGGGCGTTCGCGGTACGCGGCGTCGAGTAGCCGCCGATGCCGTCGACGAGGATGGCGACGAAGCGATCGGCGAGCCCGTCCGTATCGTGGTCGGGCGTGAGCCACGTGTACGCCCAGTTCGCCGCCGACAGCACGAGCAGCGCCGCGTCGGACGGGCGCAGGTCCATGCGTAGCTCCCCGCGCTCGACACCTTCGCGGAAGAGCTCCCGCCAGCGTTCCTCGTAGCGGCGGCGCTCGGCGACGAACTCGCCCAGGAACGCGCCCTCGAGGTAGCGCCACTCGCGCGTGAAGACCGTCGCCTCGTCGAGCTGCTCGGCGACGACGCGAAGGTGGGCGCGGAGTGCCTGCCGGATCCGCTCGACTGCGTGGGCGTCGTCGTCGACCGCGTCGAGCGCCGCGTGGAAAGCCTCGGCGCCGGCGCGCACGGTGTCGTACAGGAGCTGCTGCTTCGACTCGGTGAGCGAGTACAGCGAGGCCTTCTGGATACCCATCGCATCCGCGATGTCACCCATCGACGTTCCGTGGTAGCCGCGCTCGGCGAAGAGGCGAGCCGCGGTCTGGACGAGCTCCGCCCGGCGCGTGCTCATATACTCGATGCTAACGACCGGTAGGTAGGGAGGCAACGTGGTAGACGACGCGCGGACGCAGGAGTTCGTCGAGTACGTCCAGTCGGGAGGGCAAGTCGAGTCCACCGACTGGATGCCCGACGAGTACCGCAGGCGGCTCATCAAGTTCATCGAGATGCACGCCAACTCGGAGCTCATGGGCGTGCTCCCCGAGCGCGATTGGATCCTCCGCGCGCCGACGCTGCAACGGAAGCTCGCGCTCACGGCCAAGATCCAGGACGAGGTCGGGCACGCGCAGCTGATCTACCGCATCGTCGAGGACCTCGGCAAGCCGCGTGAGGCGTGCCTCGACGACCTGATCGCGGGGACGTCGAAGTTCCACAACGTCTTCCACTACCCGACCCGCTCGTGGGGAGATGTCGGCGTCATCGCCTGGCTCGTGGACGCGGCCGCGATCGTCTCGCAGAAGGCGCTGCTCAAGACCTCGTACGCCCCGTACGCGCGGATCATGAAGCGCGTCTGCTGGGAGGAGTCGTTCCACATCCTCCACGGGCGCGACGTCGTGCTCGCCATGGTCAACGGCGCCGAGGGCCAGCGCGCGCTCGTGCAGGAGGCGCTCGACCGCTGGTGGGAGCCGCTCATGATGTTCCACGGCACCCCCATCCCCGCCGCGGACGACCCCCTGTACTACTGGCGCATCAAGAGCCAGGCGAACGAGGACGCGCGGCAGGAGTTCCTCGACGGGTACGTCGACCAGATCCTCGAGCTCGGCCTCACCATCCCGGACCCGAAGCTGCGGAGGACCGCGGCCGGCACGTGGGACTACACGGAGCCCGACTGGGAGAAGCTGATGGCGGTCGTCTCCGGCCACGGCCCCGCCTCGGCCGAGCGGATCGCCTTCCGGGCGCTGTCGCGCGCGGAGGTCGAGTGGGTCTCGCGGGTCGTGCTCGCGGAGGCCGCCTGATGCCCGACCTCGTCTTCGAGGTGTTCCGGCAGGAGCGCAAGGGCAAGCCGTTCGAGCACGCGGGCTCCTTCCGCGCACCGGACGAGCGGGCGGCGGAGATCTACGCGCGGGAGTTCTACGACCGCCGCCACGAGTCGGTCAGGCTCTGGCTCGTTCCCCGCTCCGCCATCCACCCGCTCGAGGACCTCCCGGACGAGTTCGACACGAGCTACCGCCGCGTCGACGGCTACTCCCTGAAGAGTCGGCTCCGCGAGGCGCGCGAGCGCGCGGGGACGCTCGACTCCGGGTCGGGCGGTGAGGCCGCGTGAGCGAGCGCACCGACCTGCTCCTCGAGATCGCCGACGACGAGCTGTTCCTGGGCTGGCGCGACTCCGAGTGGACGGGGATCGCGCCCTTCCTCGAGGAGGACGTCGCGCTCTCCTCGATCGCGCAGAACGAGATCGGCCACGCGCGGGCACTCTACGAGCTCGCCGCAGCGGAGCTCGGGACGACGGCCGACGAGCTCGCCTTCGACCGCCGTCCCGAGGAGTACCGCTGCACGTCGCTCGTCCAGCTGCGCCGGCTCGAGTGGGCGCGGACGATCGCGCGGCGCTGGCTGTACGAGACCGCCGACGAGATCCGCCTCGGCGCGCTCAAGGCCTCGGACGACCTGGAGATCGCAGGCATCGCCGCGAAGATGGATCGCGAGGAGGCCTACCACCGCATCCACGCCGAGATGTGGGTCGACCGGCTCCTCGCCACCGGCGAGGGCCGCACCCGGCTCGACGAGGCCGTCGACGAGCTCTGGCCGTACGCGCTGGGTGTCCTCGACGACGAGCTCCGCCCGGAGCTTCGCGCGCGGGTCGAGGCCCGGCTGCAGCGGACGCTCGCCGACGTCGAGCCCGTTCCGCGTGGTGTCCACGAGGTCGAGCTGGCCGAGCTGTGGGAGGAGATGACGTCGGTGCGCCGCTCCGCGCCTGCCGGCGCCGGCTGGTGAGAGCGACGCAGCTCACCGAGCAGGACGTCTGGGAGGCGCTCGCCCGCGTCCCCGATCCCGAGATCCCGGACATCTCGCTCGTCGACCTCGGCGTGATCAAGAGCGCCACCGTCGAGGGGCGGCGCGTGCGGATCGAGTTCACGCCCACGTTCATGGGGTGCCCGGCCCTCGAGCGCATGCGGGCCGAGATCGCGGCGGCAATCGAGGACGCGGGCGGAGAGCCGGAGATCGAGGTGCGGTTGGACGACTCCTGGTCGACCGACAAGATCACGCCCGAGGGTCGGGACAAGCTCCGGGCCGCCGGCTTCGCGCCCCCGGCTCCGCGCCCGGCGGGCAAGCTCGAGCTCGTCCAGCTTCAGCGCGGCTTCCGCTGCCCGTACTGCGGCTCGACCGACACCCAGCTCGACAACATCTTCGGCCCGACGCCGTGCCGCTCGATCCGCTACTGCAACGCCTGCCGCCAGCCGTTCGAGCAGTTCAAGACGATCTGACGACGTGGCGACGAGCGCGTTCCTCCGAGGCGCGAACCAGCCGCCGCCGCTCGAGGGCTACGACCTCTTCTCGCAGAACCGCCCGCTGGTCGAGGCGCTCCGCCGGGAGGGAGGTGCAGAACGGGTCGAGGAGTGCGCCGCCTTCGGCCGCCTCTGCGGCGGCGAGGCACTCGAGCTCGGGCGGCTCGCGAACGAGCACCCACCCGTCCTCCGCGCGTTCGACCGCTTCGGCGAGCGGCTCGACGAGGTCGAGTTCCACCCGGCGTGGCACGAGCTCCTGCGAATCGGTGTCGAGCACGGCACACATGCGTTCCCGTGGGCCGACCCAGGGCCGGGCGCCCACGTCTCCCGCGCCGCGCGCTTCGTGACGCTCGCGTACGCCGAGGCGGGCGTCGCCTGCCCGCTCTCGATGACCTACTCCGTCGTGCCCGCCCTGCGCACGGACCGGGAGCTCTCGGCAGCGTGGGAGCCGAAGCTCGCCGTGCGCGTCTACGACCCCGGCCTGCGGCCGGCCGCCGAGAAGGGCGGGCTGCTCGCCGGCATGGCGCTGACCGAGCGCCAGGGCGGCTCGGACGTCCGCAGCAACGAGACCCGCGCCGAGCCCTTCGGCGACGGCGGCTATGCGCTCGACGGAGAGAAGTGGTTCTGCTCGGCGCCCATGTGCGACGTCTTCCTCGTCCTCGCCCAAGCCCCGGGGGGACTGACGTGCTTCGTGCTGCCGCGCGTCCTCCCGGACGGCACCCGCAACGGCTTCCGCCTCCGCCGCCTGAAGGACAAGCTCGGCAACCGCTCCAACGCGTCGGCCGAGGTCGAGCTCAGCGAGGCCTGGGCGACGCGGCTCGGAGCCGAGGGGCGAGGGGTCGCGACGATCATCGACATGGTCGTGCACACGCGCCTGGACTGCGTGCTCGGCTCGACGGCGCTCGTCCGGCGTGCGGTCGCGGAGGCGACGCACCACGCGGCGTACCGGTCGGCATTCGGACGCCTGCTCGCCGAGCAGCCGCTGCACCTGAACGTCCTCGCGGACCTCTGCCTCGACTCCGAGGCGGCGACCGCGACGGCGCTCCGGCTCGCGCGCGCGGTCGACGAGCACGACGACGCCTTCCGGCGCCTGGCGACCACGATCGGCAAGTACTGGATCTGCAAGCTGACGCCCGCCCTCGTGGCCGAAGCGCTCGAGTGCGTCGGCGGCAACGGATACGTCGAGGAGTCCTCGCTGCCGCGCCTCTTCCGTGAGAGCCCGCTGAACTCGATCTGGGAGGGCGCGGGCTCGATCCAGGCGCTCGACCTCCTCCGCGCCGTCGACAAGGAGCCCGAGAGCGCGAACGCGCTGCTCGCCGAGATCGAGCTCGCGTCCGGAGCAGACGCGCGGCTCGACGCCGCCGCGAGCCGGCTCCGGCAGGAGCTCGACGACGGCGACGAGCTCGAGTACCGCGCGCGCCGCGTCGTCGAGCTGGCCGCGCTCTGCCTCCAGGCATCGCTTCTCGTCCGGGACGCGCCCCCCGAGGTGGCGGACGCCTTCTGCGCGACGCGGCTCGCCGGCGACGGCGGTCGTGCGTACGGGACCCTCCCCCGGGGTGCCGACTGCGCCGCGATCGTCGAGCGCCACCGGCCGCGGCTCGACGCGTAGACAAGCGCACGCCGGAGTGATATATCAGCGACTCCGCATGACGGAGACCGCCGAGACCGCACCCGCCGAGCGAAAGCATCGCGTCGACTATTCGAGTCCGCCCGCGATTCGCGCAGAAGGGGTCTGGAAGGTCTTCGGGCCGAACCCCGAGCGGCTCGTCGGCTCGCCCGACGCAGATCTGCCGCGGGGGGAGCAGCGGAAGCAGACCGGCTGCATCGTCGCGGTGAAGGACGTCTCGATCGAGGTGTGGCCAGGAGAGGTCTTCGTCGTCATGGGGCTCTCCGGCTCCGGCAAGTCGACGCTCGTCCGGACGCTCATCCGCCTCATCGAGCCGACGGCCGGGACGATCGAGATCGCGGGACAGAACGTGACGAACGCGGATCGCAACGAGCTCCGAAACCTGCGCCGGCACGCGGTCTCGATGGTCTTCCAGCACTTCGGCCTCCTCGCGCACCGGCGCGTCATCGACAACGTCGCGTTCGGCCTCGAGGTCCAGGGCGTCGGCAAGCGCGAGCGCCACGCGCGCGCGCACGAGGTCCTGCACCTCGTGGGGCTCGAGGACGTTGCGAACCAGTTTCCCGACCAGCTCTCGGGCGGCATGCAGCAGCGCGTCGGCGTCGCTCGCGCGTTCGCCGCCGACCCCGAGGTGATGCTCTACGACGAGCCGTTCAGCGCGCTCGACCCGCTCATCCGGCGAGACATGCAGGACGAGGTCATGCGCCTGCAGCGCGAGATCGGCAAGACCACGATGTTCATCACCCACGACCTGCCCGAGGCGCTCAGGCTCGGCGACCGGATCGCGATCATGCGCGACGGCGCGATCGTGCAGCTCGGCACTCCGGAGGAGCTCGTCGGCTCACCGGCCGACGACTACGTCGAGAACTTCACGCGCGACATCCCGCGTAGCCACGTCCTGACGCTCCGCTGGATCATGCGCGAGGCCGGCCCGGAGGATCCGACCGACGGCCCGATGCTCGACGTGACGACGACGATGCGGAAAGCGCTGCCCGTGCTCGCCGAGAGCGAGAAGCCCGTCCGCTGTGTCGAGGACGGTCGGGTCGTCGGCATCGTCGACCGCGACGCCGCCCTCCGCGCGATCGCGGAAGAGGAAGGCTGATGTCGGCGATCACCGAGACGACGGCGGTCGCCCCTGTCGTCTCGCACGTCCCCTGGTGGCGGGGGAAGGTCGTCCAGGTCGCCGGGATCATCGCCCTCATGTGGCTCGCCTATCGCGGCTGGCGGGGCGAGTACCCCTGGCCGGAAGAGCTCGTCTGGAACGGGCTCCAGTCGCACTTCGACTCGATCCAGACCTGGCTCATCGACAGGCGCCTCGAGGGCGAGGGAGGCCTCCTGTTCACGATCTTCGACGGCTTCCGCATCTTCGCGGACAACCTCGTGCAGTGGTTCGACGACCTCCTCGTCTGGCTCACGTGGATCGGGGTCGCCGTGACCGGGACGCTCCTCGCGTGGCGCTTCGGCGGGCTGCGGGCAGGCATCTGGGCACTCGCCGCGTTCGCGACGTTCGCGCTGACCGGTCTGTGGGCCGAGGCCATGGAGACCCTGGCGCTCGTGCTCGCGGCCGTCGCCATGTCGATCGTCATCGGCATCCCGCTCGGGGTGGCTGCCGGACGCTCCGACCGCTTCAACCGCATCATCACTCCGTTTCTCGACGCCGCCCAGATCATCCCCGCGTTCGCGTACCTGATGCCGGTCGTCCTCTTCTTCTCGATCGGTTACGCCGCCGCCGTGGTCGCGACGATGCTCTACGCGATCCCACCGTGCATCCGCATCACGGCTCTGGGCATCCGGCGGGTTCCCGTGAACAGCGTCGAGGCCGCCGCGTCGATGGGAGCCACGACACGGCAGATGCTGCTGAAGGTGCAGCTCCCCATGTCGCGCCGCATGCTCCTCCTCGGGCTCAACCAGACGATCATGTTCGCCCTCTCGATGGTCGTCATCGCCGGCCTCATCGGCGGGGGCGGGCTCGGTGCGGTCGTCAACTCGGGCCTCTTCTCGAACCCGGCGCTCGCGATGCTCGCAGGGACAGTGATCGTCGTGATGGCGATCGCGCTCGACCGGATCACGGAGGCGATCGCAGACCGGACCGACCCGACGAAGCGACATCTCGACGCGGCAGCGAAGCGGCGCCTGCGCCTCCAGTCGATCGGGGTGGCGGCCGCGATCGTCGGGACGATCGTCGTCGCCAAGGCGATCGGGGTCAGCGGCGGCTTCCCGGACTACGCGGGCGTGCGGCAGCGCACGGTGACCGCGCAGGAGTGGATCCTCGCTCAGATCCAACGGGTGCTCGACTACGTGCAGGACCCGACGTCGCTCGTGTTCCAGATCACGGAGCCGGTCGGGAACTTCATCCTCGAGCACATGCTCCTCCCCCTGCAGGCGTTCCTCATGGAGGGGCCGTGGTTCATGACGCTGGCAGGGCTCGTGCTGATCGCGTTCGTGATCTCCGGCCTGCGCCCGGCGATCACGACCTTCCTCATGCTCGCCCTGATCGGCGTCATGGGGGTCTGGTCGCTGGCGATGGACACGCTCTCGCAGGTCATCGTCGCGACGGTCATCGCCGTGATCATCGGCTTCGGCCTGGGCGTGTGGGCATCGGAGAGCCGCACCGTCTCCCGGATCGTCCGGCCGATCAACGACGTCCTGCAGACCCTGCCCCAGCTCGTCTACATCATCCCGTTCATCTATCTCATGCCCGTCTCGATCGTCCCGGGCATCGTGGCCGGCGTGCTGTACGCCTTCCCCATCGTCGAACGGCTCGTCGAGCGGGGCATCAAGGATGTGGCACCGGAGGCCGTCGAGGCGGCCGGAGCGTTCGGGGCGACGCGGGGGCAGATCCTTCGGAAGGTGAAGATCCCGCTCGCCGGTGACGCGATCATGCTCGGCGTGAACCAGGGGATCATCATGGTGCTCGCCGTCGTCGTGATCGGCGGGCTCGTGGGCTCGGGCGGCCTCGGGTACGAAGTCGCCCAGGGGCTCGTCCGCGGCCAGTTCGGGCAGGGCGTGATCGCGTCGATCGCCATCCTGGCACTCGGCATCGCGCTCGACCGGGTCACCCAGGGAGCACGGCAGGCGAGAAAGGAGAACGCCGCGTGAATCAGCACGCGAACGTCAACGAGAACCACAAGGAGGGTTCGATGTCAGATCGTCTCAGGGGCCGGGGAGCCGTGCTCGCCACGCTCGCGGTCGCCGCCTTGACGTGCCTCGTCGCCGTCGCGGTGGCATCGGCCGGCGGAACGAGCCAGTCGGCATGCGGCACGGTCGTCTTGAACGAGAACTCGTGGGTCGGCTCGACTGCGAACGTCTACGTCGTCAAGAACGTCCTCGAGAGCAAGCTCAAGTGCAAGGTCACGGTGTCCAACATCACCGAAGGCCAGCCGAGCTTCCAGGCGATGGCCGACGGCAAGATCGACGCCGTCCTCGAGGACTGGGACAACACGCTCGTCGCGTCGAACAAGAAGTACGTCCAGAGCAAGTCCGTCGTCATGGTGGGCGACAACGGGATCGCCGGCATCATCGGCTGGTACATCCCGGCGTACCTGCTCAAGCAGTACCCGCAGTTCAAGACCTGGAAGGGGCTCAAGGGCAAGGAGAGCGTGTTCAAGACGGCCGAGTCGTCGCCCAACGCCGGCACGTTCCTCGGCGGCGATCCCTCGTACGTCCAGAAGGACCGCGCGCTCATCAAGGAGCTCGGCCTCGACCTGAAGCACGTCGTCTCCGGTTCTGAGCCCGCGCAGGTCGCGCGCTGGACGACGCTCTACAAGCAGAAGAAGCCGGTGCTCTTCTACTGGTACGACCCGCAGTACATGAACGCGATCTACGACCTCTACCGGGTCCAGCTGCCGAAGCGGTTCAAGGGGTGCATCGACGACGAGAAGGTGAAGGGCAACCACGCGTGCGAATACGCGGGGTACCCGACGCTGGACAAGCTCGTGTCGAGCAAGTTCGCGAAGAGCGGCTCGCCGGCGCTGAAGGTCATCAAGAATTTCAGCTGGACGTCGGCCGACCAGAACTTCGTGTCCAACCTGATCTCGGGCAAGAAGATGGACAAGGACAAGGCCGCGCAGGTCTGGATCAAGTCACACGCCAAGCAGGTCAACGCCTGGCTCAAGTGAGCCGAGGGCGCCGGGCGGAGCCTCCGGGCCTCCGCCCGCTCCCTACGCCGATGACCACTCCCGCGCTCCCCATCCACCAGCCGGAGGCGGCGGATGCCCGCTCGCTCGCCGACCAGGCCTACTTCCGCATCCGCGAGCTGATCGTGACGCTGGAGCTGCCACCCGGATCGCTCGTCAGCGAGCGAGAGCTCCAGGAGCGGCTCGGGCTCGGACGCACGCCGGTGCGCGAGGCGCTTCGCGCGCTCGCACGGGAGCGCCTGGTGGAGGTGTATCCACGCCGGGGGATGTTCGTCTCGAGCGTCGACGTGCGCGACCTGGCCGGGCTCTCGGAGGTCCGCAACACGCTCGAGCCCCGTGCCGCGCGGCTCGCGGCCGAGCGGGCGACTGCGTCCGACCGGCAGACGATCGATCTCCTCCTCGACGAGCTGGGGCAGGTGCACGAGGAGCCCGACGAGCGTGCGCTGATCGACCTCGACCAGCGGATCCATCGCCAGGTGTACAGGTGCGCCCACAACCCGTTCCTCGAGGAGACGCTCAACGAGTACTACGTCCTCACCCTTCGGATCTGGTTCCTTGCACTCGACCGGATCGTCCGCCTCGAGGACGCGATCAAGGAGCACCGCGAGCTGCTGCTCGCGATCCGCGCAGGCGACGCGGCGGGCGCGGAGGAGGCAATGCGCCGGCACGTCACCGGATTCGAGAACGCGATCCGGCGCGTTCTCTGAGCGCGGTGGGGACGCGGTGTCAGACCAGTTCGCCTCGTCGGTATGAACACAGTGTCTGACACGACCCCTCGCAGCTATGCGGCTTTCAGACACCTCGGTGTCAGACACCTTATATATTCCGGATCATCGTACTCATATATCAGCAGGAGCGAGCATGAGCACCTTCCCCCGCCAGGCCCATGCCGTCGTCATCGGCTGCGGCATCGTCGGCAACTCCGTCGCGTATCACCTCACTGACCAGGGCTGGGCCGACGTCGTCCTGCTCGACAAGGGCCCTCTGCCCAATCCGGGCGGCTCGACCGGGCATGCCTCGAACTTCCTCTTCCTCGTCGACCACTCGAAGGAGATGACACAGCTCACCCTCGAGAGCGTGCGGCAGTACCGCGAGCTCGGCGTCTACACCGAGTGCGGCGGGATCGAGGTCGCGCGCACCGAGGAGCGGATGGAGGAGCTACGCCGGCGGATGGCGTCCGCGAAGTCGTGGGGCGTCGAGCCCGTCTCGCTCGTGACCCCGGCGGAGATCAAGGAGCTCGTGCCCTATATCGACGAGTCGATCCTGCTCGGCGGCTTCTACACACCCGGCGTGGGCGTCGTCGACTCGCTTCGCGCCGGCACGCTCATGCGAGAGCGAGCGATGGATGCGGGCGCGCTCAGCGTGTTCGCCAACACCGAGACGGTCGGGATGGACGTCGAGCACGGCCGCATCCGCCGCGTGCACACGTCGCGCGGCACGATCGAGGCCGAGACGGTCGTGATCGCCTGCGGCGTGTGGAGCCCTCTGCTCGCGGCGATGGTCGGGGCGCACATCCCGCTCACGCCCGCCGTCCACCAGATGATCGACATCGGCCCCGTGCCGCGGTTCGAGCAGAGCTCGCGGGCGATCGAGTACCCGATCGTCCGCGACATGGACGTCTTCATGTACGAGCGCCAGGACGGGACGAGCCTCGAGATCGGCTCGTACGCGCACCGCTCGATCCTCCACGATCCGGAGGAGATCCCCTCGATCGAGGAGGCCGCGCTCTCGCCGACCGAGTTTCCGTTCACGCAGACCGACTTCGACCCGCAGCTGGTGGACGCGCTCGAGCTGATGCCGGAGATCGTGGGCGACGAGTCGGTGGGCGTGAAGTACGCGATCAACGGCTTGATCGCGCTCACGCCCGACGGAATGCCGATCCTCGGCGAGACCCCCGAGGTGAAAGGACTCTGGTCGGCGGCGGCCGTCTGGGTGAAGGAAGGCCCGGGCGTCGGCAAGTCGGTCGCCGAGTGGATGGTGCACGGCGAGTCGCACATCGACCTGCACTCCTCGGACATCAGCCGCTTCCACGCGCACCAGAAGACCCGCGCCCACCTCAAGGCGCGCACGTTCGAGGCCTTCCCGAAGACGTACGGCATCGTCCACCCGGCCGAGCAGTGGTCGTCCGACCGCAACCTGCGCATCTCGCCGATGCACGCGCGGGAAGAGGCGCTCGGAGCCGTCTTCTACGAGGTCGCGGGCTGGGAGCGGCCGCACTGGTACGAGGCGAACGCGCCGCTCGTCGAGCGCTACGGGGTCGAGGCGCGCGAGGCGGAGTGGGATGCGCGCTGGTGGTCGCCGGTCATCAACGCCGAGCACCTCGCGATGCGCGAGCACGCGGGCATCTTCGACCTCTCGGCGTTCGCCATCTTCGACGTCCAGGGCGCAGGCGCGCTCGACGCGCTCCAGCGGGCGGTGCTGGCCCAGATGGACGTTCCCGTCGGCCGCGTCGTCTACACGCCGGTGCTCGGCCCGGGCGGCGGCTTCAAGTCCGACCTCACGATCATGCGGCTCGGCGACGAGTCCTTCCGGATCGTCACGGGCGGTGCGCACGGGATGGCCGACAGGAAGCTCTTCAGCGATCTCCTCCCGGAGGACGGCTCGGCGACGCTCGACGACGTCACCACGGCGTGGACGACCATCGGGCTCTGGGGGCCGCGGTCGCGCGACATCCTCTCGAGCGTCACCCGCGACGACGTCTCGGGCGAGGGCTTCCCGTTCGGCCACTGCCGCACGGTCGAGATCGGCTCGCAGCTCGTCCTCGCCTCCCGGATCTCGTACGTCGGCGACCTCGGCTGGGAGCTGTACGTCCCGATCGAGCAGGGCACGCGCCTGTGGGACGTGCTCTGGGAGGCCGGCCGGCCGCACTCGCTCACCGCCTGCGGGATCGGGGTGTACGGGACGACGGGCCGGCTCGAGAAGGGCTACCGCGCCTTCGCCGCCGAGCTCGAGAGCGAGTACACCGTGGTCGAGGCCGGGATGCAGCGACCGAGGGTGAAGGAGCAGGACTTCGTCGGCAAGGAGGCGCACCTCCGGCACCGCGAGGAGGAGCCGGCGGCCGTCCTCTGCACGCTGACCGTCGACGACCACACCTCTGCCTCGGGCGTCAAGCGCTACCCGCTCGGGCGCGAGCCGATCACGCTCCGAGACGGCACCCCGCTGGAGGACGCCAAGGGCCGCCGCTCCTACGTCACGAGCGCCGGGGCCGGGCCCTCGCTCGGCGCCTACCTCCTGATGGCCTACCTTCCGCCCGAGCACGCTGTCGAGGGCTCGCGGGAGCTCGCGGTCGAGTACATGCACGAGCAGTTCCCGGTCACCGTGGCACGCGTCGGCGCAACTCCGCTGTTCGATCCGGAAAACGAGAGGATCCGCTCGTGAGAGTGCTCGTCTGCGTCAAGCGGGTACCGATGACCGGAGGCACGATCGTCCTCACCGAGGACGCGCAGGCGATCGAGACGAAGCACCTCGGCTTCGCCGTCAGCCCGCACGAGGAATGCGGTGTCGAGGAGGCAGTGCGCCTGGTCGAGACGCACGGCGGCGAGTCGGTCGTCCTCACGCTCGGCCCGCCCGAGGCCGTGGAGCAGCTCCGGGAGGCGATGGCTCTCGGCATCGACCGGGCGATCCACCTCGTCTCCGACGGAGGGGAGTGGGACCCGCAGGCAACAGCCGCGGCGATCGTCGAAGCGATCCGGTCCGACGAGGCGGCGAACGGTCCCTTCGACCTCGTCTTCTTCGGCAACGAGTCGGCAGATGCGGGCGGCTACCAGGTCGGCATCCGGGCTGCCCGTGCGCTCGGACGGCCGGTAGCGACCGGGCTCAAGGGCGTGGCCCTCGACGGCGCGGCCGTCCGCTGCGAGCAGGAGGCGGCCGGCGGCCGCGACGTCTACGTGCTTCCGCTCCCTGCCGTGCTCACGGTGCTCGAGGGACTGAACCTGCCACGGTATCCCTCCGTCCCCGCGAAACTCCGCGCGCAGCGCAAGCCGATCGACGCGAGCACGCCCAGCCGCCCCGACGCACGACTCGAGAAGCTCCGGCTCGTGGTTCCCGAGGGCCAGAGCAAGGAGGCCGTGATCCTCGGCGAAGGGCCGGGGGCGGCGCCGGCGGTGGTCGAGGTCCTCCAGCGGATCGGGGTCGCGTGACCGTCCTCCTCCTCGCCGAGCGCACCCCCGAGGGGCTCGACGAGCGCACGCTGCAGGCCGCCGCCCTGGCCCGGCGCGTCGCGGGAGGCGAGCCCGTCCACGCGCTGACGGTCGGCGGCGGCGGGGAGCTCGCTGGCGAGCTCGGTGAGCACGGCGTCGCGACCCTCCACGTCGCCGAGGACGAGGCCTACGCCGCCTACGCCCCGGTCGCGGTCGCGCGAGCCGTGGCGCAAGCGGCCGCACGCGCCCGGGCGAGCGCGGTCGTCGCGGCGGGCACAGAGCGCGGGAACGAGGTTCTTGCCCACGTCGCCGCCCTCGTCGACCAGCCGTTCGCGGCGAACTGCGTCGAGGCGACGGCGGGCGAGCCGGCCCTGGTGACGCGCGTCCGCTGGGGTGGGAGCCTCCTCGAGGAGGCTCGGCTCCACGGGGCGCCGAAGCTGCTGACGGTGCAGCCGCACGCCGTCGCGGCGGAGCCGACCGGCGGCCCACCCGCGACGGTCGAGCCGTTCGCGCCGGAGCTGACCGACGCCGACCTCGTCGTCCGCGTCCGCGAGCGCGTCGCGGCGGCGGCCGGCGGCGTTTCCCTCGCCGACGCGGAGGTCGTCGTCTCCTGCGGCCGAGGAGCGGGATCGCCCGAGGGCTTCGGGATCATCGAGGAGCTCGCCGGCCTCCTCGGCGGCGCGGTCGGCTGCTCGCGCGCGGTGACGATGGCCGGCTGGCGCCCGCACACCGACCAGGTCGGACAGACGGGGACGAAGATCGCGCCCGACGTCTACATCGCCTGCGGCATCTCGGGCGCGACCCAGCACATGGCCGGGTGCAGGGGGGCGAAGACGATCATCGCCGTGAACATCGACCCCGAGGCGCCGATCCTTGCGCGCGCCGACTACGCCGTCATCGGCGACCTGCACGAGGTCGTGCCCGCGGTCTCGGCAGAGCTCAGGAAGGCGCGGGGCGGCTGAGCACGTCGGCGAGCGTCGCCTCCGCGGTCGCGCTCGTCGCCGCGATCGCGCTCGCGGGCTGGAGCTTGGGACGGCGCGCGCTCCTGCTCACGCGACTCGTCCGGTTGGGCCGGCCCGTGAGCCGCGCCGCGAACCTGTCGGCGCGGGCCCGGAACGAGGTGACGATCGTCATCGGGCAGCGGAAGCTCTTGCAGCGGCTCGTGCCGGGCCTGATGCACGCGTTCATCTTCTGGGGCTTCCTCGTCCTCTTCCCGACGATCTTCATGGCGCTGGCGGCGATCGTCGACCGCGAGGATCCGCTCGCCTGGTCGCCGCTCGGCTGGCTCGAGCGCCAGGGCTGGTACGCGTTCCTCGTCGATGCCTTCGCCGTGCTCGTGCTGGTCGGCGTGGCGACGGCGTTCTGGATCCGCAAGGTCCAGCGCCCGCGCCGCTTCGAGGGCAGTCACCTGGGCGAGGCCGACCTGATCCTCGCGTGGATCGCCGGGATCGTGACGACGCTCCTCCTCTGGCACGCGACGCTGATCGCCCTCGGCCTGAACCCGTGGCCTGCGGCGTGGTCGCCCGTCTCCGACGCGCTCTCGAGCCTCGTCGCCGACGACACGACGACGGAGGCGCTCGAGCGCGTCTTCGTGTGGGCGCACGTCCTCCTCATCCTCGGCTTCCTCGCCTACCTCCCCCACTCGAAGCACCTGCACATCGCCACCGCGGCGATCAACGTCTTCTTCGGGCGCACGCGTGCTCGCGGTCGCCTCGAGCCGCTCGACTTCGAGGCCGAGGACGAGAGCGCGCTCCGCTTCGGCGCAGGGACGATCGCGGACCTCACGTGGAAGGAGATGCTCGACGCCATGTCCTGCACCGAGTGCGGCCGGTGCCAGGACGCATGCCCCGCCTACGCGACGGGAAAGGCGCTCTCGCCGAAGCTCCTGATCATGGGGATCCGCGACCAGCTCTTCGCGGAGGGCCCCCTAGCGCTGGAAGGCGGCGCCCTCTCCGCGCTCGTACCGAACGCGGTCACGGACGACGTCGTCTGGGACTGCGTGACGTGCGGTGCCTGCGTGCGGGAGTGCCCGGTCTCGATCGAGCACGTCGACCACATCGTCGATCTCCGTCGTCACCTCGTCATGGTCGAGTCACGGCTGCCCGCGGACGCGGAGACGATGCTGCGCGACGTCGAGCGGCAATCGAACCCGTGGGGGAAGCCGCAGACCGAGCGTACCGCCTGGGCCGAGGGGCTCGGCATCAGGGTTCTCGAGCCGGGGGACCCGGCCCCGGAGGTTCTCTACTGGGTCGGCTGTGCGGGAGCGTTCGACGAGCGAGCGCGGGCAGGAGCCGTCTCGACCGCGAAGCTCCTCCTCGCCGCGGGAATCGACGTCGCGATCCTCGGCCCGCGCGAGTCGTGCACGGGAGATCCGGCGAGGCGGGCGGGCAACGAGTACGTCTTCCAGGCGCTCGCCCAGGCCAACGTCGAGACCCTGAACGACGCGGGCGTGACGAAGATCGTCGCGAGCTGCCCACACTGCTTCAACACGCTCGCCAACGAGTACCCCGACTTCGGCGGCCGCTACGAGGTCCTGCACCACTCGGAGCTCCTCGCGGAGCTCGTGCGCGAAGGACGGCTCGCCCCGGTCGACGGCGGCACGAGGATCACGTACCACGACTCCTGCTACCTGTCGCGTCACAACGACGTCCTCGCTGCGCCCCGCGCGCTCGTCGGATGTATCGGAACGCCGCTCGAGATGGCCCGCAGCGGCAAGCGCTCGTTCTGTTGCGGTGCGGGTGGAGCGCACATGTGGATGGAGGAGCGCGGGAGCCAGATCAACGAGGAACGGGCACGCGAAGCGGCCGCCACCGGCGCCGACACCCTGGCCGTCGCCTGCCCGTTCTGCACCGTGATGCTCGACGACGGCGTTCGGCAGGCGGGGAGCAGGCTGAGGGTCGCCGACGTCGCGACGCTGCTCGCCGAGAGCGTCGAGCCGGGCGACGTCAGCTGAGGCGATCGCGCCGGCGCCGGTGTCGCCGCCGCGCTCCGGCGGGCTCGACCTCGGCGGGCTCGGGCAGAGACGGCAACGCCGGAAGCTCGGCGGGCGACGCCATGCCCGAGCGGACGATCGCGAGCATCTCCGCGACCAGAGCGGGATCGGTCTCGACCGGGCGGTAGGCGGCGAGCCGACGGTCGACCTCCTCGCGCGCCCGCTCGTGGAGCTCCTTGGCTCCGCGACGCTCCCAGCCCTCCCGGTTCTCGCGGTCGAAGGTCGGCCCGGTCAGCCACAGCTCCTGCGGCCAGTGGCGCGTCGTGTGCTCGGCCATGAGCAGGTGCGCCTCGTCGAGCAGATGCCGGACGAGCTCGCCCGCCGGCAGGTCGTCCCGCGGCTCGAGCGGGCGCACGAAGTGGAGCGCCTGACCGCACAGCTCGTCGTCGAGCACGAGCTTCGCGAGGGAGAAGGCGAGCACGAAGTCGAGCATCCCGGGGCCCGACACCGAGTTGACGCCGGCGAGCGCGGCGAGCAGCGCGCCGCCGAACGTCTCCGCGCCGGCCTGGGCGTCCAGCAGCTTCGCGTCCGAGAGCGCCATGTAGGCCTGCGTGGGGAGACCGAGAGCCTTGCCGATCTGGACGTACGCGACGTCGAGGTGGAGCGCCTCGACCGCCGCCATCGGCGAGGTCGCGGCCCGCATGTGGAAGGTGGCAGGCGCGCCGCCGAAGAGCACCGGCGCGCCCGGCCGGACGAGCTGGGCCATGGTCACGCCGGCGAGGACGTCCGCCGTGTGGAAGACCGTCGCGCCCACGAGCGTCACCGGCGCGATCAGCCCCATGAGGGTGACGGGCACGATCTCGACCGGGATCCCCGCCTCGACGCAGTCGAGGAGGTTCTGGCACGAGTCCTCGCCGTAGCGGAAGCTCCCGGTGGCGGTGACGGTGAAGATCGACATCGGGCGCGCACGAAGATCGGCGAGGTCGCGACGGAAGAGCTGCTGGAGCTCGACCATGCGCCGTACGCCGTGCTCGGTGAACGCGCCCGAGACGACCGGCCTCCGCGACCCCGTCAGGCACAGGAAGAGCCGCCAGGCGTCCGAGATCTCGGGCGGCACGTCGTCGGTCGAGAACGCGGTCGCGAGGTACGCGATGTGCTCGAGCCCGTCCGCCAGCCGCACGAACTCGACGAAGTCCGCAGTCGTCGCGGCGCGCGTCTCGCCGGTGCGATGGTCGCTGATCCGGAGCCCGCTCGAGCCGGGGACGAAGTGCACGCGATCGCCGCCGAGGTCCGCGTGCGGGTCTCCCTCGCGGTCGTAGAGCGTGAAGGACGAGGGAGCCCGCTCGAGGGCCCGCTCGACGACGTCGGGCGGGAACAGGACACGCTCGCCGGCCGCGTCGAGCGGGAGCCCCTCCTCGAGCAGCCGCTCGCGCAGCGCCTGCCCGCGGACCTCGACGCCCGTCTCGAACAGGATCCGCTTGGCCTCGTCGACGATCCTCGCCGTGAGGTCGTCGTCGAGGACACGGATCGCCGGGCGCACGGGGCACGAGTGTCTCACGTCGATGCTGCGCGTTGAAGCCGAGAGCCGGAATGCGGCAGACTCCTCGGACTCGACGGTGCCGGCGGAGGCCGCCGGCACGGCCACGACCAAGGGAGGTGCCATGACCGTCCTCGCGCAGAGCCTCGACCGCCTCGGCACGGAGACCGCGTTCGAGCTGCTCGCTCGGGCGAAGGCGCTCGAGGCCGAGGGCCGACGGATCATCCATCTCCAGATCGGGGAGCCCGACTTCGACACTCCCGCCCACGTGGTCGAGGCCGCTGCCCAGGCGCTCCGCGACGGGCACACGCACTACTGCCCGGCGCCCGGGATCCCCGCGCTGCGGGAAGCCGCCGCCGAGTACCTCTCGCGAACCCGGGAGGTCGAGGTCGACCCCGCACGCGTGCTCGTCGCGCCGGGAGCCAAGCCGTTCCTCTTCTTCGGCGTGCTCGCGACCTGCGAGCCGGGCGACGAGGTCATCTACCCGAATCCCGGCTTCCCCATCTACGAGTCCGTGATCGGGTGGTCGGGCGCGACGCCCGTACCGCTCCACCTGACGGAGGAGCGCGGATTCGCGTTCACCGTGGACGACGTCGCCGAGTGCTTGACCGAGCGCACGCGGCTGATCATCCTGAACTCTCCCGCCAACCCGACCGGCGGCGTCGTTCCTCCCGAGGTCGTGGACGAGCTCGCTGCGCTGCTCGCCGGCCACGACTGCTGGATCCTCTCCGACGAGGTCTACTCCGAGCTCGTCTACGACGGAACGCACCACTCGATCGCCTCGCAGCCGGGGATGCTCGAGCGCACGATCCTCCTCGACGGGTTCTCGAAGACGTTCGCGATGACAGGCTGGCGCCTCGGCTATGCCGCCGTTCCGGAACCGCTCGTCGAGCCGCTCACGCGGCTGTTCATCAACTGCCACTCGTGCACCCCGCCCGCCTCCCAGCTGGCGGGAGTCGCGGCGCTCACGGGCCCGTGGGACGCCGTGGAGGCGATGACGAAGGAGTTCCGCGCGCGCCGACGGCTCGTCGTCGACCTCCTGAACGAGATCCCCGGCGTCTCGTGCATCGAGCCCGCGGGAGCGTTCTACGCCTTTCCGAACATCACGGGCACCGGTCTCGGGGCACGCGAGCTCCAGGACCGGCTCCTCGACGAGGCCGGGGTGGCGATGCTTGCCGGAACGGCGTTCGGCGCGTTCGGCGAGGGCTACCTGCGCGTCTCCTATGCGAACTCGCAGGACAACATCCGCGAGGCGCTCGGCCTGACGGCCGACCTCCTCGCGAAGGGATGAGCCGGCCTCGGATCGTCGTCACGCGGGCCATCCCCGAGCCCGCGCTCGAGCTCCTGCGCGCGGCGGGAGACGTGTGGCTCAACCCCGAGGACCGTCCGCTCGCCCGGGACGAGCTGCACGCCGCGATCGCGGGCGCCGACGCCGTCGTCACGCTGCTCCACGATCGCGTGGACGACGACTTCCTCGGCGCCGCCGGACCCCAGCTCCGGGTCGTGGCGAACGTCGCCGTCGGCTACGACAACGTCGACGTCCCGGCCTGCGCGACCCGGGGCGTCCGCTTCACGAACACCCCGGGCGTGCTCACGGACGCGACCGCCGACATCGCCTTCGCGCTGATCCTGATGGCCACCCGGCGACTGGCGGAGGGCGAGCGGCTCGTCCGGGCAGGAGGGCGCTGGAGCTGGAACATGTTCTTCATGCTCGGAACGGGCATCCAGGGCAAGGTGCTCGGGATCGTCGGCCTCGGCCAGATCGGGACTGCGACGGCGCGCCGCGCGAGGGCGTTCGGGATGGAGATCGCGTACACCGGGCGTCGGCGTGCGGCTCCGGCGCTCGAGGAGGAGCTCGGGGCGCGCTTCCTCGCGCTCGACGAGCTGCTCGCCGCCGCGGACGTCGTGTCCCTGCACTGCCCGCTGACCGAGGAGACGTGGCACCTGATCGACGCCGAGCGTCTTCGGCTCATGAAGCCGACGGCGTTCCTCGTCAACACGACCCGCGGGCCGGTCGTCGACGAAGCGGCGCTCGCGGAGGCGCTGCGCGAGGGCGTCATCGCAGGTGCCGGCCTCGACGTCTTCGAGCGCGAGCCCGAGGTCCACCCGGGGCTCCTCGACCTCGACAACGCGGTCCTCGTCCCCCACCTCGGCTCGGCGACGGTCGAGACACGGACGGCGATGGCGGTCCTCGCGGCCGAGAACGTGCTCGCCGTCCTCGGGGGCCGCGAGCCGCCGACCCCCGTGGCCTGACGGCAGCGGCGCCTACGCGCTCCGCCGACTGACCGCCGCCGCGGCCGCGGCCACGGCAGCCGTGACGCGGCCCTCGTCACCCGGGCGGGGAAACCGGTACGCGGGGCCGTGCACGTGGATGGCCGCGACCGCCTTGCCCCGCGCGTCCCGGATCGGAGCCGCGACCGAGTCGATTCCCTCGGCGAACTCCTCGAGCCCCCACGCGTAGCCGGCCCGGCGCACCTCCACGAGCCGAGCGCGCAGCAGCACCGGGTCGGTGACGGTTCTGCGCGTCAGCGCCGGAAGCCCGCCGCGGAGGTACGCGTCGAGCGCGTCCTCGGGCCACTCCGCGAGCAGCACGAGACCGGAGGGGACGGCGTGCAGCGGCGCGCGCGTCCCCGTCCAGTCCCGCACCTGCACGGGGTTGTCCGACTCGACCTGGTCGACGTAGAGGATCGCGTTCCCGTCGGGGAGGCCGAGCCCGGCGTCCTCGCCGAGCTCGGCGACGAGGGCGGCGAGGAGCGGGCGGGCGGCCGCGATCAGGCCTCGCTCCGGGGACGCGGCAGAGGCGAGCGCGGCGACCGCCGGACCGATCCGCCAACGCGTGCCGTCGACGCGCTCGACCGCCTCGAGCTCCTCGAGCGTCGCGAGCAGGCGGGCGACGGTCGACTTCGGGAGGCCGACACGCTCCGCGAGCGCGGTGACGCCCGCCGGCCGCCGGGCCACCTCGTCGAGGACGGCGAACGCGCGCTCGAGCGATTGCACCATCGATTCCGATCTCCTAGAATTTCACTATACAGGACTGTTCCGCAATGCGGAACGACCCCACGCCCCGATGCCAGACGACGACCTCGACCTGCACTCCCTGACCGATGCGGAGCTCGTCGCGCAGATGCACGACGACCTCTACGACGGGCTCGGCGACGAGATCGCCGAGGGCACGGAGATCCTGCTCGAGCGCGGCTGGAGCGCGGACAAGGTCCTGAACGACGCCCTCGTCGAGGGCATGCGGATCGTCGGCATCGACTTCCGGGACGGCATCCTGTTCGTGCCCGAGGTGCTGCTCGCCGCGAACGCGATGAAGGCGGGCATGGAGCTCCTCCGGCCGCTGCTCGCGGAGACGGGCGCGCAGCGCATCGGGAAGGTCGTGATCGGCACCGTCAAGGGCGACATCCACGACATCGGGAAGAACCTGGTCGCGATGATGCTCGAGGGCGCGGGCTTCGAGGTCGTCGACCTCGGCATCAACAACCCGGTCGAGAGCTACCTCGCCGCGCTCGAGGAGCACGAGCCGGACATCCTCGGGATGTCGGCGCTCCTCACGACGACGATGCCGTACATGAAGGTCGTCATCGAGGCGCTCAAGGAGAAGGGCATCCGCGACGATTACATCGTGCTCGTCGGCGGCGCACCGCTGAACGAGGACTTCGGCAAGGCGATCGGCGCCGACGCGTACTGCCGAGACGCGGCCGTCGCGGCCGAGACCGCACAGGCTCTCGTCATGGCACGCCGTGCAGCAGCTACTGCGTCCTGACGAGGAGCGGGTCTTCGAGGCCGAGCGGCCCGAGGCGCTCGTGCTCGCGTGCGGCGCGATCGCGCGCGAGGTGCTCGCGGTCGTCCGCCTCAACGAGTGGCGCAACGTCACCGTGCGCTGCCTGCCGGCCAAGCTCCATTCGCGGCCCGAGCGCATCGCCTCCGCGGTGGACGCGAAGCTCCGCGAGGCCGGCGGCCGCTACGAGCGCGTGTTCGTCGCGTACGCGGACTGCGGCACGGGCGGCGAGCTCGACGCCGTCCTCGAGCGCCACGGGGTCGAGCGGCTTCCGGGCGCCCACTGCTACGGCTTCCTCACGGGGACCGTGGCGTGGGAGGAGCTCCACGACGCCGAGCCCGCGACCTTCTACCTCACGGACTTCCTCGCCCGGCACTTCGACGCGATCGTGATCCGCGGGCTCGGGCTCGACCGCCACCCGCAGCTCCTGCCGCAGTACTTCGGCAACTACCGCCGCCTGCTCTACCTCGCGCAGACGGACGACGACGACCTGCGCACGCGAGCGCAGGCAGCGGCGACGCGGCTCGGCCTCGCGTACGAGGAGCGGCGCACCGGGTACGGCGACCTGCTGCCGTCCCTGACCCGGTTCGTGGAGGCGGCTCCGGTTGCCTGAGCTGACCGTGATCTGGTGGCGCGACATCCCCGCCCAGGTGACGGCGAAGGACGGACGGCGCTCGGCGCGCGCGCAGCTCCCGGAGCGCTTCCAGGAGGCGATCGACGCCGCGGCGATGCGCGCCGGGCTCATCGGCACGGACTCCTACCTCGCCGAGTGGCGGCGCGAGCCACGAGAATGCGGACACGACCTCGATACCGAGGTGTCCGAGGAGGCGGCCTGGCTCGACGCGGCGTACGCGGAGGACGTGCTCGAGCGGCTCGTACGCGCCGACGGGAGGGACTCGTGACCGAGACGGTGCTCTCGAGCGCGACGAGGGAGGTCGTGATCGGCTTCGAGCGGCCGTTCGTGATCATCGGCGAGCGCATCAACCCGACCGGGCGCAAGAAGCTCGCGGAGGAGATGGCGGCCCGAAACTACGAGACCGTGATCGCGGACGCGATCGCGCAAGTGGAGGCGGGCGCGCAGATGCTCGACGTCAACGCCGGCATCCCGCTCGCCGACGAGCCGGCGATCCTCGCCGAGACGATCCAGCTCGTCCAGAGCTTCACCGACGTCCCCCTCTGCATCGACTCGTCGATCGTCGCCGCCCTCGAGGCCGGGCTCGCCGCGTACCAGGGCAAGGCGCTCGTCAACTCGGTGACCGGTGAGGAGGATCGGCTCGAGTCCGTGCTCCCGCTCGTCGCCAAGCACGGCGCCGCGGTGGTCGCGATCACGAACGACGAGACGGGGATCTCGGAGGATCCCGACGTCCGCTTCGAGGTCGCGCGCACGATCGTGTCTCGCGCCGCCGACCACGGGATCCCGAAGGAGGACGTCGTCGTCGACCCGCTCGTGATGCCGATCGGTGCCCTGGGCACCGCGGGACAGCAGGTCTTCCGGCTACTGCGGCGGCTGCGCGAGGAACTCGGCGTGAACACCACCTGCGGCGCGTCGAACGTCAGCTTCGGGCTCCCGAACCGGCCCGCCCTGAACGCGGCCTTCCTCCCGATGGCGATCGCCTCGGGGCTGACGTCCGCCATCACCAGCCCGCTCCACTCGGAGATGCTGAGCGCGGTGAAGGCGGCGGACGTGCTGATGGGGAACGACGCGCATTGCGCGAGCTGGATCGCGCTCCACGGAGAGGCTCGGCCCACCGGCGGCGCGGCAGGCGGGCGCCGTGGCGGGCGCGAGGGGCGGCGGAGGACGGCGGGGGCGTAGCCAATGCCCGACGCTCTCGTGGTCTTCACGCCGTCGGGCCGGCGCGGGCGCTTCGAGCAGGGGACGACCGTGCTCGAAGCGGCCCGCCGCCTCGGCGTCGACCTCGACTCGGTCTGCGGCGGGCGCGGCATCTGCGGCCGCTGCCAGGTCGAGGTCTCCGAGGGGGAGCACGCGAAGCACGGGATCGCCTCGTCGCGATCGCACCTGACCGCGCCGGGCGAGCTCGAGGCGAGGTACGCGGCCGACCGCGGCCTCGCCGACGGGCGGCGACTGGGCTGCACGGCGTGCGTTGCGGGCGATCTCGTGATCGACGTGCCGCCCGAGAGCCAGCTCTACCGGCAGGTCGTGCGCAAGGAGGCCGACGCGCACCCGATCGCGATCGACCCCGTCGTCCGCCTGTACTACGTCGAGGTCGAGAGGCCGGAGCTCGGAGTCGCGGCGAGCGACGCTCGCCGGCTGGGCGAGGCGCTCGCGCGGGAGTGGGGGCTCGAGGGGGTCGCCGTCTACCCGCACGCGCTCCCCACACTCCAGCGCGTCCTCCGCGACGGGGACTGGAAGGTCACCGTCGCCGTGCACGACGCGTCGACCGTCACCGCGGTCTGGCCCGGTCTGCACGACCGCGCGTACGGCATTGCCTTCGACGTCGGGTCGACCACGGTCGCCGGTCACCTCTGCGACCTCTTGACGGGCGAGGTCGTCGCCTCCGCGGGCGAGATGAATCCGCAGATCCGCTTCGGCGAGGACCTCATGAGCCGGGTCTCGTACGTGATGCTCCACCCCGGAGCGACCGAGAGGCTGACGAAGGCCGTGCGCGGCTGTCTGGCGAAGCTCACCGCGGAGCTCGCATCGGCGGCGGGGATCGATCGCACGGACGTGCTCGAGGTGACGCTCGTGGGGAACCCGGTGATGCACCACCTGCTGCTCGGGATCGACCCGACCGAGCTCGGTGGCGCACCGTTCGCGCTCGCGATCGACGACGCCGTTCGCCTTCCGGCGCGCGTCCTCGGGCTGCCCGTGAACCCGGGTGCCCGCGCCTACGTGCTCCCCTGCATCGCTGGCCACGTCGGCGCCGACACCGCGGGAGTGATCCTCTCCGAAGCGCCCTACCTGGGGGACGAGGTGAACCTGATCGTCGACGTCGGCACGAATGCGGAGATCGTGCTCGGAAACCGTGAACGGCTGCTGGCCGCCTCGAGCCCGACCGGGCCGGCGTTCGAGGGGGCTCAGATCTCCTGCGGTCAGCGAGCCGCCCCGGGAGCCGTCGAGCGGGTGCGCATCGACCCGGACACCCTCGAGCCGCGAATCCGCGTCATCGGCTGCGACGCCTGGTCGGACGAGCCGGGATTCGCCGGCGTCCACGTGACGGGGGTGTGCGGCTCCGGGATCATCGAAGCGGTCGCCGAGCTCCACCTCGCCGGCGTGCTCACGACCGACGGCACGATCGACGGCTCGCTCGCCAGTCGCACGACGCGCGTGATCGCGGACGGGCGCACCTTCTCGTACGTGCTCTGGGAGGGAGAGCCGGAGCTCGTCGTCACGCAGTCGGACGTGCGCCAGATCCAGCTCGCGAAGGCGGCGCTGTACGCAGGGTGCGCGCTGCTCATGGAGCGCTACGGGATCGAGCGCGTCGATCGGATCCGTCTCGCGGGAGCCTTCGGGAGCCAGATCGACCCCCTGCACGCGCTCGTCCTCGGCCTCGTCCCGGACTGCGATCCCGAGCGTGTCACCGCTGCGGGGAACGCGGCGGGCACCGGCGCGCGCATCGCGCTCCTGAACCGCGCCACCCGCACCGAGATCGAGGGGGTCGTGCGCCGGGTCGAGAAGGTCGAAACGGCGGTCGAGCCGCGGTTCCAGGAGCACTTCGTCAGTGCGATGGCGATCCCGCACGACGTCGACCCGTACCCGCGGCTCGCGCGGCGGGTCCCCCTTCCCGTCCGGCGCGTCGCGGCGAGCGAGCGGCCCGGGCGACAGCGCCGGCGCGAGCGGAGGCCCGCATGAGCCGCCGAGCGGGAGGGCGCGCCGCCCGCCAGGCCGCGCGGTTGCAGGCAGTGGTCGAGAGGGTGCCGTTCCTGACGCGCACACTCGCGCCCCTCGAGATCCTCTCCGACGAGGGCCTGTCGCTCGTCGAGGAGAACGCGGACACCATCCTCGAGCAGGTCGGGATCGACTTCCGCGAGGCCCCGGATGCGGTCGAGCTCCTCGCGGACGCCGGCGCGGACGTCGACGGCGAGCGCGTCCGCTTCCCCCGCGGAATGTGCCGACGGCTCGTGCAGGCGACGGCGCCGCGCGAGTTCACCCAGGTCGCCCGGAACCCGGAGCGGAGCGTCGTCTTCGGCGGGCAGAACACGATCTTCGCCCCCGCGTACGGGTCGCCGTTCGTGCGCGACCTCGACGGAGGACGCCGCTACGGGACGATCGAGGACTTCCGGAACTTCGTGAAGCTCGCGTACGTCTCGCCGTGGCTCCACCACTCGGGCGGAACCGTGTGCGAGCCGGTCGACCTGCCCGTCAACAAGCGCCACTACGACATGGTCGAGGCGCACCTGACGCTGAGCGACAAGCCGTTCATGGGCTCGGTCACGCACCCGCAGCGGGCGCGCGACACGGTCGAGATGGCGCGGATCGTCTTCGGAGCGGACTTTCTCGAGCAGAACACGGTCGTCTTCAGCCTCGTCAACGCGAACTCCCCGCTCGTCTGGGACGCGACGATGCTCGGCGCCGCCCGCGCGTACGCGGAGGCGAACCAGGCCGTGATGATGACGCCGTTCATCCTGGCGGGAGCGATGAGCCCGGCGACGGTCGCCGGCACGTGCGCGCAGACCCTGGCCGAGTCCCTCGCGGGCATGACCTACGTCCAGCTCGTGCGTCCCGGCGCCCCGGTCGTGCTCGGCTCCTTCGCGAGCTCGATGTCGATGCAGTCCGGCGCACCGACGTTCGGGACGCCGGAGCCCGCGCTCGTCCTGTACGTGATGGCGTCGCTCGCACGGCGGCTCGGCGTCCCGTTCCGCTCGGGCGGTGCGCTCACCGCCTCGAAGATCCCGGACGCCCAGGCGGCGTACGAGTCGGCCAACACGATGCAGCCGACGATGCTCGCCGGCGTGAACTTCGTGCTGCACGCAGCCGGCTGGCTCGAGGGCGGGCTGACGATGGGCTACGAGAAGCTCCTCCTCGACGTGGACCAGCTCGGGATGTGGCACGCCTTCAGCAAGGGCGTCGACCTCTCCGACAACGGACAGGCGCTCGACGCGTTCCTCACGAACGAGCCGGGGACGCACTTCCTCGGGCACGCGCACACCCTCGCCAACTTCGAGACCGCCTTCTACCGCTCTCCCGTCGCCGACAACTCGAGCTTCGAGCAGTGGGAGGCCGAGGGGGCGGCCGACGCCGCCCGGCGGGCGAATGCCCTCTGGAAGCAGTCGCTCGCCGAGTACGAGCAGCCCGCGCTCGACGAGGCCCTCGCGGAGGAGCTCCGCGAGTGGATCGCGCGGCAGAAGGCCTCCTTCCCGGACTCGGACGTATGAGCGACGCGCGCGCAAGGGGGCGGTGCCTGTGCGGCGCCGTGCGCTACGAGGTTCGCGGTCCCTTGCGCGACGTCGTCGTCTGCCACTGCGTCGAGTGCAAGCGCTGGAACGGGACCGCGGGCGCATACGCGGCGACCGCGCGGAACGCCCTCGTCGTCACGGGTGAGGCCCTGCGCTGGATCGGGAGCCCGGAGAGCGACCGTGGGGCGAAGCGGGGATTCTGCGTCGAGTGCGGCTCGAGCCTCTTCTGGGATCCCCGGGACGGCGTCGCGATCTCGATCGCGGCGGGGACGCTCGACCGGCCGACGGGACTGCGAACCGTGGGCCACTGGTACAGCCGACAGGCGGGTGACTACGACGAGCTCCCGGACGACGGCCTCCCACGGGACGACGCGCGGGTGACCGCGGTGACCTCATGACGGGAACGGCAGCCGAGGTGCGCACGGCCGAGCTGCTCGCCCGCCCGCGCTACGAGGTGCTTCCGTTCGGGGACGTCGAGGAGGCCGTGCTCGAGCACGTGCCGCAGGGCGTCACGCTCACCGTCACCGTCTCGCCGCGGAAGGGCGCCGAGCACACGCTCGACGTCGCCGAGCGACTCGCACGCCACGGCTACGAGGTCGTGCCGCACGTCTCGGCCCGACTCGTCCGCGACCGTGCCCATCTCGCGGAGATCCTCGCCCGGATCGACGACTTCGGCACGCACGACGTATTCGTCGTCGCGGGTGACGCCGACGAGCCCGCGGGAGCGTTCGCGGGCGCGGGCGCTCTCCTCGAGGCGATGGCGGAGATCGGGCACCGCTTCGAGCAGGTCGGCATCACGGGCTACCCCGAGAGCCACCCGTTCATCCCGGACGAGACGACGATCCAGGCCATGTTCGAGAAGGCGCGGTACGCGACCTACATCGTCAGCCAGATCTGCTTCGACCCCAGCGTCACGCTTGGCTGGGTCGAGCGCGTCTGGAACCGGGGTACGCGGCTACCCATCTACATCGGGATTCCCGGTGCGGTACCCCGGACGAAGCTGCTCCGGATCTCGACCACGATCGGGCTCGGCGCGTCGGCACGCTTCCTGCGTCGGCACCGCAGCTGGTTCACGCACGCGGTTCGCCCCGGAGGTTTCAGCCCGGATCCGCTCATCACGGGGCTCGCGCCGGGGCTCACGGACCCGGAGCGAAAGATCGCCGGCTTCCATATCTTCACGTTCAACGACCTCGCCGACACCGAGCGGTGGCGGCAGCGGCACCTCGCAATGGCCGCGCCGGCACCGTAGAGAGGAGCCCGCATGCCCGTCGAGATCGAGACGATCCGTTCCGTCGAGGTGCCTACGAAGCTCGTGCACGGCGCCGGCGCGATCACGCGCCTGGCAGCGGTCGTCCGCGAGCTCGGCGTCACACGACCGCTGCTCGTCACCGATCCCGGCGTGGCCGCGGCCGGTCTCGTCGACCGCGCGCGCGAGTACCTCGAGGATCCCGTCGTCTTCGACCACGTTCGCCCGAACCCGGACATCGCCCTCGTCGACGAGGGCGCCGCGCTCTACGCCGAGTCCGGCTGCGACGGGCTCGTCGCGGTCGGCGGCGGCTCCTCGATCGACACGGCGAAGGCGATCGGCGTCGTAGCGACGCACGGCGGCTCGATCGCGAGCTACGAGTGGGGTCGCGACCCGATCGAGCGGCGCATTCCGCCGCTGGTCGCGATCCCGACCACCGCCGGCACCGGCAGCGAGGTGACGCTGTGGGCGGTGATCACCGACCACGACCGCAAGGTCAAGTTCAACGTCGGCGGCACGCCGCTGATCGGAGCGCACGTGGCGGTGATCGACCACGAGCTCATGCTGGGACTCCCCCCGGCGGTGACGGCGGCGACCGGCATGGACGCGCTCTCGCACGCGATCGAGTGCTACACGTGCGACTACCACCAGCCGTTCAGCGACGCCGTCGCCCTGCAGGCGATCGAGCTCGTCGCCGACTGGCTCCGGGTCGCGGTGGCGGACGGGTCGAACTACGAGGCGCGCGCGCACATGGCCCACGCGGCCACCCTCGGGGGCCTCGCCTACGGGACGGAGAGCGCGGGCGCGGCACACGCGATGAGCCAGTCCGCGGGCGGCGTGCACGACTGCCCGCACGGCGCGCTGACGGCGCGGGTGCTCGGCCCGGTCTGCGAGTACAACGCACCCGCGCTCCCCGAGCGCTACGCGCGCATCGCGAAGGGGCTGGGCATCCACACAGCCGGGATGGAGCCGCTCGACGCGGCCTACGCAGGCATCGAGGAGCTGTACGGGCTCACCGACGACATCGGCATCCCGACGATGGAGGAGCTCGGGTTCTCGGAGAACGAGATCCCGATGCTGGCGAGAATCGCGTTCGAGGATCCGCAGACGATCGGGAACCCGCGCGAGCTCGCGGTCGCCGACTACGAGGACATCTACCGCAATGCCTTCTCGAGGGGGAAGCGATGAGCGTGACGACACAGGACTACTCGATGGTGATCGGAGGCTCCTGGACGGAGTCGGAGTCGGGCAGCCGCCTCGAGGCGACGAGCCCGGTGACGGGAGAGTCGCTCGGGACGGTTCCGGAAGGGACCCTGGAGGACGCTCGGCGTGCGATCGCCGCGGCGAACGCCGCCTGGCGCGACTGGGCGTCGCGCTCCGCGTTCGAGCGGGCGGAAGCGCTGACGCGGGTCGCCGACCTGATCGAGGAGCGGGCCGACGACCTGGCGCGCACGCTCACCCTCGACCAGGGCAAGCCGCTCCACGCGGAGTCGTACGGCGAGGTGGAGGAGCTCGTCGTGTACTGGCGCATGGCCGCGGCCGACGCGACCCGGCTCGCCGGCTCGATGCCGCCCTCGGTCGACTCCTCGAAGCGCATCCTCGCCTACCGGGTTCCACGCGGCGTCGTGGGCGTCATCACCCCGTGGAACTGGCCGTACACGATGCCGGCCGAGCTGATCGCACCCGCGCTCGCGGCCGGGAACGCCGTCGTCTGGACGCCGGCATCCTCGACGTCGATCTGTTCGGTGAAGCTCGCGGAGTGCATCGTCGACGCGGGACTTCCGGCCGGCGTCTTCTCGATGGTCACCGGCCCGGGGGCGGTCGTCGGCGCGGAGATCGCCTCGAGCCCCGGCACGCACGCGGTCGGCTTCATCGGCTCGGTCGCAACCGGGCTCAGGGTGGCGGCGGGGGCGGCCGGGAAGACGGCCGTCCTCGAGCTCGGCGGCAACGGCCCGATGGTCGTGCTCGACGACGCGGACGTCGAGGCCGCGGCAGAGGCGAGCATCGCGGCCTCCTTCCTCTGCGCGGGGCAGAGCTGCACGGCCGGCGAGCTCTTCCTCGTGCACGAGGCGGTGCACGACGAGTTCGTCGAGCGGCTGCGAGCGGCGGTCGAGCGCTCGGTGCGACTCGGCGACCCGTTCGCCGAGGACACGACGATGGGGCCGCTGAACAACGAGCAGACGGCGCTGAAGACCGACGAGCACGTCGCCGACGCACTCGAGCGCGGCGCCGAGCTCGTCGTCGGCGGTTCCCGCGCGACGAGCTTCCCGACCGACCTGTACTGGCAGGCCACGGTGCTCAGCGAGGTGACCGAGGAGATGGACATCGCGCGAGAGGAGACGTTCGGTCCCGTCGTGCCGATCGTGCGGATCCGTAGTGACGAGGAGGCCCTGCGGATTGCCAACGCGTCGGAGTACGGCCTCCTGACCGCGGTGTGGACGCGCGACCTCGCCCGCGGCCTCCGCTTCGCGGAGGCGGTCGACGCCGGCTGGGTGAACATCAACGAGTCGACGAACTACTGGGAGAGCCACCTTCCCTTCGGCGGCCGCGCAGGCACGAGCTCGGGCGTCGGACGCGTCGGTGGCACGTCCGTGCTCGAGGCCTTCACCGAGCCGAAGACGGTCGTCGTCTCGCTCGGCTGAGCTCGTCGTGACCCGGTGAGGCCCCGGCAGCCGGCCGGGCGGCGCGGGCGCCTCGCGAGACCGGAGCCCGCACGGCGGCGGGTTCCGGTCTCCCGCCCGGTCAGAGGACGATCAGCGCCACTCCCACGACGACCACCGCGGCGCCGAC
>Ga0233416_10000011_pt1 | contig 58641 bp, 59 predicted proteins | sample Sediment_Towuti__2_FD_188638 | JGI IMG/M metagenome (GOLD analysis project Ga0233416, IMG submission 188638) | Sediment microbial communities from Lake Towuti, South Sulawesi, Indonesia - Sediment_Towuti_2014_0_MG | ecosystem: Environmental > Aquatic > Freshwater > Lake > Sediment | place... | reverse complement strand
GGCGGACGGGATTCGAACCCGCGACCACCGGGACCACAACCCGGGGCTCTACCAACTGAGCTACCGCCACCGCGCGGGGGACAGGATAGCGCCGTGCCACCCGTCGCCCGCCGGCGGCCGGCCGCCCTCGGGATCACCCGCCCTCTCCCTGTCGTTGACGCAGCACCTCTGACGTCCTACGCTTCCCGGGTTCCCGTCGTCGAGCGAAAGGAGACGCCATGAACGCCGCTTCCCGCATCTCCGTTCGGCTCGCGACTCCTTCGAGCTAGTACCGCTTCTCGGACGCGCGGGCCGAGGCTAGGCACCTGTCATCCTCCGGGAAGGAGTCTGCAGTTGTCCGCTGGAACCCTGGCCGCGCTCGGCTGGACCGACGAGCTCGAGGCGGCCTTCACGACATACGCCGGGCGGGGATTCCGGCCGGCGCGGGTCGTCGCGGAGCACCGCGGCGGCTACTACGTCCGCTCCTCGCTGGGTGACCGGCTCGCCCACGCGCGCGGCCGTCTGCGCGACGACGAGGTCTGGGGCGGCATGCCGGCGGTCGGCGACTGGGTCGTCGTCTGCGACGCGCCCGGGGAGCGGCTGGCGATCGAGGCGCTGCTGCCGCGGCGCACGAAGGTGTCGCGGAAGACGCCCTGGCTCAGGGCCGAGGAGCACGTGCTCGTCGCGAACGTCGACGTCGTCCTCCTCGTCGCCGGGCTCGACGGCGACTTCAACGCCCGTCGGCTCGAGCGCTACCTGATCGCCGCGTGGGACAGCGGCGCCGACCCCGTCGTCGTCCTCACGAAGCTCGACGTGTGCGCCGACGCCGGAAAGGTCGCCGAGGCGGAGGCCGTCGCGGTGGGTGTTCCCGTTCTCCCTGTCAGCAACGTCTCGGGCGAGGGTCTCGACGCGGTGCGGTCTCTGCTCCGGCCGGCCCGGACGTTTGTCCTGCTCGGGTCGTCCGGCGCGGGCAAGTCGACGCTCGCGAACAGGCTCGCAGGCCGGACGCTGATGCCGACCGGAGACCTGCGGCGCGATGGCCGCGGGCGGCACACGACCCGGCATCGCCAGCTGCTCGTGCTCCCCGGTGGCGCCATCCTCGTCGACACGCCCGGGCTGCGAGAGCTCCAGGTCTGGGAGGGCGACGTCGACAGCGCGTTCTCGGACATCGCAGAGCTCGCGGCCGCGTGCCGCTTCACCGACTGCGCCCATGGGGCAGAGCCCGACTGCGCCGTCCGCGCGGCGCTCGAGTCCGGCGAGCTCGACCCCGGCCGCTGGAAGAGCTACCTCAAGCTCCAGCGCGAGCTGCGCGCGATCGAAGCGAGGAGCAGCACGCGCGTCCACCGGGAGCTCAAGCGGCGGTGGCGGTCACGGGCCCGGGAAGTTCGGCGGGCGAGGCGCCACGGCTGGAGGCAGTGAGGCAGGGACACGAAGCTCCCCGCGGAGTCGAGCCTCTGCACCGAGGGCTCGAGAGCAGGCTCGGCACGCTCGGGAGGCGCGAGACCCCTCCGGCGTCCTGTCCGATCTCGTCCGATCACGCGACCGCGCTCCGCTCAGCCTGCGAAAGTCGGCAGACCTCGGGTGGAGGTCGAAGGGGCGAGGCCTCCCTCGGCCGTCGAGGGGTTCCTCTCGATCGGGCTAGGGGCCTGTCCGGTCTAGCTCAGCCAGCCGGAGAGCTGATCGAGCAGCCAGAACGTCCAGAACGCCCCGAGCACGGTCGGCACGAGCATGAGCACCGAGCGCTCGCCGGATCGGAGCGTGGCCACGATCGCCGCCGCGGCTCCTCCGATAGCCGTCGCCGAGTAGACGACGGCTGCCGCGACGACGTGCGTGTCCGACCACAGCTCGGCGGGCCGCCAGTACGTCGTGTGCGTCACCTGCAGGAGCACGAGCAGCGCGAGGTGCGCCGCTGCGAGCCCGAGCGCGACCCACCCGAGCGGCGAGCGCACGCGGAACTCGTCCCAGTCCCACGACGGCCTCACCCGACGCTCGATCGCCTCGACACGAACTCGCACGCAATCACCTCCTCTCGACTTCACCATCGAGTGTCGCGACGTACGGCACGACCCGCATCCGCAGTTCACCGCGCCCCAGCGGGTGAAACGCCGCAGTTGCGACGTGGCACCCCGAGCCGATCGAGCTCGTTCCGACTTCCCCGGCCACTCTCTCGGCGCGGGGCCGTGCCTTCGGCCAGCGCCTACCCTGCGGCCCGCCGCCGCCGGATCGGGCAGCTCGGCGGGGCCGGTTCGGCCGCAGCCGCGTGAGCACCGGATGGCCCCGCGAGGAGTCGAACCTCGGCACGCAGATTCGAAGTCTGCCGCTCTATCCACTGAGCTACGGGGCCTCACCGGGAGTATGCCCGCGGGCGCGGAGCGGCCCGCTCCGAGCCAGGCCGCGAGCGGGTCGTGGACGTGTACGCCGAGTTCGCGCACCACGGTGCGATCATCGGTCTCGGGGAGGCGCACGAGCGCCTCCGGCACCGAGTCTCCGAGGTGCCGGTGCACCTGCGACGCGCCAGGTCGGTTCAGTCCGTCCGACGGCGGTCCTACGCTCACGCCATGGTTCTCGGGATCGTGGTGTTCGGCGCCGCGTTCCTCGTCGGGCTCGGGCTCGGCACGTACACCCGACGTCCGCTCTCGACAGCGTTCCTCGTGGTCGGGAGCTTCACCTCTCTGCTGCTCCTGGCGGCGACCGGTGAGGTTCTCGGCGCCGCGGCCGTCCTGGCGATCGTCTTCCTCGTCGGCCTCGTCGCCGAGAGCATGCGCGAGACCCTCTCGCTTCTCGTCGGACGCTACTGACCGGCGCGACGCCGTTCTCGCAGCTCCACGCTCGTCGGTGCGCGCGGCGGATGCACGACGGCTGGCGGGTGCGTGTCGAGCCGATCAGGCTTCGACCTGCTGCGCCCACGCGAGTACCCGTCTAGGGTCTCCGCGTGCATCGACGGCTGCGCTGGCGAGTGGCTCTGCGAGCGTTGCCTGCATCCGAGTGGCTGCCGCGATGGCGCGCCAACTGGAAGCGGGACGCAGTCGCCGCGCTCGCCGTGTGGGCCGTGCTCGTGCCGCAGTCGATGGCCTATGCGGGCCTCGCGGGCGTCCCTCCCGTCTACGGGCTGTACGCGGCAGTCGCCGGGCTCGTCGTGTACGCCGCGCTCGGCTCGAGCCGGGAGCTCAACGTGGGGCCGAGCTCCGGGCCGGCGGTCCTGACCGCGGCCACGGTCGCCCCGGTCGCAGCCGGAGACGGGTCGACGTACCTCGCGCTCTGCGGGGCGCTGGCGCTCCTCGCGGGTGCTCTGCTGATCGCAAGCGGCGCCCTGCGACTCGGCGTCGTCGCCGAGTTCCTCGCGCACCCCGTGCTCGCCGGGTACTTCATCGGACTCGGGCTGACCATCATCGTCGGGCAGGCGGCCACGTTGCTCGGCGTCCAAGCGGGGTCGGGAGACTTCGGTGAGAAGCTCTGGGCGCTCGTCCGGGACCTCCCCGAGAGTGACGCGTGGACGGCGGCCGTGGGCGCCGCGGCGCTCGCGCTCATGCTCGTCCTCCAGCGCGTCGTCCCCCGTGCACCCGGATCGCTCATCGCCGTCGTCCTCGGCGTGCTTGCAGCACGCGCGCTCGATCTCGAGGAGCGGGGAGTCGCGGTGATCGGGCCGCTGCCGTCGTCGCCTCCCGAGTTCGGCCTGCCGAACGTGTCCCTGTCCAGCTACCGCGACCTCGTCTACGGAGCCGTGGGCGTCGCGCTGCTGGCCTACGCCGAGTCGATCGCGGCAGCCCGCCGGTTCGCGCGCGAGCACGACTACGAGGTCGACGCGAACCAGGAGCTGATCGCGGTCGGAGCGGCGAACGTCGGTGCGGGGCTCGTCCAGGGATTCCCCGTCGACGCGAGCGCCTCGCGCACGACCGTCGCCGCCGGCCTGCGCCAGCGCTCGCAGCTCGCCGGGCTCATGAACGCAGGCCTCGTCGTCGTCGCCATCGTCGCGCTCGGCGGGTTCTTCGCCGATCTCCCGACCTCCGTCCTCGCGGCGGTCGTCATCGCCGCGGTTCTCCCGCTCCTCCGCACGGGCGAGCTCCGCCGGCTCTGGCGCATCGACACGGCCGACTTCGCGCTCGCCGCCGTCTGCGTGGTGGGAGTGCTGACGGCGGGCGTCCTCGGCGGGATCGTGATCGCCGTGTTCGCATCGCTGGCCGCCTTCGTGTATCGCAGCTTCCGAACGCATACGGCTGTGCTCGGACGACTGCGCGGTGGGGAGGAGGGCGACGAGGACTTCGGCTTCCGCGACGTCTCGCGTCACCCCGAGGGCGAGACCTACCCGGGGCTCCTCATCTTCCGCTTCGACCAGGAGATCTTTTTCGCGAACGCGGCTCTCTTCCGCGACAACCTCCGGCACCTCGTCGCCGCGGCCGACCCCCCACTCCGGGAGGTCGTCGTCGATGCGAGTGCGATCACCTACATCGACACGACGGGCCTCGACCGGCTCGGGGAGCTCCAGCGCGAGCTCGCGTTGCAGGGCGTCGAGATCGTGCTCGCACGGCTCAAGGGACCGGTGCACGACGTGCTCGAGAAGGCGATCGCAGCCGGGGCGATCGCCCCGTTCCGACGCTTCCCCACCTTGCGCTCCGCCGTCGCCGACTACCTGGCGGCGGGAGGGCAGCGGCCTCGTGGCTGAGTGCTGACGACGCCGGCGATCGCGAATCGGGCCAGGCCTCGGGTGGTCGGCGACCGGGACTCGCACCTCGGGGAGTCGCCAGCTCCTCGGGGCTTGTCGGCTCGTCGCCTGCGAACGCGTCGCGTAGCCGAGGCGGAGGACGGCGCTATGCGGGCGGGAGGGCTCGAACCTCCAAGGGCCTCGCGGCCCAACGGGACCTAAACCCGTCGCGTCTGCCAGTTCCGCCACGCCCGCCGGCGCGAACAAGCCCGAGTCGCGTACGCGACGGGCTCTTCCGCGATCTTGCCACACGTCACGAGAACCGATCCATTCGGAAGAGCCCGAGGTCGTGGCTCGTCTTCCCGTCGAGCGCGAGGTCGGCGAGGATCTCGCCGATCACCGGGCAGAACTTGAAGCCGTGGCCCGAGAAGCCCGCACCGACCACGGCCTGCCGGGCCTCCGGATGGGCGCCGACGAGGAAGTGCTCGTCCGGCGAGAGCTCGAAGAGGCACGTCTTCAGGGCGATGGTCGGGCCCGCGCCGTCGGGGAAGTGCCGCTGCGCGAACGCCCGCAGCGGGAGCTCGTCGGCGAGCGCCGGCTCGCGTGAGATCCCGTCCGGGTCGCCGCTCTCACCCTCGCGCTCGTACCGACCGAGCTTGAAGCCCGGGATGCCGAACGCGGGGAAGCCGTAGACGTGCTCGCCGTCGAGCACGAGGTTGAAGACGGGCATGCGCGCGGGCGTGAACAGCTCGGGAGCCGTCGGCGACAGCCAGGCGAGCGCCTGTCTGACGGCGCGCACCGATCCCGGGGCGAGCCGAGCGACGTCCTGCGACCAGGCGCCGGCCGTCAGCACGAGGCGCTCGGCCTCGACCACTCCGCGGTCGGTGCGTACGCGGACGCCGCTCTCGGTCGAGCTCCACTCGAGGGCGCGCTCGCGGGCGCGCACGACCGCCCCGCGGGCGAGCGCTCCCGCGACGTGCGCGAGGATGCACCGCTCCGGGAGGACGAAGCCGCCGTCCGGCTGGAAGACGACCTCCAGGTCGCCGGGGAGCCGGTACGCGGGGAAGCGGCGCGCGAGCTCGGCGCCGGTCAGCACCTCGTGCGGGAGCTCGTGCTCGGCGCAGGAGCGGAGCACGCCCGCGAGGATCGGCTCGCCCCCCTCGACGATCCCGGTGACGTGGAGCAGCCGCTCTCCCGCCTCGGACTCGAGCTCGCGCCAGAGCTCGTACGCGCGTCGCAGGAGCGGGATGTAGTCGGGATGCTCGAAGTACGCGAGCCGGATGATCCGGGTCAGACCGTGAGAGGAGCCGTGCTCGTGGGGGATGTCGAAGCGCTCGAGCCCGAGCACACGCTTCCCGCGGCGGGCAAGGTGGTAGAGCGCGGCGCTCCCCATCCCGCCCACGCCGACGACGACGGCGTCGTACCTCTCCATCGGCGCGTGACCCTACCCCAGGCTGGTTGAATGGCCAGGGTGTCCACAGTGGCAGTCGAGGAGCTCGGCGAGAATCGAATCCGCCTCACGGTCGACGTCTCGCCTGACCAGGTGAAGCATGCGGTCGAGCACGCGCTGTCCGACCTCTCCGAGAGCGTGAAGATCCCCGGCTTCCGCAAGGGGAAGATCCCCACGCAGGTGCTCGTGTCCCGGCTCGGAAAGGATCGGATCTATGCCGAGGCGGTCGACAGCCACATCGGTGGCTGGTTCTGGAGCGCTGCGTCTCGTAGCCGCCTTCGGCCCGTCTCGGACCCGCAGTACGAGTTCGAGCTGCCCGCCTCCGCGGACGAGGCGTGGAGCTTTGTGGCCACGGTCGAGGTGCAGGCGCTCCCGGACATCGTCGACTGGACGACGCTCGAGGTGCCGCGCGCCGAGATCGAGGTCCCCGAGGACGCCGTCGAGGCCGAGCTGGCGGCACTCCGTGAATCGGTCGCGGAGCTCGCGCCCGCAGGCGACCGGCCCGCGCGTGCCGGCGACACCCTGGTCGTCGATCTCGTCGACTCCGACGGCGAGGCGCAGCGCGACACGGTGGTCGAGCTCGGCGCCGGGCGCCTCGCGCCCGAGTTGGAGGCGGCGCTCGTCGGCGCGTCACCCGGCGAGAGCAGGCGGGTCTCGCTCGCGCTCGCCGACGGCGAGACCTCGAACGTGGAGGTCACGGTGCGCGAGGTGCAGGAGAAGGTCCTGCCTGCGCTCGACGACGAGCTCGCGCGCGCCTCGAGCGAGTTCGACACGCTCGTGGAGCTGCGCGAGAGCATCGTGGCCACCCTGCGCGAGCAGATCGACGCGGAGATCGATGCCGCCTACCGCATCTCGGCCGTCGACGAGCTCGTGCGGGCCTCGCAGGTGCAGCCAGCGCTCCCGATCGTGCGCTCTCGCGCCGCCGATCTCCTCACGGGGTTCGTGCGCTCGCTCGAGCGGCGCGGCATCTCGCTCGAGACCTACCTCGCGGCGAGCAGCGGCAGCGCCGAGGAGCTGCAGCGGCAGATGGTGCTCGAGGCGGCGGTCTCGGTGGCTCGCGAGCTCGCGCTCGAGGCCCTCGCCGAGCGGGCGGGGATCGAGATCTCCGACGACGAGGTCAAGGCCTACCTCCGCGAGGAGGCGGAGTCGGCCGGCGAGGACGACGTCGAGGGCCTCATCGAGGACGTCTGGTCGCACGGCCAGCAGGAGTCGATTCGGGAGGACCTGCGGCTGCGGGCCGCACTCGACCGCCTCGTGGCGGACGTCACCCCGATCTCGCCCGAGCTTGCCGAGGCGCGCGACAAGCTCTGGACACCCGACAAGGAAAAGCCGGAGGGGGAAACGAAGTTGTGGACCCCCGGTAGCAAGGAGACTGCATGAGCCCCCTGATTCCGATGGTGATCGAGCAGACCTCGCGCGGCGAGCGCTCGTTCGACATCTACTCGCGTCTGCTCAACGAGCGGATCATCTTCCTGGGCACGCCGATCGACGACCAGATCGCGAACCTCGTCGTCGCCCAGCTTCTGCACCTCGAGTCCGAGGACCCCGACAAGGACATCTCGATCTACATCAACTCGCCGGGGGGCGTCGTGTACGCCGGGCTCGCGATCTACGACACGATGCAGTTCATCAAGCCCGACGTGCAGACGATCTGCGTCGGGATGGCCATGTCGATGGGGGCGATCGTCCTCGCGGGCGGGGCGCCGGGCAAGCGCAGCGCGCTCCCGCACTCGAAGATCCTCATCCACCAGGGCTCCGCCGGCTTCTCGGGACAGCCGACGGACATCGAGATCCAGGCGCGGGAGGTAATCAGCCTCAAGCGGCTAATGGAGGAGATCATGTCCAAGCACACCGGGCAGACCGTCGAGAAGGTGTCGAAGGACATGGATCGCGACTACTACATGACGGCCGCCGAGGCCCAGGAGTACGGGATCATCGACCGGGTGATCGAGCACCGCTCGTAGCGGTTCCCCTTCCCTCGGCGGCGAAATCGGAGTAAAAGGAGAGACGTGGCCCGGGCGAGCGAGGGAAACGAGCAGCTGCTTTGTAGCTTCTGTGGCAAGAGCCAGCGCCAGGTCAAGAAGCTGATCGCCGGTCCCGGCGTCTACATCTGCGACGAGTGCATCGATCTCTGCAACGAGATCATCGACGAGGAGTTGACGAGCCCGACACAGCTCGACCTCGACAATCTCCCGAAGCCGCTCGACATCTACTCCGTGCTGAACGACTACGTCGTCTCCCAGGAAGAAGCCAAGCGCACGCTCGCGGTGGCCGTCTACAACCACTACAAGCGCGTGCGGATGGGGCAGGAGGACGCGGACGTCGAGCTCCAGAAGTCGAACATCCTGCTCCTCGGCCCGACCGGCTGCGGGAAGACGCTGCTCGCGCAGACGCTCGCGCGTATCCTCAACGTGCCGTTCGCCATCGCCGACGCGACCGCGCTCACCGAGGCCGGCTACGTCGGCGAGGACGTCGAGAACATCCTCCTGAAGCTCATCCAGGCGGCCGACTTCGACATCAAGAAGGCGGAGACCGGGATCATCTACATCGACGAGGTCGACAAGATCGCGCGCAAGGCGGACAACCCGTCGATCACGCGCGACGTCTCGGGCGAGGGCGTCCAGCAGGCGCTCCTCAAGATCCTCGAGGGCACGGTCGCCTCGGTTCCACCGCAGGGCGGGCGCAAGCACCCGCACCAGGAGTTCCTCTCGATCGACACGACGAACATCCTCTTCATCTGCGGCGGCGCCTTCGCCGGCCTCGACAAGATCATCGAGCGCCGGATCGGCAAGAACACGATCGGGTTCTCGGCGGAGGTGCGGTCTCGGAGCTCGCACGAGAGCGCCGAGCTGCTCGGCCAGGTCATGCCCGAGGACCTGATCACCTTCGGTCTCATCCCCGAGTTCGTCGGCCGGCTCCCGGTCGTCTCGGCGGTGCACCAGCTCACGAAGGAGGATCTCGTCGAGATCCTCACCGAGCCGAAGAACGCGCTCGTCCGCCAGTACCAGCGCTTCTTCGGCTACGACTCGATCGAGCTCGTCTTCACCGACGACGCGCTCTGGGAGATCGCCGACCACGCGCTCGCCCGCGAGACCGGGGCGCGGGGCCTTCGCTCGATCATCGAGCTCGCGCTCCTCGACGTCATGTTCGAGCTCCCCTCTCGAGCCGACGTGACGAAGTGCGTGCTGACGAGGGAGACGATCTCGCGGGGTCAGAAGCCGACCCTGGTGACGAGCGCGGGACCCGTGGACGAGCTCGACGAGCTGGCCGAGGAGACTGCCTGACCGTCTGAGGGCTGCCGAGGCTGTCTTCCCGGTCCTCGCGGGCGCGACCTGCCCGCGGTCTCCGACTCTCGATCCGCAGGGCTGGCGCGGCGCGTCAAACCGGCACCGCACGACGACGAGCGTGCTTCAGCCCGGACCGCGTAGCGGACCTCGCCCGTCCGGTGGCGCCGCGCGCCGCGCGTTCGTAATGCTCTTCTCTCCGTCAGCGGACAAGGAGGTTGGACGTGGCAGCCACGACGTACGACGAGAGCCGTGCAGAGGCGTTCGCCGAGCGGATCCTGGAGATGCTCAACGGCGGGGCCCTGGCCGTGATGGTGTCGGTGGGGCACCGGACGGGCCTCTTCGACAGGCTCGCGGAGCTCGACGCGGCCACGAGCCACGAGCTCGCGGAGGTCGCCGCGCTCGACGAGCGCTACGTCCGCGAGTGGCTCGGCGCCATGACGACGGGCCGCATCGTGGAGCACGATCACGAGGCAGGCACGTACAGCCTCCCGGCCGAGCACGCCGCCTGGCTCACGCGCGCCGCGTCCCCCGACAACCTCGCGGTGACCGCGCAGTGGATCCCGACCCTCGCGACGGTCGAGGACGACATCGTCGAGTGCTTCGAGAAGGGCGGAGGCGTGCCGTACGAGCGCTTCACGCGCTTCCACGAGGTCATGGCCGAGGAGTCGAACCAGACCGTGCTCTCCGTCCTCTTCAGCCACATCCTCCCGCTCGTCCCCGGCATGACGGGGAGGCTGGAGGCGGGTGCCTCGCTCATGGACCTCGGCTGCGGCCGCGGCAGGGCGCTCTTGATGCTCGGGGAGCGATTCCCGGCGAGCACGTTCCACGGCTACGACCTCTCGGCGGAGGCGATCGCGTACGCGGCGGAGCAGGCCGCGGCGCGCGGGCTCGACAACGTCCACTTCGAGGTCCGCGACCTGAGCACGTTCGACGTCGACGCCGAGGCCGAGGCGTTCGACTACGTCGCCACGTTCGACGCGGTCCACGACCAGGCACGCCCGCTCGCGATGCTGAAGGGCATTCGGCGGGCGCTCCGGCCCGAAGGCGTCTACCTGATGCAGGACATCCAGGGGTCGAGCCACGTCCACGAGAACCTCGACCACCCGGGCGCACCGCTCCTCTACATGATCTCGTGCATGCACTGCATGACCGTCTCGCTCGCGCAGGGCGGGGACGGCCTCGGAGCCATGTGGGGCGAGCAGAAGGCGCGGGAGCTGCTGGCCGAGGCCGGCTTCTCGTCCGTCGACGTGCACCTGCTCGACCACGACCCGTTCAACGCGTACTTCGTCGTCCGTCCCTGATCCGCTGCCCATAGGCTCCACCGCGTGACGTTCACGACGCGCCCCGAGCTGCGCGGCACCTTCGGGATGGTCGCGTCCACCCACTGGCTGGCCTCGCAGGCGGGGATGGCGGTGCTCGAGCGTGGGGGGAACGCGTTCGACGCGGCCGTCGCCACGGGCTTCGTGCTCCAGGTCGTCGAGCCGCACCTGAACGGGCCCGGCGGCGAGGTGCCTGCGGTCTTCTGGGCCGTGGATCGCGGAGAGCCGCTGGCGCTCTGCGGGCAGGGAGTCGCCCCCGCGGCCGCGACGATCGACCGCGTCCGCGAGCTCGGTCACGAGCTCGTCCCGGGCACGGGGGTCCTCGCCGCATGCGTTCCGGGTGCCTTCGGCGGCTGGCTCCTCCTCCTCCGCGACTTCGGCACGTGGCGTCTCGGCGACGTCCTCGAGCTTGCGATCGGGTACGCGGAGCGCGGCTATCCGCTCCATCCGCGCGTCCGCGCGACGATCGAGGGGAACGAGGAGCTCCTGCGCGGATGGCCAGGCTCGCGCGACCTCTACCTGCCGGCTCCCGAGGCCGGCGCCCTCTTCCGCAACCCCGCGCTCGCCGCCACGTACCGGCGCATCGTGGAGGAGAGCCGCGGGGGATCGCGCGAGGAGGAGATCGAGAAGGCGCGACGCGCGTGGTACGAGGGCTTCGTCGCCGAGGAGATCGACCGCTTCTGCGCGGCCGAGGGCGGCCTCCTGGCCGGGGCCGATCTCGCGGCCTGGCGAGCGACGCTCGAGCCCGTCGTCACGCTCGACTACCGCGGCCTGACCGTCTGCAAGACGCGACCGTGGGCGGCCGGGCCCGTCGGCCTCCAGCAGCTCGCCCTGCTCTCCGGGTACGACCTCGCGGAACTCTCGGAGGCCGAGCTCGTCCACCTCGTCACCGAGTGCGCGAAGCTCGCCTTCGCCGACCGCGACGCCCTCTACGGCGACTCGGGCGAGGTCCCGATCGAGACGCTCCTCTCGACGGAGTACAACGACCGGCGCCGCTCGCTCGTCGGCGAGGAGGCGTCGGCCGAGTACGCACCCGGCCTCGGCCGTCTCCCGACCGTGCGGGACGTCGGCGCCGGGCCTGGCGCGGGTGAGCCCGGCCGCGGCACGGTCCACCTCGACGTCGCGGACCGGTTCGGCAACGTGATCTCGGCGACCCCGAGCGGGGGCTGGCTCCAGAGCTCGCCGGTGATCCCGGCGCTCGGCTGGCCGCTCGGCACCCGCGCGCAGATGTTCTGGCTCGAGGAGGGCTTGCCCTCGTCTCTCGAGCCGGGAAAGAGGCCCCGCACGACCCTCTGCCCCGGTCTCGCGCTCCGTCAGGGCGAGCCCTATCTCGCGTGGGGGACCCCCGGAGGCGACCAGCAGGAGCAGTGGGCGCTGCACGCGTTCCTCCGCCACGTCGACCTGGGCCTGAACCTGCAGGAGGCGATCGACGCTCCGGAGTTCCACACGGATCACCTGATCTCGTCGTTCTTCCCGCGCGGCTTCGTCCCGAGGTCGCTCGCGCTCGAGTCGCGGTTCTCGGCGCGGACGGTTGCGGACCTCCAGCGTCGGGGGCACGACGTGACGCTCCATCCCGCCTGGTCGCTCGGGCGGGTGACGGCCGTGGCACGCGAGCCCGACGGGCTGCTGCGCGCGGGTGCGAACGCGCGCGGGATGCAGGGCTACGCGGTCGGCCGATGAGCGAGCGCACGCGGACGTACTCCTGGAGCGACCCGCACGCCATCTTCGCTGACGCGGCGCACCTCCCCGGGCTCGAGGTGATGCAGCGGATGGCCGCGGGCAAGCTCCCGCAGCCGCCGATTGCCGCGACCCTCGGCTTCCGGCTCGTCGAGGCCGAGCCGGGCCGCGCGGTCTTCGAGTGCGATCCCGCCGAGTACCACTACAACCCGATCGGGACCGTCCACGCGGGCCTCGCCTCCACGCTCCTCGACTCGGCGATGGGCTGCGCGTTCGTTACCACGCTCGACGCTGGCGTCCGCTGGACGACGCTCGAGCTGAAGGCCAACTTCACGCGGCCGATCACGCACGAGACCGGGAGCGTCCGCTGCATCGGCACTGTCGTCCATCCCGGGCGGAAGGTCGCGACGACCGAGGCCCGCCTCGAAGATCTCGGCGGCCGCCTCCTCGCGCACGCGACGAGCACGATCCTCGTGCTCTCCGACGAGGCGGACCCGTGGCCCGGGGCTGGCCGGGCGGGGGTCGCCGAGTAGCGTCGGAGCCCGGTCGGGCAGCGCCTACGCGGTCATGCGGGAGAGTGCGTCCAGCTTGTTCGTGACGTCGAGCGCGGCGACCTTGTACGACTCTGCCAGGGTCGGGTAGTTGAAGACGGTGTCGACGAGCGTGTCGACCGTGCCGTCGTTCAGCATGATCGCCTGACCGATGTGCACGACCTCGGTCGCCCCGGTCCCGAAGACGTGCACGCCGAGCACGCGCCGGTCGTCGAGACCGACGAGGAGCTTCAGGAGGCCATGTCGATCGCCGATGATCTGGCCGCGTGCGAGCTCCCGGTAGCGCGAGACACCGACCTCGTAGGGGATCGCGTCCCGGGTCAGGTCCTCCTCCGTCTTGCCGACGTAGCTGATCTCCGGAATCGTGTAGATGCCGACCGGAAGGATCGGGGCGATGGTGCTCGTCTCGGAGCCGAAGGCATCGCGCGCCGCGCGCCGCCCCTGCTCGGCCGAGGTGGCGGCGAGGCTCGGGAAGCCGATGACGTCGCCGACGGCGTACACACCGGGCACGACCGTCCGGTACCGCTCGTCGACGGCAATCCGCCCTCGCTCGTCCACCTCGATGCCGATCGCGTCCAGAGCGAGCGCCTCGACGGCGCCGCGCCGGCCGGCCGAGTAGAGCACCGCCTCCGAGGGGATGCGCTTGCCGCTCGCGAGCTCGGTCACCGCTCCGTCGGAGTGCTGTGAGACGCCGACGACGTCCTCGTTGAAGCGGAAGATCACGCCGAGCTCGCGGAGGTGGTACTGCAGGCCCTCGACGAGCTCGGCGTCACAGAACTCGAGCAGCCGTCCGTGCCGCTCGACCACCGTTACCTTCGTCCCGAGCGCCGCGAACATCGAGGCGTACTCGATGCCGATGACGCCGGCGCCGACGACCACGAGCGAGCCCGGGATCCGACCCAGGTCGAGGATGCTGTCGGAGTCGAGGGTCATGTGCCCGTCGAACTCGATCCCGGTCGGGTGGGTAGGGCTGGTTCCGGTCGCGATCACCATGAACTGCGCCTCGACGCGGCGCTCGATTCCGTCGGGGGTGTCGACCGCGAGCACGTGCGGCTCGACGAAGCGGGCCGCCCCCTGGATGAGCTCCACGCGGTTCCTGCGGAGCTGGTCGCGGATCACGTCGTTTTCGGCCTCCATGACGGCCTTGGCGCGTGTGAGCAGGTCGCCGATCGTGAGCTCGTCCTTGAGGCGGTAGCTCTGCCCGTACGCGAAACGGTGGCTCAGGCCCGTCAGGTAGAGGACGGCCTCGCGCAGGGTCTTCGAGGGGATCGTGCCCGTGTTCACGCACACGCCGCCGACCATGCGCCCGCGCTCGACGATCGCGACGCGCTTGCCGAGCTTGGCTCCCTGAATCGCAGCCCGCTGTCCGGCCGGTCCCGATCCGATCGCGACGAGGTCGTACGGCTCGCTCACACGTGGGAGCGTACGATCCTCGGCCGTGCTTGTCTACGGGCGCGCCGCGGCGGCCTGGCAGCGCTCGTGTCGACGCGCTACCCTGGCCCGATGCGCCGCAGCGAGAAGGACACTGCTCTGTCCCCGGTAGCCCGGCGGCGCCGCAGCGTCTCGCTGCCGAGCGTCGCGACTCCTCGTCCCTAGACTTCGCCGCCATGGATCCGCTCTACACGCCCGAGGGCGTCGAGACGCGCTGGCAGCGCACGTGGGAGGAGGAGGGCCTGTACGCGGCCGAGCCGGGCTCCGAGCGGCCGTCGTTCGTCATCGCCGTGCCGCCCCCGAACGTGACCGGCGGGCTGCACATGGGGCACGCGCTGAACGCCTCGATCCAGGATCTCCTCGTCCGCTGGCACCGCATGCGCGGGTTCTCGACCCTGTGGCAGCCCGGCTACGACCACGCGGGTATCGCGACCCAGAACGTCGTCGAGCGGGAGCTCGCGAAGGAGGGGCGCACGCGCCACGACCTCGGCCGGGAGGCGTTCCTCGAGCGGACGTGGCAGTGGCTCGAGCACTACGGCAAGGTGATCTACGGGCAGTTCCGGCGACTCGGCGCCTCGCTCGACTACCGCCGGGAGCGGTTCACCATGGACGACGGCTACGTCCGCGCCGTGCTCAGGTTCTTCGTCCACCTCTACGACCGCGGCTCCCTCTACCGCGACAACCGGATCGTGAACTGGTGCCCGCGCTGCGCGAGCGCGATCTCCGACCTCGAGGTCAACCACTCGGAGACCGACGACCACCTGTACACGATCCGCTACGCGCTCGCCGACGGATCCGGGCATCTCGCGATCGCGACCGTCCGGCCGCCGACGATGCTGGCCGACGTCGCGGTCGCAGTGCACCCCGACGACGAGCGCTACCGGAACCTCGTCGGCAGGGAAGCCGTCGTCCCGATCGCAGAGCGGCGGGTCCCGATCATCGCCGACGACCGTGTCGATCCTTCCTTCGGCACCGGCGCGGTGAAGATCACGCCGGGCCACGACCCGACGGACTTCGAGATCGGGCGCTCCCACGGGCTCCCGGAGATCTCCGTGATCGGGCTCGACGGGCGGATGAACGAGGAGGCGGGCGGGCTCTCGGGCTTGTCGCAGGCGGAGGCGAACGAGCGCATGGTCGCCATGCTCCGAGAGCGGGAGCTCCTGGTCTCGGACGAGCGGTACCGGCACTCGGTGGGCCACTGCGATCGCTGCGGCTCCCGGATCGAGCCGCTCATCACGCTGCAGTGGTGGTGCGAGATGAAGGAGCTGGCGAGGCCGGCGATCGAGGCCGTCCGCGAGGGCCGCGTGCGCTTCCGCCCCGAGCGGTACACGAAGGTCTACCTCGACTGGATGGAGTCGATCCGCCCCTGGTGCGTGTCGCGCCAGCTCTGGTGGGGCCATCGGATCCCGGTCTGGTACTGCCCGGACGGGCACATGACTGCCGCAGAGTCGGAGGCGGACGCGTGCGGCGAGTGCGGATCGACGGAGCTCCGGCAGGACGAGGACGTGCTCGACACGTGGTTCTCGTCGGCGCTCTGGCCGTTCGCGACCCTCGGCTGGCCCGACGACACGCCCGAGCTCCGCACCTGGTACCCGAACGACGTCTCCTCGACCGACCGCGGGATCATCTTCCTCTGGGAGGCGCGGATGATCATGGCCGGGCTCGAGCTCATGGGCGAGATCCCGTTCCACACGGTCAACATCCACTCGACGATCAACGCGCCCGACGGCCGGCGGATGTCGAAGAGCCTCGGCACCGGCATCGACCCGATGGAGCCCATCGAGCAGTACGGTGCCGACGCGACCCGCTACGGCCTCCTCAAGAACTCGTCCACGCAGGACGTCCGCTTCTCGTACGGGACGATCGAGGAGGGCCGCAAGCTCGCGAACAAGCTCTGGAACGTCTCGCGGCTGATCCTCCAGTACGCGGAGGGTGTGGCCCCGGCCGTCGCCCCGCGCGAGGTCGAGGAGCGCTGGATCCTCGCGCGCATCGACGCCACGCGCGCGGAGGTCGAGCAGGCCTGGGGCGAGTACGAGTTCGCGACCTCGATGGACGCTCTCTACCACCTCACCTTCGACGACTTCTGCGACTGGTACGCGGAGGCGGTCAAGCCGCGTCTCGGCGGTCGCGATCGCGACGCGATCGCGACCGGCCTGGCTGCTCTCGAGCGGCTCCTCTCGCTCCTCCACCCCGTCATGCCTCACGTGACCGAGGAGATCTGGTCCCGGCTCCCCGATCGCGAGGCGCGGCTGATCGTGTCCCCGTGGCCGGAAGCCGACTCGCGCTTCGCCGCGGACGCCGGCGCGCTCGATCGGGTGCAGGCGGCGGCTCAGATCTTCCGTCGGAGCGGGGTGCAGGTCGAGCTCGGCTCGGACGACGAGCGGCGGATCTTCGCGGCGGTCGTGAAGCCCGAGCGGGCGAAGGTGGACGACAACCGGGACGCCGAGCTCGCGCGGCTGCGCAAGGAAGTCGCGCGCGCCGAGGGCATGCTCGCGAACGAGCGCTTCGTGTCGAAGGCGCCACCCGAGGTCGTGGCCGCGGAGCGGGAGAAGCTCGAGCGCTTCCGCCGCGAGCTCGCCGCCCTCGAGGGGTAGCCGTGACCGCCGTCGAGTGGCTCGACGCGATGAGCCCGTGGCCGCGCGACGGCTTCGGGGTCGACCGCATGAAGCACCTCCTCGCCGTGCTCGACAACCCGCAGGACGCGTACCCGGCGATCCACGTCGTCGGCACGAACGGGAAGTCGACCGCCACGATCACCATCGAGCAACTGCTGCTCTCGGAAGGCCTCTCCGTCGGCTCCACGATCTCGCCGCACATCGCGGGCTGGAGCGAGCGGATCCGCGTGAACGGCGAGGAAGTGGAGTTCGAGCCGGCAGTCGCACGTGTGCGCCCTGCGGCAGAGGTTCTCGGCGCGACCCAGTTCGAGGCAGTGACCGCCGCCGCGCTGCAGGCGTTCGCCGATGCCGCCGTGGACGTCGCGGTCGTCGAGGCCGGGCTCGGCGGGCGCCTCGATGCCACGAACGTCCTCCGCGCGCGCGTCGTCCTGCTCACGAACGTGGGCCTCGAGCACACCGACGTCCTCGGTCCGACCCGCGAGGCAATTGCGCGCGAGAAGCTCGCGGTCGCGCGTGAGGAGAGCATCGTCGTCCTGCCCGACCACACGTACGAGCATCTCGTCTCCGGGAGGGACGTCGTGATCGGTGGCGCGCGCGAAGCCGCCGAGGCATTCCTCGGACGCGAGATCGAGGCCGACCCACACGTCGCCCTCCCCGGGCGGCTCGAGACGCGGGCCGGCGAGATCCGGGACGGAGCGCACAATCCCGACGGTGCCCGCTACCTCGTCGAGCGCCTGCCCTCCGGCGACTACACCCTCGTCGTGTCGATCCTCGCCGACAAGGACGCGGGCGCGATGCTGGGCGAGCTCAGGCGGGTGGGCTCCCGGCTCGTCGCGACCCGGTGCTCGTCTTCACGCGCGCTTCCGGCGCGAGAGCTCGCAGACCTCGCGCGAGAGCGCTTCGCCCACGTGGAGGCGGTCGACGACCCGCTGCAAGCAGTCGCCCGGGCACACGAGCTCGGGGAACCGGTGCTCGTGACGGGCTCCCTGTACCTGCTCGGCGACCTCGTCCAGGGGGAGCGAAATGCGTCATGGCGCGCGTGACGGAGCGGCTGGCGGTGCTCGCGTTCGCCGCGCTCATCGTGGTGGCGATCGTCGGGCTTGCCTTCGCGCTCGGCTACGGGATCGGCAAGCTTCTGCTATGACCCTCGCCGTGCTCCCGCTCGCCCAGGTCTCCCTCGACGATCCCGACTGGGGTCTGCTGGGCAAGCTCGGGATCGGGGTCGTCGTCGTCCTCTGGCTGGCGACCGCCTACTGGACGTTCAAGGACGCGCGCCGCCGGATCGCCGACCCCTGGCTGGTCGCGCTCGCGACGCTCGTCGGTCTCTTCCCACCCTTCCTCGGACCGATCATCTACATGTTCTTCCGGCCGCCCGAGTACCTCGAGGACGCGCGCGAGCGCGAGCTCGAGATCAAGGCCATGGAGGAGCGTCTTGCGCAGCTCGACCACCGCTGTCCCGTGTGTCGCGCGCGGGTGGAGCCCTCGTACCTCGTCTGCCCGGTGTGCACGACTCGGCTCCGACACGCGTGCCCCTCGTGTGGCCAGCCGGTCGAGTCCCTCTGGCAGATCTGTCCCTACTGCGCCACGGAGATCGCCCAGACTCTTCCGGCGCTCGGCGAGATCGAGACACGGCCACGGCGCTCGGCGCCGCGCCCTGAAGGCGGCGACGAGCAGGCTTGACATGAGACCGAATCATCCCGCTCCACCGTGCGACGGCGAGGTCGGGAGTGCGTCCCGATGCGAGAGGCCCGCGCGCTGCGGGCCTCTCGCTCCTGCGGGCTGGTCGCTCGCGAGTCGTCAGTAGCTGATCGTCCCGTCCCAGGTCCAGATTGCGGGCAGGAGCGGGGCGCCGAAGCCGGTCCATGTGACGAGTGCCGTCACGTGTGCTTGGCCGGTTGCGTTCACGAAGCGACCCGTGCCCCCCACGACCACGTTCTCCGTGTTGCAGGTGATCAGCCCACCCACGGGCGGGAAGGGCGGCGCGGAGCACGTGCCCGAGTACGCCATGTGCAGCTCGTCCCCGTTTGCGGCGCCGAGGGTCATCTGGCCGGCGATCGCATTCGCGACCGGGGTGCAGTGATGGGACGACATGCTGACGAGGCCGAGATGGCTTCCCGTGCCCGAGCCCTCGGACACCGTCCGGAGCCCGATCGGGCAGCTCGCGTCGGGTGCCACCGTGGCCGACCCGAAGAGCGTGCCCTTGAAGGGCCGGTCAGTGCCCCCCGTGTCGGCCGCAGCGACCGCCACCGCGAACGCGGCGAGCGCTGCGAGCAGCAGAGCAGCTCCCAGCAGCCTCTTCATCGGATACCTCCTCTCCAGAGGCAGCGTGTGCCTGCGGAGGGAAACAAGCATCAACAGCGAGCACCCAGCGCGAACCCAAGCACCCGCGTCCCCTCCGAGACACGGCCATTGTCGCGCCGCTGGAAGACGTGGACATCGGTAGGGACTACGGAGGGGCGTTCGACGCCAGAGCACTCCCGAGTCTCCCATCGAGCACGTTGGCTCCGCGGCCGCGCGGCCGCCGTCCCCGGGGATGCACGCGGCAGGAGCCGGGCCTCGCGGATTCGGGTTGCTCGCGGAGCGATTACACTCCGCGGCCGCATGGCCCGCGAGACCACCCTCGTCCTCGTCAAGCCCGACGGCATGCGCCGCGGTCTCGCCGGCGCGATCGTCGCGCGCCTCGAGCGGCGCGGCTTCGAGCTTCGCGGCGCGCGCCTGCTCAAGATCCCGAAGTCGATGGCGCGCGAGCACTACGCGGAGCACAAGGGCAAGCCGTTCTACGGAGGGCTCGTCGACTTCATCTCCTCCGGGCCGGTGCTCGCGCTCGCCGTGAGCGGCGAGTCGGCGATCTCGGTCGTGCGGGCGATGATGGGCGCCACGAATCCGCTCGACTCGGCGCCTGGCACGATCCGCGGCGACTACGCCCTCGAGCTCTCCGAGAACATCGTGCACGGCTCCGACTCGAAGGCGAGCGCTCGCCGCGAGCTGGCGCTCTTCTTCCCCGACGGACTTGTCTGAGAAGAACGTCGAGCTGTGGACGCGCACGAACGCGGAGTACACGGACGCCTCAGCCCGGGAATCGTGGGCGCGCGAAGAGTTCGTGTGGGGAGTCTTCGCGATACCCGAGTCTGAGCTCGGCGTCCTCGCGGACGTCGACGGGCTCGACGTGCTCGAGCTCGGTTGCGGGACGGCGTACTGCTCGGCGTGGCTTGCGCGCCGTGGCGCCCGTGTCGTCGGCGTGGACCCCACACCTGCCCAGCTGGAGACTGCGCGCCGCATGCAGGACGAGTTCGGCCCCGCGTTCCCACTGGTGCAGGCCTTCGGCGAGGAGGTGCCGCTCCCTGATACGTCGTTCGACCTCGTGCACTCCGAATACGGTGCGTCGATCTGGGCCGATCCGTTCAAGTGGATTCCCGAGGCCGCGCGCCTGCTCAGGCCGGGTGGACGGCTGGTCTTCCTCCGCAACTCCACGCTCTCCCTGCTCTGCGCACCCGACTTCGGCCCGGTCGAAGAGGGGCTGCAGCGCCCGCAGTTCGGCATGTACCGGCTCGACTGGCCGGAGAACGAGGGCGCAGTCGAGTACCACCTTCCCCACGGCGAGCTGATCGACCTGTTGCGGGCGAACGGTTTCGCGATCGAGCGTCTCGTCGAGTTGCAGGCGCCGGAGCATGCGGAGACGCATTGGTTCTACAAGTACGTAACCGTGGACTGGGCGCGACAATGGCCGGCGGAGGAGATATGGGCAGCACGAAAGACCTACTGAGGCTCGCCTCGACGTCGCCCCAGCGGAGGGCGATCCTCGAGCAGCTGCGGATCCCGTTCGAGGTCGCCGCGCCCTCGTACATCGAGGACGATCCGCCCGGCCTGACGCCTGCCGAGCTCGTACGGGCGCACGCGGAGGGAAAAGCGCGCTCCGTCCACGCGGAGGGGTGCGTCACGCTCGGTGTCGACACAGCCGTCGTTCTCGACGAGCGCGTCTTCGGCAAGCCCGTCGACCGCGACGACGCGGCGCACATGCTCAACGAGCTCTCCGGGCGGACGCACGCCGTCGTCTCCGGCGTCTGCCTGCTCGGCGGGGACGAGGACGTCCAGGCCCACGAGGTCACCGACGTCACCTTCCGGCTCCTCTCCCACGAGACCGTCGAGGGGTACCTCGAGAGCGCGGAGTGGGAGGGGCGCGCCGGCGCGTACGCCATCCAGGGCCTGGGCGGCCGGCTTGTGGAGCGGATCGACGGCGACTACCTGAACGTCGTCGGGCTTCCGGGCGCGCTGCTCGTCTCGCTGCTCGAGCGTCACGCACCAAAGCTGCTGCAAACGCGCAGGTAGACTCGCGGTTCGTCGTGGCCTGGTTCAAGACCATCACCGGCTTCGGCGGCCGCGACATGGCCGTCGACCTCGGAACCGCGAACACGCTCGTCTACGTGCGCGGGCGCGGCATCGTGCTCTCCGAGCCCTCGGTCGTTGCGATCGACCAGCGTACGGGCGAGGTGCACGCGGTCGGGGTCGAGGCGAAGCGCATGCTGGGCCGCACGCCGGGGACGATCTCCGCGATCCGCCCGCTCAAGGACGGCGTCATCGCCGACTTCGACGTGACGGAGCAGATGCTCCGGCACTTCATCCAGAAGGTGCACCAGCACCGCTTCGCGCACCCGCGCGTGGTCGTGTGCGTGCCCTCGGGCGTCACGGGGGTCGAGAAGCGCGCGGTCGAAGAGGCGACACTCTCGGCCGGGGCGCGTCAGGCATACCTCATCGAGGAGCCCATGGCCGCGGCGATCGGCGCCGGCCTTCCCGTCGCGGAGCCGACCGGGAACATGATCGTGGACATCGGCGGCGGCACCACCGAGGTAGCGGTGATCTCGCTCGGCGGGATCGTCGTCTCGCAGAGCATGCGCGTCGGCGGCGACGAGATGGACGAGGCGATCGTGAACCACATCAAGAAGGAGTACAAGCTCCTCGTCGGGCAGCAGACCGCGGAGGAGATCAAGCTCGAGATCGGCTCGGCGCACCGGCTCAGGGAGGAGCTGCAGGCGGAGGTACGCGGACGCGACATGCTGACCGGCCTGCCGAAGACCGTGATCATCTCCTCCGAGGAGATCCGGCGGGCCCTCGACGAGCCGGTGTCGCAGATCATCGACGCCATGAAGTCCACTCTCGACAAGACCCCGCCGGAGCTTGCCGCGGACATCATGGACCGGGGGATCGTGCTCGCGGGGGGAGGCGCGCTCCTGCAGGGGCTGGACGAGCGCGTCCGGCACGAGACCCAGATGCCCGTGCACCTCGCCGAGAGCCCGCTCACGTGCGTCGCCGTCGGCTCCGGGCGCAGTCTCGAGGAGTTCGACGTCATCCATCGCTCGGCCCGCAGCCGCGCGGCGCGCCGCAACGGCCTGCTCCGCTAGCAGCGGGCTTCGTCCAGCGCTCGGCGGTTGCACGCGATCGCCGCAACGTGCGCTGAAGGGTCTTTGCCGGACAGCCGGCTACACTGGCTCGTCGTGCCCCGGCAACGCAGCGCGCGATCGGCGGCGCTGGGCGGGAGCGTCCGGCGCGTCTCGACGACCCCGGTGACCTCGCGGAGCGGAGGCCCGCTCCGCCGTCGCCTGGCCGTCGGCTTCCTCGTCTTGGCCTCGCTCGTCCTCATCTCGCTGTCGTTTCGCTCGGGGGGGAGCGACCCGCTCGCGGGTGTCCAGTCGGCGGGCGCCACCGTCCTCCGCCCGTTCGCGGTCGGCTTCGAGCGTGTCGCGCAACCCTTCCGCGACGCGTACGGGTGGGCGGACAGCCTCTTGACCGCGCGTCGCGACGCCAGAGAGCTGCGGGGGGAGGTTCGGGAGCTTCGGCAGCGTGCGATCCAGAGCGAGTTCGCGCTCCAGGAGAACGCGTACCTGCGGCGGATGCTCGAGTACATCGGCGGGCCGCGCTTCCCCGCCGACTTCGATCCCGTCGCGGCGGAGGTCATCGGTCGCCCTGCGGGCGCTTTCGCCCAGGCGATCGTGGTCGCGGCGGGAGCGCGCAACGGGGTCACGGTGAACGACGTCGTCGTGACCGCCGACGGCCTCGTCGGGCTCGTCACGACGGTCACGCCGAGGACCGCTCGGGTGCAGCTCCTCACCGACGAGGAGGCGGCGGCGTCGGCGGTCGACCTCCGTACTGGCGCGTCGGGGATCGTCCGGCACGCGCGCGGCACGCGCGAGACGCTCGTCTTCGACCGCGTCCGCAAGCAGGACGTGGTTCGAGTCGGCAACGAGATCGTGACGGCTGGCTGGCGAGCGAGCGGGCTCAGCTCCCTGTATCCAAAGGGGATCCCGATCGGCCGGGTGGTGAGCGTCGGCCAGACCGACACCGATCTCTTCCAGCAGGTGCAGGTCGACCCGTACGTCGACTTCGGGGCGCTCGACGCCGTGCTGGTCCTGGTTCCCTCGGGGCGCAGGCGATGACCGTCGGCGTGGCCGCCAAGGCGTTCGCGCTCCTGTTCGCCGCCGCGCTGCTGCAGGTCGTCATCGTGTCCTCGCTCGTGGTTGGCGGTGGTGCGGCTGACCTCCTGCTCGTCGTCGTCGTCGCGCTCGGGCTCGCGCGGGGATCGATCGCCGGCGCCGTGCTCGGGTTCACGGGAGGTCTGGTCGTCGACCTCGTCGCTCTCGACACGCTCGGGATCACGTCGCTCGTGCTCACGCTGGCGGGGTTCTGGGCCGGTCGCTATCGGGAGACGACCGGTCGCGATCGATCCCTCGCGCCGCTGATCGCCGTCGGTGCGATCACCGTGCTCGCAGGCGTTTTCGGCTACGGGCTCCACTACCTCCTCGGGACGGACGTTGTTGCACGGCACGCCCTCGTGACCGCGCTCGTTCCCGCGCTCGTCCTGAACCTCGTCCTCGCGATGCCGGTCTACGCACTCGTTCGCCGCATCGTCGGGGAGGGGGAGGGTGTGGAATCCGCGCCCGAGGTCGAGGTGCTGGCCTCGTGAGCTCCGGCCCGTACCAGCAGCAGCGGGCACCGTCCCGCCGCTTCCTTCCTCCCGACCCGCGCGTCCAGGAGCCCCACCGGCTCACGCCCCAGCTGGCGCTTCGGGTGGGTGTCCTCGGAGTGGTTGCGCTGCTCGCGTTCACCGTGCTCTTCTTCAGGCTCTGGTCGCTGCAGGTGCTCTCCGGCGACGAGTACCTGAACGCCGCGCAGAACAACGAGCTGCGCCTCGTCCGGGTCGAGGCGCCACGGGGCCCGATTCTCGACCGCCGCGGTCGGATCGTGGTCGCGAACGTCGCCGGAACCGCCGTCCAGCTCTGGGTCGGCGACATGCCGAAGGACTCGAGGCGGCGCGCAGCCCTCGTCGCGCGCCTGGCGAGCGTCCTCTCCGTCTCGCCGAAGGAGCTCGCTCGCGAGGTACGGGCGCGCCGCCTCGATCCGTTGACCCCCATCACCGTCAAGACGTCCGTCAGCGAGGATCGGGTCGACTACCTCTACGAGCACCGGGCGGAGTTCCCGGGAGTCGAGGTCGTCCAGACCTTCCTCCGCGAGTACCCGTACCGCTCGCTGGCTGCGCAGATCCTCGGGTACGTCGGGGAGATCTCACCCGAGGAGCTCGAGCGTCTGCGCCGCGAGGGCTACCGTTCCGGAGATCGCATCGGCAAGACGGGGCTCGAGGCGGCCTACGACTCGTACCTGCGTGGGCGGGCGGGACTCGGCGAGATACGCGTGGACTCACTCGGACGGCCGGTCAGCCCCTACGTGGCGCGTCAGGAGCCGCGACCCGGGTACGGAGTGAGGCTCACGCTCGACGTGCGTCTGCAGCGCGCGGCGGAGGAGGCGCTCCGCTACGGCATCGGCCTCGCCCGCGCGAACAAGCAGTGGGCCGCCGACGGGGGAGCCGTCGTGGCCCTCGATCCGCGGGACGGCGCGGTGCTCGCGATGGCCTCGTCGCCGACCTACAAGCCGTCGGTCTTCTCGGGCCGCGTCAATCCGAAGGCGCTGGCGGCGCTGTACGACGAGAGAGCACACAATCCGCTCTTCAACCGCGCGACCGCAGGCCTGTATCCGCCGGGCTCGACGTGGAAGCCGGTGACCGCGATCGCCGGCTTGCAGGAGCATATGTTCTCGGCGTACGACTCCATTTCGTGCACGCCCTTCGCGTACTACGGCCTCGACCGGCAGAAATTCCGGAACTGGAACCCGTACGTCAACCGACCCATGACCCTCCCGGAGGCACTCGCCGAGTCGTGCGACACGTACTTCTACGAGATCGGGAACCGCTTCTACGAGGACGGCCCGGCAGGACGCGTCCGGATGCAGCAGTGGGCCCGGCGGCTCGGCTTCGGGGCGCCCACCGGTCTCGACATCGGCGGCGAGGCGGACGGCTTGCTGCCCACTCCCGAGTGGCGGAAGAAGACCTTCACGAGCGACTGGGATCGAGCGTGGAACCCTGGCGACTCGATCCAGCTCGCGATCGGCCAGAAGGACTTGCTCGTCACGCCGCTGCAGATGGCAGCCTTCTACGCGATCCTCGCGAACGGCGGCAAGATCGTCTCGCCCTACCTCGTGTCGTCCGTCGAGCAGTCGGGGGCGAAGGGGTCTCCGCGCGTGGTGCTCCGGCGCTTCGCGCCGCGGCCGCCGCGCTCCGCCGGGATCGATCCGGCCGTGCTGACGGCGATCCGCGACGGCCTCTTCCTGGCGACCCACTCGAGCTCGGGCACGTCGTCGTCGGTGTTCGCCGACTTCCCGATCTCGATCTCGGGGAAGACGGGGACCGCCGAGAAGGTCGTGCCGCTCCCCGGCTATCCGAGCGACCACCTCGAGGATCAGTCGTGGTGGTGTGGGTGGGGCCCGTCGGACGACGCGCGACTCGTCGTCTGCGCTCTCATCGAGAACGGGGGTCATGGCTCGAGCGCCGCCGCTCCGGCGGCGCTGAAGGTCTTCGAGCGGTACTTCGGCGTCGAGGCGTCGACCACGGGCTCGCTGGTGGACACGGACTGATGGGAGGATCGCCGTGACCGAGTTCACGCAACGCGTCCCCGCTCGTCCGAGAGCCCGGAGGTCCGAGTCGGCGCCCCTCGCGTTTGCGCGCCGCCTCGACTGGATCCTGCTGCTCGCGGCCGCGGCGCTCGTCGGGTACGGCCTCTGGGTCGTCTCGGGCATCACGCGCTTCGACGTTCCGGGCGACCAGAACTACTTCGTCGTGCGGCAGGGGATGGCCGCCGCGGTCGGCGCCGTCGGGCTCGTGCTCGCCGCGGTCGTCCCGCTCGACCTCGCGCGCAGACACTGGAAGCTCGTGTACGGGTCGACGCTCTCGCTCATGGTCTTCGTCTTCGTCGTCGCCGAAGCGGTACGCGGCTCCAAGCGCTGGATCGACCTCGGTGTGATCCAGTTCCAGCCCTCCGAGCTCGGCAAGGTGCTGTTCGTGCTGGCCCTCGCGGGCTTCCTCATCGAGCGCGGGGGCGAGGTGACGCGCTGGCGGACGATCGCCAAGGCGCTCGCGCTCGGCTGCGCCCCAATCGTTCTCGTGTTCCTGCAGCCCGATCTCGGGACCGCGCTCGTGTACGCGACGGCGCTCTTCGCCGTGCTCTTCTTCGTGGGAGTTCGCTGGCGACAGCTGCTGCTTCTGATCGGCCTGGGAGCACTCGCCGTCGCCGGCGTCCTCTGGCTCCTGCCGTCGGCCGGAGTGCAGGTCTTGAAGCCGTACCAGGCAGCCCGGCTCACGCTGGATCCCGGCGCCGACCCCGGGGGAATCACGTACAACCTCAACCAGTCGATCACGGCGGTGGGGTCGGGTGGGTTGACCGGTCGCGGGGTCGTCGCCGCAAGCCAGACGCGGCTCGACTACCTTCCCGAGCATGCGACCGACTTCGCGTTCGCCTCGCTCGCCGAGCAGCGCGGCTTCGTCGGGTGCGCGATCCTCCTGCTCCTGTACCTGCTCGTCGTCTGGCGTGGTCTTCGCATCATCACGGGCGCCGGCGACCTTTACGGTGTCGTCGTCGCCGGAGGGCTCGTCGTCTCGTTCCTGTTCCAGGTCTTCGTGAACGTGGGCATGACGATGGGGGTCGCGCCGGTGACCGGGATCCCGCTCCCGTTCGTCACCGTCGGGGGCTCGTCGATGGTGACGTGTCTCGTCCTCATCGGCGTGCTGCAGAACATCCACGCGCGCGGCGAGCTAGCGCGCCTCGGGTCATGAGCGAACCCCACCTTCGGGCAGTCGTGAGCGAGGTTCGCGGGCTCGTGCACGCCGTCAGAGCCGAGTTCCGGCCGGTGAGGGCCGGGCGCGTCGTCGTCTCCGGCATGCTCGCCGAGCAGCTGGCCAAGGAGCTCGGACGGCAGGCGCAGCCCGGTGCGGTCGAGGTCGGCGGCGACGCCGTTCCGGAGGACACCGACGTGCTCGTGCGGGTGATCGCCGGAGATCCGAGCTCTGCGGACGACGCGCTGATCCGCGCGGCCGATGCCCGTGGCCTTCCCACCGTCGTCGTCCAGCTCTGGCCGCAAGCCGACTGGACGAGACCCTTCGTGCTCACGCCCTACGTGGTCGAGTGCCAGGCTGGGCACGGCTTCCCGCTGCGCGAGATCGCGGTTCAGATCGTCGAGGCGGACGAGAACGGACCCCAGCTCGCGTCGCGCGTTCCCGCGCTCCGCGATGCTGCCGCATACGACATCGTGCGCCGCGCAGTCGTCCGCTCGGCGATCCTGGGGCTGTTGGGCGCTCGTGCCGGAGCAGCGCGCACGCTGCTCTCGCTCGACCAGGTCCGCATGCTCGGCCGTCTCGACACGGCAGCAGGGGGGCGAGCCGCGGCCGCCGGACCACGAGCACTCGCCGGAGGAGTCGCCGTCGCCGTGGCGACGGGATTTGTATTCCGACGCCTCGCACGGGGAATGCGCGACGTCGTTCCCGCGCCGGTCGCCAACGCGGCGATCGCAGCGGCGGGCACCTGGGCCCTCGCGAAGGCCGCGCACGAGCTCCGCGGACGCTTCCCCGCCGAGTAGCGCCGGGCGGTTCCGTCCGGACCGGGTCCTAGGATGCCCCCGACCAACGCATGGGAGGGACGATGCCGAACACGGAGCTGGCCGAGGAGCTCCTTCAGCTCGAAGAAGCCGACGCCTGGTTCGAGTACCTGGAGTCGACGCGCGGTCAGTCGGAGACACGGTACGCCGAGGTCGAGCCGTGGGCGTGGGCCCGGCTCTCCCAGCGGCTGAGGGCCGTCCGGGCACGACGCTCACGGCTTCGTCCCGCCGCGGCGTAGCGGCGCCGGGGCAGGAACCGAGCAGTCCGGCTGCTAGCCTGTGCCCAGGTCATGACGACTGTTATCTTGAGTCCACGCAGCACGAGGCCGGACGGGCCAGTGGTCATCCGGCGCTCGCGCGCGAACAAGCGAGGAGACCTTCACGTTGGCACGACGTTGGTTCCGCTTCCGACGGAAGCGCGAGGAGATCGATGCGGCGCAGGAACTCGGTGCGCCCGAAGTAGCAGCATCCACTGACGACGAGGCCGAGGCCGCAGAGCCACTCGGCGAGCATGACGAGCAAGCCCCTCCCAAGAAGCGGCGGCGCCGTGGAAGCCGGGGTGGACGAGGGAGGAAGAAGCCGGGAACGGCTCCTGCGGGCGAACCCGAAGGCATAGAGGTCGCCGCCGAGTCCAAGCCCGAGGCGCCCGCGGCCGCTCGGTCCGCCGAGAAGCGGGCGGCACCGGAGCGCCGGCAGCGAAGCGGTCGCCGTCGCACCCCCACGAAGCGCGCGGCGCTGCCGGCGGCCAAGCGCGAGCTTCTCATCTCTGTCGACATCGGCGAGCAGCGGGTCGCGGTCCTCGAGGACGACCGCGTCGCCGAGGTCTACCTCGAGCGGCCCGAGCGGCGCTCGATCGCGGGGAACATCTACCTCGGCGTCGTCGACAACGTCCTGCCGGGCATGGAGGCGGCGTTCGTCGAGATCGGACTCGAGAAGAACGGCTTCCTGTACGTCGACGAGATCGTCGGGCCGGAGCTCGAAGGGCGCAAGGGCGCAAGGAAGATCCAGGACCTGATCAAGCGGGGCCAGACGATCCTCGTGCAGGCGGTCAAGGATCCGATCAAGTCGAAAGGCGCGCGCCTCACGACCGAGATCTCGCTCCCGGGGCGGTTCCTCGTCTACGTTCCGAACGGCGAGGGGTCGGGCGTGTCGCGCAGGCTCGAGGACGCCGAGCGAGCGAGGCTCAAGGAGATCATCCGCGGTCTCGAGGTCAAGACCGGCGGGATCATCGTGCGGACGGCCGCCGAGGGCGCCTCTGCCGAGGACATCGAGCGTGACTTCGTTTTCCTCCAACGGCTCTGGAAGACGATCCAGGCGAAGGAGAAGCGAGCGACCGCTCCTGAGCTCGTCTACGAGGAGGCCGAGCTGCCGCTCAGAATCGTCCGCGATCTCTTCGCAGGCGACTTCGTTGGCGCCCAGATCGACGACGACCGCACGTATCGGCGCATCGTCAGCTACCTCAAGAAGACCTCGCCCCACATGCTCGAGCGCGTCCATCGCTACCGGGAGAAGACGCCGCTCTTCGAGGCGTTCGGGGTCGATGCGGAGATTCGGTCGACGCTCGATCGGCGCGTGGACCTCCCGTCCGGCGGCTATCTGATCTTCGACTATGCGGAGGCGTTCACCGTCATCGACGTGAACACCGGGCGGTTCGTCGGCTCGCGCGGGAAGAGCGCGCAGGGCCGGCTCGAGGACACGATCGTCAAGAACAACCTGGAGGCGGTCAAGGAAGTCGTTCGGCAGCTCCGGCTGCGGGACATCGGCGGGATCATCGTCATCGACTTCATCGACATGGCGAATCCGAAGAACCGTGCCACCGTCGAGGACGCGCTCCGCGCCGAGCTCGAGCGAGATCGGACGAAGACCTACGTCGTCGAGATCTCCCCGCTCGGCCTGGTGGAGATGACGCGCCAGAAGGTCACCGAGGGGCCGCGCGAGATCCTCACCGAGCGCTGCCCGATCTGCGCCGGCGACGGTGTCGTCGTCGCCGAGGAGACCCACGCCCTCGAGGTCGAGCGGAAGCTGCGCACGCTCGCAAAGGGGGCGAGGGCTCAGGCGTTCCGCGTCGCGGTGCATCCGCGGATCCTCGATCTGCTCGCGGGGCCCGGCGGGAGCCGGTTGGCCGCGATCGAGGCTGCCTCGCGCCGCCGGTTCTTCCTCGTCGGGGCGCCCGCGAACGGCCACGTCCATCTCGATCACCTCGACGTGCTCGGGCAGGGCAAGCTCGACGCACTGCGCCCATCCACCCCTGTCGAGGAGGGTGCGTCGATCGAGCTCAAGCTCGTCGAGGTCGGCCTCCACGACCCCACGAGCGGAGTGGGCAAGCTCGACGGCTACGAGGTCGTCGTCGCGGACGCTGCGACGCTCGTCGGGAAGAAGGTCGCGGTGACGGTCGGACGCGCGCTCGAGGGGTGCGCCTTCGCGTGGCTCGCGGAGGGGATCGCGGCGACGACGCCGATCACCTTCGAGGCCGAGGCCGAGAAGCCGACCCGCTCGCCGGGACGGAAGAAGGAGCCCGCCCCTTCCGAGAAGCAGCTGGAGGCTGGCGAGACGGGGCACGAGGAGCCGCCGGCGGCGGAGGTGCCCGAGGCCTCGGACGTCGTCGAGGAGGCCGTCCCGAGCGACGAGGGGCAGCCGAAGAAGAAACGGACGCGACGTGGTACGCGCGGCGGGCGTGGCCGGAAGAAGGAGCCTGCCGCTCCCTCCGAGGACGTCGCTGTGTCGGGTGACGGAGTCAAGCCCGCGCCGAGGATCCACGTTCCGCCACCCGATCTGGAGGCCGCCGTCGAGGCTCCGGCGCCGCCGACCGACGCCGAGCTGGAGGCGGAGGCCGAAGCGGAGGCCCAGCCCGGCGGCGAGCTCGCGGCCGAGATCGAGGGTGCACACGGCGACGGCGCGGCGCAGCCGAAGCGGAAGCGCACGCGCCGTGGTTCCCGGGGAGGCAAGAGACGGAAGAAGCCTTCGGTCAACGGCGATCAGGCCGAGTCCGGCGACGGGCAGGCCCCCTCCGACGTTCCGGAGTACGTTCCGATGTCCGAGTGGATCGAGGACTTCGAGACGCGTTCCCCCGCGTAGCCGCTATCATGGTGCGGCTCTGCGGGCCGCGCGCCCGCGTCGACCTTCCGAGGATTCTATGGCGTACGCGATCATCAAGCTTGCCGGAAAGCAGTACCGCGTCCGCGAGGGCGAGCGGCTGCTCGTCGACCGCCTTGCCCACGACGACGGTGCGACGTTCACGCCGGCGGTGCTCCTCGTCGGCGGCGACGGTAATGCGACGCTCGATGCCGCGGACGTGACCGTCACGGCACGGGTTCTCGGCACGGCGAGGGGCCCCAAGATCCGGATCGGCAAGTACAAGAAGCGGACGGGCTACCGGCGTCACACGGGGTTCCGCTCCTCCCTGACCCAGATTGAGATCGAGTCGATCGGGAGAAAGCGCACACGGGCCGCTGCGAAGCCGAAGGCCGCCGCGGAGCAGGCTAGTGCCAGCGAGGCGGCCCCTGTTCCGGCGGATCTTCCGGCCGGGTACCCCGACCTGACTGTGGCGACCATCAAGTCCGCCGCCTCCGAGTGGAGCGCCCCCGAACTCGAGGCCGCCCTCGCGTACGAGCAGGAGCACAGCAAGCGCAAGGGCGCGATCACGGCACTCGAGTCGGCGATCGCCGAACAGGGAGGTGACTTCTAGTGGCCCACAAGAAAGGTCTCGGCTCGTCGCGGAACGGTCGCGACTCCCAGTCCAAGCGGCTCGGCGTCAAGATCTTCGCGGGCCAGCCGGTCAAGACCGGGATGATCATCGTCCGCCAGCGCGGGACGAGGTTCCGGCCCGGACCCGGTGCCGGACTCGGCCGAGACGACACGATCTTTGCCCTTCGCGAGGGCACCGTCGAGTTCAGGCGGTCGGGCGACAGGCGCTTCATCTCGGTCGTCGCCGTCGCGGAGTAGCTGCGACACGGCTCCTCGGGGGAGCCATGTTCAACGATCGAGCGCAGATGCACGCCGAGGCCGGCCGCGGGGGGGACGGCGGACTCAGTTTCCGCCGGGAGAAGTACGTCCCGAAGGGCGGGCCCGACGGCGGTGACGGTGGACGCGGAGGCGACGTCGTCGTGATCGCCGACGAGGCGCTGCGCGACCTCTCGGCCTACCGGCGGATCAAGACCGTGCGAGCGGGGCGCGGGGGGAACGGCCGCGGCAGCAAGAAGCATGGTGCCGACGGCGACTCGGCCGAGCTTCGGGTCCCGGTCGGCACCCAGCTCCTCGACGTCGAGGGCGGCCTCGTCGCCGACCTCGCGCATCCGGGCGCGCGTTTCGTGGTGGCGCGCGGGGGGCAGGGTGGGCGGGGCAATGCCCGCTTCGCGACTCCGACACGACAAACGCCGCGCTTTGCGGAGACCGGGCTTCCGGGCGAGGACCTCGATCTCGTGCTCCGTCTCAAGCTCGTCGTCGACGCCGCCCTCGCAGGCCTTCCCAACGCGGGCAAGTCATCGCTTCTCAGCCGCATCTCGAACGCGAGGCCGAAGGTCGCGGACTACCCGTTCACCACCCTCGAGCCCGTGCTCGGAGTGGTCGAGCGCGCGGATGCCCGTCAGCTCACGATCGCGGACGTTCCCGGGTTGATCGAGGGAGCGGCGGACGGAGCGGGCCTCGGCCACGAGTTCCTGGCGCACCTCGAGCGGGCGCGGCTCATCGTGCACGTGATCGACGCGGCCGAGCAGGCGCTCGAGGAGCGCTTTCGCACGATCGACCGCGAGTTGGCTGCGTACGGGGCAGGGCTCGACGAGCGACCGCAACTCGTCGTCCTCAACAAGGTCGACCTCGTGGATGCCGTGCCCCGGTTCGACGTCCCGGACCGGAGAATCGTTCGCGTCGTCGCGACCTCGTGCGCGACGGGCGAGGGGATCGATGGGCTCAAGCGGGCGCTCTTCGAGCTCTGCCCGGTGGAATCGCCCGCGCCCGTGACGGACGAGGAGCTTCCCGAGTTTCTCGAGTACCGGCCGCGGCCGAGGCGGGGGCCGCGTTTCCGGATCCTCCGCACCGACCGCGGATACCGGGTGGTCGGGACGCCACCGCCTCCGGCCGAGCTGGAGGAGGTGCTTCGCCGGATCGGCATCAAGCGCGGAGTCGAGGTCGAGGTCGAGGGCGAGGCGCTCGAGTGGCAGTAGCTCTGCGCACGGGATTCCTCGGGGGTGTGTTCGATCCGCCGCACGTCGGGCACCTCGCGCTCGCCCGCGCTGCGATCGACGGCCTCGATCTCGAGCGTCTGACCGTCCTCGTGGCCGCGGACCCCGGGCACAAGCGGGTCGCGACTCCCGCCCAGATCCGGCTCGAGCTCGCCGCGCTCGCATTCGCCGCGATACCGGGCGTCGACGTCGAGCTCGATCGGCATGCGCGCACCGTGGACACGCTCGAAGAGCGACGTCCGGACAGAGCGTACTTCGTCATCGGGGCCGACGAGCTCGCCGACTTCTGGAGCTGGAAGCGGCCCGAGCGAGTGCTCGAGCTCGTTCGCCTTGCGGTCGCAATGCGGCCAGGCGTCTCGGACGAGCGACTGCGCGAGGTGCTCGCTCGCTTCCCGAGTCCCGATCGCGTGACGGTGTTCGAGATGGAACCCGTCCCCGTGTCCTCGTCGGAGATCCGTGACCGTGTCGCGCGCGGCGAGCGCATCGACGGCCTCGTTCCGCCGCTCGTTGCCGAAGCCGTTCTCCGGCTCGGCCTCTATCGAGGAGGAGGGTAGACTGCAAGCGATCCCGAAAGGACGAGAGACCGACTGACTCCGCTCGAGCAAGCACGCCGCACCGCCGCTCTCTGCCAGGAGAAGCTGGCGACGGACGTCAGCATCCTCGACATGCGGGGTGTCTGCGACTACACGGACTTCTTCGTCATCGCGACGGGGCGCAACGCGCGCCAGACCAAGGCGATCTACGAGGAGGTCACGGGCGTCCTGAAGAAAGAGCACCGTCTGCTGCCCCGGTCGACCGCCGGAGCCACGGAGGCGACGTGGATCGTGGCCGACTACCTCGACGTCGTGCTCCACCTCTTCACACCCGAGACGCGCGGCTTCTACCGCCTCGAGGAGCTGTGGAGCGAGGTGCCCTCGGTCGCGGTCGCGGAGGCAGCGGCCGGTTGAAGCTAGACTAGGGAACCTCGTGGGGCCATAGCTCAGCTGGGAGAGCGTCTGGCTGGCAGCCAGAAGGTCGCCGGTTCGAGCCCGGCTGGCTCCATCGACAGAGACGTGCAGTCCGACCTCGACACCGAATGTCGAATCGCGGCAGACTGGTTCGTCGTCTCGGTGACGACACCGCGGGGCGTCATGCCTCGCCGAATGAAGAGAGGGGGTCGCATGGCAGGCCAGATCGTTCACGTGGAGATCCCGGCGGGCGACACGGCGGCGGCTCGCGAGTTCTGGAGCTCGCTGTTCGGATGGGAGTTCCAGGAGTACCCCGGGCCGACCGAGTACCACATGACACAGCTCTCGGAGTCGACCGGCGGCGCGATCTTCGGCGCCGAGGGCGACAAGCGGGGCCCGCGTATCTACTTCGACGTCGACGACATCAACGCCGGAGCCGCGCGGGTGCAGGAGCTCGGCGGCGAGGCGGGCGAGGTGATGCCCGTGCCCGGCATGGGCTGGTTCGCGCCCTTCACCGACACCGAGGGCAACGAGTTCGGTCTCTGGCAGGCGGATCCTTCCGCTCCGGCACCGGGCGCGTAACCCGGCAGACGCGGGGCGGCGCCTGCCGGGTGGAGCCGCCCCCCTGCTGCGGAGTGCCCCCCGCTGCTAGAAACTGGGGAGAACGCGACGCGAAAGGGACGGCCATGCCCTTCTACCAGTCTCGCGGGAGTCTCCCGCGCAAGCGCCACATCGTCTTCCGCGAGAACGGGAAGCTGCTCACCGAGGAGGTGATGGGCCTCGAGGGTTTCTCGGGAAACGAGTCGATCCTCTACCACCTCGAGTCACCGTGTCGCGTGGAGAAGCTCGGCGCCTTCACGCCCATCGAGCGCGAGGAGTGGGTGCCCGAGACGCACGCCCATCGACTGCTCGACACCTACGACCTCGCCGCCGGCGGGGACGAGATATCGGGTCGCCGCACGCTGATGTGGAACGACGACGTCGAGATCGCGCTCTGCCGGCCCGAGTCGTCGATGGACTACTTCTTCCGAAACGGCGAGGGCGACGAGGTCATCTTCGTCCACGAGGGATCCGGAACGCTCGAGACGATCTTCGGCGACGTGCCCTACCGTGACGGCGACTACGTCGTCGTCCCGCGCGGGACGACCTACCGCTTCGCACCGGACGGGCCCCAGCGCTACGTCGTCTTCGAGACCCCCGGGTTGATCGAGATCCCGCGCCGCTACCGAAACGAGCACGGGCAGATCATGGAAGGCGCTCCTTACTACCACCGCGACATCCACCCGCCGACGGAGCTGCGCACCCATCGCGATCGGGGCGCGTTCCTGGTGAAGGTGCGCGTACGCGGCGGCTACCAGGACTACGTCCTCGACTACCACCCCTTCGACGTCGTCGGCTGGGACGGATACCTCTTCCCGTGGACGTTCTCGATTCACGACTTCGAGCCGATCACGGGCCGGATCCACCAGCCGCCTCCGTCGCACCAGACGTTCCAGGGGCCGAACTTCGTGATTTGCTCCTTCTGCCCGCGCAAGCTCGACTTCGATCCGGACGCGGTTCCGATCCCCTACCACCACTCGAATCTGCAGTCGGAGGAGATGATCTACTACGTCTCGGGCAACTTCGGCTCCCGGAAGGGGATTTCCGTCGGCTCGATCACCCTGCACCCGTCGGGTCTCCCGCACGGACCCCAGCCGGGGCTCGCCGAGAAGTCGCTCGGCGTCGCCGAGACGACGGAGCTCGCGGTGATGTGCGACACCTTCCGCCCCCTGAAGCTGACGGCCTTCGCCCGAGACCTCGACGACGGGCGCTACGCGTACTCGTGGTACGAGCCTCCGGCCGAGGATCCGAGCCTCGCAGGCGTGACGAGTCATCTGTAGCGGCGTGGACGCAGAACGCTTCCACGCGACGCTCCCACAGCTCTTCGAGGACTTCCCGCGCTCGCCGCACCCGATCGATCGCCGATTCCGGCCGATCGTCGAGGATGTCGAGAACCTTGCCTCCGAGAACGTCCTCGCGCTCCTCAACCTCGCGGCGTCGCTTCTCGGCCCGGGTGAGGCCTATGTCGAAGCCGGTGTCTTCCACGGGGCGAGCCTGATCGCAGCGATGCTCGGCAACGACCGTCGGCGCTTCGTCGGGATCGATAGCTTCACGTTTCGGGACGCGACGCTCGAGAAGGTCGAGCAGAACCTCGCGTACTACGGCCTTCCGCGACCCGAGCTCCTCGTAGGTGACGTCTTCGAGTTGGTCTCGGCGGGCGCGCTCGCCAATACGCAAGTCGGCGTCTGGTACTACGACGCCGCGCATGCGTACGACGCGCAGCTCGAGGGGCTCCGCGTGGTCGAGCCGTGGTTGAGCCCAGGGGCTCTCGTGATCGTCGACGATTCGGACTGGGAGCAGGTCGCGCGAGCGCTGGACGACTACCTCGCTCGGCAGCCGCGTGCCCGTCGCATTCTCACGATCGACGGCAAGGATCGCGGCGCCCCCCAGTGGTGGGAGGGGATGCAGGTCCTCGTCTGGGAGGGCTAGCTCTACTTCGCGCGGATGGTCAGGCGGCGGTTCAGCTGTAAGCCGTTGCGGTCGTTGAGCGCGAAGGTCGCGATGTAGGTTGGCCCTTTGCGGACGCCGCCCTTGACGGCGAGCCGCGCCATGATCGTACAGTCGACCCGGAGCGACGCGGTCTGCTGACCGACGTTGATCAGCTTCCCGCCCAGGAAGACGCGCCAGGTCATCCCGATCGGCGCGCCCGGCGCATCGCCGGAGCAATACCGGCGCGTGTAGACGTTGACGAGCGGTGTCAGTGTCCCGCTCGGCACGGACACGACTCCGTTGCGCGCATCGAGTGGTCGTGCGCTCGCCGAGAACCGCGCGGGAGACGTCGCCTTCGGGGCGCCGCCCTCGGTGTAGACGCCGGACTCCCAGGGCTGGCCCTGGTCGTCCTGGAACACGAACCAGATGAACATGTCCACGAAGGGATAGCGGGCCGCCATGGAGAGAGCCTGCTGGATGTACGCGGCCTGCGTCGAATAGGAGACACCGAGTGGGTCGGGGGGCTTCGTCTGATGTCCGTACTCGGTGATCCAGATCGGGACCGATTTCCGCTTGAACCACGTCTGCAGGCTCTGCTCGAAGCGGGGAAGGGAGGTGAGCAAGACGTTCGGCCACTGGACGACCTGCGTCGGCGGGGAGTTCGGATTGAACGGATACGGATGGTGTGCCCACGCGTCGAACCTCAGGCGTGGATTCGCCTTGGCGACGAGCTCGGCAAACCTCCCCGGGGAGTGCGTGGGGCGCAGTCCCGTGGGCTTGTCGCTGCCGCGTGCCGACGTCTCGCCGATGGCGACCTTGGCGAGACGGTTACCGGCCTTCAGGCCTGCATAGGCGGCCGCGTAGAGCTTCGCGTAGTTCGCAGGAGCCACCGAGCGACCCCGGGCGTTGAACTGCGGAGTCAGGAACAGCTGGAGATTCGGCTCGTTCCAGACGGACCAGAAGCGAACGAACGGGAGGCCGGTGTAGCGACCGGAGTACCGCGACGCGATTGCCCGTGCGAACGCCGTGAAATCGGTGAGCCTCCTGGGCATGACGTTGGGGTTCTTTCCGCCGTTCGCCCACCGCGGCGTCCCCGAGATGGTGAGCATCACCTCCTGGTCGTTGTCCTGCGCCGCGCGTACCGCCTCATCGACGTCGTCGAACATGTAAGCCGCGTCGAACGGGTCGGCGGCGTTCGCCGGGCGCGTCTTGGCGACGAGGTTCCACTGCAGGAGCAGACGCATGATCGTCGCGTTCGTCTGCGCCGAGGACTGGACGCGAGCGGTGCGGTTGCCCACCCAGCGGAAGCTGGGATCGTCGTGGAATCCGATCCACATTCGCTCGGCGGCGAGGCCGGCCGGCGCTGCGAGCGCTGCAAGAACGCTCAGGGCAACTGCGAGGCGGACGGTACGTCTCACGGGCTCTCCTGGAGGGGCGGTGGGGTGCGGTCGGAAGAGATTCCGGCGCACCCTAGCGACTCGCGTGTGAGGCATGTGTTAGCAAACGCGTCGTCATCGCTCGGGTGTCGTGGCGTTACACTCCGTGCTCCGTGGCCGTCTCCGTCTGGGAAGCGATCTTCATGCTCGTCGTCCTGAAGATCCCTCTCGTCTACCTCGGCCTCGTGGTGTGGTGGGCGATTCGAGGCGAGTCCGCCCCCTCCGGCGGCGAGGAGGTCGGTGTCCTGGCGCCTCTGACGCCGTGCGGCTGGGACGACTGGAAGCGACGACGGTACAGGCCCCGAACCGGCCCGCGCGCGCGCCGTTCACCACGCGCGAGGCGGGCACGCACGTGATGAGTGCGGTCGATCAGGGCCACGTCGATCGCGTCGCGGGGTTCCTCTGCGCCTGCTCGCTCGCGCTTTCCGGCATCGCGCTCGCCCGTCATCCGGCGCTCCTCTCGACGGCGGCGGTTGTTGTCGCGGTTGTCGCCGCGCGCATGACGACTGCGCATCGAACACTCGCTGCGGTCTCGGTCGGCGTTGCGTCCGCGGCCTTCTTCTTCGGCATGATCATCGCGGTGCTCACGGACAACCCGCTGTACTAGAGCTGCGTCTGGCTGCTACAACGGCTCCGTGGCCACATCCCTCGAGCCCTCCGGTCTCAACGCCGGGTACGTCTCCACGCTCCTCGAGCAGTACCTCGACAATCCAGAGGCCGTCGACCCGGCGTGGCGTGCGTTCTTCGAGCGCGCGGACGAGAGCGTTCTCACCGCTCTGCCCGGACTACCGGGACTCGTGCGGGCTCCCCGCGAGGAGGCGGGCGACGGATCGGCGGAGCTCGCTGCCGAGCCCCGGCCGGCCCCCGTGGAGGAGGAGTTCTCGTCACCCGCCACGGCGCCAACTGTGGGTGACGTCGACCTCCTCCCAGCGGTCGCCGCAGCCATGGCGCTCGTGGACGCGATTCGATCACACGGCCACCTCGCCGCGCGGCTTGATCCGCTCGGCTCCGAGCCCCTCGGAGATCCAGCGCTCGACGAGCTCGAGCTGGACGTTCCCCTCCCGCTCGAGACCCAGGAGCGGATTCCGGCCGCGCTCCTCGGTGTCCACGTCGAGGGTGCGACGCTCGCGGACGTGCTCCCGAGGCTCCGCGACGTCTACATGGGGACGATCGCGTACGAGATCGAGCACATCTCCGATCACGCCGAGCGCCTCTGGCTGCGGCGTGCGATCGAGTCAGGCCGGTTCCGGCGCCCGCTCTCCGGCGAGGAGCGCCGGTCACTCCTGCGCCGCCTGGCGCAGGTCGAAGGGTTCGAGACGTATCTTCGCCGCGCCTTCATCGGGCAGAAGCAGTTCTCGATCGAGGGCCTCGACGTGCTCGTTCCGATGCTCGGTGAGGCGGTCGAGCTCGCGGCCGCTGGAGGGGCGCACGAGGTCGTCATCGGGATCGCCCATCGAGGACGGCTCAACGTCCTCGCGCACACCGTCGGCCGGTCCTACGCGGAGCTGCTGCGGGAGTTCGAGGGCGAGCGAACCATCGACGCGCTCGTCACCGATCCCGAAGGCGGAACGGGAGACGTCAAGTACCACCTGGCGGCATCCGAGTCCCGCTCGACTCGAGCGGGAGACGTGCAGGTCACGGTCGCCGCCAACCCCAGCCACCTCGAAGCCGTCGATCCCGTCGTCGAGGGGCTCGCTCGTGCTGAGCAGACCGATCGCTCGCGCGGCGCCGGAATCCACGATCCGACGGTTGCGCTGCCGATTCTCATCCACGGCGATGCGTCGTTCGCGGGGCAGGGGGTCGTCGCCGAGACGTTCAACCTCCACTCGCTGGACGGCTACTCCACCGGTGGGACGCTCCACGTGATCGCGAACAATCAGGTCGGATTCACGACCGATCCGCCGGAAGGACGATCGACCCGGTACTCGAGCGATCTCGCGAAGGGCTTCGACGTTCCGATCATCCACGTGAACGCCGACGACCCCGAGGCCGCGCTCAGCGCGATCCGGCTGGCGCTCGCCTTTCGCGAGGAATTCAGCGAGGACGTCGTCGTCGACCTCGTCGGCTACCGCCGCTTCGGTCACAACGAGCAGGACGAGGCGGCCTACACGCAGCCGCTCCACGCCGCGCAGATCGAGGAGCAGCTGCCGGTGCGCAGCTCGTACGCCGAGCGGCTCGTGGTCGACGGCGTTGTCGACGAGGGCGAGGCGGACGGAATGCTCGCGGAGACGCTCGAACAGTTGCGAGCCGCCCACGATGCCCTGCGGACGTCCTTCACGCAGCCCGAGCCGCCGACGGAGCCGTTCTCCCCCACGGACACCGGCGCGGCGGTGGTGACGGCGGTGAGCGCCGAGCGCCTCGTGGAGCTCAACGAGCAGCTCCTGACCGTGCCCACCGACTTCGAGGTCAACGCGAAGCTCCTCCGCCAGCTCGAGCGCCGGAGCGAGGCGCTCGAGCTGGGCGGTATCGACTGGGGGCACGCGGAGGCGCTCGCATTCGCTTCGCTGCTCGAGGAGGGGATCCCGATCCGGCTCTCGGGCCAGGACACCGAGCGGGGGACGTTCTCCCATCGCCACGCGGTGCTCCACGATCCGAGGACGGGTGAGACGTACACGCCTCTCCAGCACCTCGAGACCGCGGCGGCGTCGTTCGAGATCTACAACTCGCCGCTCTCGGAGTACGCCGCGCTCGCCTTCGAGCACGGCTACTCGTTCGCCGCCCCCGATGCGCTCGTGCTTTGGGAGGCGCAGTTCGGTGACTTCGTCAACGGAGCCCAGATCGTGGTCGATCAGTTCATCGTTTCCGGGCGGTCGAAGTGGGGGCAGACGTCCAGGCTCACGTTGCTCCTGCCGCACGGCTACGAAGGCAACGGACCAGAGCACTCGAGTGCCCGTCTCGAGCGCTTCCTCCAGTTGGCTGCCCAGGACAACATCCGCGTCGTGAACTGCACGACCGCTGCGCAGTACTTCCACCTCCTGCGCCGGCAGGCACTCGATGCCACGGCCCGCCCGCTCGTGGTCATGACGCCGAAAGGGCTTCTTCGCATCCGCCTGGCGACGTCGACGCTCGACGACCTCACGTCGGGCTCGTTCCGGCCCGTGCTCGATGACCCGGCAGTCGTCCACACCGCCGTCTCCCGCCTTGTGCTCTGCAGCGGCAAGGTCTACTACGACATCGTCGGCCACGAGCTGCGGAGCGCGGCGACCTGGGTCGCAGTCGCTCGTGTGGAGCAGCTGTACCCGTTCCCGCTCGAGTCCGTCGCCACGCTCGTCGCCACGTATCCGGAGCTCCGCGAAATCGTCTGGGTGCAGGAGGAGCCCCAGAACATGGGTGCGTGGCGCTCGATCCGCCACCGGCTCGAGGAGGCGGCAGCGCACGGCACCCATGCGCCGGGCGTCCGGTACGTGGGGCGAGCGTGGCGGGCGAGCCCGAGCGAGGGTTACCCGACCGTCCACCATCGCGAACAGGATCGCATCGTTCGCGCGGCGCTCGGCGTCGGCGCGAGCTGAGCGCCGAAGGTCGTCTTACGCGCGCGGCCGCGCCCGACGCATGAGCGAGGAGGCGACGCGGGGTCCGTTCCGCCGTGCGGCCAGCACGAGCTGCTGGCGGTGCCGGGGCGGGAGCCGCAGCCACGCGTCGTAGACGGCGAACACGAGGGTCGCGGGACGAACCCGTCGAACCAGCCAGAGCAGCATTGAGATTGCGACCACGGGCATCGCGTCATGGTTGCAGATCGTTTGCCACGGCGAGGGATGCGGCGTTCGCACCTCCCGGCATGCGATAGACTCGGCGCGCCCAAGGGGGTGCGCGCTGGAGAACGACGAGCTCTCGACCGACGATACGGAGTCCGTGTTCGGGCAGGCGATCCGCGAGCATCTGGAGCTTCGGGAGCGGAACGCGAGCCTCGACACGGAGATGCCGCTCGACCGGTACCTCGACGAGGATCCGCTCGAGAACCACCCGCTCTTCAAGTCCGAGGAGCAGGCCCGGATCGAGGAGACGCTGGACGGCGAGCCCGCCGCCCAGCTCAGCTCCGAGCGCCAGCCGTGGCCGGGTGAGGAGACGGTGGAGGACGTCGAGGGGGCGGCGCTCGACGAGGCTCTCTGGACTGGTCGCCCGCGGGATTTCGACTGGGGCGATTGAAGGTCGGATCGGGCGTCTAGGCGCGTGCCTCGAGACGACCTGCTGACCCGTTACGCGGAGCTCGTCGTCCGCGTCGGCGCGAACGTCCAGGGCGGCCAGGACGTTGCGGTCATGTGTCTCGTCGAGCACGCGGAGATCGCGCGAGCGGTGGTGCGGGAGGCGTATCGCGCGGGGGCGCAGCACGTGATCGTCCTCTACTCCGATCTCCATGTTCGGCGCGCGGCGATCGAGCTCGGCCCGTCGGCGGAGCTCGGATGGTCGCCGCCGTACCTGCTGGACTGGGTGAGGCACTGGCCCAGCGAGAACCCGGCGGTCATCTCGCTGACGGGCAATCCCGATCCGGAGCTGCTGTCGGATCTCGATCCTGCGCTCGTGGGGCGTGCGGAGCCGCGCGACATGCGTTCGGCGATGCTCGAGAGCCACCGCGGGCGATACGTCAACTGGACGATCGTCGCCGCGCCCAACGCGGGCTGGGCGACGCAGGTGTTCGGTGAGCCCGACGTCGACCGCCTGTGGGACGCAGTCGCGAGGGCGACGCGGCTGGACGAGCCCGACCCCGTCGCGTCGTGGCAGGCGCACATGGAGAGGTTGGAGGCACGGGCCGCGGCGCTGACCAGCCGGGGGTTCGACGCGATCCGCTTCCGCGGGCCGGGCACCGAGCTCACGGTCGGCCTCGTGCCCGGCGCGGCCTGGCGATGCGCGACCTTCGAGACGAAGAGCGGCATCGTCCATGTCCCCAACCTGCCCACCGAGGAGGTGTTCACGAGCCCTGACTGGCGGCGGGCGGAGGGCGTCGTGCGCTCGACCTACCCCCTCGTCGCTGCTGGCACCAAGGTGACCGGTCTCGAGCTCCGTCTCCAAGCCGGCAAGATCGTCGAGGTCGGCGCGGAGTCCGGGGCGGAGATCATCCGGGCGCAACTGGCGACCGACGACCAGGCTCCCTACCTGGGGGAGATCGCGCTCGTCGACGGGGCCTCGCCCGTCAAGCGCACCGGGCTCGTGTTCTGCGACACGCTGTTCGACGAGAATGCCACCTGCCACCTGGCGTACGGAGCCGGACTACCCGAGGTTCTCGGGCAGACCGCCACGCGGGACGAGCAGCTCACCCAGGGGATCAACGTCTCCGGCATCCACACGGACTTCATGATCGGGGGAGCCGAGGTGGACGTCGACGGTGTCGACGCCGCCGGCGTCACGACTCCCATCATTCGGCAGGACGTCTGGCAGCTGGCGTAGCGTCGCCTCGCGGCGCTCGAAGGTGGCTCGGCCATGCGAATCGCGACGCGACACATGTGTGATGTCTCTGCGGCGCTTGACAGATGTCATTCATGATGTCATTATGATGTCATAATGCAGCTCGAAGGTCACATCCAGGCGATCCAGGAAGAGCTCGCGGCGACCGCCGCCACGGGGGACGAGGCGACGGCTCAGGCGGCCCGACGCCTGAGCGAGGCGCTCGCCTCGACGCTGCACCTTCACCTCCTCGACCTGCTCGGCGAGGTCGCGCTCGAAATCGGAGGGCAGCTCGATCCGGGGCGCGTCGAGATCCGGCTCGCGGGCCGCGATCCCGAACTCGTCGTCGTGAGCGACGAGACCCCGGACGCGGTGACGTTCGGTATCGGCGACGAGCACACCGGGCGGATCACGCTCCGCCTCCCCGAGTCGCTGAAGGCCGGCGTCGAGGCTGCTGCCGCCCGCGAGGGGATCTCGACCAACGCCTGGCTCGTGCGCGCCATCGCGCGAGTACTCGACCAGGGCCCGTCCAAGCGAAGCCGGTACCGGATGCAGGGCTACGCCCAAGGCTGAAAGGAGAGAACATGTTTCCGCCCTCGATTCCGTTCGATTACGCCCTACTCATCGATCCCGGCGATCGCGTGCGGGCATCACGCCGCCGCGCGACCGGCTCCCGCAGCCGGCGCCGGCGCCCGGCGGGCCGGGATCAGGCGTAGGGGAACCCGATGTACGAGTTCGAGACTCCCGGGAGCGTCTCCCTCGAGATGAGGCTCCAGAGCGGTCGCGTCGTGATCACGGCGGCCGACGAGGCGCGCACGAGGGTCGAGCTGACGTCGGTGGGCAGGCGTGGTCGGGATCCGAGCGAGGACATCGATGTGACGACCGATGACCACGGCGAGCGCCACGTGATCCGCGTCGAGCAGAAGGATCGCCTCCGCTGGGGCCCGATCCAGATCACACGGGGCGCCGGCATCGAGATTCGCGTCACCTGCCCGCCCGGGACGAACCTCGATCTCGCGGGGGCCTCCACCTCGCTCCGCGCCTCCGGCGAGCTCGGCGAGGTTTCGGTTCGGACCGCCTCGGGCGACGTTCGGCTCGACGACGTCCGCAAGCGGCTGCAGGCGAAGACGACCAGCGGCGACGTCACCGTCGCGACGATCTCGGACGAGGCGTCCGTCGTGACCGTCTCCGGTGACATCGGGGTCGAGCGCGTCGAGGGAGCGCTCACCGCCCGGGCGGTGTCCGGCGACGTGACGATCGGTTCGCTCCGCGGGCCGGTGTACCTCTCGACGACCTCGGGAGACGTCGACGTTCGAAGTCTCGCCGGTGGCGAGGTGCGCGCACAGACCCTCTCGGGGGACGTGCGCGTCGGTGTCGCCCGGGGAACCCGCGTCTGGATCGACGCCACGTCCGTCTCCGGTGATCTCGGCTCCGAGCTCGGGCTCGACGACCAGTCTCCGCCTGAGAGCGCCTCACCGGTGGTGCCGTTGCAGGTGAAAACGGTCAGCGGGGACGTCGCGATCGTGCGGGCGGCGGAGCCCGTCTCGGCCTAGCTGTCCCGCTCACGACAGATTGTGAACGGCTGAGGTGATATCCGGCCCTCCTTCGAGGCTGTGGGTCTTCCCTGACCTGCGCTCGAAGGAGGGCGTGGATGTCGTTTCACCGTAACGCCAAACGCGGACTGGCTTGTCGGTTCGCGCTGGAGCGCGCGATCGAGGACGGGACGACGCTGAAGGTGGCCGCGGCCGCTTTCAGCGTGTCCTCGGCGGCGGCCCATCGCGGGTGGCATCGCTGGCTGGAGGCGGGAGAGGAGCCGCGGCCGCACGCCGTCGTGTCTGTTTGATGGCTCGAGCCGGCGGCGTCGCTCGCCGGGCAGCTTGCGGCGGTGCTGGAGGAGGCGATCTGTGCGTGCCGCCGGCAGACCGGTTGGACACCGCGGCTGGTTGCCGGTGCGACCGGCTTCGCGCACTCGACCGTATGGAAGGTGCTGAAGCGGGCCGGCCTCTCGCGGCCTCCCAGGCGCGCGAAGGAGCCGGGCAAGAGCTACGAGTGGTCGGGCCCGGGCGGTCTGCCGCACATGGACACGAGCCGCTACGCCCGCTTCCTGCGACCCGGGCATCGGGTCACCGGAGACCGCTCGCAGCGATCACGCAATTGGATGCGCCCCGAGACGAGGGTGGGCTACGACTTCGCCCACGCGATCGTCGACGACGACTCCCGCCTCGCGTACGTCGAGCTCTACGGAGACGAGAAGGCGGTGACCGTCACCGCCTTCGTCGAGCGGGCGCTCGCCTTCTTCGCCGAGCACGGGATCGTCGCCGGCGGCTCATCACCGACAGTGCCTTCACCTACGTGCACAACCGCTCGCTCCGCGAGCTTCTGGCACGCGAGGGCATCCGGCACCTCACGACGCAGCCCTACCGGCCGCGCACCAACGGCAAGGTCGAGCGCTTCCACCAGGCGATGGCCCGCGAATGGGCCTACGGCCTCGCTCACCCCTCACATCGACAGCGCAACGAGGCGCTGCCACATGGGGTCAACCACGACAACCGGCGAAGGCCACACAGCTCGATCGGCGACCGGCCTCCGGTCAACCGCGTTCACGCTGTGGGTAGGACACCTAGCCCCCGGCGCGCAGCGCGAAGACGACCTCGTCCACCCGGCCTTCGAGCAGGAGGTCGACGAGGCGTCGGCGGTCGACGTCCCGAAGGCCTCGTGGACTCGTGAGCACCTCGAAGAGCTGCGACTCGTCGAGACCTGCCTCCCTCGCGGCTGCGACGATTCTCGTGATACCGGGCCGGATCTTCCCTTCGTCGAACTGCCAGGCGGGGTAGCGCCACTCGGTCGATCCCGGATCGCGGACTGCGATGAGCTCTCCGTCACGGCGCATCGCCTCGATCCTCGCCGGGTCGACCCCGAGGCGCACCGCGAGCCAAGGAGCGGCGAGGGCGTCGGGGTAGCGCGTCTTGGTCGCCATGCTCATTCGCCGCGGAGCCTAGTCGACTCACGCTCCCGACCCGCGGCCGATCTCACCTCTTCGGAAGGTGCGGAGAAGTCGGGCCGCGGCCGATACAGGTTGTATGGGGCGTTTCGCCGCGCTCACCGCCGCCGTGCTCGTTGCCGCCGGGATGTCGGCCTCAGCTAGAAGCGCGCCTCCCCCGTCGTGGGCCTCTCCCCAGATCGCGGCGGTCGTCGACGCCGGGCTGATGGCGCCGTCGATCGACGAATTCCGTCCCGACGACCCGCTGACACGTGGTGAGCTCGCGACGCTCATCGCGAGCCTCGGCAGCCCCATCGCGGTCGACGAGCCGGACAAGTCGGTGACGGTGCGAGAGCTCGACGCGCGGCTCGTGACCGTGCTCGGCCTGCGTGCGTACGCCCGCGACATCCGCCAGGCGGCCGTCGCCGGCGGGCTGCGGCCGACACCCTGGCTCGGCACGGAGACCGTCGCACGGCTCCTCCGGCTCAGGGTCAACCATCCGCGGCCGCTGGACGAGATCGAGCTTCAGGTCTCACAGCCGGTGACGCGGGCAGAGGCCGCGTACTCGGTCGCGCGGATGCTCCTGCTGCAGACGGCCGAGATCGAGGCGGTTCGCGCGACCGCCTTGACCTTCTCGCTACCTCCGTTGAGCGAGTTGCAGCGCCAGGTGCTCGAACGCGCGCTCCGCTTCGTCGGCTCGCCGTATGTCTGGGCGGGCACGTCCGAGCGGCCGCAGCAGCTCTTCGGGAGACTCCTCCCTGGTGGGTTCGACTGCTCGGGGCTCGTCTGGCGCGTCTTCAAGACCGAGCCGTACGCCGACGCTCCGACGCTCACGCAGGTCCTGCACGGGAGGACGACGTACGCGATGAGCGGTGAGATCCCTCGGTCGGCGCGGCGGTCGTGGTCGGAGCTGCAGCCCGGCGACATCGTGTTCTTCGGCGCTCGCGGTCACCGCTCCAAGCCGACCGAGGTCGACCACGCCGGCATCTACGTCGGCAACGGCTGGATGGTGCACTCGTCGGGCTTCGGGACGACGATGACGCCGCTGACGGGCTGGTACGAGACGAGCTTCGCCTGGGCCCGGAGCCCGCTGGCCGAGGCCGGCCTCGACTACTGACGCCGCTCCGCCGAGCGCCAGGCGATTCGTCGTTGCCCGAGGTCAGCCGGAAGGTAGCTTCGACCGCCGGGGTGTCGAGGCGGCTGCCTTCGCTGCTAAGAGGAGCACGCTCGGGTCGAAGCCCGGATCGTTCGCCTGGGCGAGCGGTTGCCTGCCGCATCGAGGGCGAAGACCGTAAACCGGTACGACTTGCCGCATTCGAGCCCACGGATCCTGAAGCTCGTGCCCGACGGCCGCCCGACCCGCTTTCCGCGGCTGTACACGGCGTAGCGGGTGACGCCGACGTTGTCACGGGCGGGGCTCCAGGCGAGCGTGACCGTGGAGGGGGTCGAGGCCCGGGCGACGAGACCGGAGACCGCAGCGGGCGGGCGCGTGTCGTGCCCGCGCTGGCTCGTGGGGGCGGTCGGTTTCGCGCTGTCGGGCGCCGTAGCGGCCGATGGCCCACTCAGCACGACGAACGTGCGCGTTCCGAGCAGCTTGCCGTAGCGGCTCGTCGATGGCGAGCCGAACCCCGGCCAGACGTACCAGGTGTACCGGCCCGGGGTCAGCCGGAAGGTGCGGCCGCCGTACGTCCACGACGCCTGGAGGCGGAGAGACGGGCTGCGGGGCCACGCCGTCATGATCTTCGCGCCGTCTCGATACAGCTGGACGTTGTAGTAGCTCGCCGACGGAACCGCACTCCAGGCGAGCAGCGGTGGTGCCACCAAGCGCGCTCCCGCCGCCGGGCTTCTCAAGGAGGGCTTGCTCCCCGTGGGCTTCGCCTGTGTCGGCTTCGTCTGCTCCGGTTTCGTCACCTTCGGCTTCGTCACGGTCGACGTGACGGACGACACGCCGGGCTTCACGACCAGGCCCTTCACTGCCCCGTTCCCGGCCTCGTCGTAGGCCGTGACGGTGTACCGGTACGTGACGCCGGGCTTGAGCCGCCGATCGGTGAACGTGCGTGCGCGTCCGTCGTACACGGAGGCGGGCTTCCTGCCCTTCAATCCGGGCTGCCGGACGACCGCGAACGAGTATGCGTCCTTCGACGCCGTCCACCTGAGCACGACCCCACGGCTCGCGATCTCCGCCTTCACACGTGCGAGGACCGGAGGTTTCGTGTCGTACCGGAACTCGAAGTTCGCGGGCTGACTCGTGTTGGCTGCCTTGTCACGGCACGTGCCCGACAGCGCCGTCTTGGGAGCGTCCGGCCCCCTGTACTGGACGGGGGGCGCGCAGGCCTCGATCCCCGAGGCAGCATCCTGGCCGAGGAAGGAGACCGTGAGAGCGCGGTTGTACCACCCGTTCCGATCCGGCGGCCGCTCCGGCTTCGCCTCCGCACTCGGGGGCGTCGCGTCGTACTTGAGGTCGAACCCGGTGCTTGCGGTATTCCCGGCGTTGTCGGTGCAGCTGCCGGGGACCGACGCTCCGCCGGTATCGGGCCCGCCGTACTCGGCCGAGGAGCAGGACGCGACACCGGAGAGCGAATCGGAGCCCGAGAAGCTGATGGAGACCTTCCGGTTGTACCACCCGTTGGCGTCGGGGCCGCGATCTGCCGACGCGGACACACGAGGTGGCGCCGTGTCGCGTCGGACGTTGGCCGTCGTGGTCCGCGCGCCGTCGGCGTTCGACCACGTGCAGGACACGGGCGTGCCCCCCGTGTCGTTCGAGATCGTCACTGAGCCGCAGCCGCTCGCGGTGACTCCAGCGGGTGGCGCGCTCCAGGTGACGGTGACGTCCTGGGTATGCCATGAGGAGCAGTCGGACGGCCCCGGCGAGCACGACGGGTCCGGGGGTGCGGGTGGGGGTGCAGTCGCGGCCGACTGGGGCAGCGCGAGGACCGCGAGCGCGGCGAGAAGAAGAAGGAGGAGAGCAGGCGTCTTCCGGGCTCTCATGCCTTCGCACTCCTTCCGTCTGCGCGTGTCACGAGATAGAGGAGGCTACTGCTCGCGAGGACCAGCGCCAGGAGCGCGAGAGCGCCGCGGACGAGCAGGTCCTCCGGAAGCGCTGCAGCGAAAGGCGCCGGCGCGGTCGCGACGCGCGTCGGCATCTCCGCGCGCGGGATCACCCTCGGCGTCGTCTGCGTCGACGTGGAGGTCTTCGCCTTCGTCTGTCTAGGGGTTGTGGCTCGTGCCTTCGTGGTGGGTTGCTGCTTGCCCGTCCGGGCCGGCGTCTGAGTCTTCGTCTTCGTCGTCGGTCGGGGCGAGATCCCTGTCGAGGAGGACCGAGCCGTCGTCGGGGCCGCGGGCGCACGCTCCGGGGTCGGGGTCGGCGCACTGCTCGTCGACGGATAGGGATCAGGCGCGGGCCTTGCTGCCGAGCTCGTCGACGGTTGCGGTGCGGTGGCCTCGACGGGGAACGGATCGGGGGCAGGCGATGCAGCTCGGGCCGGTGACGCGAAGAGCGAACCGATCGTCACGGCGATCGCTCCTCCCAGCGCCAGGAAGCTGGCGGCCGAGACCGGACGCGCATCTACCGGCCGCTCGTTCGGCCGCCAACGCCGCAGCTCTGCCGTCCCTGCTTCCACGAGCCCCCCCTGGCCCGACGCTCTAATGTCAATGGACGCTACCCCGCTTTCTCGAAGCCGTCAACAGACGAGCAGGCGCGAGACAGCGGGAAGTATCCGCCGGCCGCTGGCGCGGCCGGCGGACGTGGTCGTCCTGTCTATGCGATCGTCGGCATCACCTCCGGTCCTTCCGGTGCCACGCCGTCTTGCGATGCTCCACCCTGTCGTACGGCCATCGCTGAGCGCTGGCCGCGAGTGCGGCGGTGCGCTGACCCGTCTTGTCTGACTGGCCGACCGCCTGGATGCCGGCGTCGCCTTTGCAGCCGCACGACGGTGCCTGGAGCTGGCGGACGCCTTGCAGCGTCGCGTTCCAGTTCACGGCCGTCGCTGTGGACGCGGCCTGGTTCGACTGCCGTACGGAGGGATCGTGCCCGGGGCTGAGGGTTCGTACCGGCGTATGGCTATTGCCGATCGACGAGTGGTCGCCGCAGTGGCACGGCGGCTTCAGCCCGAGTTGCTCCGTGACAGCGAGCGCCGTCGCGCCCTGCTCGTTCTGTGCTGACTGGCCGATTGCCTGGATGCCGGCCCCGCAGCAGCCATAGCCAGGGCGTTCATGCTCCTGCTTGCCCTGCGCCTGCTCGGCCGACTGGTCGGTCCAGTTGCCGTTCCCGGCCTCGGCGTTCGAGGAGGCCGTGTTCGACTGCGAGACCGAGCCGCCGTCACCGGGGCTGAGGACGCGGATGGGTGCGTTCTCGTTCGACGCCCCCTCTTGGTGCGTCATCGCGAGCGCATCCGCGCTCTGGGCGTTGTCGGCCGACTGTCCGACCACCTGCATGCCCGAGCCAGCGCCCTGGCCCTGGTCGGCGGCCTGCTTCGTCCAGTTCGTGTTCCCTGCCTCGGCGTTCGAGGAGGCCTCGTTCGACTGCGAGACCGAGCCGTCGTGACCGGGGCTGAGAACCCGGACCGAGCTGTTGCTGTTCGACGGCTTCGTCTGCTGAGTCGCGGAGAGGGCGGTTGCCCCCTGCTCGCTCTCAGCCGACTGACCGACGATCTGCGTCCCGGCGCCCCCGCACTTGCAGGAGTGTCCGGCCTGCGCCTGCTCGGCCGACTGGTCGGTCCAGTTGCCGTTCCCGGCCTCGGCGTTCGAGGAGGCCGTGTTCGACTGCGAGACCGACCCGTCGTTACCGGGGCTGAGGACCCGGACCGAGACGTTGCTGTTCGACGGCTTCGTCTGCTGAGTCGCGGAGAGGGCGGTCGCCTCCTGGTCGTTGTCAGCCGACTGACCGACCACCTGGCTTCCAGCTCCGCCGCAACAGTCGCTTCCGGCCTGCGACTGATCGGCAGCCTGCTTGGTCGCGTTCATGTTTCCGGCCTCGGCGTTCGAGGAGGCCTCGTTCGATTGCGAGACCGACCCGTCGTTACCGGGGCTAAGGACACGCACGGAGATGTTCTCGTTCGACGGTTCCGTCTGGATCGTCTCTCCGAGAGCCAGAGCGTCCTGTGCGCTCATCGCCGACTGGCCGACGGCCTGTGTGCCCGAACCACCGGCCTGCGCCTGCTCGGCGTTCTGGTCGGTCCGATTGAGATTGGCAGCCGTGGCATTCGACGACGCCGTGTTCGACTGCGAGACCGAGCCATCGTCGCCCGGGCTGAGCACCCGGACCGAGATGTTCCGGTTCGCCGGTTCCTGTTGTGCTGTCCCTGCAGCGGCTCCCGCCTCCTGCCCGCTTCCGGCCGTCTGACCCGAGCTCTGGCTAGCAGGGGGACTCGCTGCGGCCGTCCCCACTCCCGCTGCCAGCAGGAGGGCGAGGGCCACGGTCAGCACGAGGAAAACTCGTTTCATCACTGTCTCCCTTCGAGCTGTGTCGGTAGGGCGCCCGCGCCGTCGGCAGCACCGGCACCCGGCAATTCGCGACGGACAGCTCTCAGCCCGGGTCGTCGATGGCGGATCGGTACCCGCTGCGCGGTCTCAGCTCCCGCGCAACACGCATGCGCCGCCCCAGTGGAGGGGCGGCAAGCATGAAGAGGGCGGCGAGCGCCGCGACAACCGAGACGAGTACGCTCGGTACGACGCCGCCGGACGTACCCGAGCTCGCGACCTCGGGCGCAAGCGGAGGGCGGATCGGCGCGAACGGCTGCCCATGTGCAGCAGGTGCCGTCGCGCGGCGTACCTTGGGCTCCGCCGGCTTCGAGGGCTTCGAGGGCTGCGTATGCACCGCCGCCGCCAGAGAAGGCTGGTGCTGGGGGGGCGTGCTGACTCGAAGTCGCGGCACAGCTGTCACCGGTCCGACGGGGGCGCCTTCCGACACGGCGAGGGACGCCCTCGCGCTCGGCGCTGCGTGACCCGAGCGCGAGGGCATGGAGGGGCTGCCACCGATCGGCATGACGGTGGCAGCTGGCGGGGGAACCAGGGAGGTCGCCAGTATCGGGAGCACAACCTGCGGCTCGACACCGGCACCGATCATCGACGCCACGTCGGGCAAAGTGGGCGGAGCGGGTGGCGCAGGCACCGGCGGCAGGGGAGGAGTCGCCTGCACCGGCCCCGGTTGTACGGGCTCGACGAGAGACGACGGACTCGCGAGGGGATCGAGCACCGCTCGAGCGTCCGTTGTCGGCGAGGCAAGTGGCGCGCTCTCGGCACCAGGGAGTGGTCTCGCTCCATCGACGGTGGTAGCGCCGTCATGCTCGTCGTCGCACGCCCAATTCCAGGTCCAGGCCCAGGCCCAGTCGAGGGGGGTGTCGCTGCCGCCCCTAATCGCGATCGACGTCGTCACTCCGCAGAACGTGAACGACCAGATCCACGTCCAGGGCGCGCTCAAGGCATCCCCGGACGCCGGCGGAGAAGCGGGATCGTCCGCAAGCGGCTGCGACGGCGTGATACTACGCGGCCCGTCCGACGAGGAGCGGTCACCCGAGGCTGGCTCGAGTTGGGCGAGCGGCTCGGGTTGGGCGAGCGGCTCGGGTTGGGCGAGCGGCGACGCATTGACAGCCTCGGAAACGGCCCTCGGATCGCCGATTTCGGAGCTCGCACATGCCCAGTCCCACGTCCAATCCCATACCCAAACGAGCGATCCGGGGCTGCCGGTTTCACTCGATGACGAGCTCGCGTTGCCTGCACAATCGATATCGAGAATCCAGAGCCAGTACCATGATTCAGTCGGCGATTGATTCGCAGATTGATATCGGGAATCACCTTGCTGATACTGCTCTGAATCTAGTGCAGCACTATCAGGTCCAGCGGCATCACCGGATGGAGAGCGGGCCTCGGTGCTCGGGGCGAGCTCCGCCGGCCGCGGCTGCGTACTGCTCTGGCTGACGAGGCCGTTGTCTCCGGGGCTGAGGACGCGCACCGACACGTTCGTGTTCCCACCTGCCGTCGCGGCGCCGAGCTCGCGCGCATCTGAGTTGAGAGGCGTGTCGACCGGGGCGGGCGAGGGGGCGGTCGCAGGATCGGGCTCCCCCTCGTTCGTGATATCAGGTGTGGGGGCATCTGATATCGCCTCAGGGGCCGCCTTTTCCGGGGCTGCGGGCGCATCGGCGCCCGGGCTGAGGACCCGCACCGACGCGTTCAGGCTCCCGGCCTCGTCCTGCGTGACCGTCACGGCGATGGGCGGCTGTATGGCGGGGGGAGGGTCGGGAGCCGGGGGCGGCGGTGGTACGGGCGCGACCGCCGGTGGGGAAGGGGCCGCGATCGGTTCCGGCGCGACGTCCGGCGGGTCGGCGGTAGGGAGGAGGAGCTGCGGAGGCTCGGGTCCGACGTCGTCGGACGCGAGTGCGGGTCCGGCGGTGCCCAGTCCGAGGATCACGGTTGCCGCGACGACGCCGACAAGCCGCGTGCGACCTCGATTCAGGGACAACTCCCTACATGAGAAGCTCCGAGGGTGCGGCGAGCTCTTCGGCACTCATTCTAAGAAATACCCATGATCTCCGTGAGTTAGTCATTGATTCGCGAAGTAGGACCTCAAAAACAAAATAGACTGCGATATGATTCAGCGTCCGAGCAGGCATGAGGAGTTGGGTAGTGGAGGCATTCCCGCGGTATTGCGAGTCTTGGCCGGCATCGGCGGTGCGCGGCGATCCGGTGGCTCTCCTGCGTCTCTACCGGCAGACGCGGGACCCGGGCGCACGCGAGCGGCTCGTGGAGCTGTACCTTCCGCTCGTGCGCTCGCTCGCCCGTCGCTACGCGCACCGTGGCGAGCGGCTCGAGGATCTCGTTCAGGTAGGCGCGATCGGCTTGATCGAGGCCATCGACCGCTTCGACCCGAGTCGCGGGCGCGACCTCGCGAGTTTGGCCGTTCCCACGATCACGGGCGAGATCAAGAACCACCTGCGCGACCGAACGTGCGCGGTTCGCGTTCCCCGGCGCCTCGCCGAGTTGACGGTCAGGCTTCGTCGCTCACGCGAAGGCTTCGCCGCACGCGTGTCACGGCTTCCGACCGTCTCGGAACTCGCTCTGGAGGCAGGCGTGGGCGAAGGTGAGGTGGCCCAGGCGGAGGAGGCGGAGTTGGCCCGGACGCTCGTGCCGCTCCAGGGGGACGAGGGGGCGGCCGCGCCGCCCGACGACGCGATCGTGGTCGAGGACGCGTTCGAGACAAGCGACGATCGCCTGCTTCTCGCCGCCGGCTTCCGGACGCTCGGGGCCCGGGAGCGGCGCATCCTGCATCTCCGCTTCTTCGCCGAGCTGAGCCAGGCGGAGATCGCCGGCGAGGTGGGGCTGTCGCAGGTGCAGGTGTCGCGGGTGATCCGGTCGTCCCTCGAGCGCATGCGCGGCGCACTCGTCGAGGGTCGGCCCTCGGTCGCCGACGACAAATCCGTCGTCGGGGTCTAGTAGAGCCGGTTTTTGGCTTGTAGACTCGGATTTTGGCTTGTAGACTCGGATGATGGCGAGAGGGCCGTCACTTTCCGAGGACATGGAGGCCTCCTATCGTGTGTCGCTCGTCCGCTCCGGGGAAGGGTCTGAAGCCGTATGGCATGCAGGAGTCGACGAGCTTCCCGATCTCTCCGCGCGTGGCGCCACGCCGGACGAGGCCGTGCGCCGCGTCTGGGCAGCCGCGAACGGCCAGCTGCAGCAGAGGGGCACGGAGGACGGCGTCGTGACCGAGAGCGACCCGAAGCCGGTTGCCCGGCACAGCGGGAAGCTGCTCGTTCGGATGCCCGCGACGCTCCACGACGAGCTGGCGCGCGCCGCGGAGAGCGAGGGGGTGAGCCTGAACCAGCTCATCACCGGAGTCCTGGCGAGCGCGGTCCACTGGCGATCGAGTGAGGAGGTGGCGCTCCGCTCGCAGGAGGCGGTGCCCGCGCCGGGCGCCCAGGCTGGCGATGATGCACCCTCGAGCCGCCTCACGCGCATCGCCCTCGTCGCGAACCTCGCCGTCGTGGGTGTGGTCGCGATTATCGCGATCGCCCTTCTCATCGTGGCCTGGCAGGGCAGCTGAGAGCCGCTCGGGCCACGACCCCTGATCAGTCTGCCGGGTGTCGACTCGATGCATCACAGCGGACCTCAACCTGGCCTCGGGCACGGTCATTCCAGGCGCGGGGTGGGTGGCTCCTCGATCGCGGGTCGGCGAGAGGCGTGCAGGTCCGGCGAGGACGCGAGCGAGGGAGCCGCTGTTCGGAGACTCGGGCCGGTTCGATCGGTTCTCCCGCGACGCCGTCGGTCTGAGGTCATGACCAGGATCCCCGCACTGGCCTTGCCTGCCGCGCGTCTTCTTGCCACCCGGCGAGACAGCCTGTAGTCTCAACCGGGTCGTCGAGACGCACCCGCCGGCTGCGGCGGGGCCGAAGCGAGGTGCGCATGGCCGAGTCCGCAACGCCAGAGGTCGGCAGCCGATCGTCCCGCAGGCCCCGCGCCAAGGCCACGCTGCGCGCGCGCGCAACTCCGTTCCCCGAGCTCGCCCACCTCCACCACCTCTGGCGGCATGCGCTCGACAAGGACGACCCTGATGACCTCGAGAAACGCGAGAAGGCGTACCAGGAGGCGCGGAAGTCGTTCGAGGACGAGCACGGCCCGATCGTCAGCGAGTACTGGTGCTGGTTCGTGCCGAGCGCCGTCGCGCTGACCGAGAAGCCTCGCCGGAAGGTCGACTCCTGGTTCCGGCGGCCGGCTCTCGCCTTCCATCGGGCGAGCGACTGGGCGACGAGGGATCTCCCCGACGTCGCGACGGAAATGCACCGCTGCGACGAGCTCGCGATCCGCGCGGCGACGGTCTTGAGCGGCGTGCGCCGGGTCATCTGCCTCCGCCTCGTGATGAGCTCGGCTGCGCACCTGCTGAGCTTCGCCGACGCGCTGGCCGGCCGCGAGCCGACCAAGGACGTCGTCGCGGACGAGAAGCGAACGCTCGACGACACGGAGGACTACCTCGAAACCGCCGCGAACGGCCAGGCCCAGATCGTCTACTTCTTCGGGATGGCCGGGGCCGCCGCCGCTCTCGGGCTGCTCGCGCTTTTCGGCAGCCTGTGGATCCCGCTGCCCGGAGTCGACCCTCCGGATGGCTTCTGGGCCTCGATCGCCGCCGGCGCGCTCGGCGCGGTCGTGAGCGTGATCCAGCGGATCAACTCGGGCCACTTCGCGTGCACCTACGACGTCGGTCGCCCGTACGTCGTGTTCCTCGGTGCCATGCGTCCCGTGCTCGGGGCGGCCTTCGGGCTCATGCTCTACTTCGCGATCACCAGCGGCCTGCTCGAGATCTTCGCAGTCCCGCCCGGCGAAACCAAGGAGCTGTTCTTCTTCATCGTGATCGCGTTCCTGGCCGGGTTCAACGAGCGGTGGGCGCAGGACACGCTGACCGCGTTGGGCCAGGGGTCCGGGATGACGGATCCCGCGGCGCCTCCGCCCGGTGGCGGCGGGCGTAGCTCTCCTTCGACACCGGAGGCAAAGGAATGACAGACCAAGGAATGACGATCCGTATCACTGCAGCGGACGCCGCACGGAGCGAGGCGGTCAGCGAGCCGGTCCGCCCCGACGAGTACCAGCAGTCGATCGCGCACGGGCTGAGCAAGGCGTTCGACGACCAGGACACACAGGAGGAGCAGGTCGATCTCGCCACCGCGCGAATCGCAATCCTCTCGGATCAGCACAAAGGCTCCCGCGACGGCGCGGACGACTTCCGCGGGTGCGAGCGCGCCTACGCCGCGGCCCTCGCCTACTACCTGGAGGAGGGGTTCCGGCTCTTCGCGCTGGGCGACGTGGAGGAGCTCTGGGAGTGCTCCGCGAAGGAGGTCACCCGGGCCTACAAGGACATCCTGGAGCTCGAGGGTCAGTTCCACGCGGCCAAGCGCTACGAGCGCTTCTTCGGCAACCACGACCTCCAGTGGAGCGATCCGCAGGAGGTGTCGAAGCACCTCCACCCGTTCTTTCCCGGGCTCCGCGTTCGCCAGGCGCTCAAGCTCGAAGTCGTCCGCGGCGGCGACCGTCTCGGGCTCATCTTCTTCGCGCATGGGCATCAGGGGACGCTCGACAGCGACCGCTGGGCGTGGCTTTCCAAGCCAGTCGTGCGCCACGTCTGGCGACCGCTCCAGCGCAAGCTGAACATGCGCTCGACGCCGCCGTCGCGCGACTTCAAGCTCAGGGCTAGGCACGACCTCGCGATGTACTCGTGGGCGCGCTCGCATCCCGCGAAGCCGGTCCTGATCGCCGGCCACACGCACCGGCCCGTGTTCTGGTTCAGCCAGGCGAAGCAGAAGGAGTCCGTCGCGGACCTCGAGCGCCGGTACGCGGAGAGGCGCGCTGCGCAGGCGGAGCCGAAGGAGCTCGCGGAGCTCCACTCGAAGCTCGAGTTCGCAAAGGCCGAGGAGCGCGAGAAGGGCCCCCCGCCGATGGCAATCGATCCGCCCTGCTACTTCAACACGGGCTGCTGCTCGTTCGGCGACGGCGACATTACGGCGATCGAGATCGCCGACGGCGTCATCCGGCTCGTGCGTTGGCCGGACGACAACGACGACCCTCTGCCGAAGGGCATCGTCGAGGCGGATCTGGCCGAGGTGCTCGACCTCGTGGGACGCGCGGGGCGGCCGGCAGCCCCTCACTGAACCGATCCGGAACGCCGCGACAGGGGCGCTTCGTCAGGGCGGCCGCTCGAGGAAGAACGAGCCTCGGAGGGTTCTCGCCTCGGTCAGCAGCGCGTGGAGCCCCTCGACGAGGCGCCCGATCGTGCCTGGCTCGCCTCGTGGGAACCGCCGGTTCGAGGTGAAGACGAGCGTCGCGTGCGACTCGCCGCAGGCGAGGGCGGCGGCTTCGAGACGCCGGAAGTCGGGGACGTTCTCGGTGACGAGCGCGCGCTCTTCGGCGAGCGCGGCGGCGAAGACCTCCTCGTCCGGAGCGCCCTCGAGGTGGCGGTGACCCGGGTCGTGGACGGAGACGACGTCGTGGCCGCGCGCGCGGAGCTGCTCCGCCACGACGGGCGGGTACATCTCGTCGAGGAGGAGCTTCACTCGAGGAGGCGTTGCTCCCGCTCGAGCGTCTGCTCGTGGCGCTCGGCCTCCCCGTCGACCATCGCGATCCAGCGGTCGATCTCGTCCGGGTGCTCGGCGTAGTAGCGGACCGCGATCCGGATCTTCTCCGGCGAGGCCCCGACCCGCTCTGCCAGTGCATCGACGAGCTCGTCGCCGTGCTCCGGCGCCGAGCGGGCCGCCGCGACCACCTCCCACACGTCGGGGCCCCCGACGACGACCGGGCGGCGGCC
>Ga0233416_10000009_pt1 | contig 65708 bp, 64 predicted proteins | sample Sediment_Towuti__2_FD_188638 | JGI IMG/M metagenome (GOLD analysis project Ga0233416, IMG submission 188638) | Sediment microbial communities from Lake Towuti, South Sulawesi, Indonesia - Sediment_Towuti_2014_0_MG | ecosystem: Environmental > Aquatic > Freshwater > Lake > Sediment | place... | reverse complement strand
GCCGGGGAGGACGACCGTGCCTTCGGGCATGGCGCGGACGATCCCGCTGAAGCGAAACGTGCGCAGGCGCTCGAGGAAGGGCGCGCGAAAGAGCCCCGTATCCTCGAGGCTGGCGAGGTCCTCGTCCGAGAACGAGAGCGACTCGAGGTAGCGAAGCGCGCCCTCGAGGCCGGCTGCCAGTGCGTACCCCCACCCGGTCGGCAGCTCGCGGAAGAAGAGGCTGAAGGTCGCTTTCTGCTCGGCAATCCCCTCGGCGACGTAGGACTCGCCCATCGTCAGCTCGTAGAGATCGAGGAGGAGGCCGCTCGACGAGCGACACCCGAGGCCGCTCCCCGAACCGCTCACGAGGGGGCCGGAGTCAGCGCTCCGGCCGCTCGAGCTCGAGGCACGCGTCCCGAGCCGCGTCCGCGACCTCCACCTGCTCGTCCGAGGGGTCGGCCGTCGAGAGTCGCCGCTGGAGCTCGAACCCGGGCCACGCGAGCGCTCGCGCCAGCGGGTTCTGCGGATTCCGGGCGACCCAGGCGAAGAGCTCGACGGACCCGCCGATCGCCGCACCCAGCGCGAGGATCCGGGCCAGCCCGCGGGTGCCCGGAGGGGCCTTGGCGGCCACGACGTTCGCGGCGAGCGACGTCGCGACCATCGGCGGGATGAGCTGCGAGCCACAGCGCGGGTGCTCCTTGGGCGCACGCTCGCCGCCCCGCTCGTACGTCCCGATGGAGACGTGCTCGGCGCCGTGGTAGGCCGCGAGGTCGTGTCCCCGAAGCGCCAGCGCGGCAGGCGCGAACGCGACAGCATGGGCGGCGAGCTCCCGCGTCGAGCCGGACAGCTTGGACCGGCGCAGGAGACGGGCTGCGACCGTCGTGGCGGCGAGCGCTCCGAGCACGGAGGGGCGCTCGAAGGGGAAGCGCGCCTGCGGGAGTCTGCGCCGCACGGTCGGCAGGAGCGCGAACGCGTCGGCGAGCGCGATCGGGCCGCGCAGGATGGGCAGTCGGGCGCGGACGACGGGCGCGACGTACGGCTTGCGCCCGGAGGCGACGTGCACCACCCCGTCCTCGTCGCGAACGGCGCACGCCCACGACGTCGGGCCGTGCACGAGCACGCCGTTCTGGAGCGCCATTCCGCCCAGGCGTACGGGCGTCTCGTCCATGCTCAGACCTTAGCTGCGAGGGCACGGAGCGCTTCCTGCAGCTCGTCTGCGGCAGGGCCCCTCCCGATCGGCCGCTCGTCGATCTCGACGAGCGGCAGCAGCTCGCGGACCGACGACGACGTGAACGCCTCCTCCGCGGAGAGGAGCTCCTCGAGCGGGTACGTGCCCTCCTCCACGCGGTAGCCGCACGCCGGAGCGAGCTCGACCAGGGTCGCTCGCGTCACGCCGGCGAGGATTCCGAGCTCGAGAGCGGGGGTGTAGAGCGTGCCTCCGCGCCGCCACCAGACGTTCGTGACGGTGCCCTCGAGCACCACGCTGTCGGCGTCGACGAAGATCGCCTCGTCGGCGCCGCGGCGGCGGGCCTCCGCCTCGGCGGCGGTGTTCACGGCGTAGCTCGTCGACTTCACGCCCGGGAGGAGCCACGGCGCGGTCGCCCGGAAGCCGAGCAGCGTCACACCGGAGGCACCTCGCTCACGTGTCGGCTCGATCCAGTCCGGGATCGTGGTCAGGAGGGCGAGGCCCACGGGTGGGCCACCGACGGGCCCACCCGTCCAGACGAGACGCAGCGCCGCATCCCCTCTCTTGGCCTTCGGCAGCACGAGACCGACGAGAACCTGCAGCCGGCGGCGATCCGGCCTCGGGAGGCCGATGCTCTCCGCGGACGCGACGAGCCGATCGAGGTGCGCCTCCAGCCGAAACGGTCTCCCACCGTAGACGCGCAGCGTCTCGAACGCCGCCCGCCCGCGCAGCAGGGCTTCGTCGTCGGCGCGGATGACCGGCTCCTCGGGATCCACGAGCCCGCGGCCGGTCACGGCCAGCGCCAACGCGGTCACGAGACGACCGCCTCCGGGAAGCGCGTGCCGACGGCGCGGAGCAGCGGGCGTGCCTTCGTCCACGACTCGTCGACCTCTTCCCCGGGATCCGAGTCCCAGACGACGCCACCGCCCACCCAGAGGTGGATGACCCCCTCGGCGAGCGCGAAGGTGCGGATCGTGAGCGTGAGGTCGAGGTCGCCGTTGCCGCGAACCGTGCCGATCGCCCCCATGGAGGCGCCGCGCCCGACGGGCTCGAGCTCCGCGACGAGATCGACGGCCGCGATCTTCGGAGCGCCCGTGACCGATCCGCCGGGGAAGGTCGCCGCGAGGATCTCCGCGAGCCCGGTTCCGTCCCGCAGGCGGGCTTCGACGGTCGAGACCATGTGCTCGACGCCGGCGAGCTCCCGCGTCGCCATGAGCTCGGGCCAGCGCACGCTGCCGGGGAGGCAGACGCGTGAGAGGTCGTTCCGCTCGAGGTCGACGATCATCAGGTGCTCCGCCGCGTCCTTCTCCGAGGCCCTGAGCTCCGCCGCGCTCCCGGACGGGCGCGTTCCCTTGATCGGCATCGTCCAGAGACGGTCACCGCGGCGGGCGAGGAAGAGCTCGGGCGAGGCGGAGACGACCGCCCAGTCCTGCTCGACGAACGGAGCCGGAGACCGGGGGCGGAGCGGAGCGAGCCGATCGGCGAGCGCAGCCGGCTCCCCGCTGAACGGGGCCGACAGGTGCTGGACGAGATTGACCTGGTACACGTCGCCGCGCGCGATCGCCTCGCGCACCTCGTCGACGGCCGCGCGGTACTCGGCCTCCGTCCAGGTCCGCTCCCAGTCGCCGATGGCGACGCCTCCCCCGTGCTGCGCCCGCCGGAGCGGATCCGGCCGAATCCGGCACGCGGCCAGCGGGAGCGCCGGGCACGGCTCGGCCGGCGCCGGTGTCGGGCTCCTGCGAATCGTCTGCGAGAGCCCGTAGCCGAGGTAGAGATCGGCCAGGAGCCCCTCACCGCCCGGGCCGAAGAAGCCGCGCTCCACGAGCCACTCCTCGAGCCGGTGGAACGCGCCCTCGGGCTCCCGGAGCTCGAGGAGATCGTCAGCCACGGACGGTCTCCCGCACGAGCGCCGCGAGCCCTGCGTACGCCGCAGCCGGATCGTCGTTCCAGAAGACGGCGCTCCCTGCGACGAGCAGGCTCGCGCCCGCGTCGTACGCCGGAGCGATCGTCTCCCGGTTGATCCCTCCGTCGACCTGCACGCGCACGTCGTTCGGAAGGAGCGAGCGCAGCCGCGCGATCCGGTCGAGCGACTCCGGCACGAAGGCCTGGCCGGAGTAGCCCGGGTGGATCGACATGCAGAGCACGAGGTCGGCGCCCTCCGCGGCGGCGGCGGCATCCTCCACCGAGGTCTCCGGATTGCACGAGACGCCGACGCCGAGCCCCAGCGATCGCGCGCGCGCAATCGCGCGGGGCGGCTCGTCGCAGGCCTCGACGTGGAACGTCACGCTGTCGCCGCCTGCGTCCGCGATCGCGTCGAAGTGCCGCTCGGGCTCACTGACCATGAGGTGGCAGTCGAGCCGCGCGCCCCAACCCCGGACGAGCGGCGAGATGGACGCGAGCACGATCGGCCCGACGGTGATCTCGGGGATGAAGTGCCCGTCACCGACGTCGCAGTGGAAGACCCGTGCGCCCGCGCCGACGAGCGCCCCGAGCTGGTCGCCGAGGCGCGAGAAGTCCGAGGCGTAGATCGACGGCTCGACCTCGACCTCACCGGCCCATTCGCTCCACGTCATGCCCACGGCAACCTAGCGAGCGAGGCGCCTACTGCGGCTCCCGCCAGCCACCGTGGGCGGCCGCGAGGACGTGCGACGAGACCGGCCCCCAGGTCCGTGGCTCGTAGACCTCGATGCGCGGCGGCCTGTCGAGCAACGGCTGCACGATCCGCCAGGTCTCCTCGATCACGCTCCAGCGCGGGAAGAGCGTGCTGTCGCCGCGCAGGGCGTCGGCGAGGAGCCGCTCGTACGGCTCCGGCGGCCGCCCGAGCTCCTCGGCGAAGTCGAGGTCGAGCGATACTGGCTGCGAGATCTCCCTGCCGGGCGTCTTCGCCCGGACGAAGATCGACACCCCCGCGTGCCGCCCGATGCGCAGGACGATGTCGTCGTGTCCGGGTGAGTCGAGCCGGTGTCGCCCCCACTGCAGGTGCGGCACGCGCTTGAGCCGGATGACGATCTCGGTCGCGGTCGTCGGGAGCGCCTTCCCGGTTCGCACGAAGATCGGCACGCCGGCCCAGCGCCAGTTCTCGATCTCGAGGCGGAGCGCGACGAACGTCTCCGTGTCCGAGCCGGGCAGCACTCCTTCCACGTGCTGGTAGCCCGCGTACTGGCCCCGGACCGCCGCCTTCGTGTCGACTGCAGGCATCGCCCGGAACACGTCCTCACGACGTCGCGGAATCGCGTCCACGTCGCCGGACGGCGGCTCCATCGCGACGAGCGCGAGCACCTGGAGGAGGTGGTTCTGGACGACGTCGCGGATCGCGCCCACGGGGTCGTAGAAGCGACCGCGCCCCTCGACTCCGAAGTCCTCGGCCATCGTGATCTGGATCGAGTCGACGTGCTCGCGGTTCCAGAGCGGCTCGAAGAGGGCGTTCGCGAACCGCAGGTACATGATGTCCTGCACGGGCTCCTTCCCCAGGAAGTGATCGATCCGGAAGAGGCGCTCCTCGGGAAAGATCGCCGTCAGCCCGGCGTTGAGCTCCTGCGCCGAGGCGAGGTCGGTGCCGAACGGCTTCTCGACGACGAGCCTGCCCTGGCGGACGAGATCGGCCGCGGCGATCTCCTCGGCCACTTCGAGGAACGTCGAGGGCGGCGTCGCGACGTAGTAGACGGGAGTCGCGGAGGCACCGATCGCCTCGCCGACGCGGTCGTAGACGCTTCCCTCCTCGGCGTCGCCGCCGATGTACGAGAGCCGGCCGAGGAGCTCCGCGAGCACCTTCTCGTCGAGGACGTCCTCCGCTGCCGCGACCGCCTCCTTGGCGAGCGCCTCGAGCTCCTCCGGGCGTAGCCCGCGACGGCCGACGCCGATGACGGGGCACCGGAGGTGGCCGTGCGCCGTCAGCCGGTAGAGAGCCGGGAGCGTCATCCGCCTGCCGAGATCGCCCGTGATCCCGAAGCAGACGAGCGCGTCGGCGACGGTCGCGGTCATGTCCTGAGCAGCGAGCCCGCCACGGAGCGGAGCATGTGCACGCCGAGCTCGAGGTCGTCGACGGGGATCCGCTCGTTGGCCGAGTGGACGAGGCGCGTCGCGTGCTCCGGATCCATGGCCTTGAGGGGGAAGAAGCCGTACGCAGTCGTCCCGAACGCCTCGCGCAGGTAGTGGCTGTCCGTGAACCCCGGGCAGGCGATCGGCGCCAGCCTGGCGCCGGGCTCGATCTCGGAGGTGAAGCGCTCGAGCGCGGCCCAGAGCGGCGTCGCTCGCGGCGAGCGAGTGCCGCCGACGGCCTCGTCGAACTCGAGGTCGTAGAGGCCGTCTCCGAGCGCCGCGCGGATCAGCGGCTCGACGTCGGCCGGAGTCGTCTCCGGGAGCAGCCGGCAGTCGACCACGATCTCGCACGAGGCGGGGATGACGTTGCGCTGGTGCGAGGCGTCGATCATCGTCGGCGAGAGCGTGAAGGACATGAGAGGCTCCGCGAGTGCAGGCAGCATAGGGTGAAGCTCCGCCGCCCGCGCAAGGGCCTCGTCGAGCGGAGGCGCCTGCCCGAGCACCGCCTCGAAGAATCCCTTCGCCTCGGGGATGAGCTCGCGCGGCGGCTCGTACGCTGCGAGCGCCTCGACGTAGCGGGTCGCTTTCACGAGCGCGTTGTCGGCGATCCCCGGCATCGAGGCGTGGCCGCTCCGCCCGTACACCCGGACGGTGAACGGCGCCGACATCTTCTCCGCCGTGGCGCACAGGTAGACGGGAGTGCCTCCCAGGAGCAGACGCTCCCCGGCACCCTCGTTGAGCGCGTAGTCGCAGCGAACGGCGTCGGGATGCTCGCTCACGAGCCACGGAAGGCCGTAGCCGCCGTCGCCGCCGACCTCCTCGTCGGCGGTCACGACGAGGAGGAGGTCGCCCGCCGGGCGGAATCGATCCCGCGCCAGCGAGGCGAAGGCGACCGCGGAGGCGGCGACCTGATCCTTCATGTCGAGCGCCCCCCTGCCCCACACCTCGCCGTCGACGAGGTCGCCCGACCACGGGTCGCGGTCCCACTCCGCCGGGTCGGCGAGGACGGTGTCCGTATGGCAGAGGAACGCGAGCGAGGGGCCGTCGCCTCCCTGGATGCGGGCGACCAGGTTCGCGCGCTCGGGAACGCGGGCGTAGAGCTCGCACTCGACGCCGCTCAGCGCCAGGTACTCGCGCAGGAGGTCGGCTGCTCGGGTCTCGTTCCCCGGAGGGTTGACGGTGTTCGCGCGCACGAGCGCCTGGAGGAGCGCCGTGACCTCCTCGCGAAGCGTCACGCGCGCGGGGCGTCGTCCTTCGACAGCGCGGTCAGCTCGTTCCGGACCTCCCAGATCTCCGGATACGAGGTCTTCGTGACGAGCCGCCCGAGCAGCTCCACCGGCGTCCCCTGCGTCCCGACGACCTTGTCGCCGATTACGCGGGCGACGACCTGGTAGTGGCGCATGCGCCAGAGCTGCGCCTGCTCGTCGAGCTCGATCAGCGCCTCGCAGAGCTGGTACAGCTGCTCGTGCGCGCGCCCGCGGACGTAGAGGTCGGCGAGCGTGAGGCCGGCCTCGCGCCGCGCCGCGTGGAACGCCTGGCCCAGGCGCGGGAAGACGTGACGAAGCTCCCGCCAGCCGGGCGAGTCGAAGCCCGACCCGTGGCCGAGCACCTTCCGGATCTCCTGGTACTCCCAGGGATCCATGCGCTCGAGCATGTCGAGCTGGGCGGTGACGAACCGCAGGCACAGGATCGCGCGCTTCAGGAGCCGGAGCGCGGGCGCGATCGTCCGCTCCTCGACGAGTCGTGCAGCCTCGTCGGCGTCGGCGCACGCGAGCTTGAGCCACAGCTCGGACGACTGGTGCGTCACCTGGAACAGGAGCTCGTCGCGGTGCACCCACTCGTCCGGAGTCTTCTGCAGCGCGAGCAGCTGCTCGGTGTTCAGGTACCGCTCGTAGTCGGACGGCGCCTCCCCCGTGAGGATCGGCTGGGAGAAGTCCTCGGACTCGGCGCCCGTCATGGCCTGAGCATACTTCGCTCGTGGCCGACCTCTTCGCGCAAGCGGCGCAGGATCGCCAGGCGGAGACCGCCCCGCTCGCGGTTCGCGTCCGACCGATGGCGCTGGAGGGCCTCGTCGGTCAGCAGCACGTCCTCGGGCCCGGCTCGGCGCTGCGGCTCGCGATCGAGCAGGACCGGCCCCCCTCGATGATCCTCTTCGGACCGCCGGGCACCGGCAAGACGACGATCGCTCGGATCGTCGCCGAGCGGACCGGCGCCGCGTTCGAGGAGCTCTCCGCGGTCTCCGCACGGGTCGACGACGTCCGCGCCGTCATCGCGCGGGCGACCGACCGGCTCGGCGCCAACGGCGTGCGGACGATCCTCTTCATCGACGAGATCCACCGGTTCAACAAGGCCCAGCAGGACTCGGTGCTGCACGCGGTCGAGGACGGTCTCGTGACCCTGATCGGCGCGACGACCGAGAACCCGTACTTCGAGGTCAACGCGGCGCTCCTCTCCCGCTGCACGGTGATCGAGCTCGTGGCCCTGTCGGAGGACGAGCTCGTCCAGATCCTCGCTCGTGGCGCGGCGACGCTCGAGGCCGAGGCCCCGGACGGCCTCCTGAGGCTGATCGCCGCCCGTGCCGGCGGCGACGCCCGCGCCGCCCTGCAGATCCTCGAGCTCGCGACCGCGACCGCCGCGGCCGAGGGAGCACCGCTCGCCGAGGAGCACGTCCTCGACGCCGCACGCAAGCGCCCGCTCCTCTACGACCGCAAGGGCGACCAGCACTACGACTTCGCCTCGGCCTTCATCAAGTCGATGCGGGGAGGGGACGCGGACGCCGCCGTCTACTACCTCGCCGCGATGCTCGAGGCCGGAGAGGATCCCCGGTTTATCGCCCGTCGCATGGTGATCCTCGCCTCCGAGGACGTGGGCAACGCCGACCCGAGCGCGCTCGTCGTCGCGGTCGCGGCGGCCCAGGCGCTCGAGCACGTCGGGCTTCCGGAGGCGCAGCTGAACCTCGCTCAGGCCGCCATCTACCTCGCGCGCGCCCCGAAGTCGAACGCCTCCGCCGTCGCCGTCTGGGAGGCGCGCCGAGACGTGCGCGAGCACGGGAACCTCCGGCCTCCGGCGATGCTGCGCTCCACCGGGCACAAGGCGGGAGCGAAGGCTCGCGGCCACGGCGAGGGCTACCTCTACCCGCACGACGACCCGGCGGGATTCGAGCTCTCGTATCTTCCCGAGCAGCTGCGAGGACGGCGGTACTATCGACCGTCCGGCGAGGGAGAGGAGGGAGAGGATGGCGGTACAGGCAGGTGAGAAGGCGCCCGAGTTCGACCTCGAGGTCGGCTATCGCAAGCGCATTCGTCTCTCCGACTTCCACGGCCGCTCGAACGTCCTGCTCGTCTTCCACCCCTTCGCCTTCACGCCCGTGTGCGAGGACGAGGCTCGCGATCTGCAGGACAACCTGCAGTCGTTCCGCGACGCGGAGACCGAGGTCGTCTTCGTCTCCTGCGACCCCTCCGCCGCCCGGCAGGCGTGGAAGCGCCAGCTCGGGGCCGAGTTCGTGTTCGCCTCCGACTTCTGGTCGCACGGTGCGGCTGCGAAGGCCTACGGCGTCTTCAACGAGCAAAACGGCGCGCCGCACCGCGGCACGTTCCTGATCGACAAGGAGGGAACCGTCGTCTGGACCCTGGTGAAGGAGCGCGACGAGCGCCGGACCGAGATGGTGCCGGAGTCGCTCGACACCCTCCGCGCAGGCGAGTGACGCTGCATCTCCACACATGGGGAGACCCGGGCGCGCCTCGCGTCGTCTGTCTCCACGGCGTCCGGAACCAGGGCGGCCACTTCGCTCAGCTCGCCCGGCGGCTCCCGCGACATCACGTCCTGGCGCCCGACCTCCTCGGCCACGGCTTCTCGCCATGGGAGCCTCCCTGGGACATCGCCACGCACTGCGACGCGATCGTCGACACCGTCGGCGCCCGACCGGCCGCGCTCGTCGGCCACTCGTTCGGCGGGCGCCTCGCGTTCGAGCTCGCCGCCCGCGCCCCGAAGCTCGTGCCGAGGCTCGTGCTCCTCGACCCCGCCATCCTCCTGCCCGGCCACGTGGCGCTCGCCGCAGCCGAGAACGCGCGCGTGGACACGTCGTACGTCTCCTTCGAGGAGCTCGTCGACCGGCGGTTCGACGAGAGCCAGCTCCACCTCGCGCCGCGGCAGCTCGTGGCCGAGGACCTTGCCCTGCACGTCGAGGCGGGCGACGACGGCCGCCTCCGCTACCGCTACTGCCAGTCCGCAGTCGTCGCGGCGTACGGCGAGATGGCGTCGCAGCCGCCGCGGTTCGAGGACGTCCGCGTACCGACGCTGATCGTGCTCGGCGAGCAGTCGTACCTCCCCTACGACCATCTGCTCGACGCGCACCGCGCCGCCTTGGGCGACCTCCTCCAGGTCGTCGTCGTCCCGGGTGGGCACTCGGTGCTCTGGGACGCGCTCGAGGAGACCTCCGCCGCGATCGCGGCGTTCCTCGCCTCCTGAGCCCGGACGCTACGCTCGCGCCAGCGAGAGCCGGCGAGCACAGACCGCGCTGAGCGCGACGATCGCGATCGCCAGAGCGATCGCCAGCCCCGTCCGGAAGAGCGCGAAGCCGCCGATCACGGCGCCGAGAGAGGCCAGGGCGACGCCGGGCCAGGGCCGGCGTTCGAGCATGCGGATGCCGCCGAGCACGAGCACCGCGATCCCGACCAGCACGGCGGCGAACAGGAGGCGACGCCCGATGCGCACCTCGTCGTCGAGGATGAGCTCGACGGTCGCTACGAGGACGTAGAGCCCGGCGGTGGCGAAGCCGCAGATCTGCAGGGCCGTACGCGCTCCGGCTCCCTTCATGGATCGAGACCTCCCGGTCTCGGCGCCGGCGGCGCGATCCGACGGAGCCGTCAGATCAGACGCAATACTCGTCGGCGACCGCGAGCGCCTCGTCCAGGATCGCGATGCCCTCGTCCACCTCGTCGCGCGTGATCGTGAGCGGCGGCACCGCCATGACGACGTTCCAGTGCGTCATCAGGTAGAGGCCCTTCTCGAGCGCCGCCTTCGCCATGCGCGTGACGGGCAGGGCCGCCTCGCCGCCCCCGTTGAACGGGACGAGCAGCTCCTTCGTCTCACGGTTCTTGACGAGCTCGATCCCCCAGAAGCAGCCGAGCCCGCGCACCTCGCCGATGGACGGGTGGCTCTCCTGCAGGTCGCGCAGCCGCTCGCCCAGGTACGCGCCCACCTCGGCCGCGTTCTCGACCACGCCCTCCTCGCGGAAGGCCTCGATCGACGCGACGGCCGAGGCACACGCCAGCGGGTGGCCTGCGTAGGTCAGCCCCCCGGGGAAGAAGCGGCTTCGCACCCACTCCTTCAGGTGCTCGCGAATGACCATTGCTCCGATCGGCACATAGCCGGAGTTGATCCCCTTCGCGACGGTGAGGATGTCGGGGACGACGTCCCAGTGGTCACAGGCGAACCAGCGCCCTGTCCGCCCGAAGCCGGCCATCACCTCGTCCAGGATCAGCAGGATCCCGTGCCGGTCGCAGACCTCGCGGATCGCCTGCAGGTAGCCGTCGGGCGGCGGGATGATCCCGTTCGTCCCGGTGACCGTCTCGAGGACGACCGCGGCGACGGTGTGCGGGCCCTCGTACTCGAGGATCTCCGCCAGGTGCGGGGCCCCCGTGCAGACGGGACAGGGATCCGGGTGCCCGGCGGGGCAGCGGTACGTGTAGGGGTCGAGCATCCGCACGACACCGGGCATCCCCGGCTCGGTCGGCCAGCGCCGGGGATCGCCCGTGAGCGTGATCGAGCCGTGCGTCGCGCCGTGGTAGGAGCGGTAGCGGGCGATGATCTTGTTGCGCCCCGTGTACAGGCGGGCGAGCTTGATCGCGTTCTCGTTCGCCTCCGCGCCGCCGTTCGTGAAGAAGGACATGCAGAGGTCGCCGGGTGTGACCTCCTCGAGCAGCCGGCCGAGCCGTGACCGCGACTCGGACGCCATCGGCGGGCCGATCGTGCAGAGCCTGTCCGCCTGCTCCTTGATCGCCGCGACGATCTTCGGGTGCTGGTGCCCGATGTTGACGTTGACGAGCTGCGACGCGAAGTCGAGGTAGCGCTTCCCGTCGTAGTCCCAGAAGTGGCGCCCTTCCGCCCCGGCGACCGCGATCGGCTGGATCGCGTCCTGCACCGACCACGAGTAGAGGACGTACTCCTTCGCGTCCTCGACGATCTGCGCGCCGAGGTTCGGGTTCGTCTCGATCACGGTCATCAGCTCACTCCTTCGCGTCGTCTCGCCGTCGATCCTAGCCCTCCCCGCCCACCCGCGACGGAGACGCCGGACGCGCGATTCGGGTCGGCCAGCCTCACCCCCCGGCGGCCCGGCGGGGCGTCGCAGTAGCCAAGGCTGCGCGGTGGGCGCCGGGCCAGGGGGAAGGGGCCCGGCGCTCCTCCGCGCATCTAGTGCGCAAGACCGAGACTCCGCCAGGCGGAGTCTCGGACGCACACCAGACTGGTGGAGAGCGACCGCTTCGCGGTCGCCGTTCGCCGCGGGCTCACACGGACCGGCATCACTACCTCGCCGCCGTCGGCAGCAGCTCCTGCCCGAACGCGGCCCGCTCGACGAACTCCCCGATGCCTGGCTCCGCCACGAGCTCCCCGCCCTCGACGAGCACCTGCCCGCGGAGCAGCACGATCTCCGGCGCTCCCGTCACCTCGGTGCCTTCGTAGAGGTTGTAGTCCGTCTTCGAGTGCTGCGTTGCGGCCGTGATGAGGTACCGCTTCTCGGGGTCGAAGATCACGACGTCCGCGTCGGAACCGGGCGCGATCGTGCCCTTCCTCGGATAGAGGCCGAAGAGCTTCGCCGGGTTCGTCGAGAGCAGCTCGACCATTCGGTTCAGCGAGATCCGCCCCGCACGGACACCGAACTCGTGGATCATGTGCAGCCGGTTCTCGAGCCCCGGCCCGCCGTTCGGGATCTTCGAGAAGTCGTCCTTGCCGAGCGTCTTCTGTCCGTCCCAGAGGAACGCGCAGTGATCGGTGGAGACGACCGAGAGGATGTCCGATCGGACCGCGTGCCAGAGCACCTCCTGGTTCTCGATCGGCCGCGGGGGCGGCGTGTAGACGTACTTCGCGCCCTCGAAGTCCGGTCGCTCGAGGTACGTGTAGTCGATGAAGAAGTACTGCGTGCACGTCTCTCCCCAGACGTCCCAGCCGGCCTCGCGCGCCCGGGCGATCGGCTCGACCGCCTCCCGGCACGAGACGTGGACGACGTAGAGCGGCGCGCCCGCGATGCGCGCGAGCTGGATCGCCCGGTTCGTCGCCTCGCCCTCGAGTTCGGGCGGGCGCGTGAGCGCGTGGTAGTGGGGCGCGGTGTCGCCCGCCGCCAAGGCCTGCTTGACGAGCACGTCGATGGCGTCGCCGTTCTCGGCGTGCACCATCACGAGTGCGCCCGTCTCCGCCGCCACCTCCATCGTCCGGAAGAGCGTCTCGTCGTCGACCATGAGCGCGCCCTTGTACGCCATGAAGAGCTTGTACGAGGTCACGCCCTGCTCCGGCAGCCGCGCGAGCTCCTCGAGCGAGCCGCCCTCCCGCAGGTCGGTGACCGCCATGTGGTAGCCCATGTCGATCACCTGCTTGCCCTCGGCCTTCGCACGCCATTCGGCGAGCGCGCTCGCGAAGCTCGAGCCCGGCGGCTGGATCACGAAGTCCACGTGGCAGGTCGTCCCGCCGAAGGCGGCGGCGGTCTGCCCCGACTCGACGTCGTCGATCGTGACCGTCCCACCGAACGGCATGTCGAGGTGCGTGTGCGGGTCGACGCACCCCGGGAGGACGTACTTGCCGGCCGCGTCGATCACGCGGTCGGCGTCGACGTCGAGCGACTCGCCGATGAGCGAGATCCGCTCACCCTCGACGTAGACATCCCCGATGTAGTCGTCGGCGGCCGTGATGATCCGTCCGCCCTTGATCAGTACCGACACGTCACCTCACCTCTCTCCCGAGAGAGCCCCGGGCCGGCCGTAGTCGACCCGGGGCTCACGCCTCGTCGTTACTTGCCTCCCTCGGTTGGCTGCACGACCGCGGGCTTGAACCTCTGACCGCGGACGTCGATGCCCTGCTTCTTCAACGCGGCAGCCGCCCGCCGCGCGTACACCGGCGTGTACGCACCCTTTGGCGCCTTCTTGATCACGCCGTACTTCAGCGAGATCGCGGCCGTCCGCGCGTAGTCCTTCGGAACCATGACCCCGACCCCGGCGGACGAGGACGTCGGCCAGATCAGCTTGTTCACCTCGTTCATCTGCCACCGCTGGTGACCCCGTCCGAGCGTCGGCCCGTTCTTCAAGACGATGTTGACACACGCCCGCCAGTTGTTACGGCAGTAGATCCAGCCCTTGAAGGTGGCCTCGAGGAACTTGACGGCCGTGGCCTGGTTGGCCTTGTCCTTGATCCAGTCGCCGCGGACGAAGAGGCCGTCCTGGAGCATCCCGGTTCCCTGGCCCTGCATCGGGAAGACTCTGAGGTCCTTCAGGGTGTAGAGCTTCCCGGTGGCCGGATTCTTCGTCTCCAGCACCTGCGCGAGCTCGTTGTACGTCATGGCCGACGCACCGTCGATCTGGCGGGCGAGGAACTCGTCCATCGAGAACGACTGCGCGAAGATCGTGACGTCGCTCTTGTTCGACGGGTCGATCCCGCACTTCGTCAGCGCCGAGTACTGCTCGAACTCGTTGCCCCCGAGCCAGACGCCGAACTTCTTGCCCTTGAACTGGCAGAAGTTCGAGATGCCGGAGTCGCGCCACGCGACCTCGGTCGTCCCGCTCCGCGAGTAGATCTGCGCGATGTTGACGATGTCGCCGCCCTTGTCCCTCGTCGCGAGCAGGCTCGGGAGCCAGTCGACTCCGAACTCCGCCTGCTTCCCGAGCACGACCTGCTCGGGGATGATGTCCGGGCCGCCCACCTTGACCGTCACGTCGAGCCCGGCCTGGTCGTAGTAGCCCTTCGCCTTCGCCGCGTAGTAGCCGGCGAACTGCGCCTGCGTGACCCACTTGAGCTGAACGGTCACCTTCGTCTTGCCCTGGCTCGACCCCGCCGCCGCGAGGCCCGCCACCGCGAGGCTCCCGACCGCGACGAGCGCGATCGCAAGCAGGAACCACCTGCGCTTGCTCACTAAGCCCTCCTTCCGTTGTGCCGTGACGACGTCACTCGATTCTCCTCGACGACGGGTGCCAGCGCAGCGCGAAGTGCTCGGCGAGCGAGATCACCCCGTAGAACAGGAGTCCGAGGATGCTGGCGACGAGGATCGCCGCCCATGCGTACTCGAACTGCGACAGCCCGACCGACGAGCGGATCTGGATCCCGAGCGCCTCGATCGATCCGCCGAAGTAGTCCCCCACGATGGCCCCGATCATCGCGAGAACGCTCGCGACCTTCAACCCCGAGAAGACGAAGGGCAGCGAGTTCGGGATGCGGACGCGACGAAACGTCGACGCCTCGCTCGCCGCGTAGGAGCGCATGAGCTCGATCGACTCGGGGCGCACCGAGGTGAGGCCGCGCAGCGAGTTGACGAGAACCGGAAAGAAGCAGAGCACCGCCGCGACCGCCATCTTCGACCGCGGCGAGAAGGTTCCGAACCAGGCGTTCGTGATCGGTGCGAACGCGATGATCGGGATCGCGTTCGCAGCGACCGCGTACGGCATGAGCGCTCGCCCGAGCGGCCGCCAGCGAGCCAGCACGAGCGCGCTGACGAAGGCCAGGCCGCTTCCGATCGCCCAGCCGCCGAGTGCCTCCTTGAACGTGAACCAGCCGGCGCTCCAGAGCGCTGTCCGCTCGTCCCAGAACGTCTGGGCGACCGCCGAGAACCGGGGGAGCAGGAAGCGCTGGATCCCGAGGACGTCCGGCAGCACCCACTGCCAGGTCACGAGGCCGATCGCGATGACGACGAAGGCGGGAAGCCACTCCCGGAACCAGCCGAGGAGACGTCGGCCCGGCGACGGACGGCCGTGCGCGAACGTCGCCGAGGTCACTCCGGCCCCTCCGCCGCCAGCTGCTCCTCCACCTCGTCGGCGCCCGTCGCGTGCAGGGCCTCTCGCACCTCGGTCACGAGCTCGAAGAACCTCGGCTGCTCCCGCGTCTCCACCGTCCGCGGCTGGGGAAGGTCGATCCCGATCAGCGCGCTCACGCGCCCCGGCCGGGGAGACATGACGGCGACGCGGGTCGAGAGGAAGACCGCCTCGGAGATCGAGTGCGTGACGAAGACGACCGTCGACCCGGTCTCGGACCAGATCCGCAGCAGCTCGAGGTTGAGCCGCTCGCGCGTCATCTCGTCGAGCGCTCCGAACGGCTCGTCCATCAGCAGCAGGGGCGGCGCGAAGGCGAGTGCCCGGGCGATCGAGACTCGTTGCTGCATGCCGCCCGAGAGCTGCCAGGGGTAGAGCTTCTCGAAGCCCGTGAGCTCGACGAGGTCGAGCATCTCGGCGACCCGAGCCTGCCGCCGCCCCCGATCCCACCGCTGCATCTCGAGCGGCAGCGCGATGTTCTTCGCGACCGTCCGCCAGTCGAACAGGACGGGCGCCTGGAAGACGATCCCGTAGTCGCGGTCCTCGCGTGCCCTCCGCGCGGACTTCCCGTTGACGGTGACGTCACCGCTCGTCGGCTCGGTGATGTCGCCGACGATCCGCAGCAGGGTGGACTTCCCGCAACCGGACGGGCCGATGAGCGAGACGAAGTCCCCCTGCGCCACGTCGAGGTCGATGTCCTTGAGGGCGGTCACACCACCCTTCCCGAAGACCTTGGTGACACCCCTGACGGAGACGACGGCCTCGGCGCTCATACGAGCCGCTCCGGCGCGCGGTGGACGACGAGCTTCTCGGCGAGCACGACGACGAGGAAGAACGAGATGCCGAGGGCGGCGGCCACGAGGTTCGTCGCCCACAGGTTCTTGGGCTCGGCCGAGTAGTACTGGTTGAAGTTGAGAATCGCCCCTCCGAGCCCACTCTGGATCGACGACGGGAGCTCGCCCACGATGGCGCCGACCACGCTGGCGGTCGCGGCGATCCTGAAGGCGGCGAAGAGGTACGGGAGGGCGGTGGGAAGACGAAGCCTCCAGAGCACGCGCCAGCGACCGGCGGCGTAGGAGTGCATGAGCTCGAGGGCGAGCGGGTCCGCGGACTGCAGGCCGCGAACCGTGTTGATGGTCACGGGGAAGAACGTCAGGTAGGCCGCGATCACGGAGACGCGCAACCAGTCCGCCGGCACCCACGTGTGGCCGAGGACGGACACTCCGTTCCCGAGACCGACCACGACCATCGGCGCGACGGCCAGGATCGGGATCGTCTGCGAGGCGACGACGTACGGCATGACGCCGCGCTGGAGCACCTTGAAGTGCGCGATCACGGCACCGAGCGCGAAGCCGACGACCGCGCCGATGGCGAAGCCGACGGCCGCCTCCTTGGCCGTGAACAGCGCAGCGTCGAGGAGGGTGGAGCCGAGCACCGGGCCGCCTTCCGGCCACTCGCGGAAGAGCTGGCCGACGATCTCGTGCAGGTGGGGCATCGTCCGGTCCTGAACCTCGAACGGCACCGTCCAGTCCCGGTTGATCCAGAACCAGCGGTACCCTTCCCACAAGGCCCCGAGCACGAGGAAGACGAGCACGAGGACGGCGACTCGGACGACGCCCGCGGCAACCCACGACGTCGCCCGACGCGCCCGCGTAGCTTCACCTCCCGGCTGCACGGGCAGTGCATACCACACGCGCGAGGACGAGTTAGAGTCGGCACGTGGCGCTCGACCCGAAGCGAACCGTCGCTGAGCTGAAGGCGCTCCGCGAACTCACCGCCGACGAGGACGGCGCCCGGCGCGTGGCCTGGACGGAGACCTGGGAGCGCGCTCGCGAGTGGCTACGCGGGCTCCTGTCCGAGACGGGAGCCACGGAGACGATCGACGCGGCCGGGAACCAGTGGTTCACGCTGGCGGGGTCGTCCGAGCGCGCACTCCTCATCGGCGGCCACATGGACTCGGTGCCGAACGGGGGGTGGCTCGACGGAGCACTCAACGTCGTCGCCGGGGTCGAGGTCCTGCGCCGCATCGCGTCCGAGGGGACGCCGCCCGTCGCGGTCCGCCTCGTGAGCTGGGCCGACGAGGAAGGCGCCCGCTTCGGCCGGAGCCTCTTCGGCTCGAGCGCCGCCGCCGGCTCGATGGCAGACCAGGACGAGCTCCGCCAGCTCGTCGACCGCGACGGGATCGCATTGCCCGACGCGCTCGCCGAGCACGGCGTCGACCTCGACCGCGCTCTCGACGCCCGGAGCGAGCTCGACTCCGCCGCCGCCTACCTCGAGCTCCACATCGAGCAGGGCCCCGTTCTCGAGTCGCTGGACCTCCCGCTGGGCGTCGTGCTCGGCACCTTCGGCGTCGAGCGGCACCGGGTCACGTGGCACGGACAGGCGGCGCACGCCGGCTCGACGCCCATGGACCAGCGCCGCGACGCGCTCGCCGGCGCCGCGAAACTCGCACTCGAGATCCGTGACATCGCGGCACGTGTCGGGGACGGCGCGGTGTGCACGTCGGGCGGTGTCGTCTGCAGGCCGGGGATCGTCACGTCGGTCGTCGAGACCGCCGAGCAGCTGCTCGACCAGCGCCACCTCGACGCGGAGAAGCTCGCCTCGCTGCTCGAGCAGGCCAAGGAGGCGAGCGAGCGCTTCGCGGTCGAGGAGAAGGTCGGCGTCGAGTGGGAGCGGATCTGGTCGATCGAGCCGATCCTCTTCGACGAGACGCTGAAGGACTTCTGCGAGGAGGCGATCCTCGAGGTGGCGGGTGCCTGCCACCGGCTCCCGTCCGGGCCCCTGCACGACGCCGCCGAGGTCGCGAGGGCAGGCGTCCCGACCGTGATGATGTTCGTCCAGAGCCTGCGTGGGCTCTCCCATACGAAGCTCGAGGACACGAGGGAGGAGCACCTCGAGCTCGCCGTCGCGGCGCTCGACGGGCTCGCTCGGCGCACGATCGACTGGGTCGCAGGCGGCGGCGGTCGCTGAGTGGCGTCAGGCCGCGGGTCTGACACCGTCCGCACAGCCGGCGTCGTCGCCGGACTCGCGGTCGGCGGCTGCCTGACCTGGAACGTCTCGAACGTCGGCGCGGTCGCCGATCCGCTCGCCGACGCCTACGGCGTCTCGCTCGCGGCGATCGGGCTGCTGACGACGGCGCTGTTCGTGACGCACCTGCTCGTCCAGCTGCCTGCCGGGCGAGCCTCGGATCGCTACGGGTCGCGCACCGTCGCTCTGGCAGCGGTGGTCGCTGCGCTCGTGGGCAACGGAGTCCTCCTCATCGACGACCTCTACCCGCTGGCGATCCTGGGACGGCTCGTGGTCGGCCTGGGATCGGGAGCCGCCTTCGTCTCGGGCCTCGACCTCGTTCGCGCCGGAGGCGGCGGGCCTCGACTCCTGGGCCTCTATGGCGGAGCGACGATGGCGGGAGGCGGGCTCGCGCTCATGATCGTGCCGCCCCTGACCGACGCGACGAGCTGGCGAGCCGCCTACTGGAGCGCGGGACTGCTCGCGATCGCGGCCGCCCTTCCCACCCTCGCCGCCGGCGGATTGCCGAGGGTCGGGCATGCGGCGGCCTGGATCCTGCGCGATCGGCAGCTGGCGCCGCTGGGCACCCTCCAGGCCGCGACGTTCGGGCTCGCGGTGGTCGCCGGAAACTGGGCAGTCCCGTTGCTCGAGCGCGAGGAGGCAAGCTCTGCGGCCGCGGGCTTCGCCGGCGGCCTCATCCTCTTCGCCGGCATCGTGACCCGCCCCGGGGGCGGCGTCCTGGCCACCCGCGGTCACAGCCGGCTGCTCGTCGGCGCATCCCTGCTCGGCGTGGCCCTCGGAGCGGCCACCCTCGCCGCCGCTGACGTGTACGCGGTCTCGTTCCTCGGCGCTCTCGTCCTCGGTCTGGCCGCGGGCCTCCCCTTCGCCGCCATCTTCGCCGCGGCTCAGCGAATCCGGCCGCGCACCCCGGCAGCGGCGATCGGGTTCGTGAACGCCTTCGGCGTCCTCACCATCCTCGTCGGAACTCCGCTCGCCGGCCTCGCGTTCGAGGCGCCAGGTGACGGTCGCATCGCGTTCGGAGTGATCGCGGCCCTCGCCCTGGGCGCGTTACTGGCCCTTCGCAAGGCGGCCTTGTAGCGCGATAATCGCCCCTTCCGATCGAGCGAGGAGAGACTCCATGGCCCTGAGCTTCGGTGTGACCGTCCTGCCCGACCCTCCGTCGAGCCGCTTCGTCGAGCTACTCCAGCACGCGGAGTCGAACGGCTTCGAGTACGGGTGGACCTACGACTCGCACGTCCTCTGGCAGGAGTCGTTCCCGCTCCTGACGCTTGCCGTGCAGGCGACGACGACGATGAAGTTCGGGCACTGCGTCACGAATCCCGGGACGCGTGAGCCGACGGTGCTTGCGAGCGGCTACGCGACGCTCCACGACATCTCGGACGGGCGGATGGTGATGGGAATCGGCCGAGGTGACTCCGCTCGCCGCTACATCGGCCAGCAGCCCGTGAAGGTCGCCGAGTTCGAGCGACGCTGCCGCATGATCAGGGACTTCATGAACGGGCGCGAGGTGCAGTGGAACGACAAGGAGCTCCAGCTCAAGTGGGTGCGTCCGGAACTTCCGGAGATACCGATGTGGATCGCCGGCTACGGGCCGAAGGCGCTCGCCGTCGCCGGGCGTGTCGGAGACGGCGTGATCATCCAGCTCGCCGACCCGGTGATCATCCAGTGGATCATGGACACGGCGCGCACGGCTGCCGAGGAGGCCGGTCGCGATCCCTCCGCGCTCAAGTGCATCGTCAGCGCCCCCAGCCACATCACCGACGACATCGCGGACGCGCGCGACCAGGTTCGCTGGTTTCCCGCGATGGTCTCGAACCACGTGATGGACCTGATCGAGCGCTACGGGTACGACTCGGAGATCCCGCACGAGCTCACGGAGTACGTGCGCGTCCGCAAGTTCTACGACTACGACGAGCACTCGCGCGTGGGAGCGAGGCACGGCGAGTTCGTCACGGACGAGATCTGCGATCGCTTCTGCGTCCTCGGGAACGCGGAGCAGGCAACCGCGAAGCTGAAGGAGCTCGAGTCGATCGGCGTCGACCAGTTCAACATCTACCTCATGACCCACGGCCAGGAGGAGGACCTCGCCGCCTACGGGCGCGACATCATCCCCGAGTTCTCGGGCGTCGCCGGGTAGCCCGTCAGCGGCCGGCCGTCGCCGGCGCGGCCTCGCGCTCGCGCGCCTCGTCCTCCAGCGTGCGCGTGGCGAACAACGCAAACGCGGCGCCGAGGAGCGAGCCGGCGAGATCCAGAGCGAGATCGCCGATCGTGTCCTCATAGGCGACACCCGCGTCCGGCAGATCGTCGGCGAGCACCATGAATTCACCGATCTCCCAGAGCACCTGCAACGTCATCCCGAGACCGAGCGCGAGCGCGAACCGGGAGATCGGGCCGAGCGGGTAGCGTCCCGCCCACAAGCCGACCGCCGCCGCGAAGACCATCGAGTTCACGAGGTGGTTCACGTCGTCCCACCACCACACGCGGTCGTACGCGTCGAGTGTGTTCCACAGGACGTCGGTGAGTGCGGGCAGGATGAGGATGTTGTCGGCGAGGTACGGGTAGGGGCGCTGCTGCCCGGTCACGGCCCAGAGGAAGGGCACGACGACACCCGCCAGCGGGAAGACGAGGATCCGCCAGCTCATCCCCTTGCCCTCGTACTGCTCGAGGTCCGGGTAGAAGAGCGGGAGCAGAAGCAGACCCAGCAGGAGCCCCTTCAGGCCCACTCCGACCCAGAACGCGGCAGGCAACCGGTCGTCTACCCGTAACGCCTCCCCGAACGGCACGTCGAGCAGTGTCGCACGAGTGGCGCAGGCGTCCTACAGGATGGTCTCTCCGAGCGCGCTGGCGACGAGCTCGACGGCCGTCTGCGCCGTCGTGTTCTCGCGGTCGAGGATGGGATTCACCTCGACGACCTCCAGCGATCCGGCGAGGCCCGACTCGGCGACGAGCTCGAGCGCGAGATGCGCCTCGCGGTATGTGAGACCGCCCGGAACCGGCGTTCCCACTCCGGGTGCGACGTCTGGATCGAGCACGTCCATGTCGAGCGACACGTGGACGAACCCCGACCCCGACACGCGGTCGAGCGCCTCCCGCACCGCCCGCTCGACGCCGATCCGGTCGATCTCGCTCATCGTGAAGACGCGGACGCCGGCGCTGCGGAGCAAGCGGCGCTCGCCGTCGTCGAGCTGCCTCGCACCGAGGACTGCGACCCGGCTCGCCACGACGGCGGGGAGCCGCCAGAGGTCGCTCTCGAAACCCGCGCCCGCCAAGCCCAGCGCGGCGGCGAGCGCCATCCCGTGGACGTTTCCGCTCGGGCTCGTCTCCGGCGTGTTGATGTCGGAGTGTGCATCGATCCAGAGCACGCCTCCCGGACCGCGCACCGACGCGAGGCCACCGAGCGTCCCGAGCGCGACGGAGTGGTCCCCCCCCAGAACCAGGGGGAGCGCTCCACGCCTCGTCGCCTCGGCAACCCGCATCGCGATGAGCTCGCATGTGTCATGGATCTCGGGGAGGAAGCGGACTCGCTGGTCGCGCAGGTCGGTGGCCTCCGCGACCGCCGTCTCGACGTTGCCCTCGTCGTGCACGTCGTAGCCGAGGCTTGCGAGCCGCTCGTCGAGGCCCGCGTACCGGATCGCCGACGGGCCCATGTCCACACCTCGCCTCCCCTGCCCGAGGTCGAGCGCGGCACCGATGATCACTAGCTCGCGCGGTGAGGTCGGCATCGGGCGGGAACCCTAACGGGTCGCGGCTGGGCCGGCGCTCGGCCGCGAGGACGCTCGGCTGCGCAAGCATCCGACACGGTCGCCGGGCTTCCGGTTCGCCTCCGCCAGGGACTTCGGGCGAGGAGCAAGGGTCGACTCCCGGGTAGACTGAGGCGCCGCGGCGAGGTAGCTCAGGTGGTAGAGCACACGGCTGAAAACCGTGGTGTCGCCGGTTCAAGTCCGGCCCTCGCCACTTCCCACGTTGATAGCGTCGCCTGCGATGGACTTCGCGTTCCTGTCGGCCGTCGAGCAGGCGCGGCTCGTTCGGGACGGCGAGGTGACAGCGGCCGAGCTCGTAGGTCTCGCGCTCGAGCGCATCGAGAGGCTCGATCCGGCGCTCAACGCCTTCGTCACGGTGCGCCCCGACGAGGCGCTCGCCGAGGCGCGGGCGATCGACCAGGTGCTGGGCGACGAACCCTTCCGCGGCGTTCCGATCGGGGTGAAGGATCTGACCCCGACAGCCGGCATCCGCACGACCTTCTCCTCCCGGGCGTACGCGGAGTGGGTGCCCGACTACGACTCCGCCGTCGTCCGCCGGATCCGCGACGCGGGATTCGTCATCGTCGGCAAGACGAACACGCCCGAGTTCGGGACGGTCGCGTTCACCGAGTCCGAGCTGAACGGCGCGACGCGAAACCCCTGGAGTCCCGCGCTGACGCCGGGAGGCTCGAGCGGGGGGGCGGCGGCTGCGGTCTCCGCCGCCCTCGTGCCCGTGGCCCATGCCAGCGACGGAGGCGGCTCGATTCGGATCCCCGCGTCGTGCTGCGGCGTCTTCGGCCTGAAGCCCTCGCGCGGGCGGGTGTCCAGCTCGCCCTTCGCCTCGCTCGAAGGGCTCTCGACGGCGGGGCCCATCTCGCGAACCGTCGAGGACGCCGCGCACCTGCTCGACGTCATGGCGGGCTACGAGCCGGGCGACCCGTGGTGGGCGCCGCCGCCCGAGAGGCCGTTCGCGCAAGCCGCCCGCGAGCACCCTGGTCGGCTGCGGATCGCTGTCACCACGACCCCGCCAATCGCCACCCCCGTCGATCCCGACTGCGTCGCCGCGCTGGAGTCTGCAGCCGCGCTGCTCGACGATCTCGGCCACGACGTCTTCGAGGCGACCCCTCAGTGGGTCGAACCCGATCTCTTCCACACGTTCATCGAGGTCTGGCAGGTCGGGCCGGCGCTTCACCCCGTCGATGACCTCTCGCTGCTGACCCCGCTCAACCGCGGGCTCGTCGCATCGGCGCGGGAAAGCTCGGCGGCGGACTACGCACGCGCAGTAGCGCGCCTGCACCTCCTTGCGAGGAGGATCGTCGCGTTCTGGAGCACGTGCGACGTCCTCCTGACCCCCACCTTGGCGCTCCCACCCGTTCCCATCGGCTGGCAGAACGCGGTCGACGGAGCGATCGAGCAGCTGCTCCGCAACACCGAGTTCACACCCTTCACGGGCATCGCCAACCTCACCGGGCTCCCCGCCGTCTCGCTCCCTCTGCACTGGACCGAAACAGGGATCCCCGTGGGCGTGCAGGCGATCGGGCCGCCTGCGGGGGACGCGCTGCTCCTCCGCCTCGCGGCGCAGGTCGAGACGGCACGACCCTGGCGCGATCGACGACCGCCGCTCTCCTAGCCAGGGCGGTCAGGCCGGAGCGAAGATCCGCAGCTTCTGGCCAGGCGATGCGTGCAGCATACGCGCCGCGCTTCCCCGCGAGATCGCCACGGACATGTTCTTGTAGCTGTCCTCGTACAGGATGACGTCGCCTGGCCGGGCATCGGCGAACGTCCGCGCCGCGACCGCGTAGTACCGCTCGCCTGCCAGCTCGAGCTCGACGCGCATGCCGGAGACGATCCCCAGTACCTCCACGTCGTCACGAGTGAGGTTGAGCGCGATGTTTCCGAAGCTGTCAACGTAGAGCAGCGTCGCCACGAGCGCGTCGCCGTCCATGGCGGGCTGGGGTAGATCCAGGCGTACGAGATTCTCGGGATCGAGGGGCGGGCCGAGATCAGAAAGCGAGACTCCGCGCGCCAGGTGCGCAGCGGCCGGCGAGAAGAGATCCCTGCCGTGGAAGGTTCGGGAGATCGAGTCGAGCGCGTACGCCGGGTTGGCGAGCTCGTGGGCCGCGACGATCCCCGCTCGCCCGGCGGCGGGGAGCAGCAACCCGTTGTCGGGGCCCACGAAGGTGCGCCCGTCAGCATCCTGGAGGGCGAGCGGCCGGCGAGGCCCGCCGACACCCGGATCCACGATCGCCAGATGGACGCCGACCGGCATGAACCCGATCGTGTTGGAGAGCACGAGCGCACCCTGGAGCACCGCCTGCGGCGGGATCCCGTGGGTGATGTCGATGATCTGCGCCTCCGGCGCGATCCGCTTCATGACTCCGTGGCAGGTTCCCACGAAGTCGTCCTTGAGCCCGAAGTCACTCAGGAAGGTGATGAACACGCGCGGAGACTAACGACGGCGGGCGAAAGGCACTAATGACGCCGAACGACGCGCGCGGCCACACATCCACGTGCACGTTCCCGGCGAGCTTCCCCGCAGCGCCGCCGTCCGCGCGGCCGGATGCGCACGAAGGCGGAAGGAGCCTGCAACGGCAGCGGCCGTCCGTAGAGCGCGGGTCGCGTCAGCTCGTCCCTTCGGCGAACACGTGTCGAGCATAGAGAGCCTCTCGGCCGATCATGCCTCCCTCGACGGCTCGACCACGTGGATCTCCTCCGAGGCGGTCGTGCGTCGCCGGCCGACGAGCTCGAGGAGCTCCGACGTCTCCCGCTGGAGCCGCACCAGCTTGGCGGCGATGATCGCCACGTAGACGAGTACGAACACGAAGACGGCAGCGTAGGCCGCTGCCACCAGCTCCTCCTGACTGAAGCTCACCGGAGCGACTCGCGGAGCTCGCGGAGATCGAGATCGAGGCGCTTCCCGGCGAGCTCGACCCGGTACAGGACGTAGGCGAGGAGCGTCACCGCGGCCCACGCGACGCAGAACGTCACGAACATGGATCCGCTCATCTGTGGCCCCTCGCGGGTGAAGACCGTCGGATGGATGAAGTCCTCGGCGAGACGGATCGCGAGGAAGCTCACCGGGATCAGCGCGACGCCGAACAGGGCGTACACCGCCGACGAGCGCGCCCTTCGCGGGCCCTCCTCGAGCGAGAAGCGGAGCATGAAGTAGGCGCAGTAGAAGAGGAAGAGAACGAGGAAGAGGACCAGCTGGTTCGAGCTCCACGCCCACCAGACCCCCCACGACGCCTGTGCCCAGATGGAGCCGGTGACGAGGGTGAGAGCGCCGAAGATCGTCCCCTGATGGATCGCGACGTAGCTCTCGAGGTCGTACCGCTCGTCCCGCCGCCAGAGCAGGAACAGCGCCTTCAGGGCACCGAGTCCGAAGCAGAAGTACGCCGTCAGCGCGATAGGGACGTGGATGTAGAAGATGCGCTGCGAGATTCCCTGGTCGGCGTCCTCCGGAGCGACGATGAGCGCCAGGACGAGGGCGACGCCCATCGCTCCCGCGGCGAGCACGGCGAGACCAGGAAGGCTGCGAAGGGAGGATGCGCTCAGGGTCTACTCCGTGACGACGTACTCGAACGACGCCCACGAGAGTACCGCGAAGACGCCGTCGTACAGTCCGAGGAACAGCACAAACCGCTCCGCGTCCGCCGAGATCGCGGATCCCACTCCCCCCACGATCAGCGGAATCGCGAGCGGCAGGACGAGGAGGGGGAGCAGGACCTCCCGGGAGCGGCCCGCCGCGGCCATCGCCGCCATGAGCGACCCGACCGCACAGATGCCGATGTCCGCGAGGAGCACGCCGACGAGCGCGGTGGCATCGAGCGGGGCGAAAAACAGGACGAAGGCCGGCAGTGCCGCGGCTTGCGCCGCGAGCAGGAAGGCGAGGGTCGCGAGCGCCTTGCCGAGCCAGATCGCGCTCCGGTCGCACGGAGCCAGAACGAGCCCGTCGAGCACTCCGTGCTCGTGCTCGGGCACCCACGCGCGAGAGAGACCGAGGAGCGCCGTGAAGATGATCGCGACCCAGAGCAGTCCGTACGCGGCGGTTTCGCTCGAGTCCTCGGGCAGCGCGAAGTGGAAGACGACGAGCGTCGAGAGGACGAACAGCAGCATCGCAGGCAGGGTGTCGCGCGCACGGAGCTCGACCTTCAGGTCCTTGCGCGTCAGCGCGGCGACGTCGGCGAGGTACGTCACGCGAGCGCGAGCCTCCCGGTCGCAAACCGCTCGAGCCGCTCCGGCTCGTGGGTTGCGACGACGAGCGTTCGCGCTCCCGCGAGTGCCGCAAGCTCGCGTTCGAGCAGAGTCGCGCCGGCGTCATCGAGAGAAGCGTGAGGCTCGTCCAGTACGAGGACGTCGGGGTCGTGCAGCAGGGCCCGGCAGATCGCGAGCCGCTGGGCCATGCCCTGAGAGTAGGTCGCCACCAGTTCGTTGCGGGCCTCCCAGAGATCGAACCGCTCCAGCAGCATCCCGATCCGCTCGCGTCGCTCCGGAATGCGGTAGAGCCGTCCGTACAGCTCGAGATTCTCGACCGCGGTCAGCTCCCGATAGACGAGCGGCTCGTGGCCGAGGTACCCCACTCGCGAGCGATCCACCCCGAGCGCACACAGGCCGCGTGTGGGAGTCGCCAGCCCTGCCAGGATGCGGAGCAGCGTCGTCTTGCCGGATCCGTTGGGTCCCGTGACGAGCGCGAAGCCACCCTCGGGCACGGAAAGATCGATGCCCGTGAGCACCCTCCGACGTCCGTAGCGCTTCTCGACGCCTCGCGCGCGAATCATCCGACGAGCACGCCCAGTGCCACGAACCCGAAGTACACGACACTGATCACCCCGTTCATCGTGAAGAACGCAGCGTCGAGGCGGCGAAGGTCTCCCGGCCGCACGATCGAGTGCTCGTAGGCAAGCAGCGCAGCCGTCACCACGACACCGAGCCAGTAGAAGCCCGAGACCCCCAACCCCACCCCGGCCACCGCGAGAAGAACCACCGTTGCCGCATGCAGAGCCGCAGCGCCACGAAACACTCCGCGCTCCCCGAAGCGGACGGCCCACGAGTACAACCCCTCCCGGCGATCGTGCTCGAGGTCGAAGAGCGAGTAGAAGAGATCGAATCCTGCAACCCACGTGAGGACGGCCCCGCCGATCACCCAGGCTTCCCAGGGTGCGGTTCCCGAGACGGCGAGCCATGCGCCGACCGGCGCGAGCCCGAGGCACGCCCCGAGCCAGAGATGACAGAGCCAGGTGAACCGCTTGAGGTACGGATAGGCGACGAACAGCGCGACCGGGATCGGCCAGAGCCAGCGCACAATCGGATCGAGCTGGAAGACCGCGACGAGGAAGGCGACCAGGGCGGCCGCTGCGAGACCGATCACCTGGCTCCGAGTGAGCGCGCCGCTCGGAAGCTCGCGATTCGCCGTCCTCGGATTCCGGGCATCCAGCTCGGCGTCGATCAGGCGATTGAGCGCCATGGCGAGGGTTCGCGCGCCGGCCATTGCCGCCGTGACCCAGAGCAGGTTCGCCAGCCCCGGCCAGCCATCCACCCCGAGAAACGCTCCCACGTAGGCGAACGGAAGCGCGAAGACGGTGTGCTCGATGCGGACGAGCGATGCGAACCGTCGCGGCAGGGGGATGTGAGCCGTCGTCATGTCTGGCGATGGACCGTCGCCGTATCGCCGCAGGCGAGCTCGATTGCGTGGTGGAGGACAGGCCGCACGACGGCCCATCCGTCACGACATCCACCGGGCGACCCCGGCAGGTTCACCACGATCGTCCGGCCGCGCAGTCCCGCGAGGCCGCGAGAGAGGAGCGCGTGCGGAGTCCTCGCCAGCGCGTCGGCGCGGATGGCCTCGGCGACACCCGGTGCCTCCCGATCTATCACCTTCCTCGTGGCCTCAGGCGTCACGTCCCGCGGAGCGAAGCCCGTCCCTCCTGTTGTCAAGACGAGCAACGCACCACCGTCCGAGGCCTCCCGGATCGCGTCTGCGATCTGCTCGGTCTCGTCGGGCACGACGCTGCGGACGACCTCGTAGCCGTCACCGGCGAGGAGCTCGGCGAGGAGGTCACCGCTGCGATCGTCCCTCACACCCGCATGAACACCGTCCGAGACGGTGACGACCGCAGCCCTCACACCGGCTCCTTCGTCTTCTCGACGAGCCGTACGTCGTCGATCACCATCTCCCTGTCGACGGCCTTCGCCATGTCGTACACCGTGAGCGCCGCGATCGACGCTGCCACGAGTGCCTCCATCTCGACCCCCGTCTGAGCTGTCGTCTCTACGGCAGCCTCGATCTCCACGCCGCCGCCGACGACCGCCACGCTCACGTCGACACGGGTCAGCGGGAGCGGGTGGCAGAGCGGAACGAGCTCTGACGTCCGCTTGGCCGCCATGATCCCGGCGAGCTGGGCGGTCACGAGCGCATCGCCCTTGGGCAGCGTGCTCAGAAGCCTCGCCGTCTCGGACGCCATCCGCACGTGTGCCCGAGCGAGGGCACGTCGCCGCGAGAGTGGCTTCCCTCCCACGTCGACCATCACCACGTCGCCGGACGCGGAGACGTGACTGAGGTCGTGGGAACGTTCGTTCACGGCGAGATGGTAGTCCGCCGCCGGCGGAGAGTCGCGGAGACCGGGGTCACAGCGACGGTACGCGCGTCGCCTCCGGCACGGCGTTTTCACGTGAAAACGCCCCGCGCTGGTCGGGCGCTCCGTCCCGAGAGGTGGCTGCCGGGAGGTCGAGCGTGAAGACGGTGGGGTACCGCTCCGAGTCCAACCTGACCTCGCCCCCCATGAGTCTGGCGAGCTCGCGCGCGATCGCCAGGCCGAGGCCGCTCCCCGACGCCTTGCCACCATCGATGCGGTAGAAGCGTGCGAAGACCGCCTCTCGCTCAGCCGTCGGGATGCCCGGTCCGTCGTCCTCGACTGCAAGCTCGGCGCGCGTGCCTCGACGCGTCACCTTCACCACGACCCGCGTGCCGGTGGGCGTGTGCGTCATCGCGTTGGTGACAAGCGCTCGTCCGACCTGCAGCACACGGGCCTCGTCACCGACACACCATACGTCCCCGTCGACTCGTGTCCGCAGCGTTTGGCCTGCACTGGCGGCCATGTGCCCGAGCTCGTCGGTGAGGGCCTGGGCAACCCCAGCGAGGTCGATCGGCTCGCTCGCCACCTGTAGGTGGCCCGCGTCCACGCGAGAGAGATCCAGGAGGTCGACGGACAGCCTCGCGAGCCGTTCTACCTGCCCCCGCATCGTCTCGATGAAGCCGTTTCGCGTCTCCTCGTCGAGCTCCTCGTCCGCCAGCAACTCGAGGAACCCCCCGAGGGAGAACAGCGGAGTGCGAAGCTCATGGGATGCGTTCGCGACGAACTCCTTCCGTGCGTTGTCGAGCTGGGCGAGCTGGACGCGCATGCGATCGAACGCGCGCGCGAGCTCGCCGATCTCGTCGTCTCCGTGATCGACGATAGGAGCGTCGAAATCGCCAGCCGCGATGCGCTCGGCCGCCGTCTCGAGGCGGAGGAGGCGGTTCGCGAGCATACCCGCGGCCGTGAGTCCGAGCACCAGCGCGAGGACGAGTGCAAACGCCGTCGCCAGCAGCAGTCGCTCGCGCACGAGATGCACGGTTGCGAGCGAGTCTACGAGCGGTGCCTGGAACAGGAGGACTGCCTCCGTACCGATCGGAATCGCGACCGCCGCGTACTCACCGTCCGCGTGCAGCACGCGGCCGCGCGCTGGCTTCCCACTTGCGAGAGCACCGAGCGCGACCGGGTCCTCGGCGACGTCGCGGGAGCTCCGCGTTCGCGAGTCCGCAACGACTGCGAGAGCCGGCTGGTTCTTGGAGAGGACGTCGAAGGCGACGACCCGTGAGTTCGTGACCACGGCGTACGCCTCGACCCGGTCCTGCCACAGAGTCCTGTCTTGAGGGAACGAGCGTGCGAGCGACGACGCACTCTCCTCGAGCTGGTCGAGCCTCGCGTCGACGAGGCGTCGCTCGAGTGATGGCACGACGATCAGGTAGGCCGTGCCGAGGGCGCCCGCCACGATGCCGACGAGGACGATCGCGATGCGCGTCCGGATGCCGCCCGGGAGTCTCATGGACTACTCGGGCCGAAATCGATAGCCGGCACCGCGGATAGTGAGAATGAGCTCGGGATCCGAGGGATTACGCTCGATCTTCTCGCGCAGATGCCGGACGTGAACGTCGATCGTGCGGGGTTCGCGGTAGTCGGCGCCACCGCGAAGCCGCTCGAGGAGCTGCCGCCGCGAGAAGACGACTCCAGGGCTCGAGGCCAGCACGCGGAGCATCTCGAACTCGATGTAGGTGAGCTGCACCGTCGCGCCGCGAATCTCGACCGTGCGGCGAGGCACGTCGATTCGCAGCTCTCCTCGCTCGATGATCTCCTCCGGCCCGCCAGCGGTGGCCGGTACCGACGCCCGGCGGAGGAGGGCGCGGACGCGACTTCGGAACTCGCGGATCGAGAAAGGCTTCGTGATGTAGTCGTCCGCTCCGAGCTCGAGGCCGAGCACCTTATCGAGCTCCTCGCCGCGAGCGGTGAGCATGATGATCGGCACGTTGCTCTCACTGCGAAGCCGCTTGCACACCTCCAGCCCGTCGAGCCTGGGAAGCATCACGTCGAGCACCACGAGATCGAAGGCCTCCTCGCGAAACCGGCGAAGCGCTTCCTCGCCGTCTCGGGCCTGCACGACGTGGTAGCCGTCCCGCTGGAGCGGATATGTCAGCAGCGTCTGAATCGATTCCTCGTCATCGACGAGCAGGATGGCAGAGGGACTAGGCATCGCAGAGTTCAGAGGCGCCCGCGGCTACCGGCCCGCTTACTATAGCCCCGCGATGGATGCGGCCCGGCCCCCGAGGCGTGATCGCCGGCCGCGTCGCGGCACAGACGACACGGTAGTCAACGCGCGGCTCGTACGAGCCGGCTTTGCAGTCGTTCTCCCGGCCATCGTGGTCTTCCTCTTCTCCGTCTCGACCACTGGCACGCTGCCCCGGTCGCCCCTAGAGCCCGTGTTCGACGTCCGAACCGCCGCGTCGTTCGCAACGACGCTCTCCACCGAGTTCCCCACGCGGACGCCTGGCACCGCCGAGGCCGCGGGTGCAGCTTTGTGGTACCGAGAGACCATCTCCGCTCTCGGGCTGAGGACGGAAGAGGACGTGTGGACCGAGGATCTCGCCGAACTGGGCCGAGTGGAGCTTCGAAACGTCGTCACCGTGGTGCCCGGAAAATCGGAGAAGACGATCGTGGTTGTTGCCCATCGCGACAACAGTCAACGCGGGCGTGGGGACGACAACGCCTCTGGTACCGCTGCGCTGCTCGAGCTGGCACGCGCATTCGCCCCCCAAGAGAACGCCCCCGATCTGCTCCCGGAACGGACGCTCGTTTTCCTCTCCACCGACGCCGGTGCTTTCGGAGGCGCCGGAGCAGAGCGGTTCGCCGCGCAGTCTCCGCTCGCAGACGAGGCCACTGCCGTTGTCGTGCTCGATGGAATCGATGGTCGCGGCCGACCGGAGATCGCGATTGCGGGCGACGTTCCGGCATCCCCGGCGCGAGCACTCGTCCGCACCGCCGCCGCACGTGTTGAGGAACAGACGGGAATCACGCCCGCCCTCCCGGAAGTCTGGGTTCAGCTGAACGACCTCGGGATCCCGTTCGCGGAGAAGGAGCAAGGGAGGTTTCTGGCACACGGCCTCGCCGCGGTCACGCTTACCTCGCCGCGAACGGAGCCGGTACCGCCAGCCACGGCAGTTGTCGGAACGCGTCGGCTGGGACAGCTCGGACGTGCGACGGAGTCGCTGGTCGGCTCGCTCGAAGCGAGCCTGGGGGAGCCGTTTCGGACACCCGACAGCCTCTTCTTCTCAGATCGAGCTGCGAGTGGCTGGGCGGTCCGGCTCTTTCTCATCGTGACTCTCGTCCCATTCGCGCTCGCGTCCGTCGACCTCCTCGTTCGAACCGCACGCCGAGGCGTCCCGTTCCGTCCCGCACTTCGTAGTCAGCGCACCCGACTTCTCATCTGGCTCTTCGGAGGCGTCGTGCTCTGGGTCGGTACGAAGCTCGGAGCACTCCCTTCCGGGGCGCCGCTGCCGCTCGCCCCCGACTCCACCGTGATCGACGACCACCCGTTCGCGAGTCTCTTCTTGCTCGGCCTGATGTTCGCTCTTGGTTGGCTGGTAGGCCGACGGCGGCTCGTTCCGAGGCACAGGCCGACCGCAGAGGCGCGTCTCGCCGGCTTCGCCGTTGCGCTCGCGCTGCTCGGTGCCGTCGCGCTCGTCCTCGCCGCGACGAGGCCGTATGCCCTGTGCTTCTGCCTACCGTCCCTCTACGCCTGGCTCTGGATGCCGCTCCAAGGCGCACCGTGGAAGCGACTGGGTCTCTTCCTCGCCGGACTGGCTGGACCGCTTCTCGGACTTGTCGTCCTCGCCCGCGAGATCGCGATCCCACTGCTCGAGGCGCCGCTCTACGTCATCGGACTCGCGACCGTCGGTTACGTCCCCCTCGGCGCAGTGCTCCTCGCTGCCTTCTGGCTCGCAGCAGCTGCGCAGATGGCCGCTCTCGCGTTCGGGCGCTATGCGCCGTACGCGGACGGTGTCGAGCCGCCTCCAGCGGGGCTGCTCCGCCAGTCGATCGGGCGCCTACTCCGAGTCGTCGCCCGGCCTAGTCGAGCGTGAGGTACCGAATCGGCTCGCCGGCGGCGAGGACACCCGAGCCGCGCGGGACATGAGCAAGGGCGTCGGCCGAGGCAGCTCGCACGATCATGTGCGACTCCTGGCCCGAGACGGCCTCGAGGAGGACGCCGCTCGCGTCGATCCGCCGTCGTGCGCGCACGAACTCGTCTCGGTGCGCGTTCCGGGGAATCGGCGTCGAGAAGCGTCCGAGGTCGTACACTGGCGTCGCTTCGGAGACGCCTTGTCGCGCAAGCAGCGCAGGAAACACGAAGACGAGCGCTCCCACGAGAGCGGACACCGGATTCCCGGGAAGTCCGAACACGAGCGTCTCGCCGCGAACCCCGAACGAGAGCGGCTTTCCCGGTTTCACGGCGACACCCCAGAACACCTCCTCGACACCGAGATCGGCCCGCACCCGCCGCACCAGATCCTGCGGCCCCATCGACACTCCACCCGAGGTGACGAGAACGTCCGCCTCGAGTCCACGCTGTAGGGCGGCTCGATGGGCACCCTCGTCGTCCACAGCCAGGGGCAAGACCTCGACGAGCGCACCAGCTCGAGCGAGGGTGGCGGCGATCATCGCGCAGTTCGACTCGTAGATCTCGCCGGGCCCGAGCCGAGCTCCCGGAGGGCGAAGCTCGCTGCCGGTCTCGAGGACGGCGACCCGGGGTCGCATGCCGCACACCACGTCCGAGACGCCTGAAGCAGCCAGCGCGCCGATCTGGGCGGCTCGGAGCCGACATCTCTCCGAAGCCACGACCTCTCCCTTGTGCACGTCCCCTCCCTGCGGGCGAGTGTTCTGGCCGACCGCAGCGCGCTCGGCGATCACGACGCGCTCCCCGAGATCGATCGCCTGCTCGACGGCTACCACCGCGTCGGCACCCTCCGGAACGACGCCGCCCGTCGCGATGCCGGACGCCGAGTTCGCCGGCAGCGAGCCGGGTGGGGGGCTTCCCGTCGGGATGCGGAAGGCGACCGGGAGCTCACCGGGGGTGTCCACAGCACGAACGGCGAAGCCGTCCATGGCCGAGCTCGGAAACGGGGGAAGATCGACGAGCGCCAGCGCGGGCTCGCGAAGGACCCGCCCCGCCGCGACCTCCACCCGCACCCTCTCCGTCGGGAGTGGGAGCGCCCGCTCGAGGATGCGAGCCAGCGCCTCGTCGACTGTCAGGAGGTCGGACACGTGCCGGAGACTCTCGGCGGCATCTTCGCTCACCGGGGTGACGGCCGCGCAGGAAGCGGCAGCGAGTCCGTCGTCGTCTCGGTGTCCGTCGTCGTCTCGGTGTCCGTCGTCGTCTCGGTGTCCGTCGTCGCATAGGGGTCGTAGGAGAGCGCGTATCTCCCGCGCGTGAAGGGCTTCCACGTCGGCCACACCGCGGGCTCCGGGAACGAGACCACCTCGGTGCCCTCGAGCGCCGGCTCCATGAAGAGGCGCCAGATCTCGGCCGGAAAGCTCCCGCCGCTGACGGCGATCCCGTGGACGCTCTCCATCGGAATCTCGCCCTTCGTGTAGCCCACCCAGACCGTTGTCGCGAGCTCGGGCGTATACCCGGCGAACCAGGCGTCGGCGTGCTCCTCGTTCGTCCCCGTCTTCCCGGCGGCCGGTCGGCCAAAGGCGGCGCGAGTACCCGTTCCCGACTGGACGTTCTGCTCGAGGATGCGAGTCACGACGGCGGCGACGCCCTCCGAGACCGCGCGCCGCCTTTGCGGGGCACCCCAGCCCGCCTCGGTGTCCTCGCGGCCGTCGGCGAGCACGACTCTGCGGATCGCCATCGGCTCGGCGTGGACACCCCCGGCCGCGAGCGTCGCGTACGCGGACGCGAGATCGAGCGGGGAGACCGCGATCGAGCCGAGCCCGATCGACGGAACGTATGCGCCCTTCACGTCGAGCGGGGAGAGAACACCCATGCGGCGGGCCGTCTCGGCGACGCGCTCCGGCTTGACATCGAGCGTCAGCTGCGCATAGACGGAGTTGTCCGACCGGAGGGTGGCGCTCCGAATCGAGCTCCAGCCGTAGTAGTCGTTCGCGTACGTGTGAACGCACCACCACGTTCCGTCGTCACAGTTGCCGGCGGGGTGCACCTTGTAGGTGAAGGGGGCCGAGACGTAGTACGTGGAGTCCGGATTGATCCCCATCGCGACGGCCGCCGTGAGGACGAACGTCTTGAACGTCGATCCGGGCTGCCGGCGGGCCTGCGAGAGCAGATTGAACTCGTTCTTCGGCCGTTTGGGAATGACCGCGGCCATCGCTCGGATCGCGCCCGTGCGAGGGCTGATCGCTATGAGCGCCGCCGCCGGGTCGGTCGGTCGGTTCAGCGTGTCCCGGATCGCCTTCTCCGCGAGACGCTGGTAGCGAGGCACGATCGTCGTGTAGACCTTGAGGCCGCCCGAGCGCACCCTGCCCGCCCCATACACCTCGATGAGCTTGTCGCGTACGTAGCCGAAGAAGTAGGGCTCGCGAATCCGGCTGTACAGGCGTCCCGGCCTGAGCCCCAACTCCGACCGGGCCGCGCGCTTGAACGCTCGCCGACTGATGATCCCCGTCTCGAGCATCGCGCGGAGGACCTGCTGCCTTCGCGCCAGAGCGCGACTCGGCGCCGAGAACGGGTTGTACGACGACGGCGCCTGCGTCAGGCCCGCCAGGAGCGCTGCCTCGGGGAGGGTGAGCTCGGCGGCGGGTTTCGAGTAGTAGGTCTGGGCCGCCGCCTCGACCCCGTACGCCTGGTTGCCGTAGTAGACCTGGTTCAGGTACACGGTGAGGATGCGATCCTTCGACCACGCGCGGTCGAGCTTCGTCGCGAGGCACGCCTCCTTCACCTTCCGCTGCACCGTACGCTCGCGCGAGATGTAGAGGTTGCGAACGAGCTGCTGCGTGATCGTCGATCCGCCCTCGACGATCGCGCCGGCGCGGAGATCTTCCACGGCCGCGCGTGCGATGCCCTCGAAGTCGACGCCGCCGTGCCGGCGAAAACGTCGATCCTCGATCGCGATCGTCGCCTTTCGAATCCAGTGCGACATCTCCCCTGCGCCGACCTCCTCCCGGTTCTTCTCGGCCGGAATCGACCCGAGGAGGGATCCGTCGGCCGCGTAGAGGAAGCTGTTCTGGCCAATTCGCACAGGCCGGAGGGAGTCGAGGTCGCACGACGAGCCGTAGGCGAGCATCGCAGCCGTTCCTCCGATCCCCGCGGCCGCGACGAGACCGAGAACGGCCACGAACGCGACGATGAGACCGCGGCGCTGGCGCCGCCGGCGAGCCGCCCGCTGCTGGCGCGCCCTCCGACCGAGCGCGTCGGGATCCAGCGACCTCCGCCTGCTTCGAGGCGAGCTCATGGCGAGATGCTAGCCACCGCCTCGAGCAGCTTCGGCGCCGGCACGACCGCTCCTCGTGCTGGAATCCCGGCGTGGCCCTGGCCGTCGCGACGAACCGGCACCCGACGCGCCTTATTGCGTGGCTCGCCTTCGTCTTCGTCCTCACATCCCTCAACTACGTCGGCCGCTTCGCCGGCGGTGACACGCCGGACGACATCGCCTACCAGTGGACCTCGTCTATCGCGGCGGTCGTGCAGTTCGGCCTCATGCTCGGCATCCTGCTGCTCATCGCGACCGGACTCTCCAAACGAGAGCTCTTCGCTCTCCGCCGGCCCGAGTCGTGGAAGCGCTCCCTCGTGCTCGCGGGCGCGTCGCTCCTCGCGATCTACGCCGTCTCCGCTGCCTATTCGGGTCTCCTGTCGCTCTTCGGAAACTTCGACGCAACCGACGAGCAGGGGCTCGTCCCGAAGGGTTGGGACTCGAGCCGGGCTGCACCCTTCGTTGCTTTCTTCCTCGTTGTGACGCTGCTCGCGCCGGTCGTCGAAGAGTTGACGTACCGCGGGCTGGGCATCTCGCTGCTCACACCGTACGGCACCGTTCTCGCGATCGGCGTCACCGGGGTTCTCTTCGGCCTCACGCACGGCCTCCTTATCGGGCTGCCGGTGCTCGCCGTCTTCGGCGTGGTCGTGGGATGGCTGCGCGTGAAGACCGATAGCGTGTACCCGGGAATGATCCTCCACGGCACGTTCAACGGCGTCGCGCTGATCGCCGCGGTCTCCGGCATCGTCTGACGGCTAGGAGAGACCCTCCTCGTCGTCGGGCTCGAGCTCCTCGTCCTCGTCTTCTTCGAGCTCCGCTCCGAGGCTCGATGCGAATTCCTCCGGCGTCACGGTCTCGAGGAACCTGCGGAACTCGTCGGGGTCGAGATCGGCGAGGCTCGACGCGGTGACGAAGCCTGCTTGCGACTCGTCCGAGGGCTGGAACTCGATCCCGGACTCCTCCACTACGTCGTCCGCCGCGAAGATCTGTGCCTCGCAGCGCACGGCCAAGGCGATCGCGTCGGAGGGACGGGAGTCGATCTCGAACTCCCGCCCGTCCTGGACGATCGTTATCTGCGCGTAGTACGTGTTCTCTCGAAGCTCGGTGACCGTAATGCGCACGATCTCGCCCTTGAGCTCCCCGATGACGTCGTTCAGGAGATCGTGCGTCATCGGGCGTGGTGGCGTCGCGCCCTGGAGCTTTATGAGGATGGCAGCTGCTTCCGGGTGGCCGATCCAGATCGGCAGGAAGCGGTCGTCGTCGACGGTCTTCAGGAGAACGATCGGCTGCTTGCCAATCGGCTCGAAGCTCACACCGTACAAAGTCATCTCGCGCATGCCTGGCCCCGCCCAATCTTAGTCAGGGCGACTGCGGTACAGTTCGGTGCCGCGGGCGATTAGCTCAGTCGGTTAGAGCGCCGCTCTGATAAGGCGGAGGCCCCTGGTTCGAGTCCAGGATCGCCCATCGCGTTCGCAGCAGCCAGAATCGCCGACACGCCTCTGCTCCGCGAACCTCTCTGGAGCGGTCGGAGCCTCGCCCTCGCCGATGCTTTCACTCGCCCGTCGGAAGTACTGCCCGCGGTCACCGCCGCCTACCGCTACGCCGCTCGGTCGCCGGCGAGCCGTCCGTCCACGACCTCCAGGATCTCCACCAGCTCCGCGAGACCGGTCTCGTCGCCGAACCGGATCTGGAGCGTCGTGCCGGAAATCCGGCTCGGCTTCCCTGTGAGTCGCTCGGCAGCCCTCCGGGCGCGGTCCGCGAGCGCCGGGTCGACCCGTCTCGCCCGCCGCGGTCGGCGGCGCGCACCGCCGTCACGCGCTGCGCGTTCCGCGCCACGAACCGTCAGGCCTTCGCTCACGATGCGTCGCGCGAGCTCTCTGCGTGCAGCGTCGTCCGGGAGCGCGAGCACGGCGCGGGCGTGGCCTTCGGTGAAATCGCCACGGGCGAGCATCCAGAGCACGTCCTCCGGGAGCTCGAGCAGCCGCAGGCGGTTGGAGACAGCGGACTTCGAGCGCCCGACCTGCTCGGCTACCGCCCCGAGAGAGAGCTCGAACTCGTCAACGAGCGAGGCGTACGCACGTGCCTCCTCGACCGGGGACAGGTTCTCGCGAGCCACGTTCTCGACCAGGCCGAGGAGCAGCGACTCCCGGTCCTCGACATCACGGACGACCGCAGGAATCGTGGGGACGCCGGCCGCACGAGCCGCACGCCAGCGTCTCTCCCCTGCGATCAACTCGAACCCGCCCTCGCCGCGATGACGGACGACGACCGGCTGCAGGACTCCCTGTAGGCGTATCGAGCCGGCCAGGCCGGCGGCGGCCTCGGGCTCGAATCGGCGTCGCGGCTGTCTCGGGTTGGGATGGATCGTCTCGACGGGCAAGTGGACGAGCTCGGCCTGTCCGGCTTCTCCGAGCAGGACCTCGAGGCCGCGGCCGAGGCCGCGTCGTTCCCTAGGAGCGCTCGACAAGCTCCATCGCCACCTTCCAGTACGCCTCGGCGCCGGTCGAGCGACGGTCGTACGCGATCGCAGGAACGCCGTGACTCGGCGCCTCGGCGAGGCGCACCGAGCGCGGGATCGTCGTCGTGAACACAAGCGAGCCGAAATGCCGGCGCAGCTCGGCTTCCACCTCTGCGGAGAGCCGAGTCCGGCGGTCGGCCATCGTGAGGAGGATTCCAGTCACCGCCAGCGTCGGGTTCAGGCGCGCCTTGACGAGGTTGATCGTCCCGAGGAGCTGCGACAGCCCCTCGAGGGCGTAGTACTCCGCCTGCACCGGCACGATCACGTGGTCGGCTGCGGCAAGCGCGTTCACGGTCAGAGGGCCGAACGACGGCGGGCAGTCGAGGAACACGTAGGAGTAGGGCTCGAGCGACCCCGACAGAGCGTCGGCGAGGTAGCGCTCACCACCCTCACGCAAGGAGAGCTCGACGGAGGCGGCCGCGAGATCGTGCTTCGCCATCACCACGTCGAGGTTCTCGACCCGGGAGGGCTTGACCAGGCTGGCCAGAGGCGCGCCGTCCAGAAGGTCGTGCGTCGAGACGCCGTTCGCCCGCATCCCGAGGCCAGACGTCGCGTTGGCCTGCGGGTCGAGGTCGATGAGGAGAACGTGCTCTCCGGCTTCCGCGAGACACGCGCTGACGTTGACGGCGGTCGTCGTCTTTCCGACGCCGCCCTTCTGGTTCGCGACTGCATACACCCGGGCGGGCACCGGCACAGTCTTGCGATCGCGCCGGACGCTTCGGGGATCGCTGACGCTCGGGCGCGGGCTCGTGACGGGAACAGCGTCTGGTCCGGGGCGCTGCACGCCGTGAGTGCCGGGGGTGTCCGGGTCTCGAGCCATCCCCGCCGCCCGGGACTCCCACGTACCTCGCGGGCCGCCGTCAGGCGAGGGGTCGCTTCCTCGCCAGCCCGGGCCGCCGGGGGAACCCGTCGGGAGTCGCGGTGAGCTTGCGCAGCACGAGGACGCCCTGGGCATCGCGCTCCAACTCGCCGCCAACCTGCGCGGCGGCAGACGCGATCCGCTCCCGGTCGGCAGTCGGGCCGACCCAGAGGAGCACGGCGCCGCCCGTCGTCACGAGTGGAAGACAGAGCTCGGCGGCAACCGGGGGCTTCGCGACAGCCTTCGCGAGCGCGACACCGTACGCCTCGATCGGCTGCTCCTCTGCACGCCCCCAGACGACGGCGACGTTCGGAAGGCCAGAGGAAACACGCTCGAGCAACTCCACCTTTCGGCGCTCGGCCTCGAGCAACGTGAACCGCCGGTCGGGAAGGGCCGTCGCCAGAGGGATCCCGGGCGATCCGCCGCCGGAGCCCACGTCGATGACGTCGCCGGGTGTCTCTCCCACGAGCGATGTTGCACGCAACGCGTCGTCGACGAGTGCACGCCAGGCAGCGTCGCGATCGGCGAAGCCCGTAGCGCCGGGCGTTCGGAGCACCTCCTCGAGCCAGCGCTCGAGGAAACCGGTCGACACGTCAGCCCGCGACGTACCGCGGGACGATGACGACGAAGCGGTTCGGCTCCGTACCCTCGCTCGCCGTCTCGACCTCCGGGTCGTCCTTGAGCGACTCGTGCACGATCTTCCGCTCGACCGGGGTCATCGACTCGAGCGCAACCCTACGCCCCGTCGCAGAAGCCCGCTGCGCGCTTCGCCGGGCGAGTGTCTCGAGCGCTCTCGTACGACGCGCGCGATAGCCGCCTGCGTCGACGACCACATCGAAGTCCGCGCCGGACGCACGAGCGACGGCGTTGGCAAGGTACTGCACCGCGTCGATCGTCTGGCCGTGCCGCCCGATGAACAGAGCGACGTCCGGACCCGAGCAGCTCACGGTCACGAACGCGGCTTCCCGGGTCGCCGTTGCCCTGACGTCGACACCGATTCCGGCCGCGATCCGCTCGACGATCTCGCGGGCGAGTGCCTCTGCCTCGCTCGAGGGTGGGCTACTACCGGTCGACGTCGTGGATTCGACGCTCGCGATCACGTGTGCCGGAGCGAACCCGACCCCGAGCAGGCCCCGCTCGCCCTCCGAGACGACCTGGAACTCGACCGTGTCCCGGTCGAGCCCCGGAACCAGCTGCTCGAGCTCGCGCAGCGCAGCCCACTTCGCCTCGCCGACGGTCTCCCCGGTCGCCTCCACGCTCACGACGTCGGCGGAGCTCACCTCCGTGCCCTCCCACTGCGCTTGCGCTTGACCCTGCGGGGGCCGCCTCCGCCGGTGGACGCTCCATCGGACGTGCTCCTGCCGGCTGGCTGAGGCGCCTCCTCCTTGGCGGGGGCGCGGCTCGAGCGCTTGGGCGGAGTTGCCGGCCTCGGCATCAGGCGTCGCGTCACGATGCCTTGCCCGGTCGTCCAGAGGTTCGTCGTCAGCCAGTAGATCATGAGGCCGGACGGGAACCGCAGGATGAACGGCAGGAAGACGACGGGGAGGATCATGATCATCCACCGCTGGGCGGCGCTCTGCATCGCCGTCGACATCAGGTAGGTCGAGAGCAGCTGGCTCGCGACGTAGACGGCGATCAGCACAGGCCCCCAGCCGTCCTTTGTAGGCTCGGTGATGTCGACGAGGCCGAACCAGTCGAGCGAGGACGACGGGTAGTTGACGAAGATCTCCCTCTCGAAGTCCTTGAGGACGTAGAAGAGCGAGATGAAGATCGGGATCTGGAAGACGATGGGGAGGCAGGACGCGTAGGGGTTGATCTTGTTCTCCTTGTAGAACTTCATCAACTCCTCGGACTGCTTCTGGCGGTCGTTCTTGTACCGCTGCTGGATCGCCTTCATCTCGGGCGCGTGGAGCTGGAGGCTCTGCATCGAATGGATCTGGCGGATCGCGACCGGGACGAGAAGCATCCGGACGATCACGGTCAGGGCGACGATCGACCACGCCCATGAGAGCCCGGCCGTCTCGTGGAGCCAGGTGAGGACGTCGGTGAGGACGTTCTCGATGGGGGAGAGCAGCCCGCCGACGATCACACGCGCGCCTTTCGCGAGCGGAAGAGCGGGAACACCGTCTGGTCGCGCGCGTAGTCGACGCCCCCGTGGCTCCAGGGGTTACAGCGAAGGAGCCGCCACCCCGCGAGGACGGTGCCACGGAAGAGCCCGAACTCGCCGAGTGCGTCGATCGCGTACTGCGAGCAACTCGGGTGGAACTTGCAGGTACCGGGCGGCGTCAGGAGTCCGAAGGTCCACCGCCAGGCGTGCACGAGGGCGATGCCGAGGTACTTCACGGCTGCACCTTGCCAAGAATGTCCGCGACCTCGGCGACGAGCCAGTCGTGGCCGCGAGCAAGCGCGGCCTCCGAGAGCCCCGGACGAGCGGCGAGCACGTAGTCGTGGCCCGGAGGCACCGTTGGGAGCAGCTCCCGCCAGGCCTCTCGGAGCAGGCGCTTGACTCGGTTCCTCGCGACCGCCGAGCCGACCGCACGGGGCACTGCCAGCCCGAGCCTCGGTGCGCCGTCTGCGTCCTCCTCGCGTGGGAACCAGTGGAGCACGAGGTACCGTGTCGACGCCGAGCGACCGCGACGGTACACCGCGTCGAAGTCCCGGGAGCGAGAGAGCCTGTTGCGGCGCTGCACCGGAGGACGCCTCAGGCGGAGAGGCGCTTCCGACCTCGTGCGCGACGGCGTTTCAGGATCGCGCGGCCACCGCGCGTGGACATGCGCGCTCGGAACCCGTGGCGCCGCTTGCGGCGTCGAACATTCGGCTGGTAGGTGCGTTTCACGTCTTCCTTGTCGGACGGGGATCGCCGAGTATACAACCCACCTCTTGCCCAGGGTTTTCCACAGATCGGCGGAGCGAGGTCCTCGTCGAAGTCGCTGCTCCTCGGGCCCCTCTGTTCTCTTCAGAGAGAACGGGCTGTTCGTCTTCCACATCTGGGGATAGTGGTGTGGAACACAGTAAATACCTGCAAATAGGGTGCTTTTTCATCCACAGATGGCTCCTGCGGGTACGTTGAGGTGACACCCGGATGCTGCTATGCTCGGCGCCTCGCCGACGACCGACGACGCACGAGGACGGGTGCAGGAGTTCATCGATACACAAGCCGACGACCTCTGGGGCGCAATCGCCGGGCGGCTGAGGGACACCCTCACGGAGACGACGTACGACACGTGGTTCGGTCAGGCCCGGCCCCGGTCGCTGAGCGGAGACCGGCTCGTCGTCGAGCTGCCGAACGACTTCACGAGGGAGTGGATCGAGGGGCACTTCCTCGACCTCGTGACCAGCGCGATCCGTGAGTCGTCCTCCTCCGATGCGGTCGTGAGCTTCACCGTCGTCGAGCGCGCCCCGGCTCCTGCTTCAGCGCCGCGGGTGCAGCAGGAGCCGCTTCCCGAGCCGCAGGTCGAGCTCTCCTACCGAGAGGCGCCGGAGGTCGAGCTCAACCCGAAGTACACGTTCGACGTCTTCGTCATCGGCTCGTCCAACCGGTTCGCGCACGCGGCTGCGCTTGCGGTCGCCGAGGCGCCGGCCCAGGCCTACAACCCGCTCTTCATCTACGGAGGGACCGGACTCGGCAAGACACACCTCCTCCAGGCGATCGGTCACTACGTCCGTCAGCACTCGCGGCGGCTGACGATGCGCTACGTGACGAGCGAGACGTTCACGAACGAGTTCATCGACGCCGTCCGCGACCGCGGGGCCCGGATCGAGGGCTTCAAGCGTCGGTACCGCAACTACGACGTCCTCCTCATCGACGACATCCAGTTCTTCGAGGGCAAGGAACGCATCCAGGAGGAGTTCTTCCACACCTTCAACTCGCTGTACGAGGGCGGCGCACAGATCGTCATCGCCTCGGATCGTCCGCCTCGCGAGATCGCAACGCTCGAGGAGCGACTCCGTTCTCGGTTCGAATGGGGCCTCCTGACGGACATCCAGGCGCCCGACCTCGAGACGCGGATCGCCATTCTCCGCAAGAAGGTGAACACCGAGCAGATCGCCGTCACCGATCCCGAGGTCCTGACGTTCATCGCCGGACGAGTGTCCTCCAACATCCGCGAACTCGAGGGCGCCCTGACCCGTGTGGTCGCTTTCTCGTCGCTCACCGACCGTCCGATGACCGTCGAGCTCGCGGAGGACGTCCTCCGCGACGTCTATCCGCAAGGCGATGCGGCCCCCGAGGTGACGATCACGAGGATCCAGGAGGCTGTCTCGCATCGCTTCGGCGTCACTCTCGAGGAGCTGGTGAGCCCTCGTCGCTCGCAGGCGGTCGCCTACCCGAGACAGGTCGCCATGTACCTCTCCAGGGAGCTCACCGATGCGTCGCTGCCGATGATCGGCAAGGAGTTCGGCGGGCGGGATCACACGACCGTGATCCACGCGAAGGACAAGATCACGCGCCTCATCCGCGAGGACCGGTCTGTGTACAACCTTGTGCAAGAGCTGACGGCGCGCATCAAGCAGGCGCGGTGAGTCTGCGGAAAACGACCGGCGGCTCGCGACCGGGTGTGAAGGACGTGGAGCGCTGTCCACACTCGACCGCACACACGTTCTTCCCGCTCATGCGGCACAATCGCTTCGTCATCCCCGTGACTCACACTCCTACTACGACTACGAGGGTCCTTCTCTAGAGAAATGAACACCGACATCGCTGCCGACACGGCCCTTCGCGTCACGTGCTCCCGCGCGGAGCTCGCGTCCGCGCTCGCTGTGGTGGCACGTGCGCTGTCCGCTCGGGGAGCGGTGCAGGTGCTCGGCGGAATCCTGCTGGAGACGGCAGAGGGTCGACTCACCCTTGCCGCGACCGACATGGAGATCTCGCTGCGGTCGTCGGTCGCCGGCGAGACGGCCGGTGCCGCGTCTGTCGTCGTTCCCGGGAAGCTCCTGACCGACCTCGTACGGCTTCTGCCCGAGGAAACCGTCGTACTCACGCACGAAGAGGGCGAAGGCGTGGTGTCCGTCGTCTCCGGAAGTCACACCTCGCGCCTGAACGTCTACAGCGCCGAGGACTTCCCACGCCTGCCCCCTCTCGACGTCCCACTGCAGCAGATCTCGGCGAGCGCACTGCTCGCGGCGATCGACAAAGTGGGGAGAGCAGCGTCTCGCGACGAGTCGAGACCGGTGCTCACGGGCATTCTCGTTCGCTTCGAGGGGGATCGCCTCGTCATGGCCGCGACCGACTCGTACCGGCTCGCCGTCAAGGAGACGCACCTCGCGTCACCGGGTCCCGAGCTTGACGCGATCATCCCCGCGCGTGCGCTGCAGGAGCTCGCGCGGCTCGCCGCGGGGGCCGACGAGGTCGGGCTCGGTGTTCACGAGAACTACGTGATCTTCTCCGCCGCGGACGCATGGCTGACGAGCCGGCGGATCGACGGCCAGTTCCCCAACTACAAGCAGCTGCTTCCGGAGAACTTCGAGGCCGAGCTCACGATCCCGCGTGCGCCGCTCCTCGAGGTCGTCCGCCGCGCCGGTCTCATGGCCCAGCGCAACGCGCCGCTGCGCCTGCGCTTCGGAGAGGGCGAGCTCACCGTGTCGGCGCAGAGTCAAGACGTCGGCGAGGCGACCGAGTCGCTTGCGGTCGAGTACGCCGCGGAGGAGCTCGAGATTGGCTTCAACCCGGAGTTCCTGCGCGACGGGCTCGAGGCGGTGACCGGGGAGACGGTTCAGCTGAAGCTGATCAACCGACTTCGCCCCGGGCTCATAGCAGCGCCCGACGAGAGCTTCTGGTACCTGATCATGCCGATCCGGCTCGCGGGCTGATCGTCCTCGAGGTCACGCTCCGCGACTTCCGCTCGTACCGCGCGCTCGAGCTCGAGTTGAGCGCCGGCGTGGTGTTGCTGCACGGACCGAACGGCGCAGGCAAGACCAACCTGCTCGAAGCCTTGCACGTCGGAACGCAGGGTTTCTCGCCACGTTCGCGCGCCGACGCGCAGTTGATTCGCTTCGGCGCCGACGCCGGGAGGGTCGTCCTGCGGGGAACGACGGCGGCGACTGCCGTCGAGACGGACGTGCTCCTGTCGAGTCGAGAGCCTCGCAGGGTGCGGTTGAACGGAGAGCGACTGACATCGACGGAGAGGCTGCGGCACGAGCTCACGACCCTCGTGTTCACCCCGGACCGGCTTGCGGTCGTCAAGGGGGCGCCGGGGATCCGGCGGGCGTACCTCGACCGCAGCGTCGGCCGGCTCGCGCCGGCGAAGGCAGCTCTTGCCGTGGAGTACGCGGCGGCGGTCGGGCAGCGGAATGCCGCGCTGCGGCGCGTCCGAGCCGGGATCTCGAGCCGCGAGGTGGTGCGCCCGTGGACGGGGAGGGTCGCCGAGCTCGGCGCAGAGCTGGTCGCGACGCGGCTCACGGCCGTGGCGCTGCTCGCGCCCGTATTCGCTGCCATCGCCGAGGAGCTGGGCCTGGAGAGAGCCTCGCTCGAATATGCCGGCGCACCTCCCACTGCCGACGAACTCGAGGCGCGCCTCGACGCCGACCTCGACCGCGGGGTCACCGGTGCCGGTCCTCACCTGCACGACGTCCACATCGCCGCCGGTGGACGTGAGCTGCGGGCGTACGGCTCCCAGGGCGAGCAACGGCTGGCAGTCCTCGCGCTCGTCCTCGCCGAGGCGCAGGTGCTTCGCGGACGAAGCGACTCCACCCCGCTCCTCCTTCTGGACGATGTGCTCTCCGAGCTCGACGGCGACCGCCGCCGCGCCCTCGCGAGGATGATCTCCGGGAACGGCCAGACGATCGTGACGGCGACCGCCGCCGCCGCACTTCCCGCCGAGCCCGATCTGGCGCTGTCGGTCTCTCCGGGGGAGGTGCGCTAATGGAGCGAATCGGGGAGGAGGTCGAGCGGGCCCTTGCGCGTACCGGGAGTCGCGAGGCGGTCCCGCTCGCGGCGATAACCGCAGCCTGGCCCTCCGCCGTTGGCCCGAGCATCGCCCGCAACGCATGGCCTCGACGACTGGGCCGCGACGGCACCCTTCACGTGGCAACGTCGTCCTCGACGTGGGCACACGAGCTCAGCCTGCTGTCGGCGGGGATCCTCGACCAGCTGCGAGCACGCCTCGGCGAGCAGGCGCCGCTCGGACTGAGGTTCGCGATCGGCGCGATCCCCGAGCCCGCAGTGCCGGACACCAAGCCCGCGGCGCCAATGTCCACGACCGAGGAGGTGCCTCCGGAGATCGCGGCCGCGGCGGCCGCGGCGGCGTCAGCGACCGACGATCCGGAGCTCCGGGAGCTCGTCTCGCGGGCAGCCCGAGCGAGCCTTCTCAGAGCCCGGTCCGGCCGCCGTTTCTGATAGACTGCCAATACCCCGCAAAAGGCCTATTTGCAGGGATTTTTTTGTGGCGGAAGCAGCCTACACCGCAAAGGACATCACTGTTCTCGAGGGTCTCGAGCCCGTCCGCCTGCGGCCGGGTATGTACATCGGCTCGACCGGCTCGCGCGGCCTCCACCACCTGGTCTACGAAGTGGTCGACAACGCGGTCGACGAGGCTCTCGCAGGCCGGAACGACCTCATCGACGTCACGATCCACCCCGACAACTCGGTGACGGTGAGGGACGCCGGAGCAGGTATTCCCGTGGATGTCATCCCTGAGCAGGGGCTTCCTGCGCTGACCGTCGTCCTCACGAAGCTCCACGCCGGCGGCAAGTTCGGCGGCGAGGGGTACAAGGTGTCCGGCGGTCTGCACGGAGTCGGGGTGTCGGTCGTCAACGCGCTCTCGGAATGGCTGGTGGCGGAGGTTCGCCGGGACGGGAAGGTGTATCGGCAGGAGTTCGCCCGTGGCGAGCCGACCACCGAGATGACGGCCACCGGCGTCGTCGGCAAGAGCGAGTCAGGCACGACGATCTCGTTCCTTCCCGACCCCGAGGTGTTCGAGGAGACCGAGCTCTCCGCTGCGACGCTGTCTCAGCGTCTGCGCGAGACCGCGTTCCTCACACGCGGTCTCCGAATCGTGCTCCGTGACGAGCGCGCCGGGGGTGCGACCGAGGAGTTCCACTACGAGGGCGGGATCCGGGACTTCGTGAAGCACGTCAACGAGTCGAAGGACCCGGTGCACAAGCACATCGTCTACCTGGAGGGCGACGGCGACGACAGCCAGGTCGAGGTCGCGATGCAGTGGAACACGTCCTACGTCGAGTCGGTCTTCTCGTTCGCGAACAACATCAACACGACCGAGGGCGGAGCCCATCTCTCCGGCTTCCGCGCGGCGCTCACCGGGACGCTCAACCGGTACGCGCGCGACAAGGGGCTCCTGAAGGAGAAGGAGGAGAACCTCGAGGGCGAGGACGTTCGCGAGGGCCTCGCGGCGGTCATCTCGGTGAAGCTCCGGAACCCGCAGTTCGAGGGGCAGACGAAGACGAAGCTCGGGAACCCTCAGGTCGAGGGGCTCGTCAAGACGACGGTCAACCAGCGCCTCGCTCAGTTCCTCGAGGAGAACCCGACCGAGGCCAGGCAGATCATCTCGAAGGCCGTGTCCGCTGCTCGCGCGCGGCAGGCTGCTCGCAAGGCGCGGGAGCTGACCCGACGCAAGAGCGCGCTCGAGACCGGTTCGCTCCCGGGCAAGCTCGCCGACTGCCAGATCTCCGATCCGGAATCGGCCGAGCTCTTCCTCGTCGAGGGGAACTCCGCCGGCGGCTCCGCGGTCGACGCACGCGATCGCAGCTACCAGGCGATCCTTCCTCTCCGCGGCAAGGTCATCAACGCCGAGAAGAACCGGATCAACAAGGTCCTCTCGAACGAGGAGATCCAGGCGATCGTGACGGCGATCGGCACCGGCATCGGCGACGAGTTCGACCTCTCCAAGCTGCGCTACCACCGCATCATCGTGATGACCGACGCCGACGTGGACGGCGCGCATATCCGGACGCTCATCCTCACGTTCCTGTACCGGCAGATGCAGGAGCTCGTCGAACGTGGGCACGTGTACATCGCGGTTCCGCCGCTCTACCGGGTCAAGATCGGCGCTCAGCAGCGGTACGTCGAGAAGGAGTCGCAGTTCGAGGAGTTGCTCGCGCGCGAGCGGATCAAGGACATGGACGTCACCGATCGCGCCGGACAGACCCAGAAGCTGACCGAGCCCCGGTACGGCCGGTTTTCGCGCGTCCTCAACGAGTTCGACGGGTGGCTGTCGCGCCTCCGCGCTGATTTCGGTCACGCCGCCGCCGACTTCGTGGTCGATCACCGGCTCGTCGAGGCAGATGCGGAGGACGTCGCGGGGGCTCTCGAGAGCCGCGATGCGAACGGCTATGAGCTCGCGATCCTCGAGTCGTCCGCCGAGGGGACGGTGGTGAGGATTCTCGAGCGGGAGACCGGCGCCGCGTCCAGCGTCGTCGTACCGAGCGAGCTGTTGACGTCGTCCATCTACTTGAACGTCCGGAAGACCTACGGCCGCCTGGTCGAGATCGTCGGGCAGCCGCCCTTCGAGGTCTCCTTCGGGAAGAAGACGCGCCGCGCCGCGACGTTCTCGCAGCTTCGTGACTCGGCGCTCGAGCTTGCGAAGGAGGGCATCCAGGTGAGCCGCTTCAAGGGTCTCGGCGAGATGGACGCCGAGGAACTCGCGGACACGACCATGGACCCCGCCAACCGCATGCTGATCCGCGTCGACGTGGAGGACGCGGCCGCGGTGGATCGCGTGTTCTCGACGCTCATGGGCGATCAGGTCGAGCCGCGCCGAGCGTTCATTGAGCAGAACGCCCGTGACGTGAGGTTCCTCGATGTCTGACATCACCGAGCCGCTCGGCTCGGGTCGGATCGAGAGCCGCGAGCTCGAGCAGGAGATGCGGTCGAGCTTCCTCGACTACGCGATGAGCGTCATCGTCGCGCGGGCGCTGCCAGACGCGCGCGACGGCCTGAAGCCGGTTCATCGCCGCGTGCTCTACGCCATGCACGAGGCCGGGCTCCAGCCGACCCGCCCGCGTCTCAAGTCCGCTCGTGTCGTCGGAGACGTCATGGGTTACTACCACCCGCACGGAGACCAGGCGATCTACGACACGCTCGTCCGGATGGCGCAGCCGTTCTCGCTGCGCTACCCGCTCGTCGACGGCCAGGGCAACTTCGGGAACATCGACGACTACCCGGCTGCCGCGATGCGGTACACCGAGTGCCGGCTCACGAGGCTCGCGACCGAGATGTTGCGGGACATCGACATGGACACCGTCGACTTCGTCCCGAACTACGACGAGTCGCGTCGGGAGCCCTCCGTGCTCCCCTCCCGCTTCCCGAACCTCCTCGTCAACGGCTCGGCCGGGATCGCCGTCGGAATGGCGACGAACATCCCGCCCCATCGCCTCGGCGAGGTCGTCGACGCGATCGTCGAGCTGATCGACAAGCCCAAGGCGAACGTCGACGATCTGATGCACCACGTCAAGGGGCCCGACTTCCCGACCGGCGCGATCATCCTCGGCCGCTCCGGAATCCGAGACGCGTACAGGACGGGCCGGGGCCGCATCGTCATGCGCGCGCGCGCGCACGTCGAGGAGCTCCGGGGCGGCAAGAGCGCGATCGTCGTGACCGAGCTCCCCTACGGAGTGAAGAAGGGTGGCGACTCGGGGGTGATCAAGAAGATCGCCGAGCTCGTCAACGAGAAGGTCCTCTCGGAGATCACCGACGTGAAGGACCACTCCGATCGCTCGGGGATGCGGATCCAGATCGAGCTCAAGCGAGAGGCGATTGCGCAGGTCGTCCTCAACAAGCTGTTCAAGCACACGCAGCTCCAGTCGACGTTCGGATACAACGCCGTCGCACTGGTCGAGGGCGTGCCGCGCACGCTGTCGCTGCTCGAGCTCGTTCGCCACTACCTCGACTACCAGCGCGAGATCGTCGTCCGCCGCTCGAAGTACGAGCTCCGCAAGGCGCTCGACCGTGCCCACGTCCTGGAGGGGTACCTCATCGCGCTCGACAACCTCGACGAGGTGATCGCGCTGATCAGGGCCGCCGCCGACACCGACTCCGCCCGGGCGGCGCTGATGGAGCGGTTCGATCTCTCCGAGATCCAGGCGCAGGCGATCCTCGACCTGCGGCTGCGCGCGCTCACGGGACTCGAGCGGAAGCGCATCGAGGACGAGCACCGCGACCTGCAGGAGCGCATCGGCGAGCTCCGAGCACTCCTCGGTGATCCCGTGCTGATCGATGCGACGGTCCGCGACGAGCTCGTCGAGCTGAAGCAGATCTACGGAAAGGCCGACGAGCGCCGCACCGAGATCGTCGCGGGGGAGTCCGAGCTCGAGCTCGAGGACATGATCGCGGAGGAAGACATGGTGATCGCGATCACCAAGTCGGGCTACATCAAGCGACTACCGATCACGACGTACCGAGAGCAGCGGCGTGGCGGGATGGGCGTCATGGGCATGGATCTGAAGGAGGACGACTACATCGAGCACCTCTTCGTCGCCTCCACGCACGACTACATCCTCTTCTTCACGAGCGTGGGCAAGGTGTACCGCCTGAAGGTGCACGAGCTGCCGCTCGGTTCGCGACAGTCGAAGGGCCGGGCGATCGTGAACCTCCTGCCGTTCCGCCAGGGCGAGGACGTGCGCGCGGTCATCGCGACGCGCAACTTCGAGGAGGCGAAGTACCTCGTGTTCGCGACGCGCAAGGGCATGGTGAAGAAGACCGCGTTCGGCGTGTACAACACGCCGCTCAAGGCGGACGGGATCATCGCCGTCAAGCTTCGGGAGGACGACGAGCTCGTCGGGGTCCGTCTCGCGGACGAGACCGACGACGTGCTGATGGTGTCGCGCCTCGGTCAGGCAGTCCGCTTCCATGGCCGGCAGGTGAGAGCGATGGGGCGGGACACGTCGGGGGTCGCCGGCATGAAGCTGCGGGCCGACGACGAGGTGATCGAGGTGGACATCGCCGCCGACGACGCGGATCTGCTCGTCGTGACCGAGGCCGGGTACGGCAAGCGCACGCGGGTCTCAGACTACCCGGCGAAGGGGAGGGGAACGATGGGCGTGAAGACCGCCCAGCTGGTCGAGGGCAAGGGTCGGCTGGTCGGCGCGCGCATCGTCCGCGAGGGGTATCAGGTCATGTTGATCTCGACCGGTGGCACCGTCATCCGCATGCCGGTGGACGGGATCCGTCGCGCGGGGAGGGCGACCCAGGGAGTCATCGTCATGCGCCTGCGCGAGGGGGAGCAGGTCGCGACCCTCGCTCCGGTCGTGGGCTCGGACGTCGGGGACGAGCTGCAGCCCGGTGTTCGCGCGGGCGGTACCGAGGAGCCGGCTCCCGAAGCCGAGCTGGCAGCCGAGTAGTCGCTACCTCGGGCCGCCGTCGCCCTCGGCCGGTTCGAGGAACGGCCGAAGGACGTCGACGGGGACCGGAAACACCACGGTCGAGTTGTTCGCGGAGCCGATCTCGAGGAGCGTCTGCAGGTAGCGCAGCGTGACCGAGACCGGCTGGGTTGCGAGCACGGCTGCCGCATCGTGGAGGCGCTCGGAGGCCTGGAACTCACCCTCGGCCGAGATGACCTTCGCTCTCCGCTCCCGCTCAGCCTCGGCCTGACGTGCCATCGCCCGCTGCATGCCGGCCGGTATCTCGACGTCCTTGACCTCCACGACGGAGACCTTGATGCCCCAGGGGGAGGTGGCCTCGTCGATGATGTTCTGGAGGATCGCGTTGATCTTGTCGCGCTCGGAGAGCAGTTCGTCGAGCACGTGCTGGCCGAGCACCGACCGCAGGGTCGTCTGCGAGATCTGGGACGTCGCGACCATGTAGTTCTCGACCTGCGTGATCGCGCTGTTCGGCTCGACGATGCGGAAGTACGCGACCGCGTTGACGCGAACCGGGACGTTGTCCTTCGTGATCACCTCCTGCGGCGGGACGTTCAACGTGACCGTTCGCAGGTCGACCCTGACCATGCGGTCGACGATCGGGATCAGCAGAAAGAGTCCGGGGCCCTTGGGGTGGGGTAGGAGGCGTCCGAGCCGGAAGATGACGCCACGCTCGTACTCGCGGGCGATCTTGACCGCCGCGAAGAGGAAGAGGAGTCCGATTACGAGAACGACGACGAGCACGATCAGCCCAGCAGATACGTCCATCAGGACCGCTCCTCCCGCGTTGGTGACGACGGTGATCTTACGACGAGTTGCAGATCGTCCTCGACCTGCTCGACGCGCACGTGCTCGCCGGGCACGAGCGGGGCGCCATCGGCGCCGCGAGCTCGCCAGAGCTCGCCGTTCAGCTGCACGAGCCCGTCGCGGCGAACGACCGCCTCGTGCCCCACGAGGCCCTGGATGCCCACGGCGGCGGGTCTCCGCGCGATCTTCACGACTCGCGTGAGCGCGATCCCCAGGAGCAGCGCGAGGCTGAGCGCGATTCCGATCGCGACGGGGAGCGAGACCTGGTACGCATCCCCGGCGGGATCGAAGAGCATGAGCGAGCCGAGGACGAAGAGCACCCCTCCGGCGACGGTGAGCGCACCGTGCGTGGGGACGAAAGCCTCCGCGATGAAGAACGCTGCGGAGAGGAGCATGAGGAGGACCCCCGCGAGGGAGACAGGGAGCACCTGGAGTCCGTACAGGCCCAGGATGAGCGAGATCGCGCCGACGGTGCCCGGGAAGACCAGGCCGGGGTTCCAGAGCTCCACGACGATCCCGATGAGGCCGATCGAGAGCATGAGCGCGATGAGGTTCGGGTCGATGAGGAAGTCGCGTGCGCGCTGCCAGAAGCTCATCTCGACGTTCTCGATCGTCGCCCCCGCGGTGTCGAGGACGAGGCCCTTCGGCACGGTCTTCATGCCGTCGATCTCGTTCAGCAGCGCCGGCAGGGTCGGCGAGATGACCTCGACGACGCCGAGCCCCTTCGCCTCCCGCGCGCCGTAGTTGGCGGCCTCGGTGACCATCTTCCGGGCGGCGACCACGTTGCGGTCGTGCTCGCGCGCGAGCTCGCCGATGTACGCGGCGGCATCGTTGATGACCTTGCGCCGAAGGTCCTTCGAGATGTCCTCGCCGCCGAGGGAGATGGGCGTCGAGGAGCCGATGTTGGTCTGGGGCGCCATCGCCGCGACATCCGAGGCCATCGTGATGACCGCCCCGGCGGAGTCGGCGCTCGAGCCCGGCGGCGCGACGTAGACCACCACCGGAACCTTGGATGCGAGAAAGCGCTTGACGATCCCCCGCATCGAGGAGGCGAGCCCACCCGGAGTGTCGAGGACGAGGACGACCGCGTCGTATCCATCGGCCTCGGCGCGATCGACGGCGTGGTCGACGTACTCCTGCGTGACGGGGTTGATGTCGTTGTCGAGGTGCACAGCAAGAACACGAGGACGCTCGCCCTGGGCGAGCACCGCCCCTGGACCGACCAGCACTCCCAGAAGCACGAAAAGGAGGAAAAACCCCCGCACAGAGCGGCCTGTCACCGGTGTAAGGATTCTATCAGCGCAGGGTTTTGGGCCCTTGCAGCCAAACTCGGTTCGCGCGACTCTGGACCTCCGCATGCAGCGACTGCTCGTCCTCGTAGCCCTCCTCGCCGGGCTCCTTGCCCTCGCTCCGACCGCCCTTGCCGGTACACCGAGGCTGGTGACGACGGTCGAGCTCGTCCGGCAGGCGGAGGGGCAGTATCAGCCGCGGCACGCCACGCCGCCGTTCACCCTCGCCGGTCTGCGCTGGCAGGGGCCGGGACGCGTGGTCTTCCGGACGCGAGTGGCGAGCGGCCGCTGGAGCCGCTGGCGCGCCGCGGCACCTGAGCCCGAGGACGGCCCGGATCTGTCGTCGCCGGAGACGAGGGACCGAGCGTGGCGGAACGGGAATCCGTGGTGGGTGGGCCTGTCGACCGGGATCGAGGCTCGAGCTACGGGCAGCGTCTCGCGCGTCGAGGCCCACCTCGTGTGGAGCCCGGAGACGCGGATTCCGCTGAGGGTTCCGACGGCAGCCGACGAGCCCGCGATCGTGCCGAGAGCGACCTGGGGCGCGGACGAGTCCATCCGCCGTGCGCCACCCGTCTACGCACCTGAGGTGCGGCTCGCGGTCGTCCATCACACCGCCGGTAGGAACGACTACTCCCGCGCCGAGGCGGCGGCGATCGTGAAGGGGATCCAGCTCTTCCACGTGCAGGGCAACGGGTGGAACGACATCGGTTACAACTTCCTCGTCGACCGCTTCGGCACCGTATACGAGGGGCGGTACGGCGGTGTCGACCGCAATGTCGTCGGTGCACATGCGCTGGGCTTCAACACGGGTTCGGTGGGGATCGCCCTCCTCGGCACCTACGGAGACACCGTTCCCTCCAAGGCGGCCCAGGATGCCATCGCGCGGCTCGTTGCGTGGCGACTGGATCTCGCGCACGTCGACCCGGTGTCGCTCCTGACCTTCGTCTCGGGTGGCAGCGACAAGTGGGCGGCCGGGCTCCCCGTCCTGCTCGGCGCCGTCTCGGGACACCGCGACACGGGGTACACGGAGTGCCCGGGAGATGCGCTCTACGCGCGGCTCGGCGCTATCGCGGCGGCCGCGCGGGGAATTGGCGGTGCGAAGCTCTTCGCCCCCGGAGCCGAGGCGAGAGGGCTCGCGGTACGCTTCACGGCGACCGTGTCGTCCGCTCTTCCGTGGGCGGTCGTGATCACGTCCTCCGACGGCACCGAGGTGGCGCGCGGCACGGGTTCCGGCACGACGCTGGACTGGACGTGGGACTCGACCGGGACTCCGCCCGGGAGCTATCGCTGGACGATCTCCGCCGGAGACGCGCGTCCTGCCACGGGAGTTCTTCGGGCGGGCGGGGGAGCCGCGCCCCTCCAGATCGAGAGCGCCGTCGCCCAGCCCGAGGCGATCAGCCCGAACGGCGACGGGCAGGCCGACGCGGCAGTGCTGACCTACCGCATCACGGCGCCTGCCAACGTGACCGTGGAGATCACCGACGAGATCGGAAGTCTCCTGGCGACCGTCGTCGACCGCGTCTGGACGCGCGCGGGAGAGCACAGCACCGAGATCGACGGCTCCGCACTCCCGGACGGACGCTACAACCTCGTCCTCACCGCGCGAACTACGGCCGGAGTCAGCGTGCAGAAGGTCGTCCCGCTGACCGTCAGCCGGACGCTGGGACTCGTCTCCGTCGCACCCGCGGCCTTCTCCCCGAACGGGGACGGCCGCAAGGATCGAATCACGGTCGGGTTCTCGCTCACGCTCCCGGCGTTCGTTCGGATCCGGGTCGTGCGGGACGGCCGTTGGGTCGCCACACCGTTGGCCAGCAGCCTGCTTGCGGGCACGCAGCGGTTCGTGTGGAACGGCGCCCGGCGTGTCGGCAGGCTGCGGGACGGGACGTACACCGCGGTCGTGGAGGCGGACGACGGAGTTGCCGCCGGCTCGTACGGCATGCCCTTCTCGTCCGACACCACCCCGCCGCGGGTGCGCATCCTCCCTGGTCCGCGACTTCTCGTCGACGTGAGCGAGCCAGCGGTTCTGACCTTTCGGATAGATGGCCGACCGTACCGGTACGAGGCGACACGAAGCGGAATCGTGGTCGTTCCGTGGAGAGGTCCCGCGACGCGCGTGAGAGTCGTCGCCCGGGACGGCGCCGGGAACGTGAGCGCACCGGTGCTCCGCGTCTCGCGGCCGAGGTGAGCTCGGGGCGGCGAGTAGACTCGCGCCGTGCAGCTCCCGACTGCCCCGTTCGGCCGAGACGTCGTCGAGACCATCCTCCCGCACCGCGAGCCCTTCCTCTTGATCGACGAGGTGACGGAGCTCGAGGCCGGTCGCCGTGTCGTCGCGCGGCGGGAGGTGCGCGCCGACGACTGGTGGTTCCCTGGCCATTTCCCGAGCCGCCCGGTCATGCCGGGCGTGCTCATCGTCGAGGCGATGGCCCAGGCGGGCGCCGTCGCGGTGCTCGTCGAGGAGGAGAACCGTGGCCGGATCGCATTCTTCGCCGGGATCGACGACTGCCGTTTCAAGCGGATCGTCGAGCCCGGTGACACGCTCACGCTCAGCTGCGAGATCGCCACGGTGCGCGGACCGATCGGCCGAGGCAAGGCGGCGGCGCACGTCGGGGACGAGCTCGCCGCGCGCGCGACACTGACGTTCGCGGTGGAGCGCTAGTCAATGCTCGGCGCGGCGCAGGGGGTACGTGTCGGGATCACGGGGCTCGGCACCCACGTTCCCGAGCGCGTCGTGACGAACGACGAGCTCGCGACGATCGTCGACACCTCCGACGAGTGGATCCGGGAGCGGACGGGCATTCGCGAGCGACGCATCGCCGCCGACAGCGAGGCGCTGACGGACATCGCTCTGCCCGCCGCGCGGGAGGCGCTCGCGGATGCGGGTCTCGACCCGGCGGAGATCGACCTCCTCATCTGCGCCACGGTGACGCCCGACATGATGTTCCCGACGTCGTCGGCTCTCCTCGCGGGCGAGCTCGGGATGCCGAAGGCGGCGGCGTACGACCTGCTCGCCGGGTGTACGGGCTTCGTCTACGCGATCGCGCAGGCCTACGGGATGCTCGCGTCGGGTCTCTCTCGCTGCGCCCTCGTGGTCGGCGGCGACGTGCTCTCGAAGATCCTCGACTGGGAGGACCGCTCGACGCTCGTCCTCTTCGGCGACGGCGCCGGGGCGGTCGTGATGGAGTCCGTCGACCGCGGTGGCTTCATCGGCTTCGAGCTCGGAGCGGACGGCGCCGGCGGCGAGAACCTCTGGTACCCGGGGTCGGGTTCGCGGCACTTCGAGAACCCCGACGCGTACGTGAAGATGAACGGCCGCGAGGTCTTCAAGTTCGCGACGCGGATCATGGTGCACTCCGCGCAGCAGATCCTGGCGGAGTGCGGCAAGACCGTCGACGATGTCGACGTGTACATCCCGCACCAGGCGAACAAGCGGATCATCGACTACGCGGCAGATAAGCTCGGCATCCCCTCGGAGAAGACGATCGTGAACGTCGATCGCTACGGCAACACCTCGTCGGGCTCGATCCCGCTCGCCCTCGCGGATGCGCGGGCCGACAATCGCCTGCGCGACGGTACGCTCATCCTGATGACCGGAATGGGTGCGGGTCTCACGTGGGGCTCGGCGCTCATCGAGTGGACGAACGGGAGGCCCCGATGACCAAAGTCGCATTCTGTTTTCCTGGCCAGGGGTCGCTCGAGGAGGGAATGGGCCGGGAGATCGCCGAAGCGTTCCCGGTCGCGCGTGAGGTGTACCGCGTCGGCTCCGAGGCGTCGGGCCTCGACCTCGAGGCGCTCTGCTTCGAGACCCCGCTCGAGAGGCTCGTGAAGACCGAGGTGCAGCAGCCGGCGCTCGTCGCCACGAGCCTCGCGATCCTCGCCGCGATGCGGGAAGGCGGACTCGAGCCCGACGTCGTCGTCGGCCACTCGGTGGGTGAGTTCTCCGCACTCGCGGCGGCGGGCTCGCTCGGAACCGGCGAGGCGATCGGCCTCGTCCGCGAGCGTGGACTCGCCATGGCCGAAGCCGCGAGTCAGCGCCCTGGCGCAATGGCGGCCATCCTCGGCCTCGCCGACGAGGAGGTCGAGAGGCTGTGTCGGAGGATCGTCGGGGTCTGGCCCGCGAACTACAACTGCCCCGGCCAGATCGTCGTCTCGGGCGAGCACGCCGCCGTCGAGGAGTGCTGCGCCGAGGCGGAAAGCCTCGGCGCTCGACGAGCCGTGCGCCTGAAGGTGTCGGGTGCGTTCCACAGCCCGCTCGTCGCACGGGCCGCGGATCGTCTTCGCCCGGCGCTCGAGCGGGCGCGCTTCGCGGAGCCGCTCTCCCCGTTCATGTCGACCGTGACGGCCAAGATCGAGCCGGCGCAGAAGATCGCGTCACTCCTCGTCGACCAGCTGACTGCCCCCGTGCGCTTCACGCAGGCTGCGACCGAGCTCATCCGCAGCGGCGCGACCATCTTCGTGGAGGTCGGGCCGGGCAACGTGCTTGCGGGGCTCGTGAAGCGGATCGACCGAAACGTGAGGACGATGTCGGTCAACTCTCTCGAGAGCCTCGAGCAGGCGCAGGAAGCGCTCGCCCGTTGACGACCGGCTTCTGCTCGCTCGAGGGGAAGACGGCGCTCGTCACCGGCGCATCGAGAGGCATCGGTCGCGCGATCGCCTCCGAGCTCGCGTCGGCGGGCGCGTCCGTCGTGCTCTCGTATCGCACCGGCGCGGAGGAGGCGGAGGCGCTCGCGGCCGAGATCGGAGGGCGCGCCGTCCAGGCCGACGTGTCCGACCCCGCCTCGGCCCAGGCGCTGGTCGCGGCTGCCGGCGACCTCGACATCGTCGTCAACAACGCGGGCGTGACGCGTGACGGTCTGCTCGTGCGGATGTCCGACGAGGACTGGAGGACGGTGATCGACACGAACCTCGCGTCGTGCTTCTACACCTGCCGGGCGGCCGCCCGGGGGATGATGAAGCGGCGCTCGGGCACGGTCGTGAACATCTCGTCGATCGTCGGGATCCACGGCAACTGGGGTCAGACGAACTACGCGGCCTCGAAGGCCGGCATCATCGGCTTCACGAAGGCTCTTGCGCGGGAGCTCGGGAGCCGCAACGTGCGCGCCAACGTGGTCGTGCCAGGCTACGTGGAGACGCGGTTGACCGACGTGCTCCCCGACGAGGCGACAGAGGCGATGTTGCAGAACACGCCGCTCGGGCGGCTCGGGAAACCGGAGGACGTCGCGGGAGCGGTGCGCTTCCTGAGCTCGGACGAGTCGTCGTTCATCACCGGGGCCGTGCTCCTGGTGGACGGCGGGCTCGGGATGTAGACGGATGGGGGAGAGCGCGCTCGACGGACGACGCCGGGTCGTGATCACCGGGGTGGGCATGGTGAGCCCGCTCGGCAACGACCCCGAGTCGACGTGGGAGAGACTGGTCGCCGGGGAGTCCGGGGCGGGCCCGATCACGTACTTCGACACCTCCGACTACGCGGTTCACTTCGCGTGCGAGCTGAAGGACTTCGATCCGACGGTGTGGATCGACCGCAAGCAGGCTCGCCGCATGGACAAGTTCTCCCAGATGGCGCTCTCCGCGGCCCGGATGGCGGAGGCGGACAGCGGGATCTCCATCGCCGCCGCACCCGATCGCGTCGGCGCCGCGGTCGCGACGGGCATCGGTGGCCTCTACGCGTTCGAGGACTGCTTCCAAGGCCTCCTCGAGCGGGGGCCCGATCGCACGAGCCCGTTCGCGATCGTCCAGATCATCCCCAACATGGCAGCTGCGTGGGTGTCGATGGAGCTCGGCGCGCAGGGCCCCCTCGCCGCAGAGTGCACGGCCTGCGCGGCATCCAACATGGCGATCGGGGACGGACTCGACGCGATCCGGCTCGGCCGGGCCGACGTCATGCTCTGCGGGGGGACGGAGGCGCCCGTGACGCGCGTCGGGGTCGCCGGCTTCACCGCGATGCGGGCGCTGTCCCGGCGCAACGACGATCCCGAGGCGGCGTCGCGCCCGTTCGACTCGGAGCGCGACGGCTTCGTCATGGGCGAGGCGGCTGCAGTGCTCGTGCTCGAGGAGCTCGAGCACGCTCGCGCGCGGGGAGCGCGGATCTACGCGGAGGTGCTCGGCTACGGGGTGTCCTCGGACGCGAGCCACGTCTCCGACCCCGACCCGAGCGGCTCCAACCCGGCCCGCGCGATGCGGATGGCGTTCGCCGACGCGAGGATCGGTCCGGAGGAGGTGGACTACGTGAACGCGCACGGGACGTCGACGCCGTCGGGAGACTCCGCGGAGACGCGGGTTCTCAAGCTGGCGCTCGGCGAGGAGAAGGCGTATCGAACTCCTGTCTCGTCGACGAAGGGCGCCACGGGTCACTGCCTCGGCGCTGCGGGAGCGGTGGAGGCGATCTTCACGATCTTCGCCCTCGAGCGTGGCGTGCTCCCGCCGACGATCAACTACGAGGTGCCCGATCCCGAGTGCGACCTCGACTACGTCCCCAACGAGGCGCGGCGGCGGGAGGCGACGATCGGCGTCTCCAACTCCTTCGGCTTCGGCGGTCACAACGCCTGCGTCGTCTTCCGGCGCTGGGGCGAGAGCGCGTAGCGCTGTTCAGTTGCGACGCTCGAGCAGGAGCGTGTCGCGCCAGGCGCCGTCGAGCTGGGCGATCCGCTCGCGGCGACCCACGACGCGGAAGCCGAGCTGCAGGTGGAGCGCGAGGCTGGCCCCGTTCTCCGGGAAGATGCTCGTCTGAACCGTCCATAGCCCTGCGCCGTCGGCGCTTTGTAGGAGCGTCTCCATGAGTGCGCGCCCGATTCCGTGACCCCGACTGGCCGCGCTGACGTAGACCGAATGCTCCACGACTCCCGCGTAACAGGCGCGTGACGAGGTCGGGCTGAGCGCCGCCCAGCCGACCACGCGGCCATCCTCGACCGCCACGAAGCGATGCCCGCGGAGCCGTCCCGCGTCGAACTCTCTCCAGTCGGGCGGCGCCGTCTCGAAGGTCGCATTGCCGGTCGCGATCCCCTCCGCGTAGATCGCCTCGACCGCCGGCCAATCGGCGTTCGTGAGCTGGCGGATCTCGAGCACGTGAGCAGAGTACGCTTGCGGGCATGGAGCGGTGGGCGACGTTCGACTGCTACGGGACGCTCGTCGACTGGAACGCTGGCATTCGCCGCGAGCTCGAACGGCTCTTCGGGGTGGCGCACGCAGAGGAGCTCCTGGCCCGGTACCACGAGCTCGAGCCCGCTATCCAGGCAGAGAACCCGGGGCACACCTACCGCGAGGTGCTCACGATCGCGCTGGAGCGGCTCGAGGAGGAGACCGGAATGAGCGTCCCGGAGGGCGAGGCGAGCGCGCTGGCCCGGTCGCTCCCGAGCTGGCCCGTGTTCGACGACGTTCCCGAGGGCCTCGCCGCCGTGCGTCGGCGGGGGTGGCGGCTCGCGATCCTCTCCAATACCGACCGTGACCTCATCGACGCTTCGATAGAGGTGATCGGCGTCCCCTTCGAGCTCGCGATCGTCGCCGGCGAGATCGGCTCGTACAAGCCGGCGCTGCGCCACTGGGAGGTGTTTCGCGAGCAGACCGGCGCCGACCCGGCAGGGCACGTCCACGTTGCGCAGAGCCTCTACCACGACATCGCCCCCGCAACGGAGCTCGGCCTGCGGACGATCTGGGTCAACCGCCTCGGCGAGCCGGCCGATCCCCGTCCGACGAGGACACTGCCCGGGGTCGGCGGTCTCGCGGATGCACTCGACGAGCTCGTGGCGGCGGCGGTCTGACCCGGGAGCGATGTCCTCGTTTCGCGCACGCTGCCCCGACTGCCGCACCTTCACGGCGGTCGCAGTCGGTGAGGGTTTCGAATGCCATCGCTGCGGGAGGACGTTCTCGGCTGGGATCGTGCGAGTGCCGCAGGCGTGGGGCACGGGCGGCGAGGGGATGGCCGACGGCGCCCGGATCGCGCTTCCCTATCCGGAGGTCGCGATCATCGAGCGCCCGACGCTCGAGGAGCAGACGGACGCCGTCGCGGGTTCGCTCCCGGCCCGCCCGATCGCGGTCGGGGGCTGCTGCTGCACCCACGTCGGCGCGGCGACGGGGCTGCGACGCCGGGTCGAGCGCCTCGGCCTCGTCTGGATCGACGCCCACGGCGACCTGAACACGCCGGCGACCTCACCGTCGGGCAACCTCTGGGGGATGCCCTTCCGGATGCTCCTCGACGGCGACATCGTGCACGCGGCGGACGTGGCGCTCGTCGGCGCGCGGAACCTCGATCCACCGGAGATCGAGTTCATGGAGGCCGCGGGAATCGACGACTCGCTCGAGCGAGCGCTGACGGGCGTCGGCATGGCCTACGTCGCGCTCGATCTGGACGTGCTCGACCCCGCCGAGGTCGACGTGCTCATCCCCGAGCCGGGCGGACCGACTGCAGCGGAGGTCGAGGCGCTGCTTCACGACATTCGCGAGCGCACCGCGATCGTGGGGATCGGCCTCACGGGATTCCTGGCGACGGAACGCAACGCCGCGGTCGCGACGCGCATGCTCGTCGCGGCGGGCTTCTGAGGAACGGCTCTAAGATCCAGCGCATGTCCTCGGGGCAGAGCCGGGTCGACGTCGAGGTCGAGAGCAAGCGAGCGGGCGAACCCGCTCCGGGAAGGGCGAACCCGAACACGTGCCCTGGGTGCGGGTCGCACTATCGCGATGACGAGCTCGAGAAGACGCTTCGCGTGTGCCCCCATTGCGGACACCACTTCCGCCTCGGCGCGCGCGAGCGGATCGCGCAGCTCGCCGATCCCGGCTCGTTCGTCGAAGCGGACGAGGATCTTCGCTCCGCGGATCCGCTCGCCTTCTTCGACCTCCGCCCGTACCCGGAGCGCCTTGCGGAGGCCGAGATCGCGACGGGGCTCGGGGACGCGATCGTCTGTGGGCACGCCTCGATCGAGGGTGGGCGCTGCGAGCTCGCCGTCATGGACTTCGGGTTCATGGGCGGCTCCATGGGGAGCGTCGTCGGCGAGAAGTTCGTGCGCGCGTGCGAGCGCGCCGGATCGTCGCGCACGGCGCTCGTGAGCGTGTCGGCTTCGGGAGGTGCGCGCATGCAGGAAGGGATCCTCGCGCTCATGCAGCTTCCGAAGACCGTCTGCGCGGTCGACGAGCTGTACGAGGGGGGCGGCGCCTTGATCTCCGTCCTGACACACCCGACGACGGGTGGTGTGCTTGCGAGCTTCGCCAGCCTCGGCGACGTCGTGCTGGCCGAGCCGGGCGCGCTCATGTCCTTCGCCGGTCCGCGAGTCGTCGCGCAGACGACGAGGGAGAAACTCCCGGACGACTTCGGGCTCGCCGAGTCCAACCTTCGCTACGGGCACCTCGACGCGATCGTGCAGCGAGAGGAGCTTCGCCCGGTGCTCGCCCGCCTGCTCCGCCTGCTCGGGAGCGCGTAGCTGGTGGCCACCGAGGCGGAGCTGCAGCTGCGCGAGCGGCTGAGTAAGCTCGGTGCGATGAAGCTCCTCCGCGGGACGAAGCTCAGCGGCGAGCTCGCACGGCTGCAGGATCAGCGCGAGCGGCTCGAGGCGGATCCGAGCGGCGAGGAGATCTGGCGCTCTGTCGAGCTCGCGCGGCATCAAGACCGCCCGTACACCCTCGACTACGCCGAGCGGATCTTCGCGGACTTCTTCGAGCTGCACGGCGATCGCGGGCGCGCAGACGACAGCGCGATCGTCACCGGCCTCGGCAGGCTCGGGGGTCGCACGGTCGTCCTCGTCGGCCAGCAGAAGGGTCGCGATCTCAAGGAGCGCACGAAGCGGAACTTCGGCATGGCCTATCCCGAGGGCTACCGCAAGGCGATGCGGGCGATGGCGCTCGCCGATCGCCACGGGTTCCCGCTCGTCACGCTGATCGACACCCCCGGGGCGTACCCGGGAGTCGCTGCCGAGCAGCACGGCCAGGGCGGCGCGATCGCGCGCTCGCAGGCGGCGATGGTGCGCCTCTCGGTTCCCACCGTTGCGTGCGTCATCGGCGAAGGAGGGTCGGGCGGCGCGGTCGCGATCGCCGTCGCCGATCGCGTGCTCATGCAGGAGAACGCGATCTACTCGGTCATCTCCCCCGAAGGCTGTGCCGCGATCCTCTGGCGCGACGCCGGCGAGGCCCGGAAGGCCGCCGCCGCCTTCAAGCCCGATGCGGTTCACTGCCTCGAGCTGGGGGTCGTCGACGCCGTTGTCGCCGAGCCCGAGGGCGGGGCGCACACGGATCCGGACGCGGCGGCCACGCTGCTCGAGCAGGGTCTTCTCGCGGCTCTCGCCGACGTTCGCTCGTCGGATCCCGACGATCTCCGCCGCCGCCGACGGGCGAAGTACCGCGTGATGGGCATCCTCGCGGGGATGTAGCCGCCGATCGCTCTATCCACAGATTCCACAGGCTTATCCCCGGCCCGGAATGCACCCCTGAGCAGGGGAAGAAGGCAACTTGCAGCCGGTTGGTGAAGAACGCGTTGCGGTTCCGGCGACAATCCACAGGTGAGCCTCGAGGAGTACCGCAGGCGGCGGCGCCCGGGCACGACGCCGGAGCCGCTCGGAGAGGATCGTGGGAGCCAGGGCCACCCACGGTTCGTCGTGCAGCGGCACGCGGCTCGCCGCCTGCACTACGACTTCCGGCTCGAGCGAGACGGCGTGCTCGCGAGCTGGGCGGTGCCGAAGGGGATCCCGCTCCGCCGAGGTGAGCGGCACCTCGCCGTGCACGTCGAGGATCACCCACTGGAGTACGCGGACTTCGAGGGGACGATTCCGGCCGGCAGCTACGGCGCCGGCACCGTCGAGATCTGGGATCGCGGCACGTACGAGCTCGTGGAGGAAAAGCCGGACGGCGGCGTGACCGTACGGCTCACCGGGGAACGGCTCGACGGGACCTGGACGCTCGTTCCCGCGGCGCTCGACGGCGACCCGCGGAACTGGCTGCTCCTGCGGAAGGACGCAGGCAGCGCCTCCGGCACGTCCTACGCGCCGATGCTCGCGACGCCGTCCGGGTCCCTGCCCCAAGGTCCGGGCTGGGTGTTCGAGCCGAAGTGGGACGGCTTTCGCGCGATCGTCACGGTCTCGGAGGGCAGAGGGCGTTTCACGAGCCGGAACGGAAAGGACCTCACCGAGCGCTTCCGGGAGCTCGCCGGCTCGGTCTCACTCGCGATCGGCGCCACCGACGCCGTCCTCGACGGCGAGATCTGCGCCCTCGATGAGCGGGGGCGATCTCGGTTCTCGCTCCTCCAGGAGGGAGCCGGAGCGATCGTGCTCGTCCTCTTCGACCTCCTCGAGGTCGACTCCGAGCCGCTCGTCGCGGAGCCGCTCTCGGGGCGTCGACGGCGACTCGAGGAGCTCGTGCAGCCGGGACGACGCGTGCTCGTCTCTCCGCAGTTCGAGGACGGCGCCGCACTCCTGGCGGCGGCGCGCGAGCACGAGCTCGAGGGCGTCGTCGCGAAGCGGCTCGACTCTCCGTACCGGTCGGGCCGGCGGAGCCTCGACTGGCACAAGGTCAAGCTCCGCCGAACCCAGGAGGTCGTCGTCGCCGGGTACACGCGAGGCCGGGGTCGCCGTGCCGGGGGGTTCGGCGCGCTCGTCGTCGGCGTCCACGAGGCCGGGGGCCTGCGCTGGGCCGGGAACGTCGGAACGGGGTTCAGCGAGGGCGAGATCGATCGTCTGCTCGGGCTGCTGCGACCGCTCGTCCGCTCCGACTCGCCCTTCCCGACGCCCCCGAGGATGCCTCGCGTCCGCGGCTCCGACGTCGTCTGGGTCGAGCCCCGGCTCGTCGCCGAGGTCGAGTTCGCCGAGTGGACGCGCGAGGGACGCCTCCGGGCGCCGGCGTACCTCCGGCTCCGGGAGGACAAGGCGGCAAGCGACGTGCGACGGGAGCGAGCTCCGCTCCCCGCGGTCGTCGAGCGGGGACGCCGGCGCCTGCGGCTCTCGAATCTCGAGAAGCCGTTCTGGCCGGA
>Ga0233416_10000008_pt1 | contig 66608 bp, 57 predicted proteins | sample Sediment_Towuti__2_FD_188638 | JGI IMG/M metagenome (GOLD analysis project Ga0233416, IMG submission 188638) | Sediment microbial communities from Lake Towuti, South Sulawesi, Indonesia - Sediment_Towuti_2014_0_MG | ecosystem: Environmental > Aquatic > Freshwater > Lake > Sediment | place... | reverse complement strand
CCAACCCAGCTACCTTCGCTCATATCCGGCGCCTCCCGTAATTGCGGCTCTACCGCCGGGCCTATCCCGACGGCAACCCGCGCCAACTTACGAGTGAGGCGCCGGGCACCCCATACGGTCTAGGCCATCAGCTCGACCGTCACCCCACCTCCGAGGTAGCGCCCGCGCGGGCTCAGGCGCAGCTCGGCGCCGTCCTCGTCCGTCGCGAGCTCGACGAGGCCGCGCTCGGCGAGGCGGCTCACCGCGGCTTCGTCCAGCACCTCGCCGAGCTCGGCGATACGGAGCGGCTCGTCGAGGCGCAGCCCGAGCAGCAGGCGCTCCCGCGTCCGCGTGACCTCGTCGACGACCTCGACCTCCCGCGGCGGCGGCCTCCCGTCGGCGAGCGCGGCGACGTACCGCCCAAGGCTCGGGAGGTTCCGCCGCCGCTCGCCGGAGACCGTCGAGACGGCGCCCACTCCCAGCCCCAGGTAGTCCCGCCCACGCCAGTAGCCGAGGTTGTGCCGGGCGCGCAGGTCGCGCGCGTCGGCCCCCGACGGCTCGCGGCAGAAGTTGGCGGTCTCGTACCAGCGGAAGCCGGCCTGCGTCAGCGTCTCGACGACCTGCTCGAAGTACCCCTCCAGCGCCTCGGCCTGGCGCTCGAGCTCGAGCCCGTGCGCGTGCGCGAAGCGCGTGCCCGCCTTGGCCTCGAGCTCGTAGCACGAGAGGTGCTCGGGCTCAAGCGCGAGCGCCTCGGCGAGATCACGGTCGAGGGCGGCGGGACTCTGGCCGGGGATGCCGTAGACGAGGTCGAGCGAGAGGTTGTCGAAGCCGGCCTCGCGCAGCCTGCGCACGGCTCGCCGGACGTCCTCCGGTGTCGCGTGGCGCTCGAGCACCTCGAGGAGAGGCGGCTGGAAGCTCTGCGCACCGAGCGAGACGCGCGTGACTCCGGCCGCCCGGAGCAGCCGGGCGAGCGCGGGCGTCACGGTCTCGGGGTTCGCCTCCACCGTCACCTCCTCGGCCGCGGGGAGCGCGCCCAGCAGACGCTCGAGCTCCGACGGCACCGTGAACGTCGGCGTCCCGCCGCCGAGGAAGACCGTCTCGACCTCGCCGGCGAGCACCTCGCCCGCGAGGGCGAACTCCGCGAGCAGCGCGTCGACGTACGCCGCGTGCCGTCCGCGCCGCCCCACGACGGTCACGAAGTCGCAGTAGCCGCAGCGGTGCGCGCAGAAGGGCAGGTGCACGTACAGGTGCCGGACGTGACCGCTCACGAGCGACGCCGCTCCGAGTCGAGGTTGAGCACGGCGAGGAACGCCTCCTGCGGCACCTCCACGCCCCCGACCTGCTTCATCCGCTTCTTGCCCTTCTTCTGGCGCTCGAGCAGCTTCCGCTTGCGCGTGATGTCGCCGCCGTAGCACTTCGCGAGCACGTCCTTGCGCTTCGCCTTGATCGTCTCGCGCGCGATCACGCGGGAGCCGATCGCCGCCTGCACGGCGACGTCGAACAGCTGGCGAGGGATCTCCTCGCGCAGGCGCTCGACGAGCTGGCGGCCGCGATCGTACGCCGCGTCCCGGTGGACGATCAGCGAGAGCGCGTCCACCTGCTCGCCGCCGACGAGGATGTCGACACGCGTGAGCTCCCCGGGCCGGAAGCCGGCGAGGTCGTAGTCGAAGCTCGCGTACCCGCGCGTCCGCGACTTGAGCTGGTCGTAGAAGTCGAGGACGATCTCGCCGAGCGGGAGCTCGTACAGGAGCAGCACGCGCTCCTCGCTCAGGTACTCGAGGTGGTCGAAGGTGCCGCGGCGCTCGTTCGCGAGCTCCATGATCGCCCCGACGTAGTCCTTCGGGACGATGACCGACGCCTTGACGTAGGGCTCCTCCACGCGCTCCAGCTCGCGCGGCATCTCGGCCGGGTTGTGCACCTCGACCTCCTGCCCGGTCCGCGTGGTCGCGCGGTACGCGACGTTCGGCGCCGTGATCAGGAGATCGAGGTCGAACTCGCGCTCGAGCCGCTCCCGGACGATCTCCATGTGCAGCAGGCCGAGAAACCCGCACCGAAATCCGAAGCCGAGCGCCTGCGACGTCTCGGGCTCGTACGAGAGCGACGCATCGTTCAGCTTGAGCCGCTCGAGGGCGTCGCGGAGCTCCGGGTAGTCGTCGGAGTCGGTCGGGAAGATCCCCGCGAACACCATCGGCTTCACGTCCTGGTACCCGGGCAGCGGCTGACTGGCGGGGCGGCGGCGAGAGGTGAGGGTGTCGCCGACGCGCAGGCGGGACACGTCCTTGAGCCCGGTGATCACGTAGCCGACCTCCCCTGCCGAGAGCGAGGCGACAGGCTGGCGCGCCGGCGACATGACGCCGAGCTCCTCCGCGTCGAACTGCGTCCCCTGCGCCATCGCCCGCAGCGGCTCGCGGGTCTCGAACCGCCCGTCGACGACGCGCACGAAGGCGACGACCCCTCGGTACTGGTCGTAGGAGGAGTCGAACACGAGCGCGCGGGCCGCCGCGTCGGGATCTCCGGACGGTGCCGGGATCCGCTCGACGATCGCGTCGAGGACCTCGGGAACGCCCGCACCGGTCTTCGCCGAGATACGCAGCACGCGCTCGGGAGGCTCGCCGAGCAGGTCGCCGAGCTCCGCGGCGGTGCCGTCGGGGTCGGCCTGCGGGAGGTCGATCTTGTTCGCCGCGGGAACGATCTCGAGGCCGCCGTCGATCGCGAGGTAGGCGTTCGCGAGCGTCTGCGCCTCGATGCCCTGCGCGGCGTCCACGACGAGGAGCGCCCCCTCGCAGGCCTGCAGGGAGCGCGACACCTCGTATGTGAAGTCGACGTGGCCCGGGGTGTCGATGAGGTTGAGCTGGTACCCGCGCCAGTGCACCCGGACCGCCTGCGCCTTGATCGTGATCCCCCGCTCGCGCTCGAGCTCCATCGAGTCGAGGACCTGCTCGCGCATCTCGCGGGCCGAGAGCGCCCCGGTCAGCTCGAGGATCCGGTCGGCGAGCGTCGACTTGCCGTGGTCGATGTGCGCGATGATCGCGAAGTTGCGGATGCGGTCCTGCTCCATAGGGGCCTCAGCGCTCGTCGGAGGTGTCGTCGCGCCGGGCTCGCAACAGTAGCAACGCCTCGATCTCTCGCAGCCCGAGCGCCCGTGCGGCGCCGAGGTAGACGAGCCCGCCGGCCGCGAATCCGGCCCCGAGCGAGAGGGTCTGGGCGAGCGGCGACGCGCCGAGCGACGCATCGAGAACGTACCAGGCGCCGTACGCCGCACCGGCCGCCAGGAGCCCCGCAGCCGCGACCTGCGCGACGACGCCGAGGGTCCGCCCGAGATGCTCGAGCCCGATCCGCCGGCGCATCATCACGAGCAGTACCCCGGAGGCGACGACATTCACGGTCGACGTCGCCAGCGGGATCCCCCAGATCCCGAGCCGATAGAAGACCGCGTCGAAGAGCGCATTCAACCCGACCGCGCCCAGTGCGATGCCGGTCGGGACCCAGTTCGTCTGTACGGCGTAGAAGCTGCGATTGAGGATCAGCATCCACCCGCTGAACACCAGCCCGATCGAGAAGGCCTGCAGGCACTGCGCGACGATCGTCGTGTCGTCGGCCGTGAACTCTCCCCGCTGGTAGACGAGCCGGACGATCGGTACCGCGAGGACGACCGAGAGCAGGCCTGCGGGGACGAGCAGGAATGCGATCTGGCGCAGACCGCCGTCGAGCGTCCGTCGCAGCGCGCGCGTCTCGTCCCGTGCCGCGAGCCGCGCGAGCGTCGGAAAGAGCACCGTCGTCACCGCGACCGAGAAGATGCCCTGTGGGAGCATATAGAGGCGAAACGCCTTGTCGATCGAGGCCGGCGCGAGCTCCGGGTCGAGGAGTCGCGACGCGAAGAGGGTGTCGACGAGGAAGTTGACGTTGATCAGGCCGATGGTGAGGGTCACTGGAAGCATGAGGACGAGGACCCGGCGGACGGCGGGGTCGCGCCAGTCGAGGACGACGGTGAGCCGGCCGTCGAGCCTCCGCAGCCACGGGAACGGCAGGAGAAGCTGGAGGAGCGTGCCGAGCACCACGACCGCGGCGTAGAGGTAGAGCTGTGCGCTCTCGTTCTCGATCCGCGGTACTCCCAGCAGCAGCCCGACGATGATCACGAGATTCCAGGCGACGGGAGCGAGCGCAGGGAGCGCGAAGTGGTGGTACGTGTTGAGGATCCCGACCACGATCCCGGACAGGCCGAGGAGGACGACGATCGGGAAGAGGACGCGGGAGAGCCCGACGGCGAGCTCGTAGTCCCCGCCGGGATCCCCGAACGGCTTCATCAGGAGCGGCGCGAGGAGGATGAAGACGGCGGTGAGCCCGCCGAGGACGAGCAGCGTCAGCCAGAAGAGCGTCGACGCCACCCGCCACGCGCGCTGGCGCTCGCCGCGCTCGAGGAGCTCGCTGAAGACCGGCACGAACGCGCCCGAGAGCGCCGCGTCGGCGACGAGAGCCCGCACCAGATTCGGGATCTGGATCGCGACCGTGAACGCGTTGATCAAGCCGGAGACGCCGAAGAAGTAGGCGCTCACCATCTCGCGCGCGAGCCCGAGGACGCGCGAGACGGCGGTCGCGAGCGAGAAGACCGCGGTCGAACGGGCGATGCGTCTGCTGTGGCCGCTCTCGAGGGGGCGCGGGGTCTTGGCGGTGTCGGGGGACGTGTCCATCTCGCTGCTCTCGGTAGCGATTCTCCCAGCCGGTCCTGCTACCATCGCGCGGCCCGCGATCGCGGGCGCTTCCTCGTATGGCGAACATCAAACAACAGCGAAAGCGCGTCCGGATCCAGGCCCGGCAACGGCTCGAGAATCTCCGTTACCGCTCCACGATCAAGACGCTGACGAAACGCCTCGAGGGTGCCGTCGCCGACGGGGACTCCGAGAAGATCACCGCCGAGCACCGCCAGCTCGTGCGCACGATCGACCGCGCCGCCGCTCGCGGCGCGCTGCACCGGAACACCGCGGCGCGGAAGAAGTCGCAGGCGGCGAGGCTCGCCGCCGGCGCCGGCGCGTAGCGGTCGATCCGAACGGGCCGCCCGGCCCCGCCGGCAGGCAGCGCGCGAGTGCGCGGTCGGCTCTTCGGGCTCGTGGAGAGGGGGAGGACACCTCTGCCCTCCCCCTCTCGCGTTCGCGTGCCTGGCTCGTCAGTTGGACACGGCAGCCGCCGCATTCACCATGCCCGCTCCGAAGAACGAGGTGTGACCGGGACCGCCCGTGCACTGGCGCGGGTCGGTCGCGGGCCAGTCGGCCGGACAGGAGAGCGGCGTCGCCGAGGAGCGAAGCAAGGCCGCAACCGCTCCCTGCGGCATGTCCGGGTGAACCGAGCGGATCAGCGCGGCCACGCCGGCGGCGTGCGGCGAGGCCATGGAGGTGCCGCTGATCCACACGTAGCGACCTCCCCCGCTCGTCACCGCGCGGTTGGCCGCAGCGAGAGCCTCCCACCGCCCGGTGGCGTCGGTGCTCGACCAGCCGGCCAGGATGCGCCCGCGCCCGAACACCGTGCTCGGCGTCTGCGGAGCGTCCCCGCCCGGCGCCGTGACGTCCACCGGCGTGCCGACGTTCGAATAGCTGGCGAGGGTGTTGACGCCCGAAGCCGACACCGTGACGACGCCGGGCAGCTCGGCAGGCGCGACCCGGCAGTTGTTGCGAACCTCGCGGACGATCGCGGTGTCCGGCGGCCAGTCCGGACTGATCTCGTCGATCGTGGGATGGCCGAGATCCTGAGCCTCGTTGCCGGCCGCCGCGACGATCACGACGCCGCGCTGCTGTGCGTAGCGGGCAGCGCTCTGGAGATCCTGGAGGATCGCCCGCTGCCCGGCCTCGTTCGCACAGATGTACAGGTACGGGTCGGCGAACAGGCTGAGGTTGACCACGTCCAGCCGCTGGTCGCCCGCGTAGCGGAGCGCGGCAGCCACCGAGTCCGCGAAACAGAAGCCCGCGATCGTGCAGGCCTTGAGAGCGACGATCGTGGCCTGCGGTGCGACGCCGACGATGCCGACGCCGTTGGCACGGGCGGCGATCGTCGTCGCGACGTGCGTTCCGTGGCCCTGCAGATCCTGGACCGCGGGCTTGTTCGAGCAGTCGCCGTTCGCGACCTCCTGCGGGTCGGCGGTGGGCGTCGTCGAGTAGATGAACGAGCAGGACGTCGCGACGTCGATCCCGCCTGCGAGGTCCGGATGGCTGAAGTCCACACCGCCGTCGATGACGCCGACCTTGACCCCGAGGCCTGTGGCCGGGGCCTGCGCGGCACCGGCGTCGATCCTCGCCATATCCCACTGACACGGCGACAGCTGATCCGGCCCGCCAGGAGCGCCGGGATACGAGGTGAGACACCGCGCTTGAGCGGTGCCTCCGTCGATCACCGCGGTGGTCCCGGCGGACGCCGACTGGATCAGCACAACACAGAGCAGCGCCACCGCCGCTCCGAGAAGCCGTCTTCCGCCGCGACCCGAGGTGGGTCTGTTCTCGCGCGTGAGCATTCCTCTCCCTCCAGTTCGTCTCGAACGCCGCGCACCCCGTGCCCGGCGCCTCCCCTCAAACAGGACGTGAAAAACCTACACGGGTCACGCCGTCGAGGCAACGAGCGCCTCTCCGATAGCTCCGTGGGCCCCGATGACCGCGACAGCGGGAACGCGCGGGTGTGTGCGGCCCCTGATCCCTACGAGCCACCCCTCCTAGCCGCCCGGCCTCCGCGACAGGTCGACGAGAGTGCGTTGCACCTCGAGGTCGGGCGCCAGCCGGCCCTGGCCCTTGAGCGAGCCGTCGAGCGCGGCGAGGCGCACGATCGCGTCTCGAAGCTCTTCCGTCGAGAACGCGTCGGCCTCCTCGTAGAGCTTCTGGACTCGAAACGGGTGCATCTTGAGCTTCGCCGCAGCGTCCTTCGGTGCCACGCCGTCCACGGCCAGTCGCTTGATCGTCGCCAGCCGCCCTACATGGGCGGCGAGCGCGCCCGCCAGCCGCGCAGCCGTATCGCGCCGCGGCCTCGACTCGCGCTCGAAGAGCGTCTCGCTCACGGCGAGCGCTCTCGCCGAGTCCCGCGTCGCCCAGGCGTCGGTGAGCTCGTAGATCGGCAGCTCCGCAAGGGGAGGGACGAGCGCCTCCACCTCGCGCTGACCAACCGGCTCGCCCGCCGCCCACGTGCCGAGCTTCTCCACCTCGAGCGCGAGCGACTGCAGATCGTCGCCGACGAGCTGGACGAGTGTCGCTGCCACCTCGGGCTCGGCGCGGACCCCACGGCGCTTGAGCTGCTCCGTGACCCAGGCCTGCACGCCCTTCTTGGCGACGGCAAACTCGAGCACCTGCCCGACCTTCGCGCACCCCCTCCAGAGCGGCGTCGCCTTCTTCACATCCTCGGCGACCAGGGCGAGCACCGTCGCCGGGGCCGGATCGGCGACGTAGGACATGACTGCCTCGATATCGCCCACCTTCCAGCCTCCCCGACGCCTCCCGTCCCCGTCGGCGCGGCCGTCGACCTCCCCGACCACGACGAGCCGAGCGTCGCCGAACAGGCTGCCCGCGTTGCAGAGCGCGACCGCCTCCTCGCCGGACATCTCGAGCGCACTCACCAGCTCCACCGACTCGGGCGCGAAATGCCGGCGCAGTCGCGCGAGCGCGGTCTCGATCTTCGGGCGATCGCTGCCCGTGAGCAGGTAGACCGGCTTGTCCGGAGCATCCGCCACTGCGCAACCACCCTACCCCGTCGTGCGAACTCCGAGCCGTCTCCCATCCGACTCGACGACCACGCGGCCGTCGAGATCGGTCCGGTAGACGGCGAGACCCGGCACGGTGGTGAGAGCGGCGAGAGTCTCAGGTCGGGGATGGCCGTAGTCGTTGTGACGGCCGCAGGAGATGACCGCGATCCGAGGACGGAGCGTGCGCAACTCGTCCTCGAGGCCGGGATCGGCGGAGCCGTGATGGGCGATCTTCATGATCTCGACCGCGCGGAGGGGCAACCGGGCCGTGACGTCCGACTCCGCGTCGGCGGAGAGGAAGACGTCGGTCTCGCCGAACGACGCGATGAGGACGACGGCGTTCTGGTTCGGGTCTTCGTGAGGGTTGCCCGGATCGGGTGGCCAGAGGACGCGGAGCCCGAGGCCTCCCGCTCGGTAGGTCGACCCTGCACGAACGGCGCGCACCGGTACCCCCCGCTCCCGGGCCACGGCGACGGCCTCCTCGCGCTCCGGTCCGGAGGCGGCCAGGCCCGGATCGAGTACCTCTCCCACGCCGAGGTGCCGTACGACCTCCGCCGCACCCCCGACGTGGTCGCGCTGCGGATGCGTCAGCACGAGCGCCGACAGCGAGTGGATTCCCATCTGCGTCAGCTGTCGCGCGACGTGCGCCTCCGGCGGCCCCTGGTCGACGAGGACACGGGCGCTGGCCGTCTCCAGGAGCACGGAGTCGCCCTGCCCGACGTCGAGGAACGTCACGCGCAGACCCGCCGGCTGCGTCCACGCCGGCCCGGGACGGATCACCCACCAGCCGGCGGCCACGACGAGCGCGAGACCTGCCGCGCCGACGAGCGCGCCGCGGGAGCTTCCGCGCGGCAGCCGAGCGCGAGCGGAGCGCGCCGCGATACCGAGGAGCACGACGGCTGCCGCGACCAAGACTCCGGTGCGCGGGTCGATCTGGGCTGCAGGTAGCGCCGCGACGACCCGCGCGACGAGCCCGAGCCAGGCTGCCGACGAGCCCGCCAGCGACGCGAGCCCGGCGGCTGCCGCGGGCGACACCGGGTCGATCGCCGCCGCCAGCAGACCGAATCCGAGGACGAGCGGGGCCGCCGGGAACGCGAGGACGTTCGCCGGCACCGTGTACAGGGGCACGCGGTCGAAGTGCACGAGAACGATCGGTGCCGTCACGAGGCCGCAGACGAGGGCGACGCTGACCGCTTCCGCCACGACGGGCGGCACGGGGTAGCCGTCGACGGCTCGCCGCACGCGCGGCACACCGACGAAGATGGCGGCGACGGCTGCGAAGGAGAGCTGGAAGCCGGGGTCGAGCAGCGTCGTCGGCATCCAGGCGAGGAGGGCGAGCGCTCCGAGCGCGAAGAAGTGCCAGCGGTCGCGTGGACGGGCCGCCAGCCAGGCGAGCGATGCGAGGCCTCCGGCGATCCCCGCCCGCACGACCGAGGGCTGCCAGCCGACGGCGAGCACGTAGCACGCGATCGCGGCCAGGCTGGCGATCTCGCGCACGACCCGCGGGAGTCGCAGCAGCCAGCCGAGCGCGTAGATCGCTCCCGCGATGAACGCGACGTTCTGGCCCGAGACCGCGAGCAGGTGGTAGAGACCCGACGCCCTGAAGTCGCTGCGGGCCTGGGCCGAAAGTCCCTCGTCCTCGCCCAGCACGACGCCGAGCACGAGACTCCGCCGAGACCCGCTCGCGCCTCGCCCGACGGCGCGCTCGACGCGATCGCGCACGCGATCGCCGAGACCACCGATGCCGCCGCGCCGCCCGACGACCCGCCACTCGCTCGCCTGGAGCACGACGTGGATCCCCTGACGGGCGAGCCACGTCCGCTCGTCGAAGCCGGCGCCTGACGTCCGTGGCTCGACCACGCGAACCACGGCGTCGATGACGGCTCCGCGCGGTGGTGACCGGCCGACCGGCAGCGTCAGCAGAACGCGCTCCCGGACGGCGCGACCACGGAACGACCGAGTGACTCCGATCACCCGCGTCGCCCAGCTCGACGTCCGCGCCGGTGCGGTCGTAACGAGCTCGGCGCGCCCCGAGCTCCCGACCTCGGCGGAGAGCACGCTGCGCTCGAGGGCGTCCAGGCGGAGGGAGCCCCAGGCCCAGCCGCTCGCGGTCAGCACGAGCGCGAGCGCGACGACGCGGGCCGGCCCGCTCGAGAGCGCGACGACGGCCACCGCCGGCACCGCGAGCAGGAGTGCAGCACGCACGTCGAGCGACAGCAAGTTCGCTCCGGAGAGGCCCGCGCAGGCGCTCCCCACCAGGAGCGACGGCCAGTGGAGCTCGGCGACCCTCCTCACGGAGTCACGAGCTCCCGGAGCTGCTCGACCCTGGTCGGGCCGATCCCCGGCACGGCGTCGAGATCGTCGACGGACGCGAACGGACCGTGCTCGGTCCGGTAGTCGACGATCTTCTGCGCGGTGATGGGTCCGATGCCCGGGAGCGCGTCGAGCTCGTCGATCGTCGCCGAGGACAGACTCGGTCTGGGCGCTCCGACCGCTCCGGTCGCGGGCGCGGAAGCCCCGGAGTCGGCCGGAGCTGCAGCCGTCGGCGGGGCACGGCGAGGCACGAGCACCTGCACGCCGTCCACGAGCGGCGCCGCGAGGTTGATGGCGGAGAGCTGGGCGTTCCGCGTGGCGCCCCCGGCGCGGGCCACCGCATCGGCGATCCGGGCGCCGTCGCGCAGCCGGTAGAGGCCGGGTTGCCGCACCGCGCCCACCACGTGGACGACGAGGACGCGCCCAGGCGGCGCCGTCTCGACGGGCTCGAGCGGCGCGACGGCGGCGGGCGCGCTCGCCGAGCCCGACCGCGCGAGCCGCTGGCCGCCGAGCACGAGGACGACGAGGAGCACGCTGACACCGACGAGCGCGGTCGAGCGTGAGAGGGTGGGCACGCAGAGAGCGTCGCGACGAAGTCGTCACGAGGGGGAGTCGACTCTGTGCCGATTCCGTGCCGGGCCCTCGCCCCGCCTCCCGGGGCAGCGTGTTCGGGCGTGGCCCTCCATGGAGCGAGGCCCGAAGGCCCGAGGGGCGAAGGCAGTCCCGCGGGAGGCGATCGAGGCCGGCGCCTGTCTGCCTCTCCCGGGAGCGATGTGGAGGCTCTCGGCGAAGCTCGCGCTCCTGCCCGGAGCGCGCGCCCTCGGCACGTCAGATCACGAAGTTGACGAGCTTGCCCGGCACGACGATCGTGCGGGGGGCGTCCCCGCCGTCGAGGTACGACTGGACCCGCTCCGACCCACGCGCGAGCGCGACGAGCTCGCTCTCCTCGATGTCCGCCGGCACGTGCAGCCGGTCGCGGATCTTCCCGTTCACCTGCACGACGACCTCGACGGTCTCGACCTCGAGCATGTCCGGGTCGGCGACTGGCCAGGACTCCTCCCACAGGCGCGAGTACCCGAGCCGTCCCCAGAGCTCTTCCGCGATGTGCGATCCGTACGGCTGGATCAGCGACACGGCGGTCTCTGCGGCGAACCGTGCCGCGGGATCGTCCGGTGAGCGCTGGATCTCGTTCACGAGCTCCATCACCGCCGCGATCGGCGTGTTCAACGCGAAGCGTCGGCCGATGTCGTCGGTCACCTTCGCGATCGTGCGGTGGGCCGCTCTGGCCAGAGGCGTGTCGGGGATCGGCGAGACGGCGGGCTTCTCCGTCTGTTCCAGGACGATGCGCCAGAGCCGGTGGAGGAAGCGCACGATGCCCTCGAAGCCGGAGTCCTGCCACTCCGCGTCCTGGTCGACCGGCCCGATGAAGAGCAGGTACAGGCGGGCGGCGTCGGCGCCGTAGCGCTCGACGTACTCGTCCGGGGAGATCGTGTTCCCCTTGGACTTGGACATCTTCGCCCCGTCCCGGTAGAGCATCCCCTGTGTGAACAGGCGGGCGAACGGCTCACGGAAGCCGACGAGCCCGAGGTCGTTCAGCACCTTCACGAAGAAGCGCGCGTACATGAGGTGCAAGATCGCGTGCTCGATCCCGCCGATGTACTGATTGACCGGGAGCCAGTAGTCGGCGATCTCGCGCGCGAACGGCTCCCGGTCGTTCAGCGCGTCCGCGTAGCGGATGAAGTACCAGGACGAGTCGACGAAGGTGTCCATCGTGTCCGTCTCGCGCCGCGCGTCCCGACCGCAGCGCGGGCACGGTGTCCGAACCCAGTCCTCGGCGGCCGCAAGGGGCGAACGGCCCTTCGGGAGGTACTCCTCGACGTCCGGCAAGAGCACCGGAAGCTGGTCGTCGGGAACGGGAACGACGCCGCACACCTCGCAGTGGACGATCGGGATCGGGCAGCCCCAGTAGCGCTGGCGCGACAGGAGCCAGTCGCGAAGCCGGTACCGGATCGCCGGGCGCGCGAGCCCCTCGCTCGCCAGCCGCTCGACGATCGCGACCTTGGCCTCCGGGGCCGGCATGCCGCTGAAGTCGCCCGAGCTGACGAGCACTTCGTTCTCGGAGTGGGCCACGTACGCGCCCTCGACCACCGAGCCGTCCGCCGGCGCGACCACCTGCCGGATCTCGAGCCGGTAGCGCTCGGCGAAGGCGTAGTCCCGCTCGTCGTGGGCCGGGACGGCCATGATCGCACCGGTGCCGTAGCCCATGAGCACGTAGTCGGCGACCCAGATCGGGATGCGCTCGCCGTTCACCGGGTTGGTGGCGTAGCGGCCCGTGAAGACGCCGTCCTTCTCCTTCTGCTCGCGCTCGACGGTCGAGCGGGCGGCGGCGTGCCGGACGTAGTCGGACACCTGGGCCTCGTGCTCGGTGCCGGCGACGAGGCGCGGAACGAGCGGGTGCTCGGGCGCGAGCACGAAGAACGTCGCGCCGAAGAGCGTGTCAGGGCGCGTGGTGAAGACCTCGACCTCCTCGTCGGGGTCGTCGATGCGGAAGACGACGTCGGCGCCCTCCGAGCGGCCGATCCAGTTGCGCTGCATCGTGAGGACGCGCTCGGGCCACTCCTCGAGCAGCGCCATCTCGTCGAGGAGCGCCTCCGCGTAGTCGGTGATCCTGAAGAACCACTGCTCGAGGTTCCGCGCCTCGACCTCGGCGCCGCAGCGCTCGCAGCGCCCGTCGATCACCTGCTCGTTCGCGAGGACGGTCTGGTCGTTCGGGCACCACTTGACGTGCGCCTCCTGGCGGTAGGCGAGACCCTTCTCGAAGAACCGGAGGAAGAGCCACTGCGTCCAGTGGTAGTAGCGCGGCTCGTGCGTCGCGAGCACGCGGCTCCAGTCGATCGCCCAGCCCATGCGCTCCATCTGCGCGCGAATCGAGACGATGTTCCGTGCCGTGGAGATCCGCGGGTGGACGCCCTCCTTGATGGCGGCGTTCTCGGCCGGGAGGCCGAACGAGTCGAAGCCCATCGGGCGCATGACCGCGTAGCCGTGCCGGCGCCGGAAGTGGGCGACGACGTCGCCCAGCATGTAGTTGCGCACGTGCCCCATGTGGAGCTCGCCGGAGGGGTACGGGAGCATCTCGAGGACGTACGTCTTCCTCGCGCCGTCGGCCGACGCGCCCGGGCCCGGATTCGGCACCTCGAAGGCGCGCTCCTCGGCCCAGATCCGCTGCCACTTCGCCTCGATCGCCTGTGCGTCGTACCGCTCCATCCTCGTCTCAGTTCGTCTTGGGGGACAAAAAAAGCCTCTCGGGGAGAGGCCTCGCGAGAACGCCCGCGGCCTGCGCCGCGCCCGTTCCCTGCTCTACCTAGGAAGCCGCTCCATGAGACGGAGAAGGTACCAGGCAGAATCGCATGATGCCTGCGCCGCTCGAGCTCTTTCCGCACTCGGCTCGCGTGCTCGGGGGAGGGCTCGCCATCGGCGCTGTGGCTGCGACCGAGCTGGCCGACCGGTTCGGCACCCCCCTCGTCGTCTACTGCGAGGAGACGCTCCGGCGGCACGCACGGGCGCTCCGGGCGGCCCTGGGGCCTGGTGGACGCGTGTTCTACGGGACGAAGGCGTTCGCGAACGTCTCGCTGCTCCGCCTCCTCCGCGAGGAGGGCGTCGGAGCCGACGTCGCGGCGCCGGGCGAGCTCGCGTTCGCATGTGCCGCGGGACTCACGGGCGACGAGCTCGTCGTGCACGGGAACAACAAGGTTGGGACATTCCTGCGGAGCGCGGCAGAGCTCCGGGCTCCGGTCGTCCTGGACGCACCGGACGAGGCCGAGCTCGCGGCCGAAGCGGGCGTCGAGCGCGCGCTCGTGCGCGTGACGCTGGGCGTGGACGCCGATACGCACGAGGCGGTCGTCACCGGACACCACGGGTCGAAGTTCGGGCTCCCCCCGGTCGAGGCGACGCACCTCGTCGCCGACGCGCTCGCACGAGGGCTCGACGTCCTGGGCCTCCACGTCCACGTCGGCTCGCAGCTCCCCGACTTCACGGCGCAGGCGGAGACGATCCGACGGCTCGCGGAATTCGCCGCCGCGTGCCGGGACGGACTCGGCTGGGAGGCACGGGTCGCGGACCTCGGTGGCGGCTTCGGAATCCGGCACCACCCCGACGACGGCGTGCCCGAGGCGGACGAGCTCGCGGCGGCCGCGGCCGCGACCGCTCGCGAGGCGTTCGTCGCATCGGGGCTCGGCGAGCCCGCGATCTGGCTCGAGCCGGGGCGGTGCCTCGTAGGCCGGGCGGGGGTCACGCTCTACCGCGTCGGCGCCGTCAAGCGCCTCCCCGGGCGGACGTGGGTCGCGGTTGACGGCGGAATGTCCGACAACCCGCGGCCCCAGCTCTACGACGCGCGCTACACGGCGCTCAGCGCCGCGCGTGCCGAGGAAGCGCCCGACGAGCTCGTCAGCGTCGCCGGCATGCACTGCGAGTCCGGCGACGTGCTCATCGACGACGTCGCGCTCCCGGCGCCGCGGCGCGGCGACCTTCTCGCCGTTCCCGCCACGGGCGCGTACACGCTCGCCATGAGCTCGAACTACAACGGCGTCGGGCGACCCGCGGCCGTCCTCGTCCGCGAGGGCGAGGCGTCGCTGATCCGCCGACGCGAGACGACCGACGACCTGCTCGCGCTCGAGGCCTGACCCCACATCAGCCGGCGGCCGTCCGGCGGGGCTTGACGAGGAGCGTCGTAATCTGGTACGTTCTTTATACGAAAACTGTACAGAAAGGGGACAACCGTGATCGCGTCAGCTTCGAGAGTCCACGCGAGTTCGTTCCGGGTCATGTCGACCGGCCTCTTCCTCGTCGCCGCTGCGGCCTCCTTCGTGCTCTCCGTGACCCTCTGGTTCACGGGTAGCGAGCAGCAGGGAATCTTCGTCGGGCTCTGGGTTCCTTCGATCCTCGCCCTCGGCGCTCTCCTCAACTCGGCGGAGGCACGGCGATGAACAGCGTCGCGCTGTTCGCGTACGGCGTACTCGTCACGCTCGTCGTGGGCTTCGGCATCGGTCTTCTCGTCTGGGGAGCCATTCTCGACGGCCGCCACGACCATGAGGTGCGCGCTCGACTCGAGGACCACGGGGAAGCGACGGGCCCCGCTGCCGAGCCCGGCGACCACCATCTCGGGGCGGTCTCGTAGCTCCGTGAGCAGTTCTCCGCAGCGGCAGGCGCGGGTACCGTCGAGTCTCGCTCCCGCCGCCTCGCAGGTGTAGTAGTCAGTCCAGCTAGCTTCCCTTCATGAAGTTCGGCTACTGCGACGAACGAGGCGCCTCGGGGTTCTCCTGGACCGTTGCGGAGACGATGGCGCGCACGTCCCACGTCCTCGCGGACGGTGGACGGGTGTGGCTCGTCGATCCCGTCGACTGGCCGGACGCGATCGAGAGGGCACGCGGGCTCGGCGAGCCGGCGGCGGTGATCCAGCTCCTCGACAGGCACAACCGTGACTGCGAGGCCGTCGCGCAGCAACTCGGCGTGCCGCACCTCGTGGTGCCCGACGCCCTGGCCGGAAGCCCGTTCTCATGCGTGACGGTCATGCACCGGCGGCGCTGGCGGGAGACGGCCCTCTGGTGGCCCGAGGAGCGGACGCTGGTCGTCGCCGAGGCCGTGGGGACGAATCGCTTCTTCACCGGCGGCACGGCCCCGCTCGGTGTGCACCTGCTCCTTCGCATGACCCCACCCCGGGTGCTCGCGGCGTACGAGCCCGAGCACCTGCTCGTGGGGCACGGCGAGGGCGTACACGGGCCCACGACCGCCGACGCCCTCGCGCGTGCGCTCGCCGAGAGCCGGCGCCGCCTTCCGGGCGTCCTCGCCCGCCTGCCGCTCGCAGGCCGTCGGAGGGCCGAGTCCGGCTGACTCGACGCCGCCCCGCGAGCCGGCTCCCTGAACCCGCGCCGGGCTCCCGGCGTATGATCGACGGGTGGCAGTCGTCCGCGCGCCCTTCGGCCGCACCGGCCACGAGAGCTCTCGGGTCGTGTTCGGCGCGGCCGCCCTCTCCGGAGTGACGCCCGCCGAGTCGGACGCGGCCCTCGCGCTCCTGCTCGAGCACGGGATCAACCACATCGACACCGCTGCGAGCTACGGGGACTCCGAGGATCAGCTTCGTCCGTGGCTCGCGCAGCATCGGGACGACTTCTTCCTCGCGACGAAGACGGGCGAGCGCACCGCGGCCGGCGCCCGGGAGTCGATCCACCGCTCCCTCGAGCGGATGGGCGTCGGCGGGGTCGACCTGCTCCAGCTCCACAACCTCGTCCACCCCGGCGAATGGGAGCAGGCACTCGGTCCCGAAGGCGCCCTCGAGGCGGCGGTCGAGGCACGAAGCGAAGGGCTCGTCCGCTTCATCGGGGTCACCGGGCACGGGCTGACGGTGGCCTACCAGCACCTGCGCGCCCTCGAGCGCTTCCCCTTCGACTCCGTGCTCCTGCCGTGCAACGCGGCGCAGCTGCGCGACCCCGTCTACGGGCCCGACTTCGCCGAGCTCGTCCGTGTCTGCGACGAGCGCGGAGTGGCGGTGCAGACGATCAAGGCGATCACGCGGGGCCCGTGGGGCTCGACCGAGCAGACCAGGAAGACCTGGTATGAGCCGCTGACGGAGCCGGCGGACATCGAGCTCGCCGTCCGCTTCGTGCTCGGGCGCCCCGGTCTGTTCCTCAACTCGGTCGCCGACCTGAGCCTGCTTCCGACCGTGCTCGACGCGGCCGAGCGCTTCACCGGCCCCCCGGACGAGGACGAGATCGAGCAGCTCGTCGAGCGGCAACGGATGACGCCGCTCTTCGTCTCCTAGCCCAGCGGTTCGAGGCCGGCCGCCTCGCCACCCGCGGCGAGCGCGCTCTCGGCGAGGACGAGGGCGCCCAGGCTGCCGGCCCGGGCGCCCAGCTCCGGCGCGACGACGAAGCGCTCGTCGTCGTGCTCGGCGAGGCCCGGATAGCCCCCGAGCTCGGCGCGGAGAGTCGCTCGCACCAGGTCGTGCAGCCCAGGGAGGGAGGCGACGCCGCCGCCGAGGACGATGCGCTGCGGCGCGAGCGCGTAGACGAGCGCACGGAGGCCGCTCGCGAGATAGGCGGAGGCGAGCGCCGCCGCCTCGCCGCGGGTCTCGTCGTCCGCCTGCTCGAGGCGCACGCCGAAGCGCGCGGCCAGCGCGGGCCCGCTCGTCATGCCCTCCCAGCAGTCACGGTGGAACGGGCAGCGGCCGCCGAACTCGTCGCCCGGCCGACGTGGAACGGGGATGTGCCCGAGCTCGGGATGGACGAGCCCGTGGACGAGGCGGCCGCCGACGACGGCGCCGCCGCCGATCCCGGTTCCGACCGTGACGTAGACGAAGGAGGTGAGGCCGCGCGCGGCCCCCCACCGGCCCTCTCCGAGCGCAGCGCCGTTCACGTCGGTGTCGAACCCCACCGGGACAGCGAGCGCACGGCCGAGCGGGCCGGCGACGTCCGTCCCCGACCAGCCCGGCTTCGGCGTCCGCGTGATCGAGCCCCAGCGGGGGTTCCCGGGCCGCAGCTCGACCGGCCCGAAGGAGGCGATCCCGAGCGCCTCGACGGGATACTGGGCGAAGAACGAGACGACCTCGGCGAACGTCGCGTGCGGATCGCGCGTCGGGATCTCGACCTCGGCGTGCACGTCGTCGGGCCCGGTGCCGGCGACACAGACGACCTTCGTCCCGCCGAGCTCGACGCCTCCCAGCATCAGGCGGGGCGGGCCAGGCTCCGGAGCCGACGGCTACTTCGCATGCGCGCCTGCGAGGAGACCGGGGCGGACGAGGCGCGGCGGCGCGACGAGCCCGGCGTCCTGCACGGGCGGATTGAGCGGCTCGGACAGAGGCGCCGCCCCGAACGACGCGCGCACCCGTTCCTCGGGCGGATCGCCGTAGAGCGTCGTCCGCTGGCGGGGGACGCGGCCCGCCGAGCGAACGAGCGCCTCCATCTGCTCGGGCGGCAGCTCCTGGCCGTGGGCGGCGCCGGCCGAGCGGGAGATCGACTCGTTCATGAGCGTCCCACCCAGGTCGTTGACGCCGGCAGCGAGCGCCTGCCGCGTGCCCTCCGGCCCGAGCTTCACCCAGGACGCCTGGATGTTCGTGATCTCCGGATGGAGCGCGAGCCTGGCCACCGCGTGCACCAGGAGCACCTCGCGGAACGACGGCCCCCGCCGCGCGCGACCGTTGAGGTAGATGGGCGCCTCCATCGGGACGAAGGGCAGCGGCACGAACTCCGTGAAGCCGCCCGAGCGGCGCTGCTGCTCGCGTGCGCGCAGGAGGTGGCGCGCCCAGTGCCGCGGCCTGTCGACGTGCCCGAACATCAGCGTCACGTTCGAGCGCAGGCCCACGCGATGTGCCGCGTCGTGGACGGCGAGCCACTGCGCGGTCGTCACCTTGTCCGGGCAGATGAGGCGACGCACCTCGTCGTCCAGCACCTCTGCGGCCGTCCCGGGAAGCGAGCCGAGCCCGAGCTCCCGAAGCCGCACGAGATAGTCGTCGAGCGAGAGGTCGAGCGTCGCCGCCCCCTGCCACACCTCGAGCGCCGAGAAGGCGTGGACGTGGATCCCGGGCACGGCCTCCTTGATCGCGCGCACTACGGCTGCGTAGTAGTCGCCGGTGAACGCGGGATGGATCCCACCCTGGAGGCAGACCTCGGTCGCGCCGCGCGTCCAGGCCTCCTCGGCTCGCCGCACGATCTCCTCGAGCGGGACGAGGTACGGCGCCCCGCGCAGGTTCGCGGCGAGCTTTCCCTTCGAGAAGGCGCAGAAGCCGCAGCGGAAGTAGCAGACGTTCGTGTACTGGACGTTCCTGGTGACGACGTAGCTGACCTCGTCGCCGCACACCTCGCGGCGGACGCGATCGGCGGCCGCGCAGACGCGTGCCGCCTCCACGCCGCGGGCCTCGAGGAGTCGCGTGAGCTCGTCCTCGCCGAGCTCGGCACCGGTGAGCGCGAGCGGGGGCGCATCACGGTTGACGACGAAGGGGACGCCGGTCGGGTCGCCGGGCGCCCACGAGTCGTCGCGCGCGAGGCCACCCGCGTCGGATGCACGAAGCACGTGCGGGGCCACGGCGGGATCGACCCACCCACGGAGAGCCGCGACGTACTCGGGGTAGAGCGGGAGCCGGGGAGCGAGTTCCAGCCCTCGGCCGCGCGTCGCGTCGCGCAGGCGCTCGACCTCCGGCCAGGGCGCCTCCGGATTCACGTGGTCGATGGTCACCGGAGAGACGCCGCCCCAGTCGTCGATCCCCGCGTCGAGGAGTCGCGGGAACTCGTTGTAGGCGAGATTCGGCGGCGCCTGCACGTGCCAGTCCGGGCCGAGCAGGATGCGCGCGACCGCAATCGTCCACAGGTGGTCGTCGAGCGAGGGCTCGGGGTGAGCGGCCATGCGCGTGCCCGGCTTCGCCCGGAAGTTCTGGACGATCACCTCCTGCACGTGCCCGTGCTCCTCGCCGAGCGCCTTCAGCGCGAGGAGCGCGTCGATCCGCTCCTCCCGCGTCTCGCCGATCCCGACCAGGATCCCGCTCGTGAACGGGATCCGGAGCTCGCCCGCGAGCCGGATCGTCTCCAGGCGGCGGGCGGGTACCTTGTCCGGAGAGGCCCAGTGCGGGCCGCCCTTCTCCCCCAGCCGCTCGGCCGTCGTCTCGAGCATGATCCCCATCGAGGCGGACACGGGCCGCAGCGCCTCGAGCTCGGTCCGCGTCATGACGCCGGGGTTGAGGTGCGGCAGGAGCCCGGTCTCCTCGAGCACGAGCCGCGCGCAGCGCTCGAGGTACTCGAGCGTGGTCTCGCAGCCGAGCCTGCGCAGCCCGTCGCGCGCGACCCGGTAACGCTGCTCGGGCCTGTCGCCGAGCGTGAAGAGCGCCTCGCGGCAGCCTGCGGCGGCGCCCGCACGCGCGATCTCGAGCACCTCGTCCTCGGTCAGGAACGCGCGCTCGCCGCGCCGCGGCGGTCGGGCGAACGTGCAGTAGCCGCAGACGTCGCGGCAGAGCGTCGTGAGCGGGACGAAGACCTTGGGCGAGTAGGTGACGAGCGGACCGCGGCGCAGCCGTCGCGCCTCCACGAGGAGCTCCTCCAGGGGGGCAGCCAGAAGCTCTCGAACCTCGGGCGGCACGCCTCCGCCTCAGTTCCGCTTCGAGCTCCAGAGCCCGCCGATCGGCACCCACTTTCCCTTCGTCCAGCGCTGGAGCTGCCCCTGCTGCAGCGGGAAGTTGTCGCCCGACCCCGTGCGCACGGAGATGCCGGGCAGGAGGAACGGGTTTCCCGCGCTCGTGATCGAGCGCGCGGCCTTCATCAGCCCGTCGCGGGTCGGGTTGGCGCCGAGCCGCTTGAGCAGGTTCACGGTCTCGTACGCGACCGCCATCCCGTAGACGTGGTTCGCGTCGTTCGCGTTCGCGCCCTTCGCGTACTTCGCGAGGGTCGCCCGGTACAGCTTCATCCCGGGGTCGTTCTTCCAGCGAGCATCGAGCGGATCCTTGAGCGACGTCGTCGAGATCGTGCCCTCGACCGTCTTGTTCTTGCCGCCTTCGGACGCGAGGGTCATCGTATTCGACGTGCCCGAGACGGCGTTGTTGAAGACGAGCGGCCGCCACTTGAGCCGGTTCGCGAAGACGTACGCCTGGATCGCGAAGGTCGGCGTCGCGAAGATGCAGAGCACGTTCGCGCCCGAGGCCTTGAGCTTCGCGATCTGCGACCCGACATCGGCAGACGTCACCTCGTACGGCTGGGCGGCGATCACCTTGGAGCCGGAGCGGCCGAGGCCGCGCTTCAGGTTCGCGAGCAGATCCTTCCCGTAGTCGTCGTTCTGGAAGAGGACTCCGACCTTCGCCTTCTTCTGCGTCTTCGCGATGTACTGGCCGTAGACGAAGCCCTCGGCCGCATAGCTGGGCTGGAACCCGATCGTCCACGGGTACGTGGCGGCGTCGCGCCCCCACGTGGTCGCGCCGGACGCAGCGAAGAGCTGCGGGACCTTGCCCTGATTCAGGTACTCGCGGATCGCGAGGTTGGCCTCGGTCCCGAGCGTGTTGAAGACGGCGAAGACCTTGTCCTGCTCGACGAGGCGGCGCACGACCTGGACGGTCTGGGCGGGGTTGTAGGCGTCGTCGACGATCCGGTAGTCGATCGTCCGCTTGGCGATCCCGCCCTTCGCGTTGACGGAGTCGAAGTAGGCCTTCGCCCCCCGCGCGACGGAGGCGTAGGCGGCCGCGGGTCCGGTCAAGGGGGACGTCCCCCCGATGAGGATGGTCTTCGAGCTCACTCCCGGGTCCGCGGCGGCACCGGCGAACGCGGCCGGGAGCGCCGCCGCGAGCGCGGCGGTCAGCGCGATCACGAGTATGGACGGTCGTCTCATCGTCAGATCTCCTCCGGTAGTTCGACTACTCGGGACGAGGGTACCGGCGGCCGGAGATCAGCTGTCCGATTCGCCTGAACAGGCCCGCGACCCCGTTCGGGAGGACGAACATGAGCAGGATGAGCACGACCCCGTAGACGATCGCCGGCCCGCCCGGCTTCTGCGTCTCCTCCACGATGCGGCCCGGGAGGAGCGATCCCAGGTCCTGGCCCTGCGCCCACAGCGGCAGGAACTGGATGAAGACGGCGCCGAACACGAGCCCCGAGAGACCGCCGAGACCGCCGACGACGACCCCGACGAGCAGGTAGATCGAGAGGGCGACCGGGAAGGTGTCCGGGTTGACGAATGCGCTCGCGATCGCGAACAGACCTCCCGCGACCCCCGCGTACGCGGCACTGATCCCGAAGGCGAGCGTCTTGTACCGGGCCAGGCTGATGCCCGAGGACACGGCGGCGACCTCGCTGTCGCGCACGGCGCGAAACGCGCGGCCGGTCCGCCCGCGGAGGACGAGCCATGCGACCGCGAAGAGGACGAGGGCGATGGACCAGGCCAGGTAGTACATCCAGTCGTTCGGGGTCAGCGAGCGACCGAGGATCTCGACGTTCGAGATCGACCCCGTCAGCTCGGGCGTCCCGAAGAGCTGGATCCCCTGCCCGCCCCCGGTGAACTCCTCGAAGCGCTTCACGGTCGAGGGCATCGCGACCGCGATCGCGAACGTCGCGAGCGCGAGGTAGAGGCCGCTCAGACGAAGCGCCGGGAGCCCGAAGAGGAGCCCGACCGCGCCCGCCACGAGCCCTGCGATCGGCAGTGTCCAGACGTCCTTCACGCCGCCCGAGATCGGGCCGCCGAACTGCTCGTTGCCCGCCATCAGGATCGCGGTCGTGTACCCGCCGATGGCCATGAACGCGCCGTGCCCGAGAGAGATCTGACCCGTGTAGCCCGTGAGGATGTTCAAGCCGAGCAGCGCAATCAGGTAGATCCCGACGTAGGCGTACTCCCGGGCCTTGAAGTCATTGATGAACGCGGGCAGCAGCGCGACGAGGACGACGAAGCCCGCGAATGCGACGAACCCGATGATCCGCTGCGTGCGCGGCGTCATACGCGCGTCACCTCCGGCTTGCCGAACAGCCCCTGCGGGCGGACGAGCAGGACGACGAGGATGACGAGGAGCGCAGCCGGCAGGCGCAGCTCCTCCGTGAACCAGTCGAACGCGCCGTACTTGCTCGAGTAGCTGAGCAGGTTGAGGAGGACGCCGATGAGCAGGCCGCCGACGACCGCCCCGATCGGCGAGTCGATCCCTCCGAGCACGGCCGCGGCGAACGCGTAGATGAGGACTGCCTGCATCATCTGGGGGTCGAGCCCCACCGTCGGCGCCGTCAACATCCCGGCCACGGCGCCCAGGGTCGCGGCGAGCCCCCAGCCGAGCGCGAGCATCCACGTGACGCGAACCCCCACGAGTCGCGCCTCCACCGGATTGACGGCCGCGGCACGCAGCGCGAGCCCGACCTTCGTGAACCGGAAGAGCACCCAGAGCAGGAACACGATCGCGACCGCCACCGCGATCGTGCCGATGTCGTGCGCGGCGACCACGACGCCGCCGATCTCGTACGTCGAAGTCCCGAACGGGCTCGAGAGCTGCTGCGGCTGGCCGCTCCACTTCCAGATGACGAAGCCGTTGATGGCGACGAGCAGGCCGATCGTGACGATGACGATCCGGAGGACGCTTCCGCCCTCCACGGGCCGGATCACGAGCCGGTGGATCACGACGCCACCGAGGAACGAGATCGCCAGCGTCGCGACGAAGGCCGGCCAGTAGCTCCAGCCGTGGTTCGTCATGAGCGTCCATGCGATGTACGCCGAGAGCATTGCCATCTCGCCCTGCGCGAAGTTGATCACGCCCGTGGAGCGGTGGATGATCACGAGCGCGAGCGCGAGCAGCGCGTAGATGCCGCCCGAGGCGAGGCCCGATACGACCTGCTGCATGAAGTCGGCGAATTCGGAAGCAAGCAGCATGACGCTCAGTACCCGAGGTAGCTCCGCCGCACGGACTCGTTGCCGCGCAACTCGTCGCTCGTGCCCGTGAGCGCGACCCGACCGACCTCGAGGACGTAGGCACGATGGGACGCTGCGAGGGCGATGCGCGCGTCCTGCTCGACGACGAGCACGGTCAGGCCCTCCTTCTCGTTCAGCTCTCCGACGATCCGGAAGAACTCGCGGACGACCATCGGCGCGAGGCCGAGCGAGGGCTCGTCGAGGAGCAGGAGGCGCGGGCGACTCATGAGCGCCCGTGCGAGCGCGAGCATCTGCTGCTCGCCCCCGGACAGCGTGCCGGCGCGCTGGCCGCCGCGCTCCTGCATCCACGGGAAGTAGTCGGCGACGCGTCTGAGGTCGGCCTTCACCTCCCGGTCGCGACGGGTGTACGCGCCGAGCTTGAGGTTCTCCGTCACCGTCAGGTCGACGAAGGTGCCGCGACCCTCCGGAACGTGCGCGATCCCGGCCCGGGCGGCAGCCTCCGGCCCGCCCTTGAACGCCTTCCCCTCGAGCTCGATGACGCCGGTGCGGGAGACGGCGCCCGAGATCGCGCGCAGCGTCGTCGTCTTGCCTGCGCCGTTGGCGCCGAGGACGGCCACGACCTCGCCATCGCGCACCGTGAGCGAGACGTCGTAGAGCGCCGGGACCGGCCCGTAGCGCGCCGCCACGCGGTCGAGCTCGAGCAGGGTCCTCACGACGCGGACTCCGGCTCGCCGTTCGCCTCGGCCGACGACCGCACGTTCTCCGCCGGGGCCTCGTCGGCGTCGTCCTGCTCGCTTCCCAGGTAGGCCTCGATCACAGCCGGGTCGGCCTGGACGAGGGCGGGCGGCCCGTCCGCGATCTTGCGTCCGAAGCTCAGGACGTTGACGTGGTCGGAGATGCTCATGACGAGGCCCATGTGGTGCTCGACGATGAGGATCGTGAGCTCGAAGTCGTCGCGAATCTTCCGGATGAACTCCCCGAGCTCCGAGACCTCCCGGTGGTTCAGCCCCCCCGCCGGCTCGTCGAGCAGGAGCAGGCGCGGGCCGGCGACGAGTGCCCGGGCGAGCTCGACCCGCTTCTGCGTCCCGTACGGGAGCGCGGCCGCGGGGACGTACGCGCGGTCGCGGAGGCCGACGACGTCGAGCATCGCGAATGCCTCGTCCTCCCCGGCCCCGCGCCCGCGGGCGTGGGTTCCGACGAGGACGTTCTCGAGCACCGACATCGTGCGGAAGAGCTGGATGTTCTGGAAGGTGCGCGCGATGCCCTTCCGCACGATCTGGTGCGCCGGCTGCCGGAGGATCGACTTCCCGTCGAGCGTGACGTCACCCGAGTCCGGCTTGTAGAGCCGCGTGATGACGTTGAAGGCCGTCGTCTTGCCGGCGCCGTTCGGCCCGATCAGGCCGGAGATGTGCCCCTTCTCGACGTCGAACGAGACGCCGTCCAAGGCGACGATGCCGCCGAAGCGCAGCGTGACGTCCCGTACCTCGAGAAGGGCCATCGGAACGGGACCCTAAACCTGCCCGGCCCTCACTGGCAACGCGAGCCACCCGTCGGAACGGCGCGGACCGACCGGCCGGAGAACCGCCACGCGCGCTCCCGAAGGAGCCTCCACGGGCGCCGTGGCCGTGCCTCTCCGGGCGATCCCGGCCGCCCCTCCGCGCGCTGCCCGGCGGGCCGCCTCCCCCGCGGCAGCCGGAGAGACCGCGCTTCGGAACAGCCTCTCCGCGCCGACCTCCCAGGGCGGCGGCGGTCTTTGCCGTTCGCCGCGGCCCAGTAGGATCGTGGGTGATGGACCTGCGGGACACCCCCGAGGAGGCCGCCTTCCGCGCAGGGCTGCGCGCGTGGCTCGAGGAGAACCTGCCCGAGGGGCTGCGCGGCCACCGCGGGGGGTCGGCCCGCTTCGACGACCCGGCGATGCGCAGCTGGAGCCGCGCCCTCTACGAGGCGGGGTACATCGGGCTCACGTGGCCCGAGGAGTACGGCGGCCGCGGGGCTCCGTACACGCACCAGGCGATCTTCCTCGAGGAGCTCGCGCGCGCCGAGGCGCCGCCGCACATCGGCGTCATCGGGCTCGGCATGGCCGGGCCGACGATCATGGCGCACGGCACCGAGGAGCAGAAGGCGCGCTACCTCGCGCCCATCCTCTCCGCCGAGGAGGTCTGGTGCCAGGGGTTCTCGGAGCCCGGCGCCGGCTCCGACCTCGCCGCGGTCAGCACCAGCTCGCGGCTCGAGGACGGGCACTTCCTCGTCGACGGGCAGAAGGTCTGGTCGTCGTTCGCGCACATCGCCGACTGGTGCATCCTGCTCACGCGCAGCGATCGGGAGTCGACCCGGCACGCGGGGCTCACCTACCTCATCGTCGACATGCACGCGCCCGGCGTGGAGGTGCGGCCGCTCCGCCAGCTCACGGGGGAGTCCGAGTTCAACGAGATCTTCTTCACCGGCGTGCGCGTGCCCGCCGAGAACCTCCTCGGCGAGGTCGGCGGCGGCTGGCAGGTGGCGATGACGACGCTGCTCCACGAGCGCGGCACGCTCGGGTTCGCGCTCCAGGCGGCGCTCGAGGTGCAGGTGCGGAAGCTGATCTCGCTCGCGCGCGACCGCGGCGCCGACCCGCTCCAGCGCGACCGGATCGCGCGCGAGTGGATCGAGGCGCAGGCGGTGCGCTTCACGAACTACCGCTCGCTCTCGATGCTCGTGAAGACGGGCATGCCCGGGCCGGAGGGGTCGATCTCGAAGCTCGTCTGGTCGGAGGCGAACCAGCGCGTGACGAAGCTCGCGCTCGAGCTGCTCGGCCCCGACGCGGCCCTCGCCGAGACGAACGCGCCGTATGCCGGCTACTGGCAGTACCAGCAGCTGCGGAGTCGCGGCAACACGATCGAGGCGGGGACGTCGGAGGTCCTCCGCAACATCATCGCCGAGCGGGTGCTCGGCCTTCCCAAGTCGCGATAGCCGCGAGAGAGAGGCGCTCATGGACTTCACGTTCACACCGGAGCAGGAATCCCTCCGCGAGGGCGCACGGGAGTTCCTCGCCGCGACGCCGGAGCCGACGTGGGCCCAGCTCGCCGAGCTCGGGTGGACCGGGGTCTCGATCGCGGAGGAGGACGGCGGCGCCGGGCTGACGTTCATCGAGGAGGCGATCCTCTTCGAGGAGCTCGGCCACGCCCTCTACCACGGGCCGTACTTCGCGACCGTAGGGCTGACGCTCCCCGCGCTCCCGGCCGACCTGCGGGCGGAGGTCGCGGCGGGCGAGTCGAGCTGGACGCTCGCGCTCGGCCCGCTCGTCCCCGACCTGGACACGGCCGTGCGCGTCGCGACGGTCGGCGGCGACGGGGTCTTCGAGCTCGAGAGCGCCGAGCGGGAGATCCTCACGACGACGGACGAGACGCGCCCGCTCGGCGTCGTGCGCGGCGGCAACGCGGGCCGGCGGCTCGCCGAGTCCGCCGTCCTCGCGGAGATCGAGACCCGCTCGCTGACGGCGCTCGCCTTGGAGGCGTGCGGCGTCGCCCGCAAGGCCCTCGCGCACGCGCTCGAGTACGCGGGCTCGCGCGAGCAGTTCGGGAGGCGGATCGGCGCCTACCAGGCCGTCTCCCACCCGCTCGCCGACGCCTACACGCGGCTCGAGCTCTCCCGGTCGCTCGCCCTCTGGGCCGCGTGGTGCGTCTCGACGGGCGATCCGCAGGCCTCGCTGGCGGCCGCCTCGGCGAAGGCGTACGCGGCCGAGAGCGCCGTCGCGGTCTGCGAGACGTCGATCCAGGTGCACGGCGGCACCGGCTTCACGTGGGAACACGAGCTCCAGCGCCTGTACAAGCGTGCCCTCGGGATCGAGAGCTTCGGCGCGTCGGGCACCCGCCTGCGGGCCGAGGTCGCCGCGGCGCTCCTCAACGTGCCCGTGGAGCCGGGAGCCGAGCCGAGCCTGGTCTCTGCTTCCCTCGAGCAAGGAGGCTGACGTGGACGGCCTGATGATGGACTACCAGCTGAACGTGCCCGCGATCCTCCGGCGGGCCGACGAGCTCTTCGGCGACAGCGAGATCGTGAGCCGCCTGCCGGACAAGAGCTGGCACCGGTACTCGTACGCGGACTTCGTCTCCCGGACGAAGAAGCTGGCCGTCGCGCTCCGGAAGCTCGGGCTCGAGGACGGCGACCGCGTCGGGACGTTCATGTGGAACCACTACCAGCACCTCGAGGCGTACATCGGGGCCCCCGTCGGAGGGTTCGTCACCCACACGCTGAACCTCCGCCTCCACCCGGACGACAACGTCTACATCGCGACGCACGGCGGCGACCGCGTCCTCGTCGTCGACAAGGTCCTGTGGCCTCTCGCGGAGCAGTTCGTCGGGCGCAGCAGCTTCGAGCACGTCATCGCGGTCGGCGACGGCCCCGTCCCGGACGGGGCGCTCGACTACGAGGAGCTCCTCGCGGACGCCGACGAGACGGCATTCGCCTACCACGACGTCCCCGAGCGCTCTGCCGCGGCGATGTGCTACACGAGCGGGACGACGGGTCGCCCGAAGGGCGTGCTCTACTCACACCGCGCGATCGCGATCCACGCGCTGACGATGATCGCCTCGATCGGAGGCTACGCCGACGACGTCTACCTGCCGGTCGTCCCCATGTTCCACGCGAATGCGTGGTGCTTCCCGTTCGCCTGCACGCTGAACGGCGTCAAGCAGGTCTTCCCGGGGCCGCACCTCGACCCCGAGAGCCTGCTCGACGCCCTCGCGCAGGAGAAGGTGACCGTGACGGCCGGCGTGCCGACGATCTGGATGGGGATCCTCCAGGCGCTCGACGCGAATCCGGATCGGTGGGATCTGTCTTCCCTGCGCACGATGACGGTCGGCGGCGCTGCCCCGCCACGGGCGATGATCGAGGCGCTCTCGGAGCGCCATGGGCTGCACGTCACGCACGGCTGGGGCATGACCGAGATGAGCCCGGTGGGAACGCTCTCGGGTGCGCCGGGGCAGGAGGTGGGCCTCTCTCCGCAGGAGGCGTACGACCGCCGCGCTATGCAGGGGCTGCCGATCCCGTTCGTCGAGATCAGGGCGAAGGGCGAGGACGACCTCGTGCCGTGGGACGGGAAGACGATGGGCGAGCTCGAGGTGCGCGGGCCGTCGATCGCCTCCGGCTACTACGAGTCGGACGAGCGGACGGACCGGTGGACCGACGACGGCTGGTTCAAGACGGGGGACGTCGTCACGATCCACCCGGACGGATTCGTCGAGGTGCAGGACCGGGCGAAGGACCTCGTCAAGTCGGGCGGCGAGTGGATCTCGACCGTCGCGCTCGAGAACGCCCTCATGGGCCATCCCGCGGTCTCGGAGGCTGCCGTGATCGCAGTGCCGGACGAGAAGTGGTCGGAGCGCCCGCTCGCCGTCGTCGTGCTCCGCGACGGCGCCGAGGCGGACGAGGAGGAACTGCGCGAGTTCCTCGCACCGTCCTTCGCCAAGTGGTGGCTGCCCGACCGGTTCGAGTTCGTCGACGAGATCCCGAAGACCGCGGTCGGCAAGTTCCGCAAGACGGCGCTGCGCGAGCGGTTCGTGTCGCAGCCGGAGACGCCGTAGTGGCGGGCCGGTACGTCTCGACCGAGCACAACGGCGCGGTCGCGATCGTCACGATCGACCACCCGCCCGTGAACGCGCTCTCGGCCCGGCTCCTCGGGGAGCTCGAGGCCGAGATCGAGCGGCTCGACGCAGACGACGAGATCCGCGCGATCGTGCTCCGGGGGGCGGGCGAGCGGGCCTTCGTGGCCGGAGCCGACATCTCCGAGTTCCCCTCCCTTCGCGAGGCGGTGGAGGAAGCGCAGGAGCGCGGCTCGGCCCGGGGGATCCAGAAGCTCGGGGCGCGGATGGACGCTGCGCGCACGCCGTTCGTCGCCGCGATCCACGGCTTCTGCCTCGGGGGCGGGCTCGAGCTCGCGATGTGCTGTGACGTCCGGGTCGCCTCCGAGGACGCGCAGCTCGGCCAGCCCGAGATCAAGCTCGGCCTCATCCCCGGAGGCGGCGGGACGCAGCGGCTGCCGCGGCTCGTCGGGATCGGACGAGCCATGCTCCTCAACTTGACGGGCGACTTCGTCGACGCGCGCTCGGCGTGCGAGTGGGGCCTCGTCGAGAAGGTCGTCCCGCGCGAGAAGCTGATGGACGCGGCCCTCGAGATCGCCGGGGCGATCGCCGCGCGATCGCCGCACGCGGTGGCCGTGCTGCGCGAGCTGGCCCGCACCACCCGCGACCTCTCCCTCGAGGAGGGCCTGCGCCGCGAGGCCGACGGCTTCCGCCGCTGCCTCGCGAGCGAGGACGGCGCGGAGGGCGTGGCTGCCTTCCTCGAGAAGCGCGAGCCGAAGTTCACGGGCCGCTGAGCCGCAGGCGACTCCTCGCCCTCGGAGCAGTCCGTTCCACGTCGCCCCGAGGCCCTGTGGAGGCGGCGCCTTGGCAGCCCGACCGAGCGGGAGGTTGGCCGCTGTCGTCGGCCAACCTCCCGTCTTTCCTACCGCCCGTGTCGGGCGGCCGGGTTCAGCCCGGCAGCCCGAAGGCGTAGAGCTTGTTGTTCGGGGTTCCGAAGCCGAAGTTGCTGTAGCCGGAGCCCCAGAAGAGCATGCCGTCGGAGATCGCGGCGCCCGACAGGCACGAGCCGCCGCTGGCGAAGCTCCAGAGCACCGCTCCCGTCGCCGCGTTCAGGGCGTACATGTGACCCTGAGGGTCGAGCGAGCAGCCGAACACGACCCCGTTGGCCGTCGTCACCGGGCCGGAGGTGCTGCCCCCGTTAGGCGGGGCCGTCTGCCAGAGCACCTGGCCGGTCACCGCGTCCAGCCCGCTCCACACGCCGCTGGTGACAGTCGCACCGCCGGGCAGAGTCCACGGAACGGAGTTGCTGTTGGCGTTGGCCGTGTACACGCGGTTGCCGTCGACGGCGGAGCCCCACTGGAGGCCGCCGGCGGTGCCCCCGGGTCCGGCCTGGGTCACCCACCGCACGGCGCCGGTGGCGGCGTCGAGCTCCCAGTACTGACCGCTCTTCTGCCCGGCGCCCACCACGTCGGCCGGCTTGCCCTTGCTGTCCTTGACCGTGAACAGCGCCGGCGCCTGCCCGAAGTCGTAGTCGGGTCCGGCGGGATCCGGGCAGAGGTCGCCGTCGCCGAAGAACGGGATGCAGTCCACCGTCCAGGCGTCGTACGGGATCGCCCTCGTCGCCCAGCGGATCGCACCGGTCTTCAGGTCGAGCGCGAGGACCGTGTCGAAGTAGTCGTCCGGAGCGAGACAGGCGCTCTGCGCGATCGGGTCGTTCCCGGCGTCCTTCACGCACTGGAGAACGCCATCCGGCACCGAGTAGTTGTTGCCCGTGCCGATGTAGACCTGGCCGCGCTTGGTGTCGATCGCCGGAGAGCTGCCCCAGATGGCGTTCCCCGTGTAGCCCGCCGGCGCCGTGTAGGTCTTCCAGAGGATCGCGCCCGTCGCGAGGTCCAGCGCGAGCATGCTGCCCCGGAACGACAGCTGGTAGCCGGGCACGAGCGCCGCCAGCGCCTCTTCCTGCGAGGCGACGCCGACGTAGACGCGGCCGTCCCACACGCTCGCCGACTGGGTGATGATGGCGGCCGGGTGGGAGTCCGCCTGCGTGCTCCAGACGAGGGCTCCAGTGAACTTGTTGAACGCGAGCACCTTCCCGCCAGGTCCGCAGATGCCACAACCGAACGCCTGTGCGATCGCCGAGCCCTGCGTCCCGACGATCACCTTGTCCTCGGTGACCGCCGGCGTGGCCCGGGCCTTGTCGAGCAATACCCCGGTCGCGGCCGGGATGCTCGCCTTCCACTTGAGGGCGCCCGTCAGCTTGTCGACCGCGTACAGGTTCCCCGCCCAGTCCGGGAAGTACACCGTCGTGGCGTCGACGGCGGGCGTGGCCGAGACGTCGCCGTCGGTCGTGAAAGCCCACTTCGCGACGAGCCCCCCCACGTTGGCCGCGCTCAGGGTGTGCTCGGATCCCTGGAAGCGGGTGTTCTGCCGGTCTCCTCCCGCGTAGCTCCACTCGCTGCCCTGGGACGCTGATGCCGCACCCGGCATCAGGAGAACCCCGATGAGTGCAGCCCCCAACGCCGCCGCCGCCGCCAACCGTCCTCTCCGGCGGCCGATCCACTCGGGCGGGACGATTACGCCCCCTCCCACGCGTCGTCTCGCACGCGACATGCCTCCTCCTCCCGTTGTGTGGTCTCGCCCGGTGCCGGGCGTGCGCGCGATCCTCTCGTATCGGATCTCCGAATGCAACCCCTCAGGTCTGTCGCTGGTGGAGCTCACGACCGCAAGCCTTGCCGTCGGTGTCCGGTCGTACGGAGGGGGCTTCGGCGCGGCTGCCCGCTCCACCGGCACCACGCCCGAACGTCCACCGCGACGAGCGACGGGCAGGGCGTTCCCGAGGCCCCGCCAGCACGACGCTCGTACGCCGCCCGTACGCCCAGCCGCACCTGTACCGTGGGCGCCAGCGCAGGTAGACCTGCCCGGAGGATGGTGGCGTGACACGTGCATAGGAGCCCGCGTCGAGCTCGAGCGGTCGGTCCGTGAGGGCAGTCGTCCTCGCAGGAACCGGCGGGCCGGAGCAGCTAGCGGTTCAGGAGGTGCCGGAGCCCCGGCCGGCCGAGGGCCAGGCGATCGTCGACGTCCGCGCCGCCGGCGTCAACTTCGCCGACGTGCTCATCCGGCTGGGTAGGTACCCCCAGATGCCCGAGCTCCCGGCCGTGCTCGGTTCGGAGATCGCCGGCGAGCTCGACGGCGCGCGGGTCATGGGCTTCGTCCGGTCCGGAGGCGGCGGCTACGCGGAGCGCGTGGCCGTCGATCGCCGCTGGCTGCTCCCGCTCCCGGGGAGCGCGAGCTTCGCCGAGGGCGCGGCCTTCCCGATGGCGTTCCTGACCGCCTGGATCCCCGTCACCGAGCTCGTCCGGGTCGCGTTCGGCGCGCGCGTCCTCGTCACGGCCGCCGCAGGGGCCGTCGGCACCGCCGCGGTGCAGATCGTGCGCGCGCTCAACGGGCGTCCGATCGCGGCCGTCGGCAGCGCCGAGAAGCGGGAGCTGCCCCTCTCGCTCGGCGCCGCCGAGGCAGTCACGTACGACGAGATCGAACGCCTCGACCCCGTGGACGCCGTGTTCGACCTCGTCGGTGGCGAGACCTTCGCAACCGCTCTCGCGCGCCTGAAGCCGATGGGGACGGCCATCGCGGTCGGCTACGCCGGCGGCCTCTGGCAGGACGTCAGCCCGGCCTGGCTCGTGGGGCGCAACATCGGCGTGCACGGCTTCTACCTCGGCCGCCTGATCGGCCGGAACCCCGACCTCGTCGCACGTGCCGCGCAGGACGTGCTCCGCCTGTGGGAAGCGGGCGCCGTAAGGCCGATCGTCGGAGCCGAGTACCCGCTCGAGCAGGCGGGCGAGGCGCACCGCCTGATCGAGGAGCGGCGCTCGACCGGCAAGGTCGTACTCGTCCCGTGAGAGACCTCGCCCACAGACGCAGTTGGTGGCGATCGCTCCCGCGCAGACCGGAAGGAGCGGCCCGGGCACGGACGGGAGACCCGAGGTGAAGGCGCTGGTCACCGGGTCGGCGGGCGGGATCGGCGGCGCGATCGTCGCCAGGCTCCGCGCGGGGGGATTCGAGGTCGAGGAGCTCGACCTCGTCACCGGCTTCGACGTGACCGACCCTGCCGCCTGGGAACGGGTCGGCCCGGTCGACCTCGCCTGCCTCAACGCGGGCGTCCTCACCGGCAGCTCCGCCATCGAGGATCTCACCGACGAGCAGTACCGGCGCGCGGTCGCGGTGAACGTGGACGGCGTCGTCTTCGGCGTCCGCCGCCTCGCGACGGTCATGGAACCCGGGAGCGTCATCGTCGCGACGGCCTCTCTCGCGGGGCTCACGCCCATCCCCGACGACCCGCTCTACGGCCTCACGAAGCACGCAGTCGTCGGCTTCGTCCGCTCGGTCGCGCCGCCGCTCCTCGCGCGCGGCATTCGCGTCCAGGCGGTCTGCCCGGGCTGGGCCGACACGGCCCTCATGGACGAGGCGTTCAAGGCGGACCTGCGCGGCCGCGGCTTCCGCCTCCTGCGGCCGGAGGACGTCGCGGAGGGCGTCTGGGCTGCGTACCGGAGCGAGGAGACCGGCGAGGCCTGGGTCGTGCAGCCGGGCCGGGAACCGCTCGCCTACGGGTTCAGAGGCGTTCCCGGGCCTCGCTAGTCTCGTCGCGTGCCTAGCCCTCGGGCTCCCGCTCCTCGATCCGCGGGATAGCTCGCGAGGTCGGGGTCGCTCGCACATGGTGGGAAAACCCTGAGGACACCACCTCCGAGCGGTGCAATCCTCGAGGGCAGGAGAGAGGAAGGACTGCAAGGCGCACCGGCGGAACGCGTGCGCTTGGTCATCGGTTGCGCGCTCGGCAGGTGAGCGCCTTGGGCAGAGGCCACAAGTCCAGAAAGGAGTTCACGATGCGAAGGCTGGTCATCCTGATCACGGGGATTGCGTTGCTGGTACTCGTCCCGACCGCCGGCAGCGCCTCGCCGCCCTTGGCGGTGGACTTCGTCGTTCCGACGAGCGGGACAGCGGGGGGCGCCTCGGGCGGGCCGTTCACCGCAACGGGTCCGGCCGTCGACGCCGGACTCGTCTGTGACACGGGACAGACGATCGACGTCTTTGGCCACGCTGGCGGGTTCCAGTCCGGGCAGCTTCTGACCATCCAGCTCGTCAAGCGCTTCACCTGCGACGACGGGTCGGGGGAGTTCGACGTGAAGCTGCAGGTTCTCATCAACACGAACGGCGACAACTTCCAGTGGGTCGTCGTCAACGGCACCGGCGCCTACGAGAGGTTGCGCGGGACGGGTCAAGGAATCGGCCTCTACCCCGATACGCCGGCCGACTACGACGTGCTGGATCTCTACAGCGGGAAGGTGCACAGCGACTAGCGCGGCATCTCCAAACCTGTGACCGGAAACGCCACTTCACCGGCGGCGGCGGATTTCGCTCTGTGAGCCGATCCGCGCGGGATGCCGCCAGCGCGGATTTCCCGTGGAACGTTACGAGACGCCGCACGAGACGCGTGATGTGAGACTCCCGGCCGTCCGCGTCTCGCGGCCACTCGGCGGAGGAGGCCCGAAGCGACGTGTCGACGTGCGTCGCCTCGGGTAAGCCCGCCTCGGTGGCTGCCTGCGGAAACGCGGGCAGGCAGCGAGAACCTCGGCGGCGCTCGACGTGTGGGTCGTATTCGAGCGGACGGCACGATCGGCCTGCTTCACATCGAGCTCCTGGGTGGAAGGGCCGACCGACGGACGTCGGCGCGCCGGGCCTCCCCCCTCGACCGTCGAGGCCTGGCCGCTCGGGTCGCGGTCGTGAGGCGTCCCGCCCGGGGTCGTGGACGGGAGGCCGCCGGGTCCTGCGAGTCGCGGGTTGATCCCGCATTCGACGCGCCGACCCGAGCACGGGGCGTGCCGGGCCGCGTGACCTTCGCGGCCGCGGGCGAGCCGTCGGTGGCCGTCAGGACGCCGGGAGAATCACGCGAAGCGCCAGGGCTCGCCGGCGGCGAACGACTTCAGGATCCGCCGCGCGACGACCATGCGGTGCACCTCGTCCGGGCCGTCGTAGATCCGGGCGCCGCGGGCCATCGCGTACATCGCGCCGAGCGGCGTCTCGTCGGTGAGCCCCCGCCCGCCGTGCACCTGCACCGCGCGGTCGATCACGTCGTGGAGCACGCGGGCGGCGTAGAACTTGATCAGCGAGACCTCGACCCGCGCCTCCGAGCCCTGGTCGATCTTGTGCGCGGCGTCGAGGGTCAGGAGCCGGCAGGCCTGGATCTCCGCCGCGGAGTCCGCGATCCAGTTCTGGACGGTCTGCTTGTCGGCGAGCGGCGAGCCGAAGGCCTCCCGCTCGAGCGAGTACGCGCACATGAGCTCGAAGGCGCGCTGCATCTGGCCGAGCCAGCGCATGACGTGGTGGATTCGACCCGGCCCGAGCCGCTTCTGGGCGATCTTGAACCCGTCCCCCACCTCGCCGAGCGTGTTCTCGAGCGGCACGCAGACCCCCGTGTAGCGCACCTCGCAGTGGGTCGTCCAGCCGCGGCCCCGGTGGCCCATCGTCGGGACGGCGCGGACGATCTCGAAGCCGGGCGCGTCCGCCGGGACGATGATCTGGGTTGCCCGCCGGTGCGGGTCGGCCTCCGGGTCGGTGACCGCCATGACGATCCCGAAGGACGCCCCCTCGGCGCCGGACGAGAACCACTTGTGGCCGTCGATGACCCACTCGTCGCCCTCTCGCACGGCTCGAGTCCTGAGAGTGGTCGGGTCCGACCCCGGCACCTCCGGCTCCGTCATCGAGAAGAACGAGCGCACCTCGCCCGCGACCAGCGGGCGCAGCCACCGCTGCCTCTGCTCGCCCGTGCCGAAGTGCCAGAGGATCTCGCCGTTCCCGGCATCCGGCGCCTGGCAGCCGAAGACGAGCTGGGCCCACACCGAGCGCCCGATCTCCTCGTTCAGGTGCGCGTACACGAGGAAGCTCCCGCTCGAGCCGCCCGCCTCGGGCGGGAGGTGCGGGGCCCAGAGGCCCTGGTCCCTGGCGAGCGCCCGCAGGCGCGCGATCAGGGCGTCCGACTCCTCGTCCTCGCGGGCGAGCGCGGGCTCGTTCGGGTACACGTGCTCCTCCATGAAGGCGCGATAGCGGGCGCGGAGCTCGAGCACCTCGTCGGTCGGACGCAGGTCGGCGACGGCCACGTCGTTAGCATCGCACCGATGCGCCTCGGTTTCTACATGGGATACGCGCCGCCGGGCACGAGCCCGCTCGAGCCGATCGCGCTGGCGCAGGAGGCGGAACGCCTCGGCTACGACTCGGCCTGGGCGGCCGAGGCGTGGGGAACCGACTGCGTCACGGTGCTCTCCTGGCTCGGGGCGACGACGGAGCGGATCAAGCTCGGGAGCGCGATCATGCAGATCCCCGGCCGGACGCCGACGAACACGGCGATGACCGCGGCGACGCTCGACCTCCTCTCGGGCGGCCGCTTCCTGCTCGGGCTCGGCACGTCGGGGCCGCAGGTGGTCGAGGGCTGGCACGGCGACCCCTGGGGGAAGCCGCTCGGGAAGACGCGCGAGTACGTCGAGATCGTACGCATGGCGCTCCGGCGCGACCTCGTCGAGCACCACGGCGAGCACTACGACATCCCGGTGGCCGGCGGCACGGGGCTCGGGAAGCCGCTGAAGCTGATGGCGCGACCGCTTCGCGCGGACATCCCCATCTACCTCGCCGTGATGGGGCCGAAGGCGGTGGCGCAGGCGTTCGAGATCGCCGACGGCTGGCTGCCGATCTTCTGGTCGCCGGAGAAGGCGCGGGACGCCTTCGGCTCGGTGATCGACCAGGCGAAGCCCGGCTTCGACATCGCCGCCACGGCGCCCGTGATCCTGATCGACGACGTCGAGGCGGGGCGCGAGTTCCTGAAGCCCTACTACGCGCTCTACATCGGCGGCATGGGCGCCCGGGGCAAGAACTTCTACAACGACCTCGCCTCGCGCTACGGGTACGAGGCCGAGGCGAGGACGATCCAGGACCTCTACCTCGACGGGCTGAAGCGGGACGCGGCGGAGGCGGTGCCGGACGCCTTCGTGGACGAGGTCGCGCTGATCGGCCCGAAGGAGCGCCTCGCCGAGCGGGTCGAGGCGTGGCGCGAGTCCGGCGCCACGACGCTGCTCGCCTCGACGCAGCAGCCCGAGGCGCTGCGGGCGCTCGCCGAGATCACGCTCTGAGCGGACACGTCCGCGGAGCACCGGCGAAGACGCAATCCCTCTCCGGAAGCGCCGTCGAGCGTCGCTTGCAACAGACTGTTGCAAGCTGCTCTGCTCAGGTGGGGGAGAGCGCTGCGGCGGCCGCCTCCGCGAGGTAGGGAACACCCTCCTCGAAGCGCGCCGCACGGGTGTCCTCGGCGCCGAGCTCGCCCCGCACGAAGCGTCCGTAGATCGCCTCGCAGAAGACCGCCGCCTTCCACAGCGCGAGCGCCTCGAACCAGGCGAGCGGCTCGACGTCGCGACCGCTCCGCGCGACGTAGCGCTCGACGAGCTCCGCTCGCGACGGAAATCCCGGGAGGGCCGTGACCGGCGACGTCCCGAGCGGGTTCGCCGGGCCGCCGGGCTCGCTGTACGTCGCGAGCAGGTAGCCGACGTCCGCGCGGGGGTCGCCGATCGCGCCCATCTCCCAGTCGAGGACGGCGACGATCCTCGTCGGGACGTCGAGCGCGACCATCGCGTTCCCAAGTCGGAAGTCGCCGTGGACGACGGTCGCCGCCAGCGGCTCGGGCAGCTTCTCCGCGAGCCGCTCTCCGACGCGCTCGACGTCTCGGATCTCCCGCGTCTTGTTGATCTCCCAGAGCTGCGCGAAGCGCCGCACCTGGCGCTCGTTGTAGCTTCCAGGCCGCACGAATGCGGCCACGGCCGGAGTGGCCACGTCCGCGGCATGGATCTCGACGAGGCTGTCCACGAGGTCGTCGCCCAGCGCGCGCCTCGCGGGCTCGCTCTCGAGCCCCGGCGGAAGCTCGCCCGTCGGAACGTGCCCCTCGAGGTAGTCCATGACGTAGAAGGGGACTCCGAGAACGCTCTCGTCCTCGCCCACCGCCGCGATCGTCGGCAGCCGCGTGAAACCCGCCTCGCGCAGCGCGAGCTGGAGCCGGGCCTCCCGGACGACGTCGTGAGCGGACGGGGGCAGAGGCGGGCGCGGCGGGCGACGGAGCACGAAGCGGCCCACCTCGCGCTCGAGGAGGAAGGTGAAGTTCGAGCCTCCGCCTTCTCCGATGCGGCGAGCCCGGAGGTCGCCGGAGCCGAGACCGTGCTCGTCGAGGAAGGCGCGCACGCGGTCGAGCACGAGCAGAGGCGGCTTGATCAGGCGTTCCGCCTCGGCCGCGGTCTCGACGATGTCCCCTGATGCCATCGTGCGATCCTATGCCGCCGATGCGCCGCCGCCTGTATCTCATGCGCCACGCCGAGGTGTCGTACTTCTCCCCCGACGGCACGCCCGTGAATCCGCGAGACGTGCCCCTGAACGACGAGGGCAGGGCGCAGGCGCTGGCGGTCGCGGCCGCGTTCGAGGGGATCCAGCTCGACCGGGTCGTGACGAGCGGGCTCCCGCGCACGCTCGAGACCGCGGGGATCGTGGCGCCCGAGGTCGAGCCGGAGTCGTGGCCGCAGCTCCGCGAGATCCAGGGCGGTCGCCTCTCGGAGATCCCGGGCGACGCGCTGGAGCGCGAATTCGTCCACGCGTTCCGCGGCATCATCCCGAACGAGACGCGCTTTCTCCGCGGCGAGTCGATCGGCGAGCTCTTCGACCGCGTCCTTCCCGCGCTCGAGCGGCTCGTCGCGGACGACGATTGGCAGACGGCGCTCGCGATCCTCCACGGGGGCGTCAACCGGGCGCTCCTGTCCTACGCGCTGACCGGCGAGCGGACGTTCCTCGGCCACTTCGAGCAGGCGCCCGCGTGCGTCAACGTGCTCGATCTCGGCGAGGGCGGCGAGTGGATCGTGCGCGCGGTCAACACCGCCCCCTACGACCTTCTCCACGTCGCGAATCGGCAGACGACGATGGAGCGCTACTGGGACGAGTACCGGCGTTTGGCCGAGAACGAGTAGGGGCCGGTCACCCGGCCCCTACGTGTGATCGGACGCGTCTCCTCGCTACCGCGGACGACCCTCGACCAGCGGGCCGAACGGCACCCACAGCTTCGTGCTCGAGTTGAACCGCTGGAGCTGCATCTGGCTGATGACGAAGTGATCCCTCTTCGACGTCTTCATCTTCATGCCGGGGAGCAGGAACCGGTTCGCCGAGTTGAAGCTGAGCAGCGCATTCATCAGGCCGGCCCGAGTCAGGTTCGTGCCGGCCTTGTAGAGTGCCTGGACGAACGTCTCGGCCTTCGCGACCCCGTACAGGACCTGCGGGTCGTCGGCGTTCGCGCCACCGCTGTACTTGGCAATGACGGTGCGGTAGAGCTTCATCGCGGCGTCGTTCGCCCACCTCGGATCCTGCGGGTCCTTGGAGTACGTCATCGAGATGATCCCGTTCGTGTACGCGGCGCCGGCAGACGCGACCATCCCGTCCATCGCCGGCTTCACCGCCGCGACGGAGTTCATGTAGATCTGGTCGACGTTGAGCCCGAGCGCCTTCGCGGTCGCGACCGACCGGAGCGTCGGGTTCGGCAGCTGGAACACCGCGAAGACCTGTGCGCCGGCTGCCTTGATCTTCGCGATCTGCGACGCCGCGCTGGTCGCCGTCGCCTCGATCGGCTCCTCGGCGACGACGTTCGCGTCGGCGTACGCCTTCCCGAGCGCGGCGCGGAACCCGTACAGGTAGTCCTTGCCGTACGCATCGTTCTGGTAGATGACTCCGATCTTCTTGCCGCGGTTGTTCGCCTTCAGGTGGAGGCCGTAGAGGCGGCCCTCGGCGGTGTAGTCCGGCTGCCAGCCGGTCGTCCACGGGTATTGGCGCCACTCCGAGCTGAACTCGGTCGCCCCGGTCGAGACGAGGGCCTGCGGCACCTTCTGCTCGTTCAGGTACTCGCGGACGGCGAGCTGGGGCTCGGTGCCCAGGCCGCCGACGGTCGCGAACACCTTGTCCTGCTCGACCAGGCGGCGGGTCAACTGCGCCGTGTTCGCGGGGTTGTACCCGTCGTCGTAGTACTTCCAGATGATCTGACGGCCGAGGACGCCGCGCCTTCTGAGCGGGTCCAGGGCCTTCGGCGCCCTGCGGGCGTTGATGTAGCTGAAGTAGGCCTTCATCCCGATCGGGATGGGCGCATACGTCGCCGCCGGCCCGGTCAGCGGAAACGTCCCGCCGATCGTGACCGACCTCGCCGTGACCCCCGGTGTCTGGGCGGCGCCGCCGAACGCGCCGGGGACGATGAGTGCGAGCGCGACCACGAGCCCGACGCCGCACACGATGAGCTTTCGCACCGACTCCCTCCTTGTTCCCTCTGCCTGCCTACCCTGTCAGGCGCGAGCGTATCGCCGGAGCGGTCTCGCTGCCAGGACTCGGAGAGCCCCGCTTCTAGGACGCTCGGTCGGCCCCGCCGGTTAGCTCTGGGTGCCCAGGCCGATCTCGTTGGCGAGCGCCTCGGCCTCGTCGAGCCCGGCGGCGAGGGCGTCGATGCCGGAGTCCCAGATCCGCGGATCGGCAAGGTCGAGCCCGACCAGCTCGGCGAGCTCTTGGGGCGCCTTCGACCCTCCGGCCCGCAGCAGCTGGAGGTAGGGCTCCACCATCGCCTCACCCTCGAGCTCGTACTTGCGGAAGATCGAGAGCGCGAAGAGGAACCCGTAGGAGTAGGCGTAGACGTACCCCGGGGAGCCGATGAAGTGAGGGATGTAGCTCCACCAGGTTCCGTAGCCGTCGATGTCGACGGAGTCGCCGAACAGCCTCGCCTGTGACCCGAGCCACAGCTCCTGGAATCGCTCGATCGAGAGCTCGCCCTGCTCGCGACGTGTCGTGTGCACCTCGTGCTCGAAGCGGTTGAGCGCGATCTGCCGAAAGACGGTCGCGATGGAGTCCTCGAGGCGTCCCGCCAGCAGGTTGAGCTTGCGCTGCGGGTCGTCCTCGACCGCGAGCAGTCGCTTGAACGTGAGCGCCTCGCCGAACACCGACGCCGTCTCGGCGGTGGTCAGGGGAGTGGAGGCGTTGAAGAGCCCGAGCGGCTCCGCGAGGTAGCCGTGGAGGCCGTGCCCGAGCTCGTGGGCGAGCGTGAGCACCGACCGGCGGTCGCCGGTGAAGTTCATGAAGACGTACGGGTGCACGCCGGGCACGTTCGTCGCGCAGAACGCGCCGGGCCGCTTGTTCTCGCGCGGCGGCGCGTCGATCCACCGCTCGCGGAAGAAGCGGTCGGCGACCTCGCCCGCCTCGGGTGAGAACTCCGTGTAGGCGTCGAGCACGACCTCGCGAGCGTCCGCCCAGGAGACGTGCGTCGTGTCCGCGCTGATCGGCGCCATCCGGTCGTAGTGGGACAGGCGATCCAGCCCGAGCATGCGCGCCTTCAGCCGGTAGTAGCGCTGCACGATCTCGAAGCGGCCGACGACGGCGTCCACGAGCGCCTGGACCGCCTCGTCCGTCGTGTCGTTCGAGAGGTTCCGAGCGGAGATCCAGGTCGGGTACGCGCGCAGGCGATCGTCGATCGACTTGTCGAGGACGATCGTGTTGAAGATGAACGCACGCGTGCGAAGCCCCGGAGCGAGGGCGAAGGTGACCGCCTCGGCGGCGCGGCTCCGCACGTCCCGATCGGCCGAGTAGAGCTTCGCCATCGCCTCGTCGAATCCGACCTCTACCCCGTCGAGGTCGACCCTGATCGCGCCGAGGAGCTCGTCGAACAACCGATCCCAGGCTGCCGCGCCGGAGACCGCCTTCTCCGTGACGATCTTCTCCTCGGGCTCGGTGAGGAGGTACGGACGGAACCGGCGCACCGACTGGAGCCAGTGACGCCAGCGCCCGAACCCCTCGTCCGCGAGGACAGCGTCCGCCTGCTCGTCCGGAACGTCGGCGAGCTCGAGCCCGAAGAAGAGGAGCTGGGTGTCGAGCGCCGCGCCCTTCTCGGTGAGCCGCGCGACGAGCGCACCGCGCTTCGCGTCGGCCATGTCCGTCGAGTAGTTGAGATGCGCGAAGTAGATCGCGCGCGTGAAGATCGACTCGATGCGCTCGCGCTCCTCGATCGCGTCCGCGAGCTCGGCGGCCTCCAGCTCCGCGACACGCCCGTAGTAGCGCTCACGGAACGCCGCGGCAGCTGCCTCGGCCTCGCTCGCGTCCTGCTCGATGCGTGGGTCGTCGATGCTCTCGTAGAGGTCGGCGAGATCCCACGCGACCTCCTCCGCCCCCGTCAGCTCGGTCGTGGACATAGCGCGAGACGCTACCTGAGGGCCGGCAGCAGCCGTTCGCCGACGAGAGCGACCAGCGCGTCGTCTGCGGGGTTGAGGTGCTGGAGAAAGACCCGCGTGACACCCGCTCGGCGCAGCTCCTCGAAGCGCTCCGCGACCTCGTCGACGCTGCCGGCAAGCCACTGCTCCGCCCGCTCGGCGAACATCGCCCCCGCGTCGACGGCGGCGCCCCGCAGGTCGAGGAACCGTGCGATCCGCCCGACGGCCTCCGCGCGATCCTCCCCCACGAAGCACGACGTCATGACCGAGAACCCGAGCGTCGCGGGATCGCGACCGACCTCTGCGCAGGCGCGCTCGAGCGCGGCCTTGCGCTCGCGCAGCTCGGCGACGGGAGCTCCGAGGGTGTTCACCTCGGTCGCGTAGCGCGCGGCGAGCGCCGCGAAGCGAGGTCTGACGTTGCCGCTCCCGAGGAGGAGCGGCGGATGCGGCTGCTGGACGGGTCGGGGGAGCGCCAGCTGGCCGCGGAGACGGTACGCAGGGCCGTCGTGATCGAAGCGCTCCTCCGTCCACGAGCGGACGACGATCTCGACCTGCTCGGCGAACAGCTCGAATCGCCGCCTGGGATCGGGGAAGGGAAAACCGTGCGCCAGGTGCTCCCGCTCGTACCAGCCGGAGCCCAGCCCGACCTCGACACGCCCCCCGGAGATGTGGTCGACGGTGACGGCCATCCTCGCGAGCACGCTCGGATGGCGGAAGGTGGCCGGCGAGACGAGCGTTCCGAGCCGGATCCGCTCGGTGATCGCCGCGAGTCCCGCCAGCGTCGCCCAGGCGTCGTGGGCGTCTGCGTCGGCGCGGATGATCGCGGTGTAGTGATCGGAGCGGAAGAGGCCCTCGAGCCCGTGTCCCTCGGTCAGCCGTGCGAGCCGCACCCAGTCGTCCCAGGTGACGCCCTCCTGGCCCTCGATCATGAGGCAGACGCGCATCAGCCGTGCACCTCGTCCGGCTCGGTGACCGGCGCCTGGCACGCGAAGCGCTCGCAGAGGTAGACGGCGGACTTGCCGTCCACGAGCGCCTTGCCGGCGAGCAGCGGGACCTCCTCCGCCGGCCCGACCGCGACGACGGTGTCCGGCCGGAAAGGCGTGAGCGCGGCCCGCGCGACCGGCGACTCGACCGAGCCGGCGATCGCGATCTCGCGCGGAGGGCTGAGCCAGAGATCGAGCGCGCAGAGCGCCCACCCGAAGAAGCCCGGCTGGCGGGCGACGGCGGGCTCCACGAGCCGGAGCACGGCGACGGCCTTCCGCTCGAGCTCCTCGTCGCCCCAGACGCGCCCGAGCCGCAGGAGGACGTGTGCGAGCATCGCGTTCCCGGACGGGATCGGGGCGTCCTGGAGATCCTTCGTGCGGGCGACACGGGGATCGCCGTCTGCCGGCGAGAGGAAGAACCCGCCGTGCTCGACGTCCTCGAACAGCTCGACCGCGAGCAGAGCCAGCCGGCGAGCTTCGAGCAGCCAGCGCAGCTCGCCGGTGGCGACGTGCAGCTCGAGGAGGCCGTGCGCGACGTTGGCATAGTCGTCGAGGTAGCCGGGACCGCTCGCACGGTCGCCGCGGCGCGACCGGAGGAGCCGTCCGTCGGCATCCGAGAGCGGCCCCAGCAGGTACTCGCCGACGCCGCGCCCCGCGTCGATCCAGTCCGGACGCTCGAGCCGCCGGCCCGCCTCCGCGAGCGCCGCCAGCGCAAGCCCGTTCCAGGCCGCAAGTGCCTTGTCGTCCCGGAACGGCTGCGGTCGCATCGCGCGCACCGAGAGGGCGCGCGCACGAAGCTCCGGGTCGAGCGTCCCCCGCACGATGAAGCGCCCGTGCTCGAAGGGCTCGAGCAGGTCCGGGGAGAGACCGACGGCTGCCGCCTCCTCGAGTGTCCACGTGTAGCTCAGCCCCTCGCTGCCCTCCGTGTCGGCGTCCTGCGCGGAGGCCAGCGCCCCCTCGGGCAGCGCCAGCTCGCGAAGGGTGTACTCGAGCGTCTGCGCGACGATCTCCTGGTAGCGGTCGCGACCCGTGACGACCCACGCGTGCAGGTACGTCGAGGCGAGGAGCGCGTTGTCGTAGAGCATCTTCTCGAAGTGCGGCACCAGCCAGCGGTCGTCGACCGAGTAGCGATGGAACCCGCCGCCGACGGCGTCGTACATTCCACCGGCGGCCATCCCGTCGAGGGTCGCGGTGACCATCGCGAGCGACTCCGCGTCGCCGCGCCTGAGCAGGAACTCGAGGGTCGAGGCGGCCGGGAACTTCGGCGCTCGCCCGAACCCGCCGAAGGCAGGATCGAACGTCCGCGCCACCTCGCGGGCGGCTGCCGTCAGGAGCGACGCGGCGAGCGGCTCGGTCGAGACCATCGCCTCGGTGACGTCGCGCAACGCGCTGTCGATGCGGCTCGCCTGCCGCTCGAGGTCGTCGCGTCGCTCCCGCCACGCCCGCGCGACCGCGCGCAGGACGTCCGAGAAGCTCGGCATCCCGTGCCGCGGCTCGGGCGGGAAGTACGTCCCCGCGAAGAACGGCTTGCCCGCCGGCGTCATGAAGACCGTCGTCGGCCAGCCGCCCGACCCGGTCATCCCGACGGTCGCCTCCATCGTCACCGCGTCGATGTCCGGGCGCTCCTCGCGGTCGACCTTGACGTTCACGAAGAGCTCGTTCATGAGCGCGGCCGTCGTCGCGCTCTCGAACGACTCGTGCGCCATGACGTGGCACCAGTGGCACGCGCTGTAGCCGACGGAGACGAGCAGCGGCTTGTCCTCGGCGCCGGCGCGCTCGAACGCCTCGTCGCCCCACTCGTACCACTCGACCGGGTTGTCGGCGTGCTGGAGGAGGTACGGGCTCGTTGCCGCGGCGAGTCGATTCATCGGCCGCAGCGTACGCGCCGGGTCGTCCCTAGTAGCTGAGGACGCGGTCCGCCTCGAGCGCGAGCTGCACGAGGCGGTTCGGGATCGCCATCTACGCCGGCTTCCCCGCGAGGTCCGCCTCGCCCGCCCCGCACGCCGTGCACGACATGCCGTCTGCGTACAGCTGCGCTCCTCCCGCGACGACCGCGTCGACCGACGCGCGAAGGCTCCCCGTACCGAGGCCCGTGAGCGAGTCGAGCACGGAATCGCGGAGGAGCTGGACGCCGTCGCCGGCAAGGAACACGTCGTGCCGCTCCTCGACCGCGACCTTCGGGGCGAGGAAGCCGAGAGCGGCCTTCGTCGGATTCTCCGGGCCGCACGTGGTGAGGATCAGGATCTTCGCCATCGTCGGATCCTCTCAGGCATCGGTGTCCGAACGCAGCGCGGCCGCCCGCCGGCGTGACCTCCAGTGCCGCACGGCCTCGACGACGAGGCCGGCGGCGAAGGCGATGCCGAGCGCGAGCAGCACGCCGAACAACGGATTCTTCTCGAACGTCTTGCCACCGAAGTAACCGAGCAGCGCGCCGTACGTCGCCCACACGAACCCGGCGACGACGTCGTACAGGATGAATCGCCGCCACGGCAGGGAGTGGATGTACCCGGCCGAGAACGTCACCGCCGTGCGCCCGCCCGGGATGAAGCGGGCGATGATGATGATGTACGCGCCGCGCTCGACCAGGGTTCGCTCGGCCCACTCGAAGCGCGCATGCGCCTTCTCGCTCCGGAACCAGCGCTTCACGGTGCGCTCTCCGACGAGCGTCCCGATCCCGTAGGAGATGTTGTCGCCCAGGACCGCGCCGGCCGCACCGACGAGGATGACGAGCGCCAGGCTCAGGTCGCCCGACGCCGCGAAGGTGCCGCCGATGACGAGGGTCGTCTCGCTTGGCACGAGGGGGAAGAACGCGTCGACCGCGGCGACGACGAAGATCACGACGTAGCTCCACGAGTTCCCGGAGACCCAGTCGGCGATCTGCCCGAAGTCGAGCCAGCTCGGCACGCGCCCATCCTCGCAGGACCTCTGTGTCTGACACCGGCCCACGGAACGATGCGGGTTCGCGGGTTGTCGGTGTCAGACACCGGCTCCGAGAGGGGATGATTGCCCGATGCCGTTCCTCCCTCTCGACGGGATCCGGGTGGTCGACGTGACGACATCGATCGCCGGCCCGTACTGCGCGCAGATCCTCGCGTCGCTCGGAGCAGAAGTCGTGAAGGTGGAGCGCCCGGACACGGGTGACGACGGCCGCGCCTGGGGACCGCCCTTCTGGAACGGCGAGAGCGCCATGTTCCTGTCCGTGAACGCCGGAAAGCGCTCCCTCGCCGTGTCGCTCCGCGACCCGCGGGGCCGCGAGGCGCTGCTCCGGGTGGCCGCCCGCTCGGACGTCTTCCTCCAGAGCCTGCGCCCGGGCCTCGCGGAGGGGCTGGGGCTCGGGCCCGAGGCGGTCCGCGAGCGCAACCCCCGGATCGTCTACTGCTCGGTCGGCGCCTACGGGCGCGTGGGCCCACTCGCGCAGGAGCCCGGCTACGACGCGCTCATGCAGGCGGCAGGCGGGCTCATCAGCATGACCGGCGAGCCGGGCCGCCCCGGTGTCCGCGTCGGCTCGTCGCTCATCGACATGGGGACGGGGATGTGGTCGGCGCTCGGGATCGTCGCGGCGCTGCTCGAGCGCGAGCGGACCGGCGAGGGCGCGGTCGTCGACACGTCGCTCTACGAGACCGCTCTCGGCTACGTCTCGTACCACCTGGTCGGGTATCTGGCCGACGGCACGGTGCCGAGCGGGCAGGGAACGGTGTTCCCCATGGTCGCGCCCTACCAGGTCTTCCCGACCCGCGACGGCGAGCTCATGATCGCCGGAGGCAACGACCGGCTCTTCGCGCTCGTCTGCGACGTCGTCGACCTTCCGGAGCTCGTGTCCGACGAGCGGTTCCGGACGAACCCCGAGCGCGTCCGCAACCGCGAGGCACTCGTCGCGATCCTCTCCGCGCGCCTCCGGGAACAGGACACCGCGCACTGGCACCGCGCGCTGACCGAGGGGGGCGTCCCCGCCGCCCCGGTTGCCGACATCGCCGACGTCGTCGCCTCGGAGCAGACGAGGGCGCTCGAGATCCTCGAGCCGCACACGCACCCGCGCATCCCCGACCTCAGGCTCGTGGGGCTACCCGTCTCCTTCGACGGCGAGCGGGCATCGAACCGCTCGGCTCCCCCGCTCGTGGGCGAGCACACGGCCGAGGTGCTTGCCGAGGCCGGATACTCGCGGGACGAGATCGAGGAGCTCGAAGCGGTAGGCGTCGTGCGTCTCGGCTCCGACGGCTAGGCTGGACGTGTCATGGCGCACGTCTCCCCCTCGTTCAGCGCGACGCTCCGGCTCCGGCTCGAGGACGCGCCGGGCACGTTCGGGCGAGTCGCGGAGGCGATCGGCGAGGCCGGGGGCTCGCTCGGCGCGATCGACATCGTCCGCGTCGAGCCGCACCACAAGGTGCGGGACGTGACGGTCTCGGCGACGGACGAGGCGCACCTCCACGACATCGCGGAGGCGGCCCGCGCGGTGGAGGGCGTGGAGGTGCTTCGGGTCTCGGACCGCACGTTTCTCATGCACCTCGGGGGGAAGATCGAGATCCGCTCGAAGGTGCCGCTCAAGACGCGCGACGACCTCTCGATGGCGTACACGCCGGGGGTCGCGCGGATCTCGCGAGCCGTCGCCGACGACCCGGCGGCCGCCTGGAACCTCACGATCAAGCAGAACACGGTCGCCGTCGTCTCGGACGGAACCGCCGTGCTCGGTCTCGGCGACATCGGCCCCGAGGGCGCGATGCCGGTCATGGAGGGGAAAGCGCTCCTCTTCAAGGAGTTCGGCGGTGTCGACGCGTGGCCGATCTGCCTCGCGACGAAGGACTCGGACGAGATCGTCGCCGTGTGCAAGGCGATCGCTCCCGGCTTCGGCGGCATCAACCTCGAGGACATCTCCGCACCGCGCTGCTTCGAGATCGAGCGGCGGCTTCGCGAGGAGCTCGACATCCCGGTCTTCCACGACGACCAGCACGGAACCGCGATCGTCGTCCTCGCGGCGCTCGTGAACGCGCTCGAGCTCGTCGGCACGCCGATCGAGGAGACCAAGGTGGTGATGACCGGCGTCGGGGCCGCGGGCATCGCGACGACCGACGTCCTGCTCGCGGCAGGCGTACGACGGATCATCGGCTGCGACCACGGGGGCGCCGTCTACCGGGGTCGTCCCGACCTCCCGCCGCACAAGGCGGCCTTCGCGGAGCGCACGAACCCCGACAACGAGCGCGGGAGCGCGGACGACGTGCTCGCGGGCGCCGACGTCTTCATCGGGCTCTCTGCGCCGGGCGCGATCAGCGCAGCCGGCGTCCGCACGATGGCCGAGAACGCGATCGTGTTCGCGATGGCGAATCCGACTCCGGAGATCATGCCCGAGGAGATCCACGACGTCGTGGCGGTCGTCGCGACCGGGCGCTCGGACTATCCGAACCAGATCAACAACGTGCTGGCGTTTCCCGGCGTCTTCCGCGGCGCGCTCGACGTGCGCGCGTCCACGATCACTCCGGAGATGGAGGTTGCCGCCGCGCGCGCGATCGCGTCGGTCATCCCAGCCGAGGAGCTCGGTCCCGAGTACATCATCCCGAGCGTCTTCAACCGGGAAGTCACGCCGCGGGTGGCAGCGGCGGTGGCCGCTGCCGCCGAGGAGGCGGGCGTCGCCCGCCGCCCGCGGCCGCACGCGTAGGCGAAAGGGGGTCTCGGTGCCCGAGAGTGAGCAGGCCGGCGGCGCAGACGAGGCCGAGGATCGCGCGCCGGCCGAGCCGGCCGCCGAGGAGCCCACACCGGCCGCCGAGGAGCCAGCGCCTGCGGCCGCGGAGCCGGCCGCCGAGGAGCCAGCGCCTGCGGCCGCGGAGCCGGCCGCCGAGGCACCGGCCGCCGAGCCGGCGGCACCGACTGCGACCGCACCGCCGCGGCGCCTCATGCGGAGCAGGGACGACCGCGTGATCGCCGGGGTCTGCGGCGGGCTCGGCGAGTACCTCGGCGTCGACTCGGTACTCATCCGCATCGCCGCGCTGATCCTCGTCTTCGCCGGGGGCGCCGGGATCATCCTGTACCTCATCGGCTGGATCGCGATGCCGGAGGCACCGGAGTCGCCGGCGCCGAGCGGCGCAGAAGGAGCCGCGCGTCCGGCGCCCGCCCGCCCGACGAGCAGCGCCGTCGTGATCGGGCTCCTCTTCATCGCCGTCGGCGCCTTCTTCCTCCTCGACGAGGTCTTCCCCGACTTCCTGTCCTGGCACTACATCTGGCCGATCGCGCTGATCGCGGTGGGAGTCGCCGTGCTTCTGCGCGCGCGGCAATGACGAGCAGGCTCGCGCTCGGCGTCATTCTCGTTGGAGGCGGACTCCTCTGGCTCCTCTCGAGCACCGGCGTCATCGACCTCTCCTACCAGACGTGGATCGGCGTGCTCCTGATCGCGATCGGCCTGGCAATCGCGTTCACGCCCGGCCGGCACGGGCTGCTCGCGGCGCTCGGCGTCCTCGTCGTCCTCGCCGGCCTTCCGGCGCTCGTCGTGGACACGAACCTGCTCAGAGGCGGCGTCGGCGACGAGATCGAGGCACCCTCCTCGCCGGAGGCCGTCACCACCTACCGCCAAGGAATCGGGAAGCTGACGGTCGACCTCACGGCGCCCATGCTCCGAACCGAAGACGTTGCCGTCGAGGCGAGACTCGGAATCGGCGAGCTCCTCGTCATCGTCCCGTTCCTGAGCCCGGTCACGGTCGACGCCCACGTGGGTATCGGGAATGTCGAGACGCTCGGGAGGAGCCGTTCCGGTATCGACGTGGACGTCCGCGAGTCGGTCGAGGGCATCGGCGGCGAGCTCGCGCTCGATCTCGAGGCGGGAATCGGCAACATCCGCATCCAGCGCGGCTAGGCGGCTACTCGTACGCGATCGCCTGTAGGGGGTCGAGCTTCGCGGCGCGGCGCGCCGGGAAGATCGCGGCGACGATCCCGACCACGATCGCGGCCACGACGAAGACGACGATCTGCACGGTCGGGAACGCGAAGTCGATGAACTCGACGCGGGCGATGAGGAGCACGGCCAGCACGACGCCGAGCACGATCCCGATGGCGGCTCCGATCAGCGCCGTGATGACGCTCTCGTGGCGGATCATGCGGCGCACCTGGCGGCGCGTCATGCCGATCGCACGCAGCATCCCGATCTCGCGGGTGCGCTCGAAGACGGTGAGGACGAGCGTGTTGACGATCCCGAAGAGGCTCACGAGCACGGACAGCGCGAGGAGCACGTACAGGATGTTCAGCACGCTGTTGAGGGCGGAGATCTGGTTGTCGATGAACTGCTCCCTGGTCTGCACCTTCGCGTTCGGGAAGCCCGCGAGTGCCTTCTCGAGCACGCGCGTGTTCTCGTCGGTCACGTCACCCTTCATCGCGACGAAGGAGTAGAGGTTGCGCGGGTTCTCGACCCGCGCGTCCCACGCCTTCGTCGAGAAGGTCACGTTGCCGAACGGCGATCCCCCGGTGGGCGGGTCGAAGATCCCCCGCACGGTGAAGAACAGCGTCGCGCCGTCGGGGAAGGTCACCGGCAACGGCGCGCCGACCCGCAGATCGTTCTCCTTCGCGTACGTGTCGTCGATGAACACTCCGTCGCTCCCCAGGTTCGCGAGGACGTCCTGCGAGCCGTCCTTCCACTTGAGGGAGATGAGCTCGCGCGCGGTGGGATCGACCGCGGTCGCGAAGATCGTCTTGTCGAACACGCGAATCTGGCCGGTGCGGACGTTCATGACCGCGACGACACCCGGAGCCCGCGCGGCCGCGTTCGCCGCGTCGACCGGAATCGGCGAGAAGTTGTTCTGCGCGGTGATCCCGTAGTCCGACTCGGAGGACTTCCACAGGTCGTCCACCGCTCCCCGGAACGTCTGGACGATCCCCGCCGCGAGCGTCGCGACGAGCGTGACGAGCGCGAGCCCGATCATGAGCGCGCTCGCGGTCGACGCGGTGCGCTGCGGGTTGCGCCTCGAGTTCTCGCGGCCGACGCGGGCGGTCGACGCGTCGGGCACGACGCCCGGGAACTCCGCCGGCCACTCCGGCCGCCAGCGCGAGACCGCCTTCAGCAGGGCCATGCCGAGCACGACGACGAGAACGACGGGGTTGATCACCGCCCCGAGCAGGAACGCGCCCACGCGGGCGGCGCTGCCGCCCGGCCCCCACACCCCGCGCCTGAGGAGCCAGTAGGGGAGCGTGAAGAACGGCCACACGAGGACGCCGAGGGCGAAGATCGACCAGCGAGCCACGGGTGACATGAACGACGCGAGCCCCGGAATCAGCCGCGTCGTGACCCGGGCGACGCCGAAGAAGACGAGGAGGACGCCGAGGCCCATCCACAGCAGCACGCGCGTCGTTCCCAGCCCGGACGCGAACAGCCCGTACGAGAGTGCCGCGAAGCCCAGGCCACACGACACGATCGCGCCCAGCGTTCGCGACGGAAAGAGCGCACACCCGAAGAGGGTGACGATCAAGGCGACCACCGCCAGGAAGATGCTGACGAACGTGTTGCCCGGCGTCGTCGAGACGACCAGCATCCCCCCGAGCACGCCGGCCCCGGTGACGAGCGCGCCGAGCCACGTCCTCCGGAGGCGGTCGAGCGGCTCGCCCGGGAGGCTCGCGCCCTCGCGGACGGCAGCGATCGGCGGCACGCTCGTGGCCCGGAATCCGGGATAGACGCTCGCGAGAACGGTCACGATGATCCCGGCCGCGAGGGCGACGACGACCGTCCGCGGCTCGAAGACGAGACCCGTGTTGGGAAGCGTGAAGCCGACCGCGTCGAAGAGCTGGAACAGGCCCTTCGCGAGCAGCAGCCCGAGGAAGAGACCCGCGACGGAGGCGAGCGCGCCCACGACGAGCGCCTCCATGAGCACCGAGCCGAGGATCTGTCGGTTCGTCGCGCCGATCGTCCGCAGCGTGGCGAACTCACGCGTCCGCTGCGCGATCGTGATCGAGAGCGAGTTCGCAATGACGAACGCGCCGACGAAGAGCGCGATGCCGGCAAAGGCGAGCAGGAACGTCTGCAGGAAGCTGATGAAGTCGTTCGTCTCCTGGGCGTCCGCCTGCGCCTGCTGCTCGCCCGTCTTCACCTGCGTGGCAGGCGGGAGGATCTTCTCGACCTGGGCGACGAGCTCGGCCGGGGGGACGTCGGGCTTGGAGGCGATGGCGATCTCGTCGAGCTTCCCGACCTTGTTGAACAGCCGCTGCGCGGTCGGAAGGTCGAAGCCGGCGAGCGTCGTGCCCCCGAGCGTCAACCCGGAGCTGAACTCGAAGATCCCCGCCAGGGGCAGGCGCTCGACCGGCCCTTCTGCCTGCACGCCGACCTCTTCGCCCAGCTCGAAGCCGTTCTCGGACGCCGTCTTCTTGTCGATGGCGATCTCGTTCGGCCCCGGCCACGAGCCCTCGACGAGGGTGAGCGGGTTGAAGCGCGAAGCGCCGTTCGCGATCGAGAAGCCGAGGTTCGGAGCGCCGCCCGAGACGATCGCCTTGCCGTTGTCGCCGATGATCTGGGTCGCGTCGGAGTCGACGCTGCCCTCCGCCTCGGCCACGCCGGGGAGCGCCTTGACCTCCTGGAGGAGACCCTCGTCGAACGTGGGGTCGGTCACTCCGCTGCCCGAACTGAGGTCGAAGGCCGACTTCCCGGTGATGACCGCGCTCGAGGTCTGGCGGATCTCTCCGAAGACGCGATCGAACGCCTGGTTGATCGAGTCCGTGAGCACGTACGTGCCACTGATCATGGCGACGCCGAGCACGATCGCAATCGCCGTCAGCGCCGTTCGGAGCTTGCGCCCTGCGAGGCCGCGAAGGGCGAATCTCGTCACGTCGCCGCCACCTCTTCCATGATCGCGAGGATCTCGTGCTGGCTGCTCTCCCCGAGCTCACGGACGATCGTGCCGTCGGCGAGGAAGAGGACGTGGTGGGCCATCGCGGCCGCACGCGCATCGTGGGTGACCATCACGATCGTCTGTGCGTACTCGTCGACCGAGCGGCGCAGGAGCTCGAGGATCTCCGCGCTCGTCGCGGAATCGAGGTTCCCGGTCGGCTCGTCGGCGAACAGCACGGTCGGTCTGGTGACGAGCGCCCGGGCGATCGCGACCCGCTGCTGCTGGCCTCCGGAGAGCTCTGCAGGCCGGTGCGAGAGGCGATCCGCGAGCCCGAGGTCGGAGACGAGCTGCTCGAACCATCCGCCCTCGGGCTTCTCGCCGGCGATCGTGAGCGGGAGGAGGATGTTCTCCTTCGCGGTCAGCATCGGAAGCAGGTTGAAGAACTGGAAGACGAAGCCGATGTGCTCGCGGCGGAGCTTCGTGAGGTCGTTGTCACCGAGCGTCGTGATCTCCGTGCCCGCGATCCCGACGCTGCCCGAGGTGGGCTTGTCGAGCCCGGCCAGGATGTGCATCAGCGTCGACTTCCCGGAGCCCGACGGGCCCATCACGGCGGTCGCCTTGGCCGGAGCGATCTCGACCGAGACCCCACGGAGCGCATCGACCGCCGTGTCGCCCTCTCCGTACCGGCGGGTCACATCGTGCGCGACGACGACTGCCCCGTTCTGCGACTCGCTCATTTCTCTCAGCTCCTCTCTCGCATCTCTGGGCAAGGCTAGCGGCTGTCCCCCATTCGGTTCTGGGCGCGATCAGCCGCATCGTGCACAGTTCGTCCATGGACGCGCGTATCGAGATCCGCTCGCTCCTCGAGCGCACGCGCAGTGCGACCGAGGCGCTGCTCGAGCCGCTCCGCGACGACGAGCTCACCGCGCAGGTGACCCCGTCGGAGCCGCCTCTCGTCTGGAGCCTCGCCCACGTCGCCCACTTCGAGGAGCTGTGGGTTCTCCGGACGGCGAAGGGCGACCCGCCGATCCCCGACGCGCACGACGAGGTGTACGGGGCGCTCGCGCGCGCGCGGCGCGAGCGCAGGCGGCTGCCGGCCCTGAGACCGGTCGCCGTCCGAGCCTACGCGGCCGACGTGCGCGAGCGCGTGCTGGAGATGCTCGAGCACGTGGATCTCGACGTTCCCGACGCCCTGTTGCGCAGGGGCTTCGTCTTCGGGCTCGTGATCCAGCACGAGGCCCAACGGCAGGAGTCGACGCTCCAGACGCTCCAGCTGCGAACCGCGGTCGAGTACCCGCTCCCCGCGACGACCACGCCGGACCGCGCGCCGGGCGGCCCCGCCGAGATCCGCGTGCCAGGAGGGACGTTCACCTGCGGAGCGGTCTACGAGCCCTGGGCGTACGACAACGAGCTGATGCCGCACGAGGTCGAGCTGCCACCGTTCCTGATCGACCGCGCACCCGTCTCGAACCGCCAGTTCCTCGAGTTCGTCGAGGACCGCGGCTACCGCACGCGACGCGCCTGGAGTGCCGAGGGCTGGGCGTGGCGTACGCGGGAGGCAATCGACGCGCCCGCCTACTGGGAAGACGGCGCGGAGCGCACCCGTTTCGGGCATCGCGAGCCGCTTCCCCTCGACGAGCCGGTGCAGCACGTCTCCTGGTACGAGGCGGACGCATTCGCTCGCTGGGCGGGAAAGCGACTCCCGACCGAGGCCGAGTGGGAGCGCGCGGCCGGCTGGCACCGACGCGAGGGCAAGCAGCGCTACCCCTGGGGCCAGGTGTGGACGGGGTTCGAGGCGACGCTCGAGCGGCGCCGCTTCGCACCCGCTCCGGTCGGCTCCTACGCGGGTGGCGTGAGCGCCGCGGGCTGCGTGCAGATGGCCGGCGACGTCTGGGAGTGGACGTCCTCGACCTTCCGCCCCTATCCGGGATTCGTCGCGTACCCGTACCCCGAGGTCTCCGAGATGTTCTTCGGCGACGACGTGCGCGTCCTGCGCGGCGGCTCGTGGGCGACGGACGGCCTCCTCGCGCGATCGACGTTTCGCTGCTGGGACGACCCCGGCCGGCGGCAGCTCTTCGCGGGCGTCCGCTGCGCGCGGGACGCGTAGCTCAGAGGTCCTCGGGCTGCGCGTAGGAGAGAACGCGCTCCGCGAGCGCCTCCATGACCTTGCGCTGGACGGCCGGGTTCTCCTCGAGCACGCGCCGGAAGTCCCCACGGGTGAGGACGAAGCAGCGCAGCGGAGTTGTCGCCCGTACCGTCGCGGTGCGCTTCGTCGTCGTGATCAGCGCGATCTCGCCGAAGAACTCCCCGCCTCCCCGGAGCGCGAGGCGCTTCCCACCCTTCGTCACCTCGACCTCGCCGTCGACGATCACGAAGAACTCCCGGCCGAGGCTGCCCTCGCGGCACAGCACCGTTCCGGCGGCGATCTGGAGGTCGTCGCTGACCCGGGCGAGCTCGGTCAGCTCCTTCTTCGAGAGACCCTCGAACAGGGGGGCACGCTTCAGCGCCTCGACCTTCACGTTCTGGGAGAACAGCCGCACGAGCAAGGAGTCTAGGTGGGAGACTTCCGCGATGCGCGCCGAGACCAGGTATGCGAGGAGCGGCGACCTCCGGCTCGCGTACCAGGTGCACGGCGACGGCCCCATCGACCTCGTCTTCGCGCCCGGCTACCTGTCTCACCTGGAGCAGAACCAGTGGTGGCCTGCGTACGCGGCGTTCCTCGAGACGATGGCCTCGTTCTCGAGGCTGATCCTGTTCGACCGTCGCGGCACCGGACTCTCGGATCGCATCCTGGCGCTCGGCTCCTTCGAGGAGCTCATGGACGACATCGCAGCGGTGATGGACGCGGCGTCCTCGCAGCGAGCGGCGCTCCTCGGTGCCGCGGAGGGCGGCCCGATGTGCGCGCTGTTCGCCGCCACGTTCCCCGAGCGAACGTCGGCCCTCGTCCTCGCGGCCTCCTACGCCCGGCGAACGTGGGCGCCCGACTATCCGTGGGGGCTCGACGAGGACGCGCAGCGGCGGATCCTGGACGGGTACGAGGAGCGGTGGGGGCGGCCCGGCTTCGGCGCGCGCTCGATCGCGCCCTCGCTCGTCGACGACGAGAGCTTTCAGTCCTGGTACGCGCAGGCGCAGCGCTTCTCGGGAACTCCCGCGTCGGCACGAGCGTGGTTCCGGATCACGATGGAGATCGACGTCAGAGACGTGCTCCCGGCCATTCGCGTTCCCACCCTCGTGATCCACCGCAGCGGCGACCGCGTCATCCCCGTGGAGTCGGGTCGGTACCTCGCGGATCACATCCCGGATGCGAAGTACGTGGAGATCCCGGGCGAAGACCACTTCCCGTTCGTCGGCGACGTCGACGCGACCGTCGACGAGGTCGAGGAGTTCCTCACCGGATCGCGGCGCTCGCGGGAGCCCGACCGTGTGCTCGCGACCGTGCTCTTCACCGACATCGTCGGCTCGACCGAGCGGGCGGCGGAGCTCGGAGACCGCCGCTGGAAGGGCCTCCTCGACGGCCACCACCGCGTCGTCCGAACCGAGCTCGAGAGCGCGCGCGGGAAGGAGATCCGCCTGACGGGGGACGGATTCCTCGCAACGTTCGACGGGCCCGCCCGGGCGATCCGCTGCGCCGAGGCGATTCGCGACGGCGTCCGCGCGCTCGGACTCGAGATTCGCGCCGGGCTCCACACGGGCGAGATCGAGCTCACCGGCACGGGGGTCGAGGGAATCGCCGTCCACATCGGCGCACGTATCGCCGCGCTGGCCGGGGCGAGCGAGATCCTCGTCTCGAGCACGGTGAAGGATCTCGTTGTCGGCTCGGGTATCGACTTCACGGACCGCGGAGTCCGCGAGCTCAAAGGCGTCCCCGGCGACTGGCGCGTGTACCGCGTCGCCGACTGACGCCGGAGCTCAGCGCATGACGTCCGCGGCGGCGGTGAGCACCTCGCCGAGGATCCCGGTGATCTCGTCGAACTCGGCCTGCCCGGCGACGAGGGGCGGCGAGATCTGGATCACCGGGTCGCCGCGGTCGTCCGCTCGGCAGATGAGGCCGGCCTCGTAGAGCGCGTTCGAGAGGTAGCCGCGCAAGAGCTTCTCGCACTCGTCGTCCGAGAACGTCTCGCGCGTGTCCTTGTCCTTCACGAGCTCGAGCGCCCAGAAGTAGCCCGTCCCACGGAGATCGCCGACGATGGGCAGGTCGAGGAGCTGGGCGAGCGTCGCGCGGAAGGCGTCCTCGTTCTCTCGCACACGCTCGACGATCCGCTCGCGCCTCATGATCTCGATGTTCTTGAGGGCGATCGCGCACTGCACCGGGTGCCCGCCGAAGGTGATCCCGTGCGAGAACATCGAGGTGGCGCCGAGGAACGGCTCCATCACCCGGTCGGTCGCGATGACCGCCCCGATCGCCCCGTAGGACGAGGAGAGGCCCTTCGCGCTCGTGACGAGGTCCGGGCGAATGTCGTAGCGCTCGGAGCCGAACCAGTAGCCGAGACGGCCGAAGCCGGTGATGACCTCGTCCGCCGAGAGCAGGATGTCGTACCGGTCGCAGATCTCCCGCACGCCCCGCCAGTAGCCCTCGGGCGGGGTGAAGGCGCCGCCGGCGTTCTGCACCGGCTCCATGTGCACGAGGCAGATCGTCTCCGGGCCCATGAAGTTGATCGCCTGCTCGAGCTCGTCGAGCAGGAACTGCGTGAACGCGGCCTCCGTCTCGTCCGGGGGTCGGTGGTAGCGGTTCGTGTTCGAGACGTGCCGAACCTCCGGCAGGAGCGGCTCGAACGGCGTGCGAATCGCGGGGATGCCGTTGATCGAGAGCGCACCCATCGTCGTGCCGTGGTACGCGATGTGGCGCGCGATCGCCTTGTACTTCCTCGGAGGCGTGCTCAGGGCGGCGACCAGCTCGTCGTGCCGGGTCTCGGGGCCGGCGAGCGCGACCTCGAGCTTCTTCGTCCCGCGCACCCGGTAGTACTGCCGGGCGAGTTTCCAGGCCGACTCGACCGCCTCGGAGCCTCCCGAGCAGAAGAACACGCGGTTCAGGTCGCCGGGCGCGAGCGAGGCGATCTCCGCCGCGAGCTCGATCGCCCGCGGGTGCGCGTACGACCAGTTCGTGTAGAAGGGCAGCTCGCGCATCTGCTCGAGCGCCGCCTGCCCGATCTCGTCGCCGAACGAGTAGCCGACGTTCACCGAGAAGAGCCCGGCCAGCGCGTCGAGGTAGCGCTTGCCGTTGACGTCCTCGAGGTAGCAGCCCTCGCCGCGGACGATGATGGGCACGTCCGCTGTCTCGTACCCGCCCATGCGGGTGAAGTGCATCCAGAGGTGCTCCTTGGCGGCGTGCTGCAGGTCGAGCGACTCGATGGCAGTCATGCGACTCCTCTTCGGGCTCTCTTCTCCGCTCGGTACTGCCAGAGGACGTTACCGAGGGCGATGACGATGGCGACGATGAAGATGGCGCTGGCGACGACGTTCACCTGCGGCGGGACGGAGACGCGCGCGATGCCCCAGACGAACACGGGGAACGTCTGCGTGCTCCCCGCGTTCAGGTACGTGATCGTGAAGTCGTCGATCGAGAGCGCGAAGCCGAGGAGCGCCGCCGCGAGCATCGCCGGCGCGAGCAGCGGCAGCGTGATCTTGCGGAACGTCGTGAGCTCGTTCGCGCCGAGATCCATCGCCGCCTCCTCGAGATGCCGGTCGAAGCCGATGAGGCGGGCCTTTACCGTCACGACGATGAAGCTGATGATGAACATCACGTGGGCGATGAAGATCGTCCAGAAGCCGAGCTGGATGAACGCCGTCGTGTTGAGGAAGAGCGTCAGCAGCGAGGCGCCGAGGACGATCTCGGGCGTCGACATCGGCAGGAACACGAGCAGGTTGGTGGTCGAGCGACCCACGAAGTGGTGGCGCACGATCGCCATGGCGATGAGCGTGCCGAGCGCCGTCGCGACGAGCGTCGCGATCAGGCCGACCTCGATGGAGGTGATGACCGCGTCCTGGATTCCCAGCACTGAGTTCCAGTTGATCCAGTTGTCGAGCGTGAACCCCTGCCAGACGTAGTTGAACCGCCCCTTCGGCGCGTTGAACGAGAACAGGATCACGACCGCGATCGGGAGCATCAGGTAGACCAGCACGAGCACTGCGTAGACCGTCAGCGCGTGGCGGCCGACGAAGTGGAGGATCCGGGCGGCGAACCCGGCGCGCTCGTGACGACTCCCGGCAGCGAGCGTCGTCATCCGGTGAGCCTCTCCGAGCCGACGATCCTCGCGTATACGAGAAGTGCCGCGAGAATCAGGGCCATGAGGATGAACGAGAGCGCCGCGGCCGTCGGGTAGTCGAGCGACTCGAGGAACTTCGCCTGGATGACGTTGCCGATCATCGTCTGCTTCGGTGTGCCGAGCAGCGCCGCATTGATGAAGTCACCGGCAGCCGGGATGAACGTGAGCAACGTCCCCGCGACGATGCCTGGCGCCGACAGCGGCAGCGTGACACGCATGAACGCCTGCACCGGCGAGGCGTAGAGGTCCTTCGCCGCCTCGAGCAGCCGCTCGTCGATCTGCTCGAGCGATACGTACAAGGGCAGCGCCATGAAGGGCAGGAAGTTGTAGGTGATGCCCGCCACGACCGCGAAGGTGGTGTTGAGGAGCCGCCCGTCCGGAGCCAGGAGGTGGAGGTCGCGCAGGATCCCGACGACCGGGCCTTCGCTCGCGAGGATGTTCTTCCACGCGAGCGTCCTCACGAGGTAGGTGACGAAGAGGGGGGCGACGATGAGGAGGAGGCACAGGTTCCGCCATTTCCCCGAGCGGAACGCGATCCAGTAGACGAGCGGATAGGCGAGGGCGAGCGACGCGATCGTCGCGAGTCCCGCGTACAGGAACGAGCGGAAGAACTGATCCCGGTAGGTCGAGAACGCGTCCGAGAAGTTCGCGAAGTCCCAGGTGAACTCGAAGTTGGGATAGACGCCGGACTGGAGCGACTGGTACCCGAGGAAGCCGAGCGGGACCAGGAAGAAGAGACCGAGCCAGGCGACCCCTGGCAGCAGCAGGAGGTACGGCGTCAGCTTCGGGTGTCGGTGAAAGAAGGCGCCTATCGCCGCACCCCCCGAGAGCGACCGCGCACGTCGCGATCCGAACCGCTGGGCGACGTCACTCCTCGACCTCTACTGCCCGGTAACCCGCTGCCAGGTCGTGATCTGGTCCGCGTTGTTGAGGGCGGCGGCGTCGTACTGGTGGAGTTGCGAAAGCGTCTCTTCGGTCGGGAAGAGCAGCGGGTTCGAGGCGGCGGTCGGATTCATCTTCGCCGCCTCCTCTTTCGCACCCTTGACCGCCGAGATGTAGACCGCACCGAGGGCAAGCTGCGCCGCAATCGTCGGGTCGTAGACGAAGTTCATGTACGTGGACGCCGTCGGGACGCTTCCACCGGTCGGGATCAGCATGTTGTCGGTCCAGATCATCCCGCCCGACTCGGGGATGCCCCACCTGAGCTGCGGGTTGTCGGGGAGGAGCTGGTAGATGTCGCCGGACCACGCGATCGCGGCGGCGAGCTCTCCCTTCGTGAGCGCCTCGGCGTAGTCGTTCCCGTAGAACTTCTGGATCTGCCCCGAGTCCACGGCGTCCTCGATCGTCTTGATGGCCCGGTCGAACGTCTCCGACGTCACGGTGCTCGGGTCGTCGCCGTTGCCGAGCATCGTGAGCCCGACCGAGTCGGCCAGCTCGAAGAGCATGGTCACCTTGCCCTTGAGCTTCGGGTCGGTGAAGAACTGATCCATGGTCCGCACCGGTTGGGTCTCCTTCGAGTTCCACGCGATGCCGGTCATGCCGGAGAACCAGGGGAGCGAGTAGTCGCGGTTCGGGTCGAAGGACGGGCTCGCCTGCGCGTCGATCAGGTTGGAGATGTTCGGGATGAGGTCCTTGTCGAGCTTCTGTACCCACCCCTGGTCGACGAGCAGTCCGGGGAACCGGGAGTTGTCGGTGAAGACGAAGATGTCCCGGTCGATGCCTTGCCCCTGGGAGAGAGGCCCCTGCACCTTCGCGAAGTACTGCGCGTTGTCGTTGATCTCCTGGTAGTAGTTGACCTTGATCCCCGTCTCCTGCGTGAACTGCTGGAGCGTCGTCCCCTTGCCGGTCTCGGCGTAGTACTTCTTCAAGAGAGGCGAGTTCTTCGTATCGATGTAGAGCGGCCAGTTCGCGAAGTTGAGGACGTCCTTGACCTCGCCGCCGCCGCCCGCACCACCGCCACCGCCGCACGCAGCGAGGAGCGACGGGAACGCGAGCAGCGCGCTTCCGGCGGCGCCGCGCCGCAGGAGCTCCTGTCTTGTCAGGCGTGGATTCATTCCTCTCCCACCTCCGTTCGAGCGCCTTCCCGGTCGACGACGAACGTCGACTCGGGCGCCCAGCTCAGGATGACATTGGCCCCGAGGGCAGGAACGCGTCCGCCGGGGTCGAGGTTCTGCGCGAACACGTGCACGGTGCCCGCAGCGGTCTTGACAACGACCTGCGTCGCCACACCGATGTACGCGGTCTCGGACACGGTGCCCGCGAGCTCGTTCGCCCCGCCTCCCTGTCCGATCGTGATCTTCTCCGGTCGCACGCCCGCCGCCACCTGCCCGGAGCGCCCGTCGACGTTCGCCCGCACGATGGTCCCGTCGCGAAGTCGGATCGCTCCAGCATCCTCGACCGTTCCCTCGAGAAGGTTCGACACGCCGAGGAAGCTCGCCACGAAGGCAGTCGCAGGCCGCTCGTAGAGCTCCTCGGGCGACCCGAGCTGCTCGATGCGGCCGAGGTTCATCACCGCGATCGTGTCCGCCATCGTCATCGCCTCCTCCTGGTCGTGCGTGACGTGGACGAACGTGATCCCGACCTCGTGCTGGATGCGCTTGAGCTCGAGCTGCATCTGCTTGCGGAGCTTGAGGTCGAGTGCTCCGAGCGGCTCGTCGAGGAGCAGCACGCGCGGGTGGTTCACGAGCGCGCGGCCGAGGGCAACCCGCTGCTGCTGCCCGCCCGAGAGCTGCTTCGGCTTGCGCTTCCCGAAGCCGTGCAGACCCACGAGCTCCAGCATCTCCGCGACTCGCCCCCGCAGCTCGTCCTTGGCGACGCCCCTGCGCTCGAGGCCGAACGCGACGTTGTCCTCGATGGACATGTGCGGGAAGAGCGCGTAGCTCTGGAAGACGGTGTTGACGTCCCGCTTGTAGGGCGGGAGCCCGACGACGTCCTGGTCGCCGAGGAAGATCCGTCCCTCGGTCGGTTCCTCGAAGCCGCCGATCATCCGCAGCGTCGTGGTCTTTCCGCACCCGGACGGGCCGAGCATGGCGAAGAAGGACCCGCGCGGGATCTCGACGGAGATCCCGTCCACGGCGACGACGTCGTCGAACCGCTTGACGACGTCTTCGAGCCGGACGTCGGGAGCGGCGGTCTCCATCAGCCTGCGAGCTTGACCGCCACGTGCTTGATCCGGGTGTACTCCTCCATCGAGTAGATGGACATGTCCTTGCCGTAGCCCGACTCCTTGAAGCCGCCGTGCGGCATCTCGGAGGCGAGCGGGAACAGGTGCTCGTTGACCCACACCGTCCCGAAGTCGAGCTTGGCGGCGACCTTCAGCGCCCGGCCCACGTTCTCCGAGAACACGGAGGCCGCGAGCCCGTAGCGGACGTCGTTGGCCAGCTCGATCGCGGCGTCGTCCGACGCGAAGGGCTGCATCGTCACGACCGGCCCGAACACCTCGTTCTGGACGATCTCGGCCTTCTGGTCGACGTCGGTCACGATCGTGGGCTTGACGAAGAAGCCGCGGTCGCCGAGCGCCTCGCCGCCCGTGACGATCGTCGCCTTTGCCTGCGTCGCCCGCTCGATGAACCCGAGCACGCGCTCCTGCTGCTCGGCGGAGATCACGGGCCCCATGCCCATGTCGTCGTCGGTCGCAGGGTCGCCGACGCTCATCGCCTCGACGACCTTCGTCGTCTCGGAGAGCACGTCGTCGTAGATCTTCCCGTTGACGAGGATGCGCGAGGACGCCGTGCAGTCCTGGCCCGAGTTGAAGTACCCCCCGATCTTGATCGCCTCGGCGACGGTCGCGGGATCGGCGTCGTCGAGCACGACCATGGGCGCCTTGCCTCCGAGCTCGAGGTGCACGCGCTTGACCGTCTGAGCGGCGTTGGCCGCGATGAGCTTGCCCGTCGCCGTATCGCCCGTCAGCGACACGAGCCGGATGTCCGGGTGACGCACGAGCGCGTCGCCGACCGGCACGCCGTCACCCGTCACGACCTGGAGCACGCCCGGCGGGATGACCTCCTGCGCGAGCTCGACGAAACGGAGCATCGTGAGCGGCGTCTGCTCGGCGGGCTTGATGATCTGGACGTTGCCGGCTGCAAGCGCCGGCCCGATCTTCCAGACCGCCATGAAGAGTGGGTAGTTCCAGGGGCAGATGCCGGCGACGATCCCGAGCGGCTCGCGCCGGATCATCGAGGTGTAGCCCTCGACGTACTCGGCGGCGGACTTGCCCTCGAGGTTGCGCGCGGCGCCGGCGAAGAAGCGGAGGTTGTCCGACATCATCCCGGGCTCGTCGACCGCGACCCACCACGGCTTGCCGACGTTCAGGGACTCGAGCCGGGCCAGCTCCTCGGCGTGCTCGTCGATGACGTCGGCGAGTCCGAGGAGGAGCTCCATGCGATCCTTCGGCGTCTTCGACTGCCACTCCTCCCACGCCTTCTTCGCCGCATCGACCGCACGCTCGACGTCCTCGGCCGTTCCCTTCGGCACCTCGGCGATCGCGTCGCCGGTCGCCGGGTTCAGGACCTCCATCGTCTCGCCGGACGTCGAGTCGACGAACCCGCCGCCGACGAACATCTTCTGCTGCGTCACCGAAACGCTCATTCCATGCCTCCGATCCCCGGGGAACCCGGTGAGCGTATCGTGCTAGAACGCGCCGTGTGAGAGTGCTCGTGGTCGGAACGGGCGGAGTCGGCTCCGCGTTCGCGGCAATCGCAGCGAGGCGGGACTTCTTCTCGGCCTGCGCGTTCGCCGACTACGACCCCTCGCGACCGGAGGCGGTCGTCGCGCGTGTCGGCGACGGCCGATTTGGCGCGCATCGCGTGGACGCGTCGAATCGGGACGACGTCGTGCGCCTGATCGCCGAGACGGGTTCCGACACCGTGCTCAACGCCGTCGACCCGCTCTTCAACGTGCCGATCTTCGACGCCTGCCTCGAGGCGGGCGTCACGTACCTCGACATGGCGATGACGCTCTCCGAACCTCATCCGACCAGGCCGTACTCCGAGGTGGGCGTGAGGCTCGGCGACTACCAGTTCGAGCGGGCGGCGGCCTGGGAGGAGCGCGGACTGCTGGCGCTCGTAGGGATCGGCATCGAGCCGGGCGCGGCGGACGTGTTCGCGCGGTACGCGGCGGACGAGCTCTTCTCGGAGATCGACGAGATCGGCGTGCGGGACGGCGCGAACCTCGTGGTCGAGGGCTACGAGTTCGCCCCCACCTTCTCCATCTGGACGACGATCGAGGAGTGCCTCAACCCGCCCGTGATCTGGGAGCGCGACCGCGGCTGGTACACGACCGCGCCGTTCTCGGAGCCGGAGGTGTTCGACTTCCCGGAGGGCATCGGCCCCGTCGAGTGCGTGAACGTCGAGCACGAGGAGGTTCTGCTCGTCCCGCGCTGGGTGGACTGCAAGCGCGTCACGTTCAAGTACGGGCTCGGCGACGAGTTCATCGACGTGCTGAAGACGCTCAACAAGCTCGGTCTCGACTCGAAGGAGAAGATCACGGTCAAGGGCGTCGAGGTCGCGCCACGCGACGTCGTCGCGGCCGCCCTGCCCGACCCGGCAACCCTCGGCGAGCGCATGACCGGCAAGACGTGCGCGGGAACGCTCGTGACCGGCCTCGGGAAGGACGGACAGCCGCGGAAGACCTATCTCTACCACGTCGTCGACAACGAGTGGTCGATGCGCGAGTACGGCTCGCAGGCGGTCGTCTGGCAGACGGCGATCAACCCGGTGATCGCGCTCGAGCTGCTCGCGAGCGGCGAGTGGAAGGGCACCGGCGTCCTCGGCCCCGAGGCGTTCCCGGCGCAGCCGTTCCTCTCGAAGCTCGCCGAGTACGGCTCGCCGCACGGCATCCTCGAGCTCCAGCCCTAGTCTCCCAACCGCGTGTTCACCATGGCCCGGCGGGGGAGAACTACCGATACCGCATCACGCGAACTGAGGGGCACGGTGTAGGCCACAAGATGAGAGGGGTGTGTGCGATGACGCGTGTGCACTATTGCGTGTCGTCGCTATGGCACTGCTGGTCGTTCCGCTCGGGGCGGCCGAGAGCGCGTACACGGACCCCGCCGGTGATGGCGGCGCCGGGCCCGACGTGACCTCGGTAGCGGTCTCGAACTCGGACACCGGGCTCATCACGTTGCCCGTGACGACCGTGCCGGTGCCCGAGTCGCTTCTCGGCGCCTGGCTCGACACCGATTTCAACCCGCTGACCCGAGGTGACGGTCTCGAGCGAGTCATCATGATCGGCCTCAGTCCGAGCGGGGTGGTGCCCACCGCCGTGGGCGATCCCGCGATGGGGGCCCTTGACCTCGGAATCCCGATCACCGCGACCTCGACCGGCGGCGTGGTCACGTTCTCGTTCCAGAAGGAGGCCCTGAACATCAACGAGGCCTTCTCGTTCTGGCTCGGGACCATCAACCTGGCGGACGACACCGGGTTCGCCGACGAGGCACCGGATGTCGGCTTCTGGACGTACATGCTCACGAAGCCGGCGCCTCCGCCTCCACCGCCGGTGAAGCCGCTCATCGGCAAGCCGGTGACGACGGGAGCGCCGGTCGCGGGGAAGAAGTTCACGGTGAGCTTCCCGGTCACGAGCAGCGTCGACAATCAACCGCTGACCACCGGCACCGCCGAGTGCAAGACCACCGTTGCAGGGAAGACGGTTCCGCACACGCACACCTTCAAGGGCGGCACCGTCAAGGCAGTGGTGTCCATCCCGAAGGCAGCGAAGGGGAAGCAGCTCAAGATCGCCGTCAAGGTGACGGCGGACACGGCAGCGACGAAGGTGTTCACCTTCAAGGTGAAGTGAGCACCGCCAAAGCAACGACGCCCCGGGGTCCGGGGCGCCGTTGCTTGCAAGTACGGCAGATTCGTCCATCTCACGCTGATCCGCACTAGGATCGGGCGATGGCTCTGGTGACGCTGCGGGCGCCGCTCTCCGAGCTCACGGGCGGGCAGCGCGAGCTACAGCTCGAAGGAACGACGGTGTCGGAGGTTCTCCGCGCGCTCGAGCGGGAGCACCCCGGGACGAAGGGCTGGATCCTCGACGAGCGCGGCCTCATCCGCGAGCACGTCAACGTCTTCGTCAACAAGGACTACGGACGGGAGGACACGACGGTCGGCGCGGGGGACCGGCTGCACGTCATCCCGGCGATCTCGGGAGGGTGAGATGACGGAGCTCCTGGTCGGAACGAAGAAGGGCCTCTTCAGGCTCGAGGGCGAGGCCGCAGAGCCCTTTGCGATCACCGGCCGCTGGTTCGCCGGCGAGCCGGTCGAGTTCGCGATGCGCGATTCGCGCACGGGCCGGACGTTCGCGTGCGTGACGTCGGCCTTCTACGGGCCGAAGCTCTTCTGGTCGGACGACCTCTCG